>Ga0105049_10005536_pt1 | contig 14705 bp, 9 predicted proteins | sample MAT06_FD_78087 | JGI IMG/M metagenome (GOLD analysis project Ga0105049, IMG submission 78087) | Freshwater microbial communities from Lake Fryxell liftoff mats and glacier meltwater in Antarctica - MAT-06 | ecosystem: Environmental > Aquatic > Freshwater > Ice > Liftoff microbial mat | place... | reverse complement strand
TCCAAAATCCCAAGTGTAAGTAACACCCGGTACTGAAGAAGTAACAACAAAATTAAATGGTAAAGATGCACATTGGTTATTAGTAGAAAATGTAAATGAAGGCGTTGCCGGTAAAGAATTAATTGTAACAGTTACGGGGCCAATTATTGTTGTATCAGGGGGTAGTGGACCTGTAGTAATTTTTACTTTATAAATACCTGTTACAGTTGCAGTATAATTAGTAGTCGTTGCAGATGGAATATAAACCCCATCCTTTATCCATTGATATGCAGTAATACCAGTACCTCCCGTTACAGATAACGGTACATTTGCCGGACTACAAACTGCCGGGGGATTCGCCGGACTGATCGTCTGCCCCTCACAAAAAGCCATAAAAAAAACAAACAAAACAATACTGAAAAAATATTTCATCGGGTTGTTGGTTGGTATATAAAAGGGTTATTAGGTTGCTGTTAGTTTAAAGTAAAATTAAAATATACCGGCACATGATCACTCAAATGAGTCGCTTCCTCCATCGATTCAAAGTCTTTATAAAACGGTAGGATACCGGAGGATATAAAACTTACTTTGGCTGCCGGATAAAAAATATTATCAAACTCCGAAGCCAGGCAATCATCGCCAATACACTGATGCCGCAACGAAGTTTTTTGACCTGTTAATGCAGGCAGCCAGCCCATTTTTTTTAAAGGATTGAATACCGTATGTGATTGCGGGCAATTAAAATCTCCGGCAAAAATTAAATTCAGATCAGGGTATTGTTCCGGTAAAAATTTAAAGTATTTGATCTCGGTTTCGGGCTGCATTTTTTTGGTGATGGCATGAAAGTTTACCAGCGTAAATTGTTTAGATCCTGATTGAAAAGTAGCATAGTATGGTTCCCGGTCTATTTCGAGGTTGTACTTTTTTTCCAGCCAGGCATCGCCCATTTTTTTTAAACGGCTGGTCTTCCAGATAAATGCATAGCGTTCCTGTTTGTAAGATGAACTGTAGGTGGGGTCGCTTACGGTATAATCCCAGTGGCTGCCTTTTCTGTTTAATTCGTCGGCAAGCCTTGCTACGGCCTGTGCACCACCATCACCTGCCACAACTTCCTGTATGGCAATTACATCAAAATCCTTTACCACACCGGCAATAAAAATAATTTCAGTAGTTGATTTAGATTTGCCGAAGTCTTTCAGGTTCCAGCTACATAAAGAAATACCCTCTTGCGAAAAGGAAAAATTTAAAACCAGCAAAAAGAGGCAGGTAAGCAAATACCGTGTTATCAAATGCAAAATGATACAATAATAAATGATTGGAAATTTATTCAGGGCTTTTTTTGAAGGATACTTTATTTTAATTGCTGGCGGCAAAAAAATAAAACTAAGCATAAATCTTCATAATAAATTTTCAATCCTACAAACTGGCTATAATTGAATACGAAACTGCATTATTGTAATAATTTTATTTATAAAAATTATCCTGTATGTGATTAACAAAGGTGAAATGCTAAATTATCGAACGTTAAAAGTTATATTTTTGAATGGTAATACTGTTAAAAACAAGTTGATTGCGACGGGTAAAAAACTGGTGTAAATCATTTTGCTGTAGGTAGGAAATAAAAATACCAATCACTGCCTGTTAAAAAACGCACGATGATTTAAAATTGAACAACAAAGTTTTTTCTGAAATCAATCCCCTAACAATATCTTTGCTTCGCCCACACCAAACAGATAACGATCACCACAAATTCAATTGTATTATGGCTGGACGGAAAAATAAAATCAACTATGAGGATATCGACATCCGCTACACCATCCAGTCATCAATGGCACCTTCGGAAGGATACCGCTACAGGCAGCAAATAAATGGCGTTATGCTTTATTTTAACGACGCCAAAGACCCGGAAAAATCGATTGAGATCGGGAAAATTGAAGCACACAAATTATTGCTGGGCGAGGCGGCTAATGCAGGATATCCGGCACTTGCCGTGTTTGATGCACACCACGTGATATTGGATATTGGAGAGACCATTTACGATTTTGAAAAAAATGATTTTTCTGACGCTATCTATGACCATTTTGAAGTTCCATCTATGGATTTACTGATTGTATATGGGCTGGAAATATTACCGCAATACAGGGGTTCTGAAATTGGGAAATATGCCATCAGAGACCTTTACAATAATTTCATCAGCGGTTGTGGCTTAATGACGATCATTATATATCCCTCGCAGTTAGAAACCCGGGTTCCGGGTATTGGCGAAAGTGACTACGAATGGTACAACGACATGGGGTATAAAACAATGGAAGCAGATGAAGAAAAGTCCATCTATAAATTATTAGGATATTATACCAGTATGGGGTTTAAATACATACCCGAAATAAGTGAAGATCTCTTATTCCATACACCAGCTAAAATCAATGAAACGTTTAACAAAATAAAACTGGACTAAGCAGTTGCAAAGGTACAAACCAAATAAAGCCACTTTTTCCTTGAGCGTACATATTTCACCATGGTAAAACGAAGCGAGTGGATTGAGTGTGAGGCATCGATTGTTATTAGTCTAAAGTATCAGGCATTAACAATCGCCAATTACACCGGTCTCCTAATTTTATCCATTTTGAAAAAATAATTTCCTGTTGGAGTTTCTCCTCATAAAGTTGCCATATCCTTCGCAAAATGTTTGGGGTAAAACTGTTTGGCTGTATTTCGTTTTATTCAAATGCTATTTCGCTTAAATATGTTCTTTTTAAAGAGGGGCTATGAAATTTTATGACTTCGAAGTTTTATTAGTTGATTTTTATCATATATCCCACTTTTTTAGATTATTTTTTAATTAACTTAAGGTTAAGAATTTTATCAATGTTAAATTTAGGTTAATTGAAAATGTATTTTTGCAGCAACCAAAACAAATTTTATGAAATTGAAAGTACTCTTGAAGCTAATTACTGCCTTTTTGCTATTGATTAATTGCTTTAATGCGAAAGCACAGGTAACTACTGCCAGCCTAAGTGGAACTGTTGCCAATAGTGAGGGTAAAGCACTGATCGGTGCCACCGTTAGAATAGTTTTTGCCAATGCAGGTATCAACAGGGTTACAACCACCCAGTCTAACGGAAGTTTTTTAGTACCTAACTTAAGAGTGGGTGGCCCTTATTCCGTTACCGTAAGTTTTGCTGGTATGCAGGAAGTAACGGAAGATAAAATTCAGTTGGAGTTAGGGCAAAATACTGCGTTAGATTTTAAATTAGACACTAAAGCTGTGGGGCTTGAAGCAGTAACTGTAACCGGAAAATCAAAAATATTCGATAATAAAAGAACAGGAGCTTCTACCAATATAAGCTCAAAGCAATTAAGGCAATTGCCCACTATATCAAGATCTGCGGATGATTATACAAGGCTTACTCCATCGGCATCTTCCACAGTTAATGGAACTTCTTTTGCCGGCAGAAATGGACAGTATAATAATTATTCTTTAGATGGTGCCGTGTTTAATAATCCGTTTGGATTGGATGCACCTACACCCGGCGGGCAAACCAGTTCTCAGCCAGTTTCTTTAGATGCTATTGACCAGATACAAGTAAACATTGCACCCTATGATGTAACGCAGGCAGGCTTTACAGGAGCAGGCATAAATACAGTAACAAAAAGTGGTACCAATACTTTTACCGGAACTGTCTATGGTTTTTACAGAAACGAAGGACTTACCGGTAAAAAAGTAGATGGCAATAAAGTGGTAGTGCCAAAGTTAGATCAATACCAAACTGGTGTGGCATTTGGTGGTGCATTAAAAAAAGATAAAATATTTTATTTTGTAAATTTTGAGACCGAACAAAGAAATGATGCACCAACGGGTTTTGTGGCACAAAATTCAGGAAACTCCGGTAAGTCAAATACCTCCAGAGTACTACAGGCCGACTTAGATGCTGTAAGAAGTATTTTAAAAAACAAATTTCAATATGAAACGGGGGATTACCAGGGCTTTAATTATCAACAAAAAAGTTACAAGTGGCTGGCAAAAATTGACTGGATAATTAATAATAACAATAGCCTGTCATTTACTTATAATGGATTGGATGCATCGAAGGAAAAACCTGCACATCCAAGTGCTATTGGCCGCCGTGGGCCGGACTTTACAACACTTCAGTTTAGAAATTCGGGATACCGTATTAATAATAAATTGCAGTCATTTGGTACTGAATTAAAATCTGCTTTTGGTAATAGTGGTAAATATGCTAACAAATTAAGATTGGTTTACACCACGTTCAGAGATAACAGGGATCCACTTTCTACACCGTTTCCTGTTGTTAACTTAACAAAAAATGGCGTTCGCTATATCATTGCCGGTCATGAACCTTTTTCTATCAATAATATATTGAACCAGGATGCATTTCAGGCAACCAATAACTTTAATATTATTTTGCCAAAGCATACGCTCACTTTAGGTGCATCTTACGAGTCATTCAAATTTGCCAACTCATTTAATTTAACCGGATACGGCCCGGCTGTATTCTCTAATGCTGATATCAAAACATTTAAAGATAGCGTACCTGTGGACGGAGCTTATGTGTTTGGAGCTTATCCTTTGAGTGCTGATGTTGCTTATGCAAGGAATAGAGCAACTGCAAACCAATGGACATTCTACTATTTAACCGTAGCACAACTTTCCGCTTATGCACAGGACGAATGGAAAGCGGCAAAAAATTTCAGCCTTACCTACGGGTTAAGGATTGATGCCCCTTCTTACAGTAATGCAAGTTTTAAAAATCCCAACTTTAATGGTGACGGCACTTTTAAAGGAACTTTTCAGGAAGGGTCTCCAACTATTCCCAATAATGATAACCAGGTATTATTCGATGAAAGTGGAAAACGGATAAGCAATGGTGTAGGCAAAGATTTAGATAATACAAGATTTCCAACCAAAAAACCTTTATTCTCTCCAAGGATTGGTTTTAACTGGGATGTGAAAGGTGATAAAACGGCTCAGTTAAGAGGTGGTACAGGTTTGTTTACAGGGCGTTTTCCATTCGTTTGGATAGGCAACCAGCAGGCAAATCCTTATACAGGATTTTACAATGCTACTGCCAGTAATTTTCAGTGGCCACAAATATGGAGAAGTAATTTAGGGGTTGATTTCAAAATCAAGTCGGGAACCGTTTTTTCTGCCGATATAGCCTATTCTAAAGATAGAAAAGCAATGATGGTACGTAACTACAACTTAGGTACTCCTACCGGAACATTGAATTCTGCTACCGGCGATAACAGGAGTATTTATAAAGCGACTGATAAAGGCACAGATGGTCCTTTTACAACTAATAATACCTACGTATTTACCAATAATAATAAAGGCTACCAGTTCAACGTAAGCTTGCAGGCACAGCAGGCATTTAAAAATAATTTTTATTTGCAGGCTTCTTACAACTATTTAGTATCAAAAGATGCCAGCTCAATTTCTGCTGAAATTTCCAGCGACGCATTTGACAGGAATCCCATTTTGAACAATGCCAATGCCGCAATAAATTCCACTTCATTGTATGGCAATACGCACCGTTTTGTACTCGCCGGTGTAAAAAAGTTTGATTATGGCAAAGCCAATAAATACGGAACCACTATTTCTTTCTTTTCCAACTGGGTAAGTGGTGATCGCTTTGCCTATGTATATGGCGGTGATATTAATAATGATGGCACAGGAACAAATGACCTGTTGTATGTGCCTACAAGTGCAGAAGTAAACAATATGCAATTTGTAAATTATACGGACGTATTTGGAACTATTCAGTCACCGGGAGTGCAGAAAGCTGCTTTTGAAAATTATATCCAGTCTGATAAATACCTGAATAAAAACCGGGGAAATTATACAGAAAAATATGCCGGTCAAACGCCTTGGTTCAGCCAGATGGATGTGAGGATATTGCAAGACTTTAATTTTAAGAACGGCATAAAAACTAACACCGTACAATTCAGTATTGACATACAAAATTTTGGCAACCTCATTAGCAGCAATTGGGGTGTTAGAAAAGTGGCCACCAACTCAGGTTTCTTTCAGCCTATATCTGTAAACAGTTTTACAGGAGCCGGACAGCCAGAATTTACATTTGACCCATCCGTAAAAAGTACCTTTAATTCAAGCCCTGACCTTTTTTCTCGCTGGCAGATGCAGTTTGGAATGAGGTATATTTTTTAATGCATTTGCTGTAGTCCAACAGAGCTGCAAAAAGCATTTACATTCACTTATTTATAAAGTGCCGGTCAATAAAACCGGCACTTTTTTGATTTATACTATCACAATATTTTGCATTTATCAGTAGTCTCAATCACGTACACACTTCTTCCATTGGCAATTGGACAAACTTCAATCATCGTGACAGATCCTTTATTTGGTTTAAGAGCAGCATTGCTTACCATTGCGCTTTCAATTTCCAGCTTATCCTGGTGAATGTAAAAACACCCCCCTTTCTTCTGCAACATAAAAAGTGTGAATAAAAACAATGCATTGAACTGGTATGCTGATAAAATGAAACCGGGATAATTGAAATCAACAAACGGGGCCAGTACCTCTGGAATAATTAGTAAAAAATTCTTGATTTTAACAGATGCGTTTAACCGTAACCAGGATCTAAAATCTTTAAAGTGAGTTTTTATAGATTCTTGTCGCAAAATAACTACTGATCACCGATAGGTTTTTTTTTCTATATATCTTAGTCATCTTTAATGCAACACTTTTTGTACTTTTTACCACTGCCACAAGGGCATGGGTCGTTGCGACCAATTTTGGGTTCTGTGCGTATAATGGTCTCCACTGGCTCATCCCAGTCGTTATACTGATCATTAATCCAGTTCTTATCATCATTCTCATAAATATCTTCCTCGTCATCTTCATTGTCATCATCATCTGCATAATCAGCCCAGGTTGCTACAGCTTCCTCGTACATTTTATACATACCGGGCACGTCTTCAATTGTGTTGCTTTGGTTTTTATCATACTCGGTTAAAGTCTCAAAGTCGCCGGCATAGCCAAGGGAAATAAGCTTGTTGTCATACAATTGCTTTATGTCATTTTTCATGTCATTCAGCGATATGTCGCTCATAGCACAAGCTGTTGAGGCAATTACGATGGTATCAATTAAAGTACGATCAGTTTTATTATCAATAAAATATGCAGCCAGTTCTTTATAACCGTTTATTATTTGCTGCCGCAGTTTTACTTGCTGCCAGTAAAGTTGTACCAATGCATGGTTAATCCCTGTTTTACTAAATGTGTCGGTATTGCGTTCTTTTAAAAAATCAAAAAGGGGCTGTGGATTCTCTGTTCCTAATTTATACCACGCAATCCATATCAGGGATGTAAGGATATCGCCAAAATAAAATTCATTAAACGCTTTGCCATTTTTTAAAACCTGGATGATATCCGGCAACAAATCGGTCCATTTTTTTTCAGCAATTATAAATACAGCGTGTACAGGAAAAAAAGATGTTTCTCCATGCGGCTCGTCATGCTCCCGAAAATACTGGTAACGGGCAATGCTGTGTTTCAATACTTTTTGCAGATCTCTTTTTAAACTTTCATCCGGTAGCAAAAGAAGCTGTTGCAAAATTGCTTCAGGTAATCTGAAATTGAACCGGCCTAATTCTTCCACCAGTTTATTCTCAAAATCAGGAATGCTGTTTGTTTCTGGTACACTTTGCGTAAATTCTCCATCAATTGTAATTTCAGATTCTTTTTCTTTTTCAAAACGCTCACTCAAATTCGCCAAATTATACTTGAATATTCCTTCGGTTGTTACTATTACATCGGGGTGGCCAGGGCTGGCATTTTCCATTTTGGCAATAATATCCCAGGCTTGTTTTGTTTTGCCAACAGCATTCAGGTAAAGCGCCACAACTTTGTAATAGTTCATTACTTCTGCTACGTGAAAAGTCTTTTTTTCCGGATACAACCTGTCCAGTTGCAGGCTTTCACCCAAAAGTTCCGGAATTTTTGAAAACTCTTTCTCATAGTAATAATCAAGTGCTGTACATAATTTTGCAAAAAGATAGGTAGGATGCTGGCGGATAGTTAACAGGTTTAATTCCAATGCTTTTTCCTTCATACCATTAACTTTATAAAAGGTATAGAGCCTGTTTTTAAATTCCGGCAAATTCGGATACTTTTCTATATACCGGAGCAGTTCTTTCTCGTTGCCCTTTTTTTTCGTTACCTCAAAATAGGTTTTCTCCAGCAACTTTATTGCTCTGGCATCAACAGTATAGTCTGGATTGGTTAACTGCGGTACTGCTGTTATTTTGAAATTGAAAGGTCGTCTTGCAGCCATTTTTTTTCTGCAAATTACTAATGGATAGCAGCGTGTTGGTAAATTGATTATATAAACTTATCCCCCTTTTATACAAGGGCTAATTAAAGACAAATTAAATACATGCAATGGGTTGCAAAAATATCAGCAAAAGCCAGCTAAAAAGAGAAGTAGCATTATACATCATTTGCTAAATGCCTGATTGATCGAAAACTGAATGACGGATTTAACTTTGACGCCAAATTGCAAAATGTGCTGTATGTTGGTAAGAAGGGTATATGAGACTGCGTAATGCGCAGTGGAATTAATAAAGACTGTTGTGTATAAACATAAAAAAGCATGCCCCCATTTTAATGCTACCGAATTGATAATATAGTCACTATTTCCGTGGAGATCATTTTTATACATTAATCCAACATAAAAATAATTATCTCGTTGACCAACTTTGGGACAATAAGCGCCTTCAACAATATCTTCCATTTTCTTATTTAAGAATCCAGGCTGTTCGCTTGCTGAGCAAGCATTCTATTGAGGTCTTTAAGCAGCAAAAAAATTGTGCCGTATAATAAAATACGCCAGGATAAGAATAAAAAATATGGTTACGAAAAGGACCTAAAAAGGTGTTTTCAGGTTGTGATAATTTTCATCTTTTACCCCTTGCCTTACCTGTAATAAGTTACTTTCTTTGGCCTCAATTTCACGTATGATATTTCTTATTTTATCCATTTCTGTCTTGCCACTCGCCAGTAATGTTAGCAGTAATTTGTTGTTTTCATACAACCGTAAGAAATGATGGAATTGTTTGAAGTTTGGTTTGATTCCCGATTATTTCTCCACCTGCTTCGTATTAAAATGTTGGCTGAGGACTTCTTTGTGATTGTGTGGATAAAGTTCAATAAAGATTCGCTGTAGAAGAGTGCGACGCCACCGCAGCTCAATTGCTGTTCATTAGCCGGGTTCAAAATAAAAAAGTCACTATTTATCCCAATGTGTGTTTTCAATATTGGCTATTTATTTCGTTCATGCGGGGTTTTCACAACATAAGCTAATTTTAAAAAAATGTTTTCGTGAGACCACTATTTAAAAATACAACGTTGGTTGTTTGGTAAGATCTGGTGGTAAGGTTTACAGTGATAGCTATTGCTTGCAGCAAACTTTTAGCGTTGTGGTTTCGTAGGTAAGGGTTTCCTAATTGGATATTAGTGTTTCGATAAGCCCAGATGGACAGGCGGCTGCACATAACCGAAGCACAAAGCGGATCGTTTTGGCGATCGGCTCAAAGCACTAAAAATGCCATTTCAAAGCCAACCGAGCATGAATGCAAAATACCTTTCAACGACATGTTTAAAACTTTATCAACAAAACTTTCTTTAACAGTGCAACAGGTTATAGATTTGACAAATCATGTTGAAATGCATCCAATCAAGATTGCCTTTTGCCACCTGCCTTATTAAATTTATGGTATCACCTAATAACAAATAAATGAAAGAACCAGTTAGATATTCATCCGTTTTACAGGATTTTATTCATCCCTTGCTAAATGAAAAGGATACTGATGAAATATTTTTGAGCAAATTTAAGGTAGCAGAAGTAATCTGGAATTATTGCATTGCAAAGGAATTTCATTTACCGGTTTTTGCTGAATTAGAAAAAATCATCACCCAACAAAATGATTTGGATCGGGAAATGAAGTTGGTGTTTGATACTTTTGTAGAAAGTAAAGAAACCTATTTTAAACAATACAAAAATTTTATAACTAAAGTTGAGTACAGGATCAAGGCTGATGGCTCTAAGAGCTTATACGTAGAATCGGTTCATCCATCTGAATTCTTAAAAAATAATTTTATGAGTAAATTAGGTTCGAAAGAAAAACCAGCCGTAGTAAGAGTACAAACGGAAGAACGGGCAAAAGAATTGCTTGAAATTTGCGAACAAAATGGTTGGCAGGTAATTGTAGGTATTGAACCAGAAAAGGAGGAGAATACCAGTGATGTAAGGAAATTACAAAAAGGCTTGGGGCTGGTATCTAAATTTCAAATGCCTCCTTCAAAAAATGCGCCTTGCACTTGTGGTAGCGGCAAACAATACAAACGCTGTTGTGGAAAATAACAATGGTTGATTAGCACAGGAGCAGCAGCAAGTGCCTGTATTACCGTTTGAAATTTACCGGATAAAAAAGTAGACTATGGGAAAAAAAGAGAATATAAAAAAAGCTAAAAAGCTGAAGGAGGCCAAAAGAAAAAGAGAGCAGAATGATTTAATTGCAGCCGGATTAGGCCCTGCGGGTATTGTGTTAAAACAAAGGTCCATTTTAAACGGAGACAAAACAATCAGCAATCAATCTAAAATAAGATATTCCGAATTGTTCAAGGCGTTCGTGCTTCCGATGTTAACCGCCACTGATACCATTGAAACTATTAAGATGAAATTCACTTTTGCAACGTATGCATGGAACGCAGCAACAGAAAGAGAATTAAGTGAAACCGCTTATCTGTTAACAAAAAAGGATATTTTAGAAATTACACAAAATTCACCTGAGGTTGAGCAACTATTTAATGAAATGGTGAGGCGTAAGCAAAAGGATTTTTTAGCCTATAAAAATATCATTGCTGATTTTGAAATAAAAAAAATTCGTGGACTTGATTTCGATTTAACGGTGGCAACAATTCCAGTAAAAGATATTATAAAGGTGTGAACCCCTGGTATCACCGCAGTATTATCCCTCGAAAGCGATAAAATTTATTATTCACAGGTAGATAGTTGTTAAATAAAGAACTGAGAATAATGTGCCTGCCTGATTGCTTTATGCCCACAGAGAAGAACCGAAGTTGAGATAAGATATTGCCTACCACTTCGTCTCCTTTTGAATGTGCTATACACAGCGCTTAAGTTTCGCCAAAAACAACGATCAAATAAAACGCTGGTTTAAAATAAAGACCCCGTTAAATAACACTATTAATCCAATAATAAAAGGGTGTTGAGGCGCCAGTGGTAAACTCCCCCGCATCCCTGGTCAGTTGAAGGGTGGCGAGGCGGGGGTAAGAAATTGTGGCATGTTTTTGTATCGGTCTATTTTATACAAAATTGTATTGAGTGCAAAAGACAATCAGCAGAAGAAAAGATTACCAACAGCTACCTTATAGCATTCGTTTATGTTTCCAGTTGCTGCTGGTTATTTTAATTGCTTATATAATTACGGCCTGTAGCGCTGTGCTGGTGCCACTATATTTTGCAGTGCTCATCTCAATACTGTTGTTGCCACTGACCAATTTTTTTGAAAGATGGCATATACACAGGGCACTCGCTGCCATTCTTGCGGTATTGCTGGGGTTGTTTGCAATCGTGCTAATCATCTATCTTTTATCTGCACAAATTGTTGCCTTTTTAAACGATATACCTGCTATAAAAATTCATCTGGCAGAACATTACAAAACTTTTCAGCATTGGGTGGAGAATAGGTTTAATGTGAGTGCAACCCAGCAATCCTTGTTGGTAAACAATGCTACATCCGGGTTACAGGATAGCGGTATCGTGTATATCAAAGAAACCTTTTTTACATTAACCTCCATACTGGCATTTATCCTGTTTACTTTTATTTATGCTTTCCTGATTTTATACTACCGGCAGATTATTAAAAGCTTTTTATTCGCCGTTTTTAAAAACACGCACAAAGGAAATGTGGATGCTGTAATGGATGGTACACAGCAGGTGCTAAAAAACTATATGGCGGGTTTGCTGATTGAGATGGTGATTGTATCTACCTGCAACGCTGTTTTATTTTTAATCATTGGAATTAAGTATGCCATCTTTTTAGGCGTGCTTACCGGAGTACTGAATATTTTACCTTTCATTGGCATTTATTCGGGGATGATTTTTACTGCACTGATTACATTAACAACTGCCGCCAGCATGAGCCAGATTGCGTGGATCTTTATTGGCCTGTGGAGTATTCACTTTGTAGACTCTAATTTTTTGATGCCACGAATTGTTGGGTCAAAGGTTAAGATCAATGCGCTGATAACTATGCTGGGTGCCATTTCGGGGGGATTGTTGCTTGGCGTTCCTGGCGTGTTTTTAGCATTGCCTACGATTGCTATTTTAAAAATTTTATTTGATAGAATTGATGAATTAAAACCATGGGGGATATTATTGGGCGATGATACGAGGGTGATTGTAAAAAAGAAAATATTTAATTTAAACATGCGGTCGCCTGGAAAACCAACCATAATTACAGAACCTTCGGGTGAAATAGATTAATATACTCGCAGTGCATTTCAGTTAAACAGATTTTGCCTTGATGTAATTGGTTTGTTTTTTCTTTTTAAGCAATATAGTTTGATGAAATACAAATTATACCAACACTTTTCGAAGCCTGGTAAATGATCTTTTTAAGATAGTCTTTACAGTTCCCTCAGGCATATTGAACAGGTTGCTAAGTTCTTTGCTGGTATAACCGATGTTGTATAGATCGATGATCTTCCTGGATCTTTCGGGAAGCAATGCCAGGGAAATTAACAGGTCAATCCGGTTAACGCGGGGATCCATAAACGTTTTTGCCGCAAGCTGGCAATCGTTAATTTCGGTAGTAACCTTTATTGATTTTGCATGTTTACTGCGCAGGTAATCGATCGATTCATTTCTGGCAATGGTGATCATCCATGTAAACAAACTTCCTTTACCAATTTGGTATTGTTCAATATTCAACCAGATCTTTACGAATACATTCTGTAAAATATCCTCGGCAGAGAGCATGCAGGAAATGTTCTTCCTTATTCCATTAAAAAGGGTTGGTGCATACTGATTATACAGATAAGTAAAGGCCGTTTCATTTTTCGATTGTAGCTGATAAATTAAGGCTGTTTCCGTTACTGAACTTTCAACTTCATTTTCTTCCATATACGCTGAGTTTAAAATATTATGCCAAAGAGTTGCTGCTTTATTTCCTAATATCAAGCCCAATCAAGTAACTGTAATTATTTACATCACTTATAATGGTGTTTAATTTGGGGAATTAATTACCCGTTTCAGTTGGTTGACGATCTCATACTAAGATTTCCGTTAGAAATTCAAACATATTATGTGGATTTTATTAGTAACGATCTGGTAATTGAGTTTTATTAGAGGAGATGAAGTAATTATTTAAAGTTGAATGGTAATTTCAGCCGTTAAAAAAATTATTTAGTAAGCTTTTTTTTTGGAATGAACTTTGGCTATTAATTGTGGCAAAATAATTCAAATAGATATTTTTTATAAGGTCCGTTTAACCCGTTTCAATGCGCAGTGTTTTGCTAAGCATAAAATGACGGATAAAGGGTTGGCAACCTTATTTGCAACGAGTCACATTTAGTTTAACATAACAACGGGATGGTCTGGTCCGCAAAAGAATCAAGCAATCATTATTTTAAAAATTATTTATCTGAGCAGTAAAGCATTCATAAAAAAAACAGGAAAAGTGGTGGGCTGGATATTAGCAGGAATGCTGTTTTTAGTACTATTGATTGTAATACTGATACAGGTTCCTGCTGTGCAAAATTTCGGTAAGCAAAAAATAGTTGCTTACCTGGAAACTAAGCTTCATACCAAAGTGCAGATAAAAAAATTGTCCATCCATTTTCCAAAGCAAATCGTGTTGGAAGGAGTTTACTTTGAAGACGAGCGTAAAGACACACTTTTTTCTGGCGGTAAAATACAGGTAGATATTGCATTGTTTAAACTGCTTCGGAACCGTGTAGAAATTAATTACGTGGAGTTAAGAGATTTAAGGGCCAATATTCAAAGAACGGGTGCCGATACCAGTTTTAATTATCAATATATCATAAACGCTTTTGCGAGTGCGGATACTACAGCGGCTACTGATACCACCGGCGGTATGGAAATAAACCTGCGTAAAATTGTCTTAAACAATGTGAGCGGTGTTTTTAGAGATGATAAAACGGGGATTGATTTTTTTGTGAAGCTGGGGAAATTTGAAACTGATTTTGAAAAATTTGATTTGAATAAAATGGCTTTTTCACTACCTGGTATTGTATTGGAAAATGTAAACGGGCATATGTACCAACACAAAGTAATGCTGAAGCAACAACCTGTTTCGGTAGTGGAAGCAGAAAGCAATACACCATTCAAATTGCAACTGGGGCTAAAGGATATACTGGTAAAAAATATTGAGTTTGATTATAAGAACGATGTATCGATCATGTCGGGAAAGCTGCAACTGGGTGAGCTTTCAGGTAAAGTTAAAACGGTTGACCTCGCAAAGCTGGTGGTGCAACTGGACAATGTTAAATTACACAATACTACTGTAGTCATCGTATTGGGTAAATCGGAACAAACAAAAATAGTAAAGAAGGAAGTAGATAAAGAAGTAGCAGCGCAAGCCAACAACCCCTGGAAACTATCCATCGGTAAAGTTGATTTTGAGAATAATTTTTTAGC
>Ga0105049_10005533_pt1 | contig 14709 bp, 13 predicted proteins | sample MAT06_FD_78087 | JGI IMG/M metagenome (GOLD analysis project Ga0105049, IMG submission 78087) | Freshwater microbial communities from Lake Fryxell liftoff mats and glacier meltwater in Antarctica - MAT-06 | ecosystem: Environmental > Aquatic > Freshwater > Ice > Liftoff microbial mat | place... | reverse complement strand
CTTGCGATCCACCGAACTGTGTTTTTTTGAAAGGCACTTTGGGCTGCATTCGCCTTTATGGCGCGCCTACCGCCGCCAACATGGCCCCCGATACATTTGATTTGGGCATTACCGGCACTGTAGATGTTGGCTTTGCGCAACTGCCGTTGACTTTCCCGGGACAAATTGCCCCAGGTACGCATTATTACCTGGCACTTAAAGACAATGCATGTCTGGTAGGCACTTACGATCAAAATCCAAGCCTTGGCTTCGTAAAAAGTGCGCCAAATCCATTCAGCGACCTAACCACCATCACCGTGGAGTCCATTTTTCCCGGCGATTTTCAGTTTGAAGTATTTAACCTCGTCGGCCAACGTGTGCATGCCCGTGCCATTCGTTTGGATGCTGGTGTGAATGAGTTTAGTTTTGATGGCAGTGCATTGCCGAATGGCAGCTATTTCTACAGCATTAGCAACCGCGACGGGAAAGCTACGCGGCGGATGGTGATTGCGCGGTAGGTTCAATGGAGAAACCTCGTGGTCTAAAACCTCAGAACCCTCCTAAAAAAGCGCTGCTTTTTTGGGAGGGTTCTGAGGTTTTAGACCTAGCGTATGTACACATCTTGGCACTGACTGGCACCGACGTTAAATTATACTGAATATCAAGAAGTTGTGTACTTACGCTAGGAGGTTTAAGACCTACCAGGTTTTCAAGAAACCTACCCTTGAAGCGCCCGCCTGGCTTTTTTCAAATCTACCATCTGAAAGCCAAACAGCCCCACCAAGCCCAAACCAAGCGCCAAGCAGAATTTCACGCCCCAGAAAAGCGCCGTTTCTTCAAAAATTATCAAGTCGGAAACAAGGATAAAAGCCGCGAATCCAATCACCTGAATCAGCCCACGCGCACTTGGCTTGAAGCCAAACTCCCGCACTGCCAGCCAAACCATCGCACAGCTGATAAACACCTGCGTTGCCACGGCCGCTGTAGCAGAACCGAAAGCGCCCCATTTGGGAATCAATATCAGGTTCAACGCCAAATCGATGGCGATACCCACCAGGAAAAAGCGGTTCATAGCCATCATGCGCTCCTTTGCTGTGAGCAGGGTGCTAAAAATATAGGTCACGCTCACCGGCACAAAAGCCCAAATGAGCATCCCCAGCACATCAAAACGGTATTGCGATACCCGCAACGGCATCATCCAATGCAGCAGCTCTTCTCGGGCGAAAAAGATGGCCGCCGACAAGGTGACACTGCCCGCCCAGATCAATTTAAAACTCAAGGAAACCAAAGGCTCAATCGGCTCCTTCCGTTTAATCAGCCGTGCAAACATGGGCAATAACAGCGACGCAAACAAGTATCCAAACATATTGCAGGCCTCCAGTAAGCGAAAACCTCCCGCGTACACATCCGCATGGGCGGCACCTGCTATTCTCTCCAACAGCACCGCATCCAGCCGGGTATAGGCAAACATCAAAAGGACAACCAATGCGTAGGGCAGACTTTGGCGGAACAGGGAATACAGCGCTGGCCGGCCCGCCCGCCAATTCGCCACCCAGGAAGGCCGCACCGAAAAATCGGCAAATTGCTTTAAAACGATAAACACCACAACGACCGTCACCAGCAGTGCCAAAGTCTGTGCCAGCGCAAAAGACATCAAGGTGAGTGGCATTACGTGGCCCCACAAAATCGCCCCACAGGTGAGCAACATCAACAATTTATCTAGCGCAGATAGCAAACTATCAGCCCGGTAATGGCCAAGTCCGGAAATATTGGAACGCAGGAAAAGTATGAGTTGCACCAGCACCTGATTGACTAGCAATACCAGCAATAGCGGTAATACATCCCAGCTGTAGCCCAACCAAGACCAGGCAATTGCCAGGGTTAGCAATACATAGGTAAAACTCAATATAGCCTTGATGGCCAATAAGTTGGGAAAATACTTCGACAACAAATGCGGGTGCTGGCTGATGTGCCGGTTGTTAAAACTCTGTATCCCAAAATCATTGATGATCTGGCTCAGGTACGTCAAGTTCAGCAGCGCAAAATACAAGCCATATTGTTCCCCCAACTGGTTTTGCACCCCCAAGTCGATGCCAAATATGAACAGCGGCTTTATCAGCAGGTTGATAAAGACGAGGAGGAGGATGTTTAATAGAAATTCTCTGTTCATTTTATTGAGGATTCTGGGTAAAGTGGTTTCATGGTTTCAAGGTTTCATGGTTAAAGGGTTTACACGATTGGTTCTTGTGCATGAAACTGTTTTTCAAATTTGACAACAGATCGTGTAAACCATGAAACCCTTTAACCATGAAACCATGAAACCCCTTTTTTTTATACATTCAGCCCCCAAACTACGGGCAGCAAAAGGTATATAAAGACCAGCATGACGGCGATGGCGATGGCGTCGAGCAAAAAGCCGGCGCGGGCCATATCGCGCGTAGTCAGGTAGCCTGAAGCATACACGATGGCGTTGGGCGCCGTAGCTACGGGCAAACCAAAACCAACAGAAGCCGCTAAGGTTGCGCTGAGGCACAAACCAAACGGATGTGCGCCAATGCTGAGGGCCAAAGCAGCCAACACGGGCATCATCATGGAAGCTGTAGCGATATTGGAGGCTACTTCACTTAACAGTACCACCACCACCAATACAGATACCAGAATAAGTACATGGGGCAATGAACTCAAGCTTTTCAGTTGTTCGCCCAACCAGACCGCCAGACCGCTGCTATCGAAACCTTTTGCCAGTGCCAAGCCGCCGCCGAAAAGCAGAATAATGCCCCAAGGGATGGTGACGGCGGTTTTCCAATCCAGTAGTTGTTGATTGTTGTTCGTTGTTCGTTGTTCGTTGTTCGTTGTTTGTTGCTTGGCAGCCGTAGCTTTAACGGAGGATGGTTCGTTTGATAATGCTTGATCATTTGTGGCACTGTGACCTTTTGGAAGGTTTTTGTCACTGCTTGTACCTGCGGGCATAGTAAACAAGATCAATGCGCCGCAAATGGCCACCACGGTATCGTTGCAGTTTGGTATCCATTTATACCAGAGCAGGGAGCCGGTGATCCAAGAGAGTACCACGGCTCCAAAAACGAACATCAAACGCTTTTCGGGGATAGAAACTGGGCCTAAAGCAGCCAAGTCATCCAGTATGGCTTGCCTGGAATGTGTGCCTTCGTCCAGCTTTTTGGGCAAAGGGAACATGCGCACCAATATCAGCCAACAAAGTAATAGCAGCGCGGTAGCAATTGGGAAGCCTAGCAAAAACCATTGCCAAAAAGTGACCGCCTGCTCAAAATTCTTTTGGGCAAATGCGAGGAAAATGGCATTTGTAGGGGTGCCGATAATGGTGGCAAGCCCACCAATGGAGCAGGCATAGCCCACGCCCAGTAGTAGTGCTTTGTTGAAATTAGCAGCATGCGGGTTGCTGGAGGTCATATTGCTACCGACCGCAATGGCCACCGGCGTCATCATCACCGCTGTGGCCGTATTAGATATCCACATAGAAATAAACGCGGAGGCGACCATAAAGCCGAGCACCATCATCGCAGGGTTTGTACCCATCCAAGCCACCATGCCCAGGGCAATGCGTCGGTGCAGGTTCCATTTTTCGATGGTTTTGCCGATAAAAAAACCTGCCATGAACAGGAAAATGATCTCGTTGCCGTATTCCCCGGATATCGCTTTCAAAGGCATCACCCCCGTTAGCGGGAACAAAACCAGCGGTAACAGCGACGTCACCGCTGTATTCACAGGTTCTGTAACCCACCATACAGCGATCCAGAGCGTGATTCCTGCCGTGAATTGGGCGGCGTAGGGCATACCATCCGGTGCAGGCATGAAGGCAATAATTAGAAAAAGCAAAGGCCCTGAGATAAGGGCCACCCGACGAAAATCCATAAGTGTGCGTTGTTGGCGGCTGCAAAAGGACAAAAAGCCGGGGAACTTGTGGCAAAACGAGTCATTTATTTTGAAAAAAACCCTAAAAACGTTAAAACTTCTTAATATATTTGCCACATCCAAGCTTCCTGCAAACAGCTCAATTATTACGTAATATGCGGAGCCATCAAGCCCTCGTGCCTAAAACCCGACAAATAAACTGGGCCATTTTGTTGCTAGCAACATCCCTAGTCGTTGGTTTGGTATTGTGTGGCCAAACGCCACTAAAAACCACTACTGCACCAAGTGGAAGGGACAGCTTGGCGTATGCGCTGCGGGAGCATGCCTTGCAATGGTATGAAACAGAAGCGTTTGACAGTTGCTTTTACTATGCAAGCGCCTCGGCCGAGCGGGGCGAAAAAACATCAGACTGGCGTACTTGGGGAGAAGCCCAAACCTATGTCCTGGCGGCACAGTTCTTTCTCGGCCAATCGGCTGCCGCTGCTGCAAGCTTTCCCACCCTCGAGCAAAAGGCCCTGGCCACGATTCCTACAGACAGTACTTTCTGGAGCGACTACTTCAATACAGGTGCCGCTATTTACGATAGGCTGGGGAACTATGAAGCCGCCATCCAGTTGGGCTTGAAAGAAATCGCATTTTATGAAAAAACAAATAACAGGGCCTCCTTAGCGCTGGCGCAAAACAATGTGGGTGCCTATTACTTAAGTCGTGGGGATTATGACAGGGCCCTGGATTACACTACGGCTGCCTTGCAAGGATATTCTTCCTTACCCAAGGCATATTCCGACCTGGTTTGGACATACGATAACCTGGCAAAAATCTGGTACCGTAAAACCGAATACCTGAAATCCATCGCAGTAGCTGAAAAAGGGCTCGCCCTCATAAAATCAAAATGCCCAGAGGAGCTCGGGTATGAGATCAACCTGAATATTGCCTTGGGGGGTGCTTATTCCGATTTGAAAGCATACGAAAAATCATTGTTCCATTTACATCGGGCATTGTACCTCCAGGAAGCAAACCAGCTCCTGGAGAATTATTCCGACAATTTGAAGAGCATCGGGTACGAGTACACCGAGATCGGACAATTGGCAGACGCCAATACCTACTTGCAGAAAGCCCTCGCAGCTACAAAGCCAGACAGGCCGGGTTATGGAAAATTGTGTCGACACATGGGTCGCTTACAAAAAGCCAAAGGGGATTTATGGGCAGCCCTGGAATGGAAACAAAAAGCACTGAAAGCCCTAAGCCCAAGCATGACCAGTGACGACCTGTTCGAAAACCCAAAAGTTGCGGGTGTCAATGAATATTATGATTTCATGTACGCCCTCGTTGAAAAAGCAGAGATTTTACAGCTACTTTCCAAACAAATATCCAAAGCAGCACTAAAAGAGCAAGCGCTGATGACCCTCGATTTGGCTACCGTGGTGCTCGACAGCATGCACAGCATTTATCAGGAAGGATCCAAACAATTCTGGAACGAAGAAGCGCGTCCGATCCTGGAAAATGCCATCCAACTGGCGCTGGAATTGCATCAAAGCACTGAAAACCCAAACTATCTTGCCCAGGCATTTGGCTATTCAGAAAAAGGAAAGGCATATTTACTGTCTGAATCATTGCTGGAATCAGAAGCGCGTAAAAAAGCTGGTATTCCGGCGGCTATTTTGGAACAGGAAAAGTTGCTTAAAATCGATGTATCCTTTTATAACAGAAAAGTTTTTGAAGCACAGCAACGCAACGACCCAGACAGTGCTAAAATCCTGCTTTGGCAAACTGAAATCCTTCAACGTCGCCGCAGCTTGGATGCGCTTAAAGCCCAAATTGAAACCAATTACCCGAAGTATTACCAGCTTAAGTACAAGCAGGAAACCCCTGGCATCCCGGATATTCAGCGAAAGTTGCCTGCGAACACTGGGGTATTGGAATATTTCTGGGGCGACCGAGCAACGTATGCTTTTTACCTTGATGGCCAGCAGGCCAAAATGCTGCGTTTTGAACCCGACAGTATATTGAAACGCATACTTCGGGATGTTCGCAACCAGGATACTGTAGCTGTCCGCGGTCGCGGTGCGGCAGCCATCCAAGCCTTTGCAACAGACGGGGCGCTCCTGTACCAGCATTTGGTAGCGCCAGTGCTGAAACAAATTCCTGAAAACCTGGTCATCATTCCCAGCGGCCCTTTGGCTTACCTGCCGTTTGAAATACTGCTGACGGAAAATAATCCTGGACAACAATGGTCTTCTTTTGCTGCACTCCCCTATTTGGTCAAAAAAACAACCATACGCTATGAATATTCTGCCTTGCTGGCCTTTCAACCCAGTGTTTCGCGCCGTGCCAGCAGGTTTTTTGACGGATATGCACCTGTTTTCAATCCAACGGTTGTTTCAGAAGCCGCACAACAGGAGCCGCGCTTGTGCCTGGAGTGGAAGGCTGCAAATTTTGCCAACTTGCCCAACAACCGGCAAGAAGTAGAAAGCCTGGCTGTCATTACGGGCGGAAATGCCATCGTAGGGGCTACCGCTACCGAGGCCTATTTCCGTGTACACGAACAGGAACCGCGCATCCTGCACCTAGCCATGCACGGTTTTCTCAATGATTGCGACCCGGCCTACTCCGGCTTGGTTTTCGGATCTGGCACCAGGCAAATGTCTCCAGATTCGCTCACAGAGGATAACGATGGCATCCTGCACGCCTATGAAATAAACAACCTACACCTCAACGCCGAATTAGCGGTATTGAGCGCCTGCAATACCGGGCAGGGGAAACTTGCCAAAGGAGAAGGGGTGATCAGCCTTGCCCGGGCTTTTAAATACGCTGGCTGCCCCAATGTGCTTATGAGCCTATGGCAGGCAGAAGATGCCGCAACGTCCAGTATTATGCAGCTTTTTTACAAAAACCTGAAACAGGGCATGGGGAAGGCAACGGCTATCCGTCAGGCCAAATTGGACTACATGGCATCAGTTCCGCGCAACCACCCGTTTTTTTGGGGCGCATTTGTGCTCATTGGCGATGATTTGCCGCTACAGGAACATATCATTTGGCATTGGTATCTTGGGGGATTAATCCTTCTCATTGGAATCGCTGTTGTTTTCCTATTTTTAAAAAACAAATCTAAGGGGCGCAAAAACATGTAAAATTCGGGTTAGTTTTGCCCAACAATCTTATTGCAAGCGGTTAAATCAAGAAACAATGACCTACAGCGATGCGCACTTGATCGAGGAAATCATTCAAGGCGGCCCCAAACAAGAAAAGGCAATCCAATACCTATACGAACAGTGTTTCTATATGGTGCATGATGGGCGCAGCAAATACCACCAACTCGACGATGACGACCTGCTTACAGCTTACAACAACGCTATAATTGCGGTGCGCAGGCAAATCCTAAACCATGGCTTTCGTGGCGAAAGTGCCATCTCAACCTACCTGCAAAAAATTTTTTCCAACCGTTCCATTGATATTATCCGAAGCAAAACGTCTAACAGGGTGATGTCCGTAGAATTTTTGCCGGAGCAACCCGACGACAGTCAGGACATACTATCCAACTGGGTTCGAGAGGAACAATTGGCGCTGGTGCGAAAGAAACTATTGGAACTGGGAGGCGTGTGTGAAAAAATACTCATATTGTCTGAATACTTCAACCACACTTCCCAACAAATTGCCGAAGCAATCGGGTTCAGCAATGCTAACAGTGTAAACAGCAAAAAATACAGTTGTTTGCAAAAGCTCCGCGAATTGATGAAATCGGCTTAAATTGTAAACCTGCTTTTAATGTACGACCATGCAGCATAATATTTACGACAATATAAAACAATACTTGAACGAGCAATTGCCGGAAACGGATCGTTTGGCTTTCGAGCAACAAATGAAAACGGACCCTGAATTTGCAGAAGAGGTTGCTACTTGGGCAGCCATTTATCAAGGCATTCAGGAGCACGGTGATGAAGTACTGAACACGGAACTAACGCATCTTGGGAAAAATTTACTCAAACAGCAGTCCGACTCGACAACCATGCGTGCCAAGGTCAACCAAGAGCAATTGAAAAGCCGCGCTGTGGTACCCCGTTGGGTGTATGCTGCTGCTGCACTCCTGCTCTTGCTGGTTATTGCCTTGCCTTTGTACCAAAAACTGAATGACCCCGCAAATACTTATGCCAGCGCCGAAACCCTATATTCCGAAAACTTTCAAATGCCGAATGCTCCAGCTGTGCGCGATGCTACGCTCAGCTCCTGGCGCCAGGCGTATGAAAACAAACAATTCCCTGAAGCCATCGCTGAACTTGAAAAACTGCTGTCAAATCCTGCATATCCTCGGAAAGCAGAAGCGCAATTGTTCATAGGACTGTCTCATTTGGGTGCCGGAGACGCGCAAAATGCCATAGAAACCTTTCAAAATGTAAGCCCTGATAGTTTTGAGTGGGAAGATGCACAATGGTACACGGCGATGGCATACCTCAAATTGAACGATACAGAAAAAGCAAAAAGCATCTTACAGGCCCTTTCCGTTCAAGCGAGTGCTGAACTTCGGGCTAAAGCAGCTTTGATCCTGCAGCAAATAAAATGAATGCCTAAACTTTTATTCTTTTCACATAAACAAAATCGCTATGCCTAAAATTAAAGTTTCAGCCAGTGCTGGAGTAGGTAATACTCCTTTTATAATATTATGTTTAGAGGAGACGGAGGGTACCCCAACACCTATTACCGTGGGTACTTCCGTAACGCTTAAGCTATTCATTTCAAACAAATGGCAATCTCTTGGCTCCCAAAAAGTGCCCGTCAATTCCGGGCCGCCCTTAATGCTGGATTATCAATGCCCTGCTACGACGCCTGAAGTAGGCACCCCATTTCGTGTATCGGGGAGCCTTGACTGGGTAATTACGCAAGGTTTGACTGTAGAGTACACAACCTGTAATCAGCCTCCAACACCACCAAAACAATAAGCTATGCCCAAAATTAAAGTTTCCGCAAGCGCAGGAGTAGGTACCGATACCGACCTCGTGTTTTTATGTTTGACCAACGACCCTCCAGACCCAACACCCATTCCCTCAAACATTACCCTTACCCTTGAAGTCGGAGGGACAAATCTTGGGCCACAAACCGTGCCCAACAACAACACAGATACCAAGGTAATGCTGGTTTATTCATCGGCCACGCTGGCTCCGGTTGGCACTGCGTTTCGAGTTTCTGGAGATACCGGTGACTTGGAGAATACAACTGGAGGGATTGAATCAAAAACGCCTTGTTCATTCTAGAATTTACAAGTGACCTAATTCCGCCCTTTCTATTTTTTATTGCGCCAGACGCTAACCCATTTCGGATAGTTTCTGGCGCTTTTTTATTGCCAGAAAGAAAAAAATATTTATTTCCACAGGTTCCATTGAGATCATAAATAGCCGCTCGTCTAACCTATAAATACACCAAGAAAGCAAGCATCGTTACTAACACATAAAAAAATTTATCGCCATGAAAATCGCATCTATGATTCTCGCAACCACATTAAGCCTTTTCTTCGGGCTACATCTCTCCCTCAACGCCCAAAAAACAGCCACCTGGAAAGGCGGCACGCCCGGCCGTTGCACTGACTGGAACTGTGCCAGCAACTGGAAAGAAGGTCTGGTACCCAATGAATTCAGCGACGTGGTCATTCCAGTACTGGCCACCAGCACTTTTTGCTACCCGGTCATCGAGGCTGAGAATTACGAAGTAGCGAGCCTGGTCGTGCATCCAGGTGCAGCACTTAAAGTTCTGGGCAGCGCACTGCTTGCTACAAACACCTATGAGATTCAGGGCAATTGCAAAGGCTGCGCTCCGAGAGTCTTTGTCAAAGAGGGCTTTCCCGATCCTAATCTGAAACTTTTGATCCAAAGTCAGAGCATTGCCCGCAATTAACACCGGTCAATCTCCTATCCACAAGAGCAGAATTTAATGAGCAATAGTTTTTGTAAAGCGCGATGAGGCAACTTATCGCGCTTTTTTTGTGTACTGAGGGAGAAATAAGCGACAGCACGCCCTACCTCATTTAGCGACATATCCTCGCTCCCATATAATTACTTGATGCAAGTACTGTGGGGTTTTGTCAAAAGGGTCGGCATTGATAATGTCGCCAAACTTTATGAGACAGCCCCGTTTATCAGTCCGGAAAGAAAAAATATTTTTTTTTGATCTTTTCCATTGAGATTAATTTTCTGCGCTCGTCTAACCAGTAAATCAACCCCGAAAAACCTTTTCCCAACAATTAAACAATCTAAATATCCTCAACTATGAAAAACATATCTTTCTTTTTCGCCGCCACCATAAGCCTGTTTTTCGCATGTCAAGTATCGCCCAAAGCCCAAATTACGAGCACCTGGAAAGGTGGCACCCCCGGCCGCTGTTGCGACTGGAATTGCGCCACCAATTGGAAAGAAGGCCGGGTGCCCAATGAATTCAGCAATGTTGTCATTACCGATGTCTCCACCCAAACATTCTGCTATCCGGTCGTCTTTGCAGGCGAAGTCGAAGTAAAGAGCATCGAATTACAGGCTGGTTGCGCCCTGGAAATATTCGAGAACGCCCGTCTCTACACCAACAAATTTGCGGCTTATTACAAAAGCAAATGTATCGGATGTGAAAAAGGGCTTTTCATCGATGGACAAACACAGGGCAACAATAATATTTTGGCCGACACCCATAAATGAGCCCCAATTAAAGAGCATAACTTTTGAGCTGTAGTGGTTTTGTTAAAGCGCGACGAGGCAACTTGTCGCGCTTTTCTTGTGTGTGCATGGGTTGGGTGAAGAAAACCACTCTTTAATTCCTTCCGCGTCTGTATTGCGGGAACTTGTGTAAAGGTAAGTGGCGGGCGCTATTTTTTTAGGCAAAATAGAGATGCTGAAACAACAAAGGCTCAAGCTTGTCAAGCGGAAACCCAAACCTGCCGAGGGGAAAGTAACACCGCGAATCCTTTCAACTCTCCAGCACTTTTGTGCAGCGCTCCACTTACCTCCATTTCAAAATCCGTCGCGATCAGGAACAATATCCTGTCGCGGCGGATTTTTTTTACTTACACAACGAGCCCCCAGTGCCTAAATTCAGCCGAACTCCAAATTAAATTCCGAATCGACCTCCCCCGAACCCCTCCCACCCTATTTTTTTCGGAAAAATAATTTTCTTGGTTTTTTTAAACGAAAACAGCATTGTACCTTTGCACCCGATTTGAAAAATGCCTTTTCAACAGTGGACATGACATTTATGCGTAAATACGGGATTGCTTTGATATTCAGTGCATTGAGCTTTGTAGCTTTTGCGCAACACGAAGACCACCAGCATCCGCAAGAAGCTACCGAGCAGCACGGGCAATCGGCTGATAACCAGCACGATACACACGCCACCGAAGCGCATAGCGAATGCGGCCACGACATAGACGCTACCGTTGAAGGCGAATACAATGCCGGCGATGTTGCCGTGCACCACATCGCAGATGCCAACGCCATCCATATTTTTGGCGACCTGTACCTCCCCCTACCCTGCTTCCTCTACGCGCCCGGCCATGGCTGGACGATCACCAGTTCTTCGGCTTTTCACCTGCACCACCACGGTAGCGGCGAAATTTCTAAAGACGGATACGTATTGGTTCATGGTGCCATCATGCGCCTGAAAGAGGAAGCCCTGACAACTGGCGAGCACAACATTGAGGGTTACACCCATAAAGAAGTAACAGCAGACGGCAAAACAAAAACCGTTTACTACGCCACTATTAATGGCAAATGCCAAGAGCTTGACAACAAATCGACCCTCGATGGCGGTCTGATGGGTGGCGGTGTCACCTCCTTCTACGACTACTCCATTACCCGCAACGTGTTCACGATGTTGCTCACTTGCTTCCTGCTCTTCTTCGCATTCCGCGCAGCAGCAGTAGCCGGAAAAAAACGGGAAGGACAGGCGCCAAGAGGATTACAGAACTTCCTGGAGCCTTTTTACACTTTCATTCGCGACGATGTCGCGAGACCAGCCATCGGCCCAAAATATGAAAAGTACATGCCGTTCCTGTTGACGACATTCTTTTTCATCCTTGGCCTCAACCTCATCGGTCAGATTCCTTTTTTCCCAGGCAGTGCCAACGTGACGGGCAATATTTCCGTTACCATTGTATTGGCCATGCTTACGTTCATCCTGATGTTGGCAAGTTCCAACAGGCATTTTTGGGAGCATATACTTTGGATGCCGGGTGTTCCAGCATGGATTAAAGTTATCCTGACACCGGTGGAGATCCTCGGCTTGTTCCTCAAGCCCTTTACCCTGCTGCTCCGACTTTTTGCAAACATCACCGCGGGCCACATCGTTGTTTTGTGCTTCGTAGGACTGATATTCATATTTGGTAAAGCGGGCACCGATGCCGGTGGCTCGGTCATTGGCCTTTTGGCGGCTGCACCCCTTACACTGTTTATGATGGCGTTGGAATTGCTGGTAGCCTTTTTGCAGGCGTTTATTTTTGTGATGTTGTCAGCTACATACTTCGGCATGGCACTTGAAGAGCCGCACCATCATTGATTGCAAACCATTATTGACTAAGCTTGAAGAAATTCAAAAAATCATCAGCTCAATAATCTCAACAACAAAAAAGAACTACCCGATTAGCTTTTTAATCGGAACCATATTTTACCTCCTAAAACCTGCCTCGACAATTGTCTTGACAACCCAAACTTGAAAAACCCTTAATTATCACATTATCGAATTAGCTAATTATCAAATTAGCTAATTACCACATCATTTTTTCATTATCAAATTAATTACAACATGAGTTACGCAGCAATTGGAGCAGGTTTGGCCGCTATCGGCGCCGGTATCGGTGTAGGAACGATTGGTGGCAAAGCCGTTGAAGGCATCGCCCGTCAGCCAGAAGCAGTAGGTGATATCCGTGCCAACATGATTTTGACCGCGGCCCTCGTTGAGGGTGCGGCATTGGTTGCCATGGTATTGTCTTTCTTCGTGAAGGCAGCAGGCTAGAAACGCTCAACCGGGCCCGCGCGAAGCGGTTGGCGACGCAACGGCCCGGTTATCCAAAACTCATCTCTCATCACTCATAACTCATCACTTAAAAAGATGCTTTTTCTCGCAGATTTCTCCGTCATCAAACCCGATCCAGGGTTGCTTTTATGGACGTCGATCATATTCCTTTTGTTTTGGTTCATTATGAGCCGCTTTGCTTTCAAGCCTATTGCTGAAAGCCTGAAAAAGCGCGAAATGGACATACAAAGCTCACTTGACGAGGCTAAACGCGCCCGCGAAGAGATGTCGCACTTGAAAGCAGAGAACGAAACCTTGTTGGCACAAGCCCGCGAAGAGCGTTCTGCCATCCTCAAAGAAGCCAAAGAAGCCAAAGAGGAAATCATCGCTGAAGCAAAAGACCGCGCCAATATCGAGTACAAACGCAAAGTAGAAAGCGCCATTCAAGATATTGAAAATCAAAAGCTCGCGGCAATGGTTGCCCTGAAAAATCAGGCAGGCATATTGGCCGTTGAAATTGCCGAGAAATTGCTGCGCAAAGAGTTGGGCAACAAAGCCGAACAGGAAGCATACGCAAAATCACTCGTAGACAACATCAACCTTAATTGAATGCGGAATGCGGAATTCGGAGTGCGGAATAATTGGCCGCTCATTCCAAATTCCAGCCTTCCTTTTTGATATATCGAATTCGACATGAGTGTACATAGAATCGCTACCCGCTACGCCAAATCGCTGATGGAACTTGCACAAGAGCAAGGGAAATTGACCCAGGTAAGTGCCGATATGGTGTCCCTGGCAACAGCCGTGCAGCACCGCGAACTTTTTTTGATGCTGAAAAGCCCCATTATTTACGGTGATAAAAAAATCGCTGTGCTGGATGTGCTTTTCAAAAGCCGGTTCGATTCTCTGACCATGGCTTACCTTGAGCTATTGGTTAATAAAGGCCGCGAAGTATATATCCCTGAAATCACGGCTGAATTTGCCGACCAGCACAAAATACTGCAAAAAATCACTTCCGTTACGGTTACCACCGCAGCTGAAATGAGCGATGCCGTGCTGAGTCAACTGAAGAAAAAACTGCTGGAAAGCGGCGTTACCGACGAAAACCTGGAGGTCGTCACCAAAGTAGACCCCAAACTTATTGGTGGCTTCCTGCTCGAATTCGACAACAAACGCTACGACGCATCCATTGCACATAAACTGGAGGAGCTGAAAAGCGCCTTCTCGAAAAACTTGTACGTAAAAGCATTTTAAAAGTTATGAGGTATAAGTTATAAGTTATTGCCGCTTAGGCGTGTACCATAACTCACAACCATCACTCAAGCTTAATAACTCATAATTCATCACTCATCACTCAAATATAATGGCAGACGTTAGACCGGAAGAAATCACCGCGATTCTCAAACAGCAACTTGCTGGCTTCGGGGCAGAAACAAACCTCGAAGAGGTTGGCACCGTGCTACAAGTGGGCGACGGAATCGCCCGTATTTACGGCCTGAACAACGCACAATCAGGCGAACTTATCGAATTTGCCAATGGCGTCCGCGCCATTGTACTCAACCTCGAAGAAGACAATGTTGGTGCGGTACTCATGGGTTCCTCCGACGGCATCCGCGAAGGCTCTATCGTTAAACGCACCGGCCAAATTGCCTCTATTGAGGTAGGTGAAGGCCTCGCGGGTCGCGTAGTGAACACGCTGGGACAGCCTATCGACGGTAAAGGCCCGATTACGGGTGTTACCTACGAAATGGCACTGGAGCGCAAAGCCCCTGGCGTTATCTATCGCCAGCCGGTGAACGAGCCCCTGCAAACGGGTATTAAAGCCATCGACTCGATGATCCCGATTGGCCGTGGCCAGCG
>Ga0105049_10005532_pt1 | contig 14709 bp, 11 predicted proteins | sample MAT06_FD_78087 | JGI IMG/M metagenome (GOLD analysis project Ga0105049, IMG submission 78087) | Freshwater microbial communities from Lake Fryxell liftoff mats and glacier meltwater in Antarctica - MAT-06 | ecosystem: Environmental > Aquatic > Freshwater > Ice > Liftoff microbial mat | place... | reverse complement strand
GTGCCTGGAGAATTATTTGCAGTTGGCGTAAAGTTAAATGTACTAGGAAGGCAACCTACCGTTCCCGCTGGTGAAGTTAAACCAACAGATGGCGTAGTTCCACTGTAAAAAGAATACAATGTGGTGTCGTTACAACCCAAGCTAGAAGTTAGCGTAAGTGTGATGGTCGAATATCCAAGTGCAGTATATAAATGTGTGTGCGAAAGACCTAGTGAGGGTGCAGAAAAAACAGGAGAACCATCTCCCCAATTTATGCTATAGTTTGTTACATTAGTTGTAAATGTAGACATATTGCCAACGTCAAGCGTATAGCTAAGAAACCCATCGCAAGTAGCAAATGCCACTATTCCCAAATTATCAACAAGTTGTCCATTGGGTCTATTTTGAACAGTTACATTTTGATTTGTAGTGTTTGAACATCCCAAACTATTTGTGGCTGTAAGAACAACTGTATAACTTGTGCTTCCAGAATTTCCATAAGCATCAAATTGTTCGCTTGGCGATACTAAACTTGATGTTGTTCCATTTCCAAAATTCCACAAATAAGTTAGACCTGCACCAACCGAGGTGTTTGTGAACTGCACTGGTGTTAGTGAACAAGAGTTATTTGGCGAAAAAGTAAATGAAGGATTAGGCAAGGAATTAATTATGATGGTACGAGAAACCGAATCTCTACAAATAGGTGGGCCATTAAAAATTTGAACAAGCCAAATTGTATACGTTCCAATGGCAGTATAGGTGTGTGTTTGAGCCGTAGTAGTTGTTACAACAGTATTTGCACTTGCATCACCCCATTTCCAAATGTAAGTATTTGCAACTCCTGTAGATTGATTTGTGAAATTTGCTGCTGCATTTAAACAACCGTTTGCAGGATTATTAAAAAATGGTGAACCACCCGAACATGCTAAGCAAACATTCTCAAAAACTATAAGAGTAAAAAACGAAAAAAATAAGACCAATCTAATTATTTTCATCTGCTTTAAAATGTGGGACAATCGTTTGTTTTTTGGTTGCAATCGTTATTCCTAAAAAATTTTATTCCTACTTGAATGGAGCCAAATTTATTAATTAATGGGGCATAACCTACACCGCTTAAAACCGATGTGTAAGTAAAAAATAATTTATAAGATTTAACCATTTCTCGATTCGCCAATTTGGGAGGAAAAAAATTTATTGTTGTAATTAATGTGTTTATGTTTTTTTGCCAATCATCTAATTTATAGCTCGATAATGCAGTGCACATACTTAGTTGCGAATTTAAAAAGAAATTAATTCCAGCAGACAATCTCTTTATTGGTCTTTGAAATTCATACTGAACAAAAATCTCTTGACTTTTTAAATTTTTATTTAGTAAATAAAAACTTAGCACATTGTATCGTGGCAAAATAATATTCTGATTTTGTATGATAAAACTTGCTTCGGTATTTGCTACTCTATTTCTAGAGGGCGATTGCAAGTGATGAACTGAGTAAGATAAATCGCCACTCCAAGTATCGCTATTAAAAATAAATAAATTAGAAATTGGAAACCTAATTTGAATATTTCCGCCAATATCTGCTCGTGTTTGGCTATCATACATTTGCAATTGAGAAGTTGAAACAGGTGTAGACGACCAAGATTCTATTTGTTTAGAGAAAATAAGCTCGGAAGAATTTATACTTTTAGAAAAAAAACCTGCATACAAACCCATTGAAATTAATGGTCTATTAAAAAAATTCTCGCAATTTAATCCATCATTTTTTTTGTAAAACCATTTAAAATTTATCAAATTAGCTTTAAAAGATGTGGTTCTTAATTGAGGCGTTTTTCCTTCTACATCATTCATGATCGAAAAGCCCTGACCTAAAAAAACTTTATTGTTAATTTTATAAGAACCATTAAAATAAAAAAATCCAGTTTGAGGATTTGGAACAACGCCCAATAAATTTGTTTGATAATTACAACCAGCCTCAAAACCTTTTAATACATTGATGTTGGTTGGATGAAAATATGATTTGTTGTTTAATGGATCAGAAAAAGTTGCATCTTGAGAAAAAACCCTTGTATATAAAAAAGCACTACTAAAGAAAACGCCAATTATTAAAACTCTTTTTACCGAAGGCAACATTTACTAAAATTTCTTAAAATTCAAATTTACAAGGTTTTTGCAATTATAAAAGTATGTGCTTAAATATAGATTGCTAACAATTATAATATTTGCAGTAAATAATGTAGCTAAGTCTTAAAATTTACAACAGTCCAAACTCTGGCAATTCCTCTAAAAAGGCATATTCTTTTGCTTCTGAATTTATTTTGCACACAAACATCTTTAATCCGTTTGTAACCAATAAATAAGGAACACCAAGCACAATGTTGTAGTGCGAAGCTTGGTCGAAAACAGATTGTGTAATTTTTATTGCCGTGGACTTGCATTCTGCCAATAAAATGGGTGTTCCGCCTTTTCCATAAGCTAATAAATCAAATCTTTTGGGCAATCCATTTAATTTTAGTGAGCCTTCAAGCACCATTAATCCAGCAGGAAATTTTAAATGGCTCACCAAATAATGGGCTAAATTTTGCCTAACCCACTCTTCTGGTGTTATTTGAATCCACTTCTTTCGAAAGTTATCAAACAAGTACTTTTTACTCCCAATAGATTTAGTGGAAAATTCATGTGCAGGAAATATCAAATTTGGTAACTTCACCCCGTTGATTTATACTACCAAACTACTAAATTTATTTTATTACTAAACAATTGCCACTATGAAAACGAAAGATGAAATTGTAAAAAACTGGTTGCCTCGCTACACTGGAAGACCATTAAAAGATTTTGGAAAGTATATTCTACTTACCAACTTTAGCAATTACGTAAAAATGTTTGCAGAGTGGCATGGTGTAGAAATCGAAGGCAAAGATCATCCTATGATGAGTGCAACTGCGGAAGATATTACCATAATTAATTTTGGAATGGGTAGCGCCAGTGCTGCAACCGTGATGGATTTGCTAAGTGCAATTTCACCAAAAGCAGTTTTATTTTTAGGTAAATGTGGTGGACTAAAACGTAAAAACGAATTGGGCGATTTAATTTTGCCTATTGCCGCCATTAGAGGAGAAGGAACATCTAACGATTATTTTCCTGCCGAAGTTCCAGCAATGCCTGCATTTAGTTTGCAAAAAGCAGTTTCTACAACCATTAGAGACCACAAAAGAGATTATTGGACTGGAACAATTTATACAACTAACAGAAGGGTTTGGGAGCACGACGAAGAATTTAAAGACTACTTGAGAAAAATTCGTTGTATGGGAATTGACATGGAAACTGCAACCATATTTATTACTGGATTCTACAATCAAATTCCAACGGGTGCTTTGTTGCTCGTGAGCGATCAGCCAATGGTTCCAGATGGTGTTAAGACTAGTGAAAGCGATAAAAAAGTAACTGGAAAATTTGTTGATATTCACTTAAAAATTGGTATAGATGCATTGAACCAATTAAAAAATCAAGGCAATACAATAAAACATTTAAGATTTGAATAATTTTAGTTTCAAAAGTTTAATGTTCAATTTTTAAAATGGCTGAAAAAAGTTACACTCAAATTTTAAAAGAATTAGAGCAAAAGAAATATTCGCCAGTATATTTTTTAAGCGGTGATGAACCATACTTTATTGATTTGGTTGCTGATTACATTGAAAAACATCTTTTAGATGAATCTGAAAAATCATTTAATCAAAGTATTTTCTATGGCAAAGACTCTGAAGTTGCCAATGTAATAAACAGTTGCAAACGCTTTCCTATGATGGCCGAAAAACAATTGGTAATAATTAGAGAAGCTCAAGAATTAGGCGATTTAGAAAAGCAAATTGATGTTGTAAAAGGCGGAAAAAAAGTAAGCATAAATTTACTTGAAGAGTATGTAAAAAACCCGACTCCTAGCACAGTTTTGGTAGTTTGTTTTAAATATAAAAAACTAGATGGCCGAAAGTCATTGTCAAAAACAATGGTTGCAAACAGCGAATACCTTAATTCGCAAAAGATAAAAGACCATCAAGTTCCGGAATGGATTAAGAATTTTTTTGCAGAGAAAAATCAGGCCATCGAAGAAAAAGCAGCTGTATTAATGGCCAATCATCTTGGCACAGATTTGTCTAAAATTATAAATGAAACTAATAAATTGGTTGTTGCAAAAAGTTCTAAATCTGCAATCACTGAAAATGATGTTTACGAATTTGTTGGTATAAGCAGAGAGTACAACGTTTTTGAATTTGTGGATAGCATTCTTAAAAAAAATACTTTTAAGGTATTTGAAATTGCAAAGTATTTTGGCTCACATCCAAAAGAGAATCCTTTTCCACAAACTATTGCCATGTTGTTTAGTAATTTTTCTAATTTAATTACATACCATAATTTACCCGACAAATCAGGCAAAGCCGGAGTTACAGCTCTTAGGGTTGCACCCTTTGTTTTTGAAAAAATTGCACTTTCATCAAAAAATTATTCATACGAAAAATGTGCTGTAATAATCCATCTTTTAAGAATCTACGATTTAAAATTCAAAGGTGTGGACGCTTATAATGCCGACCCAGGTGACTTATTATTGGAATTGGTTTTTCAAATCTTGTTATAAGCAATTTTTATTTTTCAAACGTAAACTCTAATCCTCTTTTTATTTTTTCAATTGCTTCGTCAATGTCTTCTTTAGAGTGTGCAGCCGAAATAAATCCTACTTCGTATCCCGATGGTCCAAAATAAAGTCCATGTTCCAATAAAAAATGATAAAGCTTTTTAAAGTATTCCATCGAAGCAGAATCAATTTGAGAAGCAGCATTAATTTCTTTGTTTCTAGAAAATGCCATCCAAAAAATGGAGCCCATTGCAAACATTTTAAAAGGGTAGTTTTTTGCTAAAGAAAATTCATTTAGCGAATCGGTTAAGTATTTACATAACGAATTTATTTTATCGTAAAATCCTTCTTGCAAACATTGGCTAAGCTGCTCCAATCCTGCGGCCATAGCAACAGGATTTCCGCTTAACGTTCCTGCCTGATAAACATTTCCTTCTGGAGCAATATTGCTCATAATTTCTTTTGATCCACCATAAGCTCCAACAGGCAATCCGCCACCAATAATTTTTCCAAATGTTATTATATCTGGTTTAATTCCATAATAGCCAGCAGCACCCGAAAATCCTATTCTAAAACCACTTATTACTTCATCAAAAATCAAGAGTACGCCATAGGTTTTGCATAAACATTGCAAACAATATAAATATTCTTTGCTCTGCAATAGCAAGCCATTGTTGGCCGGAACAGGTTCAATAATTACAGCAGCAATTTGATTGGCATATTTCTTTAACGTTTCCTTTACTGCCATAATATCATTAAGAGGCAATACAATAGTTTCGTTTGCAAAAGATTCAGGAACACCAGCAGAACTGCTAGTTCCAAAGGTTGCAAGTCCAGAGCCAGCGTTCACTAGAAGACTGTCCACATGTCCATGATAGCAACCATCGAACTTAATTATTTTATCTCTTCCAGATACGCCTCTAGCCAATCTTATTGCCGACATAACAGCTTCAGTTCCGCTACTAACAAACCTAATTTTTTCTAAGTAATCGTGATTACTAATTATTAATTCTGCTAATTTATTTTCTAATTCAGTTGGCGCTCCAAATGAAGTTCCGTTTACAATAGTTTCGGATATTTTTTTAATTACAGAATCGTTCGCATGTCCCAATATTAGCGGCCCCCAAGAGCAACAAAAATCTAAATATTCATTGTCATCGGCATCCCAAATTCTACTTCCTTTTCCTCTTTTAATAAAAACTGGTGTTCCACCTACCGACTTAAAGGCTCTCACAGGCGAATTTACGCCACCAGGAAATAAAGTATTAGCAGTTTTAAATAGCTCTATGCTTTTTGTGTTGTTAATCATTGTTGCTCTAATTTTTTAAACTTATTTTTTCTACTACTTCTTCATAAATTTCCTTCATAACTGCAGGATTTGAAGTATAGTATTTTAAACTTGAGTCGAATTGTGCCGAAGAAATTTTATTTTCTTTTAAAATCGCATCGTACATTTTTGTAGAACTTAAATGTATAAATTCTTTTGGTTTATTTGATTTTAATTGAAGTATAGCATCGGTTAAATGTATATCTGTAAGTACTTTTACCATCACTTCTTTCTTTAGAACATTACTAGGAATTTCTTGAATGCTTTTTTCTTTGCATGAATTAAAATACAACAAGAATATTAAACTAAAACCCAAAAAGTATATGTTTCTTAAAATTATCATTATTGCGTTTCCTGTAATTTAGCGATTACAAAAGTAGGAAGTTACCAATGTTGCTGCAACAGAAACATTTAATGATTCGGCAAATTTATTTTCACTTCCATCAATCAAAATTTTATGATTTACCATTGCCAAAATAGATTTACTTATTCCATTTGCTTCGCTCCCCAAAATTAAAAAACAAGGTTGTGGTTCAATTGTTTTGTAGGGAACACCATCTAAGGTAGTTCCTATAATAGGAATGTTAAGTTCTCTAATTTCTTTTGAGTTAAAAAACTCTTCTAAAGAATCTACATAAACAACATTTACGTTAGAAAAAGAACCCATGCTTGCTTGGATAACTTTGGGATTAAAAAGTTCTACCGTAAATTTACTACAAACAATATTTTTTATTCCAAACCAGTCTGCCAATCTAATTATTGTTCCTAAGTTTCCTGGGTCAGAAATATCATCTAAAACTAGAGTAACACTTTCTTTTAAAATCGGTATTAAAAGCTCAGACTCATAAATTTTAGCTACTGCAAAAACTGGCTGAGGATGCTGCAATGAAGAAATATCGTTTAATTGTTTTTCTTCTATAATTTCTAGTGGAACGGCTGCTTTTCTTACGGCATCTTTTATTTCATCAAAATAATTTTCTGTGCAACAAATTAGTTCAAAAGGAAAGTTTTTAGAAATTAAATCAACAATAATTTTTTTGCCTTCAACCAAAAACTTTTGCTGTGTTTGCCTCCCTTTTTTAGTAGAAAGTTGTTTTAATTGCTTTTGATGATTATTACTTAACATTTGCTAGTGAACTAAATAACATTACTTTTTTTTGAAACAAGGTATAATTATTGAATATTTGCAAATATACTTTGGGGATTGATTAAATTTTTAAAATACATCGCTTTTCTTTTGGTTATTGCAACTTTGTATTCTTGCAACAATACATTTTATTTAAAGAATGACGAAAAGTTGCTTAGTGGCATTTCTGTTAAAATAAAAGGAGACCAAAGAAATATAAACAAAGATGAAGTTGTTTCAATTGTTAAACAAAAACCCAATAAAAAGATTTTAGGCTTTCTTAGGTTTCATTTAGCCGCATATAATTTTGCAAAAAGAGGCAAAGAAAGAAAATGGAAAAAATGGTTAATAGAAAATGTAGCAGAGGAACCTGTTATTTACGACTCCACTTTAAAAGATATATCAACGCAACAAATAAAATTATTTCTCGACAAAAAAGGATACTTTGATTCTTCTGTTAACGACACAGTAATTTTTAGAAAGAAAAGAGTGCGGGTAATTTATTCTCTAAAAACTTTAATGCCCTATTTAATAAATTCAATTAATTACACAATTGCAGATACTGCACTTTCAAGTATCGTTTTAAATGATACTTTAAATTCTTTAATAAAAAAGAGTTTTGTTTTTGATCAATCAAGATTAGAAAAAGAAAGAGAGAGAATTTCAACTCTTTTAAAAAATAAAGGATATTACTATTTTTCAGTTGACTTTGTGCGGTTTAAAGTGGATAGTTTTATGAAAAGTAAAAATATAAATGTGGAGGTTGAAATAAAAAATCCTACCGACTTTGTAAATACTAACTTAAAAGATAAGACTAAACACAATAAATATTTTATCAGAAAAATTATTGTTTATCCCGAATATGATTTTTTGGTTTTGGAATCAGAATATTTTGAAAATAAAATTCCTGGGCAAAATATAGTTTTTATGAACAAGGCTAGGCAAGGTTACAGAAAAGATTTGTTCCTAAATTCTATTTTTATTATTCCAAATGAACCCTACAATTTAGCTGATGCAAATTTAACTTACGATAGATTATCGCAATTAAAAATCTTTGGCTCTGTGAAACTAGAATTTACAAATGTGAATGATTCGAGTGGCTATTTTTTAGATGCAATATTAAAATTAGGCAGAACAAAATCTCAATCATACTCTCTAGAATTGCAAGGCACAAATAGCAGTGGAAATTACGGAATACAGGGTAACGTTACTTTTCAAAATAAAAACATTTTTAAGGGCGGAGAAATTTTTAGAGTTAAAGGATCAGTAGAAATCAAACAAGTGCCGGTTCCATTTGATTCAGGAATACCGAGCCTTCTAACATTTGGAGCATTTAACACTATTGAGCTTGGGCCAGAAGTATCTTTGAGCATACCTAAGCTAACACCCTATTTTTTAAAAATAAACAAATTTTCTAAAGCCAAAACAATTTATTCTACAGCATACAATTATCAAAAAAATCCAAATTATTTTAGAACAATTTTTAATACATCTTTCGGCTACAGCATTTCAAAAGAAAAAACCACGTGGGCAATTTTTCCTATCGAACTTAACTTTGTTAATGTGCAGCTTGACCCTAGATTCGAAGAAGCAATTACAAATAGCAATAACGTTTCTTTAAGACTAAGATATCAGCCGCAATTTTTTAATAATTTTAGAATTACTTTCACAAATTCTAATCAAACTTCAGCAGGATTAAAGGATAATTACTACATTAAATTAAATGGCGAATTAGCTGGAGTTATACCAACTTTAATAAATGATTGGACTGGGAAGCCCAGAGTTAGAAGAAACGTGGATAGCGATTCTGCATATTACCATTTTACGGGAATAAGATTCAATAATCCGTATGCACAATTTGCAAAATTTGAAATAGATTACAGATATTATTTTAGATATACCGTAGATCAAACTTTTGTGTTACGTTCGTATTCTGGCATTGGTTATGCTTTTGGAAATTCTAGTACAATGCCGTTCGTAAAAAGTTTCTTTGCTGGAGGTGCAGACGATATTAGGGCTTGGCGACCAAGAACCTTAGGCCCTGGAAGTTTTGTGGGCGAAGGCTTTGACCAAATTGAAAGAATTGGAGATTTTAAACTTACATTAAATGCTGAATACCGTTTTAAAGTTTATAAATATTTAAACGCAGCACTTTTTGCTGATGCAGGAAATATTTGGTTGTTAAATTCCGACAGCTTTACAAATAAAACAGGAGGGCAATTTTTGCTTTCGAACTTCTATAAACAAATTGCAATGGGAGTTGGCGTAGGTTTACGATTCGATTTTTCGTTTTTTATAATAAGGCTTGATATTGGCGTTCCTGTTTACGATCCAAAAAGAGTAGAACTAGATCAATCTAATTGGATAATAAGCAACCTAAAAGTTAGAGACATCAACTTTTTTAATTTAGGAATTGGATATCCTTTTTAGAGTTGATTTTTTAATGCATAATCATTTGCCTTTTTTAAATCATCTTCTGTATCAACAGAAATTCCATTGTCCTGAACCTCTGCCACAAAAATTTCAAAACCATTTTGCAGCCACCTAAGTTGTTCTAAAGATTCAGCTTTCTCCCAAGAGCTCTGTGCCAATTTCACAAGGCTTTTTAGAACATCTTTACGGTAGGCATAAATTCCAATGTGCTTATAAAATGTATTATTTAAAAGCCACTTTTCTTTAGGAAAATCTCTTAGGTAAGGAATAGTATTTCTGCTAAAATAAATTGCTTTCCCATCATTGTTAATTATAACTTTTGGACAATTTGGGTTAAATAATTCTTCTTCGTTTTTTATCTTACTAACCAACGATGCAATTTTTACACTTGGGTTTTTTTTGAAAATATCTATTAACTTTTCAATATTTTGTGGGTCAATAAATGGCTCATCTCCTTGAATATTTAAAACAACATCATTGCTGGAAACACCTAATTTATTTGCAGCTTCATGGCATCTTTCTGTACCCGTAGTGTGGCTTTCAGAAGTAAAGATTGCTTTTCCATCAAACTTCTTTACTTCCAAAATAATTTCTTGATTATCGGTTGCAACACAAATCTCTGTGATTGAATTACATTTTAAAACTTGAGAATATACTCTTTCAATCATCGATTTTTTATTGATGATAAGTAAGGGCTTTCCAGGCAATCTTGTTGATGCAAATCGAGAGGGAATTATTGCAATAAAATTCATGCTTAATTATTCTTTGAGCTTTAAAAATAAGTTGCCGTAAATATCAACTAAATTTGAATGCAAGCGGTCTATTTCATTTCTATTTGACAAAGAAACAGGGACAGACTTTTCTTTTGAAGAAATTAAAGAACTTAAAACAGAACAAAATTTAAAATATATTTCGTAGGATTTTTTGCTTCCCAAAGAAGATAAAAATTTTACATTTCGTTGAATAAGCTGTTTTGTAAAATCAAAATCTCTTTTAAAATAAAATGCAAAACACTCCAGCACCCGTAACTGTAAATCAAAAGGCAAATAAAAACTTTTTTGGTTTATTTCGTTGGCCAAATTAATTTTTTGTACAGCTTTTTTATTATCACCAAGAGACAAAAAAAGTTTTGAATACGAGAGTAAGCCTCGTGTTGCAAAAACCCCATCTCTAGACGTTATCAATTGATTAAATGTCTTATTTAAAAACGTTTCAGCCTTGCCGTAGTTTTTTAAAATTATTGTTACTAATGCAAACTGTTCGCAATGATAAAAATAACCATACATTTCTTTTTCTACGCCTTTGTAAAAAATAGTATCGTAAATTTCAAATGCCTCTTCAAATCTTTTATTACTGAAAAAGGCGTCTGCTTTTAACAATTCAAGAAAAACACCAATATCAATTGAAAAAAACTTTTTTATTTCTCCCTTTAAACTTATTGCTTTTTCAAGATAAACCAATTGCAATTCGGGGTTAGGATCGTAATAGGTATAAAAACTAATAAATGTCCTGTATAAATAGTATAATGCTAAATGATGTTTTAGGTGAATTAGATTTTTTTCATATTCAAAAAGATTATTTTCATTTAGTGTAAAATATTTTTCGGGTTTTCTTGCCGCTGCAAACCTATTGCAATCGGCAAATAGTTTATGAAAAAAAATATAATTTTTATCAGCTTCACTTGAATTCTTTTTTAGTTTCAAATACTTGTTGCTAACTATGTTCACAAGCTTTTCGTGGTAGCAGTTATAAGGCAAATCAATAGCTTTTCTAAAAAGTTCTAATAGTATTTTTTCTTTGTTTTCAAACTTAGAATTTTCAATGTCTTTTACTTGTTGAAGAATTTCAGTTTTTAAAAGATTGTATAAATGACGTGATGATAGAAATTCAATTAAAATTAGTGCATCGTCCTTAAAAAAATGCCGATAAACTTTATTTATTAGAATAGAATTTATTTTGTAAAAATGTGTGTTTGTAATTTCTAAACGTGTGCAAATTTCTTCTTTTTCGGGAGTGTTTAAGTTTAAATGAGCCAAGTATATTTTATAAACTTCTTTTTCCTTTCCCCTAAGAGTAATAGATTGCAACGAATTTATTTCATCGGTGTTTAAAGAGTTTAATAATTGATGTAGCCAACTCATTTCTATTCCAAAGTTTAAATTATTTTAGTAATTCTATAGTTAAATCTGGTTCATAACCTTTTGAGTACAAATACCTAATAAGTTTATTTCTAAAAATAAAGGTATTATTTTCTTTTAATTCTTTAGTTTTTTTTTCAATTTCTTTTTTTAGCGTATTTATATAAACTTTATTTTCTATTTCTTTTAATCCATATTCAATACACTTTTCCGAAATTCCTTTCTGCTTTAATTCATACGAAATTTTAATTTTTCCCCATTGTAATTGATTAAACTTTGACCTACTGTATAACTGTGCAAATCTCTTTTCATCAATAAAATTTTCAATAATTAATTGTGTTACTATTTCTAGTGAATCATCTTTTTCAATTCCCCATTCCTTGAGCTTCTTGTAAATTTCGGATTGACAACCTTAAGCTGAAGCTTAACGGTTTGCAGCTATCCGAAGGGTGGGATTTTTAAAAATTGGCTTGGCAGATGCCTCGGTTTTTGGTGTTTTTTGTTTGATTTGGGTTGTTATTTATTTGCAATTTATTGTTGAATGTAATTGTTGGTAGGGTATGTGGTGCTTTTTGACCGTTATATTAACAGATGTCAAAAGTAGTTTCTAAATTAATCTCAACAGCTATCAGTTGTTTTTTGAGGGGCTTGGTTTTAACTGTGGCGTTTATAGTTCTAAAATTGTTTTTGAGTAAACAAACATACAAAATACAAAAAATTGTTTTTGAGGACACAAACTAGGCTTGAAATTGATGAAGATTTATCAGTTGATTTTATCCTAAAAACAAAATAATTTAAATCAAATTTTTATTAGCTTTTTGATGTATGTATTCGATTTTAATTTAACTTTCAATATGTATATTCCATTTGCCAAGTTAGATGTTGGAATATTTAAGTTAGATGAAGTTGATTCTGTTTCATAAATCATAATACCTAATTGGTTAAATAAGCAAATATGGGATGGGTCTGCTGTTTCATTGATTTCTATTTTTAATTCATTTTTAAATGGATTTTCTATTATTTTAAATGGCTCGACCTTTATATTCAATTTGCTATAAGTAGTGATTAAATTGCTTAATTGATTGGTATCAGCAGCGAAAATTCCATTTCCTTTGGTGCTTAAAAATATCTTTCCTGCAAAAAGCTCGATGTTATTTCCAAACTGGTGACAAAATAAATTTGGATTAGAGGAGTATTCTAAATCATTGGAAACATCAATTGGAGAATTGGGGAAAACATTATCATCAAAAATAAATAAGCCTTGAGATGATGTTGTATATATATTGTTACCAAAGGAAGTTGCATTATAAAATCCAGAAAAATTGGTAGCTTCATTCTGAGAATTAGTTTTATTAATTTGAAATACCAAATAATTGGATTTTGCTGCAATAATACTAGAGTTTGTTGCACTTAAAGTGGTAGCGCTGGTTCCGTTCCAAGGATAGGTAAAAAACAAAGACCAATTTAATCCATTATTTAATGACTTGTAAATATCATTTGAACTTGAAGTGTATAGTACCCCATTGTCGTTAAATAACAAGTTATAGTTATTTAATTGTGTTTGGGATGATGTAAAATTACCTGAGTTATCATCGCAGTAAAAAATTCCATTGTTACAGTTTGCAAATAGTCTATTGTTGAAGTAATTAATGCTCACAATATTACCTGTTAAATTAGTCGCAAGTAAAGACCAATTTAATCCATTATCATTGCTAAAAAACAATCCAGAAAATGTACTTAAATATAATATATTATTTACTGAATTTATTGTAATTTCTCCTGGTGCAGGTCTGTTAATGCTGGAAGAAGTATATCTATAATATAATCGATTCCAAGTATTATTTAAACTATCGTATTCGTGGACAGAAAATCCATTAACCGAAAATAAATGACCATTAGATTTTCTTAGATTTACTACGAAAGACTGTTTAAGGCCATTAAAACAATCTATCCAAGTTATTCCATTGTCGTTTGTTTTTGAGAGACCATCAACATTGCCACCGTAAGTAAAAAATTTGTAACCATTATAGTAATTTATGTAGTTCTTACTTCCAGATGTTGAAAAACTTGGGTTATATTCCCAATTATTGTTTAATTCATCAAGGATATAATACCCAAACGCACTAGTATTGTCATAAGCTACAATTTGGTTATTTATTAATTTAATTTTATCTACACTATAGGATAAACCGTTATTATAAATATTCCAAGTATTTCCACCATCGCTAGATTTATACATTTTGTTTCCACCAAATCCAGTGCTAACGTATAAATTGTTATTTAATAACAATATCGAATTCAGGTTAGTAAAATCAGGGGTAGATATTCCATTATTAGAGCTTATCCAAGTCAAACCATTATCAGAGGATTTTAATATTCCATCATTCCCTACGGCAATTAAATTTCCTGATTGTTCAATAACAGATTTTATTCGAAAATTCAAACTATCATAAGATAATCCATAATTACTAGTGTAGTAAGTTTGATTTCCTTGTTGAAGATAAATTTTGTTCCCAATAAAATAAGATGCAATTATGTAACCGCTGGATAATGGGTGTGGAAATATTTGAAATTCATTCGAGCCACTTCCTTTAATGTATAAATCCTCCGCAAAGACTAACATTCGATCATTTGGTAACAAAGTTATTGTATTTATTAGAAATTGTTTGAAATTTAAATATTGCCAAGAAATGCCTTCGTTTGAAGATTTGTATAACCCAAATGAAAGGCTATAAAATGTACCAGAGGAATCAATAATAAAATCATTTCTTCCATATTCAGGGCTTATTTTAGTCCATTGTGCTTTAATGTTTGAAATAATGAATAAGCTTAAACAAAGAGTAATAAATTGGATTTTCATAACTTGGGATTTAAAATATATTTGTACAAATATAAAAAAATTTGGCAACAGTCAAAAATGTTTTGTTTTTGCCCTTGTAGGCGCTTAGCAAAGGTTAGGGGGCAAGGCTTAGAGCCCTAATTTGACTATGACGAACAGGTATTGCCGTTAAAGTTGTTGATTATAATTCTAAAATGGAGCTAAGTCCTTACGTCTTTTCTATGCTTCAGATTAACTACTGTTAG
>Ga0105049_10005529_pt1 | contig 14712 bp, 9 predicted proteins | sample MAT06_FD_78087 | JGI IMG/M metagenome (GOLD analysis project Ga0105049, IMG submission 78087) | Freshwater microbial communities from Lake Fryxell liftoff mats and glacier meltwater in Antarctica - MAT-06 | ecosystem: Environmental > Aquatic > Freshwater > Ice > Liftoff microbial mat | place... | reverse complement strand
TTGCTTAGCCGAGGACATATCTCGAATATTCGAGATAGCCTTCGATTGCCTTGTCTTCAAGTGCCTTGTTCTTCTGGGCGACGGCATTCGGCAAAGTATCCGCGCTCCTTAATGTCGAGGCTTGGACCCGACCCGCAAGTGGCACCAAAGTCGATTGCTTCAGGCTGTCGCCAGCGCTCTGGGCGGCTGGGGGCGCCGATGCGGCGACAGCGAGCAGCCCTGTCAGCACGGCAACGGCGGCAACGGCGCGAAGCTGCGCCGCGCCACGCACTGCGTTCAATGTCACTTTGTCAAATGCCAGTGCTGAATGATTGCCGTTGGAACGAGGGAGGCGGTTGCTATGCATGGCGATTCTCCTGGTTGGCAGAGCGCCACAAATGGCGCTCTTACCATGCAGTACGAAAAACCTTTGCAAATCCGGACATCCGCTTTACGATCAAGTGGCCGAACCTTGAGTGAAGAGCAAAAGTCCAACGCTGGCGCGGCCTGCGGCACGTAAACGGCTCGAAACCCGCACCGGTGCTTCATGCCAGCCTAATTAATGTGCACAAGTGCTCAAAAAACGTCGTGCACAAAAAAAGACCGCAGCCGAAGCTGCGGTTCATAGGGGACGCTACTGGTATTACTGGTCGGTATCAAAGCTCAAGCGGCGATGGCCATTGCGGCTTCGTCCGCACCCTGTTTCATGACATTGGTCAGCAAGCTGTACACCGCCAGCCATGCGTCGCGCACGGCGATTGTGAAGTCTGGCCCGAGTGCAGCTTCCAGCGTATAGATCAGAGCGTTACCGACGGTCGCGTAGTGCGCATCGATCACGCCGTAGCCAACGTGACGTGCACCGAGTTTCTTGACTGCGGGCACCAGCGAATCAAGATTGTTGAGTCCTTTTACTGCCGCACCCAGCATCGTCATTAGGAGCTCACCCTGGCGCTTGATGTCGCCCTTGAACATGGGGCGCAGGCTAGGGTCGAGATCGAACAGTTTGGCGTAGAACAACTCAGCCGCGACGGGCGCGATCGGGCGTATGGCTTCGAATGACTGTTGGACGAGGACGAAATGGGGACTGATCATGGATTTTTCCTTGGTGTGGTTGGCTATTGATTGGGAATGGAAACTTTTGCCGAGGCGAGCCAATCGAACGTGGCCTCACCCCGGCGCCGGGATGCCGTAACCATCGCCTCGACGTAATCGTCCGCGCGCGGCAACGTAAACACTTGCGTGACGGCATTCACGGGCTTTGCCAATTGGCCGCGCAATAGACGAAACACATCGCGGTAGGCTTGACTGGAGTCGATTGGATACTGGTAGTCGAACATTTGTGGTTCTCGGCGCAATTACTGACATACACGTATCAGCAGTAATCGTGCCAGACGAAATAATCTTTATTAATCAATGTCTTGAAACAAAATCGCAGGGCGAGCACGGTGGCGGGGTGTTGGCGATTGCCAACACCGTAGCGAGGGCCTAACGTAAAACATTGATTAAAAAGCATAAAAACTGTCGGCGAATGCCGACATGAGGCGCAATGCAGGAACTACCAATCGAGGGCTGCTAGGGCGTTTGTGCGCTTTGGCTATCGGGCGCTCAAAGAACTTCAAACATCCTTGAACGTCTGCGCATCGATTTCGTGGCGATTCAGCAGCGTATAGAAATCGCTGCGATTTCGCTTGGCCAGTTTGGCCGCCTCAGACACGTTGCCGCGCGTGACTTTCAGCAGATTGATCAGATAGTCGCGTTCAAAATTGCGCCTTGCCTCATCAAACGGGATCATCTCTTCCGCTGCCGCCTTGACCGCGCGCTCAATCAACGCGTCGGGTATAGCCGCATCGCTGCCGAGTGCCAAACACTTCTCAATCACGTTCTGTAGTTGTCTGACATTCCCCGGCCACGGCTGTTGCGCGAGCAGTCGCAATGCGTTTGGCGACAGCGTGCTGCCCTCGCGGTCGTAGCGTGGCCCCATCTGCTGCAGAAAATGTGCCACCAGCAGCGGAATATCTTCACGCCGTTCGCGCAACGGTGGCAGTCGCAATTCGACCACGTTGATGCGGTAGAACAGATCCTCGCGAAACTGCCCATCCTTGATAGTCTGTTCCAGATCGCGATGCGTGGCCGACACGACGCGCACGTCGACCTTCAATTCCTGTGACCCACCCACGGTCCGAAATGATTTCTCCTGCAGGACTCGCAGCAGCTTGACTTGCAGGCTCAGCGGCATATCGCCGATCTCGTCCAGAAACAAGGTGCCGCCATCGGCCTGCTGAATGAGGCCCTTGTAGTCGCGCATGGCGCCGGTAAAGGCACCTTTGCTGTGTCCAAACAATTCCGACTCCAGCAAATTCTCCGGTATCGCACCGCAGTTGAGCGCTACAAACGGGCCGCGCGCACGCGGGCTGGATTGATGAATGCAACGCGCCAGCAATTCCTTGCCGGTGCCGCTCTCGCCCAGGATCAAGGCCGCCGCGTCATTGCGGGCGATTCGCTGCGCATCGGCGAGCACCTGCTGCATTTGCGGCGATCGCGTGACGATGCCATCATTTGCCGCCGACGACATCGGCAGCGCATTGGCCAGCGCCTTCTCCACTTCGGCCATCAAGGTACGCGCTTCAAATGGTTTGGACAGATAGCCGAACATGCCGCGCTTGGTGGCTTCCACTGCGGCGGGAATGCTGCCATGCGCGGTCAGCATGATGACCGGCATGTTCGGATAGCGACGGCTGATCAGCTCAAACAGCGCCATGCCGTCCATGCCGGTCATTTGCATATCGGTGATGACCATTGACGGGCGCACCGCTTCGATCAGCGGAATGGCTTGCTCGGCACTGCTGGCTTCGGTTACCAGATAGCCCTCCTTGTCGAGGCGCATCGCCAGCAGCTTCAGCAGATTGGCGTCGTCATCTACGATCAGGATTCGCGGCGTCATGTCGGTTTTAGATCAGCAACGTGGGAATCGTGACGGTGACCTTGGTACCGTGACCGAGGTGACTCTCGACCTCGATCCGCCCGCCGTGCTGATCGACGCATTGCCGAACAATGGCGAGTCCCAGGCCGGTACCGGCAATCGGTGACGCATTCTTGCCGCGATAGAAGGTCTCGAACAAATGTGGCACGTCGTCTTCGCTGATCCCGATCCCGCGATCGGAAATGGTAAAGATGATGCTATCCGTACTCGACGTCACCGAAAGAGAAACAGATCGATTTGCTGCGCTGTATTTGATGGCGTTGGATAGCAAATTGGTCAGGACGTGGCGCATCAGCTTGGCATCTAGCGCTCTTTCACCGATATCCGCCGGTACCTCCGTTTCAATTGACCGAGTGGCAGCATCAGGCTGAATTTCTCGCACGACATCGGCGCAAAACTCGGCGACGCTGAGTAGCTCAGGCCGGAATTCCAGTTTGTCCGAGTCGGCGCGGCCAATCAACTGCACCTGCTCCTGCATCTTTGTGAGGCGTATTGACGAACTCTTGATCAGGGTTAACAGGTCACGTCGTTCGCTTTCGGGCATGCGCTCGCCATAGTCCTCAAGCAGTTCAACCGACGACAGAATCGCGGCGAGCGGTGTGCGGAATTCATGCGAGGTCATCGCGACAAAGCGTGTCTTCATGTCGGACAATTCGCGCTCACGTTGCAGCGCACGGCGAATTTCCTCTTCGGCCAGCCGACGATCCGCAATGTCGATGACGTTCCAGATTGTGCCCGCGGGGAGGTCTTCCACGTCGAGCGGTCGCCCGGTGATCTGAAACCAGCGCAGTTCGCCGTCTGCGCGCTTCAGTTGCCGTTCAATATCGAATACCCGCTGCTTTTTCAGTACGGTCACGGCGTCGTCGACAAACCGCCGCCATTCGGCGTGACTGGCAAAAAGCACTTCCCCGGGTTTGCCAATCAATGCACCTTTGGGATGGCCGAGCATGGTTTGTTCGAGCGCGGGATTTACCCAGCGCAGTTGCCCCTGCTGAATGAACATGATGCCCGCAGCGGATGTTTCGAGGATCGCTTCGCGTTGCGCCAACGATTGGGTAAGGCGCTCTTTGAGTTCAATTTGCTCTGTGACATCGGCCAGAAAATTCAGCGTCGCCACCCGCCCTTCCCAGTCGATTGCCACTGAGCTTATCTGCAGCCAGAGCAGTTCTCCGGCCGTATTGACCACGCGAAAGGTATAGAAATTCTCCACGTCCTCGCCCTGCATGCGCCGCAGGTAGTTGCCGTAGACCCTGGCACGATCATCGGGGTGAATCATTTCAATGAACGGTGTCAAGCGGACCGTCTCGGCATCGCGCCCGGTCAGTTCATAAGCGCGTGGATTGGCAAATCGGATGAAGCCATCTTGCGTAACGATGATGCCATCGTTGGCGTTCTCCACCACCAACCGGTAACGGGTCTCCGACAGGGCCATGGCCCGTTGCGCGGCCTTGCGATCGGTAATATTGCGGATGAACGACGTAAACGTGTATTCGTCACCTGATTTCACCGGCCACACGGAGAGTTCGATATCGAATTCGCTGCCGTCACGCGTCAGCGCTGTGGTCTCGATGCTCGCATTCAAAATACCGTGAACGCCATGCGCGAGAAAACGCTTGAGCCCATTGTGATGAGAGACACGATGCTGTGTCGGCACGATCAATTCCGTGAGCTCACTGCCGATGGCTTCGTCGCGCGACCAGCCGAACATTTCGGTGGCGGCAGAGTTCCAGTCAACGATATGGCTGCTCACGTCGATGGTGATAACGGCATCCCGCGCGGATTCGATCATCAGCCGCATGCGCTGTCCCAGATCGCGCAGCGACTCTTCCACCTGAAGCCGGGTGGTGATGTCGCGAACCGTGACGACGCTTACCGGTTCGCCGTCAATGGCCGATGTTTCCGTGGCGACCAGCACGCGCAGTTTTTCGCCAGCCATCGTGTTCAGCACCGGCTCGCTGCCACCATATGCCAGCTTCCCGGTTTGGCCGATCAGCATGGATTCCCGCATGCCGATCAGCGCGCCAGCTGTGTAGCCGGACATGGCCAGCACCGCCTCGTTACAGGCACGGATATGTCCGGTACGGTCGACGATAAACGCGCCGATCCCTGCGGCGTTGAGCGCGGCGTGCGCGAGGTGGGCGGGAAAGTGGTCGGCAGGTGCGGTCATATTTGCTGGCTGGAGTTTAACGTTACTTTGAGGGCGCTCTGAAAAACGATCACGCTGTGATTGCCCTGCGGTGACGACAATAGGGCAATCGGCGCGGAACGCCAATTGGCGGGCTTGTCAGGGCCTTTTTGGTCCGCGAGGCTCGCCAAAAGGCGATCTGGCGCTAAGGACGACTAATCAACCGCAACGATTGCAGCCGCACTTGACACAGAACTAACGTCCGGTGGCTGCGGCGCTGGCTGCCAGTTCGACAACTCCGCCTCGGCCATTGGCGCGGCGTACAAAAAACCCTGAAACTGATCGCAGCCTGCACTACGCAACAGCAACGCCTGGGCTTCGGTCTCGACCCCCTCGGCGATGACCTTGAGCCCGAGCGTATGCCCAAGGCTGATGATCAATCGCGTGATGGCGAGATTGTTGGGGTCGTCGAGTATTTCGTGGACAAATGACCGATCAATTTTGAGTTTGTTGATCGGGAAGCGGCTCAGATAACTCAGGCTCGAATAGCCGGTGCCGAAATCATCGATTGCCAGCCCAATGCCCAGCGCGCGGATATGCTGTAATTTCTGTAGATTGATTTCGACACCTTCCATGAGCGTCGTCTCGGTAATTTCAAGTTCCAGCTTTCCGGGCGGAATGGCATGCCGTTGCATACTCGATGCGAGCACTGCGAGCAGCCCGCTGTTGCGAAGTTGTACAGCCGAGAGATTGACCGACACGGAAAGTTCGGCAAATCGTTTTGAGTCGCCTTGCCGCCATGCCGCGATTTGTTCGCACGCGGCTTCGATGACCCATTCGCCGATGGGTACGATCAATCCCGCTTCCTCGGCGATCGGGATGAATTCGCCAGGATTCAGCCGGCCCAACGAGGCGTTATGCCATCGCAGTAACCCTTCCACACCGACAATTCTGCCGTCGAGTGCGTCCACGCAAGGTTGGTAGTGCAGGCGCAACTCGCCGCGCTCGATGGCGTGGCGCAACTGTGACTCAATTTGCAATCTGCGTTCGGCATGGTCGGTCATTTCTGAACTGAAGAAGTACGCGCGATCACGCCCTGTCGATTTGGCGTGATACATGGCCACATCGGCCAGTCGCATCAGTTCATCAATGCCGCTGGCATCGGCTGGATACATTGACACGCCGACGCTGCAAGCGACGTGCAATTCAGTACCTTCGACGTCATGAGGCTCCCGGATCGCCGGCAGGAGGCGCTCTTCCACAATCCTGGTCACTTCCGCACCATTCTCCACGCCGTTAAGTATCACCACGAATTCGTCGCCACCCAAGCGGCTCACGGTATCCACGGCGCGCACTGCAGCGGTGAGCCGACGTGCCACCGAGCGCAGCAGGCCATCGCCCACATGATGGCCGAGGGAATCATTGATGGTTTTGAAGCGATCCAGATCGATGAACAGCACCGCTACTTTATTTTCGGTGCGCTGGGCCTGCTGGATGGCGAGCCGCAGGCGCTCGATACACAGCGATCGATTGGGCAGTTCAGTCAGCACATCATGCTCAGCCAGGAAGGTGATGCGTGCCTCGCTCTTTTTTCTGTCGGTGATATCGACCGAGGTGCAGATGTAGTGGGATGGCCCGCCGTTGCTTTCGCGCACGGTGCTGACCATGAGCCACATCGGCAGTGTGCCGCCACTGCGCCGCCGCAACTGAACCTCGCCGCGCCAGGCGCCCTTTTGCCGCGCGGCCCGCCACATGTCGACGAACATCGACTTGTCCGCGCCTTCCGGGATGAGGAAGTCGGGGCTATCGCCAACGGCTTCATGAAAATCGTAGCCGGTGGTACGTACAAAGGCGCGGTTTACCGAGATGACGCGTTCATCGGCATTGACAATCATGATGCCTTCGGAGGACGCCTCAAATACTTTCGCCCACAGTTCGAGGCGTTGCTCCATCTGCTTCAGGTGATTGATCGGCGAGAACACCGTCAACAACGCATCATGCCCCTGATACGTCAATCGCCTCGCCGATAGCACCGCCCATGAGGTTTCGCCGCCAATGCGCCAGCAGACTTCGAATTCATTGACGACGTCGAAGTGCGCAAGCAGCTGGAAAAAACGCTTGCGCACGTCCGCTTCCAGGCCAGTCACCCACGGGTCGGTGGTGCGACCGGAAAGCCAGTGTTGCGCCGGCGCGTTGGCGTGCAATACCTCGTGGCCCGGAATTGCCGTCACCATCATCGGAATCGGCGTCGCTTCCACCAGTGCCTGTTGCGCGGCGGCGGCGCGTGCATTGGCGGCAAATTCTTTCTGAATTTCGCGATCCTGGTCGAGCTGCGCCAGCATGCTGTTAAAACCCAGCACCAGGCGGCCAATCTCATCGCTGCTTTGCCATTCGGCGCGCGCCGTGTAATCGCCGCTCAACCGCACCGTGTCGGTGACGGCAGACAGCCGGCGCAGCGGCAATGCAATCTGGCGCGCCACGAAGTACACCGCTGCCAAGATGGCCAGCAACAGGAACGCGGCGGTACCAAGGTGCCACCACATACGCGTGAACAGCCCGCTGATCCTTTCATCAAGCAGGCGATTGAGCTCATCGGCGGATTCGGTCCATGCAGCCTTTAACTGGGTCAGCAAGGCCGTCTGCGCAAGCTCTACTTCGGTAAGCGCAGCAGGCGTCGCTCCTTTATCGATCACTTGCCTTGCCACCTGGCGAAATCTGTCGATACTTGCTGACAATTTCTGATGGCCAGGACTGAGTGCGGCTTTCACCGCAGCATCACCAGCAGTAACCGCCTCGTTAAAGTCGGCATCGATTCCCTTGGCGGTGGCATCAAGGCGACCTTCGAGAATGAGGTAGCGGGTTCGCGCATCACCGCTTTCGAGTCCGCGAGTGCGGGTTTGCTGGTGCAACTGCATGCTGGTGTCGTGTACCAAGTCCAGCAGTTCGGGGTAACGCAGCATGGTAAGCGACATCGTGTAATAGCTGTCGAGATCGGGGTCCAGGATCATTTTTGACTGATTGCCTACGCGGGTCACCAGATCGCGGGCGCGGGCGATGGCTTCGCCGGCAGCCTTGTCGGACGCTTTGCCACTAACGTTGCCAAGCCCGCGAAGTGCGGCGACCAACGACTGATTTGGGATGCTGCTGCCCAGTTCTGCGCCGTACTTCTGCTCGGCCTCCATCAGCGGCGCAACATGTTTGGTGAGGCTTGCGCCCAGTTCTGGTGCACGTACTGCGCCGAACATTGCCACATCGACCAGTGCCTCACGCACCACACCAATGTAGGCATTGCCGCGAGTCTCATCACGCGCAAAGTTGATGGCGATGTACTTTTCGTTGATGAGGATGCCGCTGATGAAGATGACTGCCGTCAGATCCAGCAGATAGATGAGCAGCAGTTTCTTGCCCACACTGAGACGTGCCAGCATGGCGGCGATCGGATTGTGCAGGCTGGCTCCGGCTGACATACAGACGTATTAGCAAGGCCCATGCCATTGAGCCGCAGGTTGCAGGCGCTAGCCGCCCGTCGGGGCTAAGGGGGCTAGTGTCGCGACACTCGGTTAAGCCCAAGACCGAGCGTCGCCCCAGCGAAGGCTGGGGCCCAGTCCACCCAACCTCATTTCAACAATTGCGATGAAAGTGCACGGGGAGATTCTTCATGTTCAAACCAATTGATGGATTCAGATTGTGGATGGGACTGGGTCCCAGCCTTCGCTGGGACGACGGTGCTTTTTTTGCTTAACCGAGTGCCATTCGGGTCAGATTGCGTTTATGGATTGCCAATTGGACCCGGATGTCACCGCTCAATGGGCTGGATTGTCATGACCACTTGTACCAGTAGTTAAGGCTGAATCGAGAGATAATCATCGTCTTCGTAAGTGTTTAGGATGCCGTAAATGAACAAAGGCGTATTTTGGGTTGCGGTTGTGGTGGTGGGAGCCGCAGTGGCGGGAACATCTTACTGGTTAGGTGGCCGTCAAAGCTTGGCGGGGCAGTCCAACGCAGGCCCGCCCCAACCTCCCGCCGGCGCTGCCGGCAACGCCAAAGCCGGGCAAGCGCCACCACCGATCGCCGTGGACGCCGCCAGCGCCAAATTGGTGCCAATTTCGAAAGCCATCACTGCAGTTGGTTCGTTGCGATCTGATGAAGCCGTGATCGTACGACCGGAAGTGTCTGGTCGTATCGCTGAAATCGGATTTCGCGAAGGTCAGCGGGTCGCGAAAGGCACCACACTCATACGCCTTGACCAATCGATCCAACGAGCCGAACTGTTACAAGCAGACGCGAACTTAGCACTGGCCAAGAGTCGCATCGAGCGCGCGCGCGACCTGCATGGTAAAGGCTTTATCTCCACCCAGGCGCGGGACGAAGCAGAAAGCAATTACAAGGTCGCACAAGCGGCAAATGAACTATCGGCAGCACGTCTCACCAAACTAGAAATCAGGGCCCCGTTCGCCGGTGTTGTCGGGCTGAGGACGGTAAGCCTGGGCGACTATGTGCGCGAGGGGCAGGACATCGTCAACCTCGAGGCAATTGAACTTCTCAAGGTGGACTTTCGTATCCCGGAAATCTTCCTGAAAGAAGTTTCGGTCGGGCAACCTTTGCAATTGACGCTCGACGCTGTGCCCAACAAGATTTACGCCGGCCAGGTGCTGGCGATCAATCCGCTGTTGGACGCGAACGGTCGGTCAGTTGTTGTCCGTGCAGCAGTCAAGAATACCGGCGCAACGCTGCGGCCTGGCATGTTTGCGCGGGTCAGCCTGTTGAGCAGCCAGGTACAGAACGGTTTGACGATTCCCGAGCAGGCGCTGATTCCGGTAGGCGATGATGTGTTTCTCTTCAAAATAGCCGACGGTCGCGCGCTGCGGACGAGAGTCGAGATCGGTCAGCGCACCACGGGCTTCGCCGAGATTGTTCGCGGCCTCGCTGCCGGCGATGTAGTCGTCATCGCGGGACAACCCAAACTTCGCGACGGGGCCGCGGTCAAGATCGCCACCATTGACGGCAAGGCACCAGAGATATCCCCTCCGCCCGCTGCCGCGACCGAATCCAAGAAATCTTAACGAGGTAACCTCCCATGGTGCTGTCAGACATCTGCATCAAGCGCCCGGTATTCGCGGCGGTTCTTTCACTCGCAATTCTCCTCATCGGGTTGATCTCCTATTCGCGTCTTGCTGTTCGCGAACTACCAAAGATTGACCAGCCGATTGTCAATGTCACCACGACCTATCGCGGCGCTTCGGCTGACGTGATGGAGAGTCAGGTGACCAAGCCGCTCGAGGACTCGCTATCGGGTATCGAAGGCGTTGACATCTTGACGTCGAGCTCGCGCGCGGAGCAAAGCGATATCACCGTCACATTCCGTCTATCCCGCGATCCCGACTCGGCCGCGGCCGACGTACGCGACAAGGTTTCGCGGGTGCGTGGCCGTCTTCCGCAAGGAATTGACGAGCCGATTCTTTCGAAGACCGATGCCGATGCGTTTCCGATTATGTTCATTGCGTTTTCCAGCGACCGGCATACGCAAATGCAGCAATCGGACTACGCTAATTTGTTTATCCGGCCGCGACTCGGTACACTGCCCGGCGCTGCGGACGTGCGGATCAATGGTGAGCGAAAATCGTCGATGCGTATTTGGCTCGACCGCGCCAAGTTGGCCGCATATCGCCTGACCACCGGCGAGGTCGAAGACGCAATTCGTCGGCAGAACATCGAGATTCCGGCCGGCCGCATTGAAAGCGCCAAGCGGGAATTCAATGTGCTTTCCCGCACCGATCTCGCCACACCGGAGCAATTCGGCGCCATCATCATCAAGGACGCATCGGGCTACCCGGTTCGCGTGCGCGACATTGCCAAGGTTGAAGTGGCACCGGTGAATGAGCGCGTCATTACTCGCTTCAAAGGCAACCCCGCCATTTCGCTGGGCGTTGTGCGTCAATCCACCGCGAATACCCTCGACCTTGCGATTGCCGTGCGCAAAGAGATTGAGGAGATCAACAAGACGCTGCCGGAAGGCATGAAACTGACGATGTCGTACGACTCGGCGGTGTTCATTGAGGAATCAACCAAGAACGTGTTCAAGACCATCGTCGAGGCGGTGGTACTGGTAGCGCTGGTTATTTTCGTGTTCCTGCGTAATTTGCGCGCAACACTTATTCCGCTTGTCACCATCCCGATCTCCTTGATCGGTACCTTTACGCTACTTTATGCTGCGGGGTTTTCCATCAACATCCTGACCCTGCTGGCGATGGTGCTGGCCATCGGCTTGGTTGTTGATGACGCGATTGTCGTACTCGAGAACATCTATCGCAATATCGAGAAGGGTATGGAGCCTGTGCAAGCGGCACTGGTCGGATCGCGTGAAATAGGGTTCGCCATCGTCGCGATGACGCTCACACTCGCGGCGGTGTTCATCCCGCTTGCGTTCGGTCAGACGCGAACAGACCGGCTGTTTATTGAGTTCGCATTGGCGCTCGCCGGCGCGGTATTGGTGTCTGGCTTCGTCGCGTTGACGCTATCGCCGATGATGTGCGCGAAACTTCTCCGGCACGAGCCAAAACACGGCAAGTTATTCAATACGATTGAAGCATTTTTTGAATGGCAGACCGCCGCTTACAAGAAACTGTTGACAACTTCACTTGATCGGCGCTGGATTGGCGTTGTGATCTGGGTTGTCTTCGCTGGTGTATCAGTGCCGTTATTCCTCAACATCAAATCGGAGCTGGCACCGCTGGAAGATCGCGGCGTGCTGTTTGGGCCGTTTTCCGCACCGGAAGGTTCAACGATTGATTACACCGCCCAGTATTCGAGGCAGCTCGAGGCGGTCTACGCGAGTGTTAAAGATGGCAGTCGCTTTTTCGTGAATTCTGGAAATCCGTCACCTGACTCCGGATTTTCGATTCTTATCCTCAAGCACTGGAACGAACGTGACCGGAATTCCGTTGCCATCGCTAATGAAATTCGTCCGAAAATGCGGGCAATCCCGGGGCTAAATGCATTTCCTGTCACGCCCCCTTCACTCGGCGGCGGGCGCGACAAACCGGTTCAGTTCGTTCTCATGACCCAGGCTCCTTACCCCGAACTAGCCCGGATGGTTGATCGGCTTCAGGAGGAACTACGCAAGAGCCCGGTGCTGTCCAACATCGATAGCGATCTTCGCCTCAGCCAGCCTGAGCTGCGGGTGCAGGTAAACCGCGAGAAGCTGGCCGATCTGGGCGTACCGGTCGAGACGGTCGGCCGGACGCTGGAGACGATGCTCGGCGGCAGGGTGGTGACACGTTACAAGCAAGACGGCGAGCAATACGACGTCATTGTGCAAGTCGCCTCAACCGACCGAAACACCCCCACCGACATCGACGACATTTTTGTACGATCCCGCGCCGGTGAGATGGTGCCGCTTTCAAACGTGACGACCTTAAGCGAAGGCGTGAGCCCTCGCAACCTCAACCACTTCAACCGATTGCGCTCGGCAACCGTCAACGCTGAGATTTCACAGGGTTACAGCTTGAAGGAGGCCCTCGACCTGATGAACGCGACTGCCGCAAAGGTGTTGCCACAAGTACAAACCGATGTCCTTGGACAATCGCGGGAATTCAAGGAAGGTGCATCAACGCTCTTGGTCAGCTTTGCGCTCGCACTATGTTTCATTTACCTTGTGCTGGCCGCGCAATTTGAGAGCTTCGTAGATCCGTTTGTCATCATGCTCACCGTCCCGTTGTCCATCACCGGTGCGCTGATCGCACTTTGGTTGACGGGAAACTCGCTCAATGTGTTCTCAAAAATCGGGCTGATCACGCTGGTTGGGCTGATTACCAAGCACGGCATCTTGATCGTTGAATTCGCCAACCAGCTTCAGGAACAGGGCAAGAGTGTGCGCGAGGCCGTGATTGAAGCTGCGGTCCTGCGCTTAAGGCCAATTTTGATGACAACCGGAGCCACAGTACTCGGCGCGTTACCGCTCGCGATCTCGAGCGGCGCAGGTGCAGAATCGCGGCAGCAAATCGGTTGGGTGATTGTCGGCGGCATGTTACTCGGCACGCTGCTTACGTTGTTTGTGGTGCCGACTTTCTACACTGTATTTGCCCGAGGTCACCAACATAAGCCGCTCGTCGGAGATCAAGCTGAAGGTAAGCCGACGACGGATGGAACACGTCCCGCCCAGACGGTCGGACAACACGGCGATTGAGGCGCCGGCTACCCGCAGGTAACGGCGCCATTCGTTCTGGGCGCTGTATTGCTTCATTTTGTTTGGCACTTATAAAACCATCACTTCATTTCACAGGTCGTCGTTCCAGCGAACAACCACAAGGGTTGCGCTGGGCGATATCAGGCCTCACTCTGTCGCAGCGGTATGATCCGTTCTTGTGTTGCGCTGATTCCGAAGCACTACATTAGCGACCGTGGCTTGCTGGTATGGCTCCTGCGCAGGGGCGCGTTGCAGTTGGCTGGTGAGGCCTGATGCCGTGTCCAGGTAGCGCACCAAACCTGGCAGCCTGCTGGGAACATCGCATTGCTGAAGACTTGCGCAGACTTGCACTGCACCCTCAACCAGAGACAGACAAGTGCATAGCCTGAGAGCCATAGAGCGCTTACAAATACTCAACTGTCAACATGAAGTCGATTTGACACTGCCCCAGAGTAGTCGTGGGCACATACTGGTGGCTTGTCAAAAATGGTGTTTGAAATTCCTATACTCTGGTGCGCGGATGCCGCGCCGTGAACGTCAAAGAAGTGTGTAGTATCGGTGAATCTGCTAGGCTAAATTTTCTTAACAAGGAATCAAAAAGTGGAAAAAGTTCTCTCGCGTGTTGGGTCATTGCTTTATGGCATGCGCTTCACCATGCTGTTCTTCTACGTGGGCTTGGTTGGCATCATTTTCGGCATTCTGGGGAAGTTTCTCTTTGAGACCTACAAACTGATGATGACGCTGATGTTTGGAAACCTGGAAAAAATTGAACTCATCATCAAGGTGCTTGAGCTGGTGGACATGACGATGGTGGCGCAGCTGGTCTGGGTGGTAGCGCTCGCAGGCGTTTCACTGTTTGTGACCACCGGACATTTTGACAAGACGGACCTGAAAAAGCCGGACTGGTTGGACCATGTCAATACCTACAACCTCAAACTCAAACTGGCTTTTGCGATCATTTCAATCTCAGGAGTTCATGCCCTCAAGACCTATCTTAGTGGCGACCTGACTTTGGAAAGCATACAAGTCGTGGCGATCATCGCGGTGATTCACTTCACTTTTGTGCTCTCAGCCATCGGCATTTCTTATGCAGAAAGACTGACGAGGGAAAACCACTAAAACTTGCACTGCCCTTGGGCTACCCAACTAACAAGCCAGGTGCAGCATGCGGTGTAATTGAAGCGGGTTTTGGTCAAGCCGGCCTCAAGCTCTTGTGCAGTGTGCTACGGTTAGGCTTTCAAACCGCATGAGGGCAAGGACGGAACCCAAAGGCTTAAACCTAGAATCCTCAGTTGGACGGGCGTGAGTGTATGTTTTTGCGGCTTTCTGGCAAGGCGCGACGACGACGCAGGCTTCACCCTGCTAGGAGAAGCAACGCCGCCAGGGAGCCGCAAAAACGTGCGATCGCACCCGTAGCGCTCTCACCGAAAAGGTGTTCAGCCA
>Ga0105049_10005527_pt1 | contig 14713 bp, 14 predicted proteins | sample MAT06_FD_78087 | JGI IMG/M metagenome (GOLD analysis project Ga0105049, IMG submission 78087) | Freshwater microbial communities from Lake Fryxell liftoff mats and glacier meltwater in Antarctica - MAT-06 | ecosystem: Environmental > Aquatic > Freshwater > Ice > Liftoff microbial mat | place... | reverse complement strand
GATCAAAAATGCCAAAATCATAAAATTCACTACAGACGAAATGCTCGTAGAGAGCGCAATTCCCCATGCACCAAATATTCCTGAAAACTTCCAAGCCATTATGAAATTTACCGAGAGTGCCACCAAGCCAACGAGGGCAGGCGTGCGAGTGTCTTTTGCCGCAAAAAAGACAGGGGTCAAAATTCGCATTCCTGCAAAAAATGGCAATCCAACGCCATAAGCGATCAGGCAGGTCCGCACATTTTCCAAATCATGAGCGGTGAACTTTCCCGAAAAATAGAGCGTCGACACGATGGGTTCCGAGAGCGCGATCATTCCCATCATGGCGGGAATTGAAAGAAGCCAAACACCCTGTAGCGAATAGGCAAAAGAATCCGCCAATCCCTTTTTGTCATTCGAAGCCATGAGCCGGCTGAAGCTCGGCAGTACCGCTGTGCCGAGCGAGGTGGCAATGAGCGAAATCGGCAATTCCAAAATGAGGTCAGCAAAAAATAAATGCGAAACGGCGCCTTCAATTCCACTTGCGAATACTCGATTGACGATAATATTGAGTTGATAAACTCCCATGGCAAATGCCGAAGGAATCAAAATCATTCCGAGCTCTCGTATACGAGGATCACTCAAGCTGAGCGACCATCGAAGTCTGGCCCCCAGGCTCATCATTTTGGGAACTTGAATCAGCGCCTGCAGGAGTCCACCAATCAAAAAAGCTCCGCCGTAAACATAAATGGCGTAAGGAGATTCGGAAGAAAAGAAATGGAATGTGACGGGAACCAAAATAATGACCGACAAATTTAAGAGGGAAGGCCCAAAGGCAGGCAGTCCAAACGAGCGAAAAGTATTCAAGACGCCCATAAAAAATGCCGCCCATCCTATAAAGAGGATGAAGGGGAAAAGAAAGCGAGTCAGACTGACGGTGAGTTCCATTTTTCCGGGGACATGAATGAAGTCTGGGACATAGAGATGAACCAGAGGACCCGCCAATAGGATTCCCAGCCCACAGACAATAAGGAGCAGAATCGTCAGCCATGTAAATGCTTGAGCGAAATAATTCTGCCAAATTCGCGGGTCTTTTTGGTCCTCGGAGTCTTTGACCGCCCGAGTGAGGGTGGAAACGAAGGCCGGCGTAAGAGCCCCTTCCCCAAAAAGTCTTCGAAGAGCGTTGGGAATCGTAAAAGCTGCAATAAAAGCGTCGGATATATAGGTGGCGCCAAAGAAGTGGGAGAGGAGGAGGTTTCGGACTAAGCCGAGAATCCGAGAAATCATCGTGAAAAAGGCCATTATAAAGGAGGCACGGCCAATTTCCTTTCGCTCGTCGTTCATTGACAACAGGCTGCCGAAAACGGTAGCCCTGTGTCACCATGGCAAATCATAAATCAGCTGAAAAGCGTGCACGTCAGGCAATTAAACGCGAAAGCCGAAATACGGAAGTTCGCTCAAAAGTTCACAATATCGAACGTAAAGTTCTAGCCAGTTTGGCCGATCCCAAAGCAGCTGCGGCCGCTTTGAGCGAAGCTTTTTCGGTGATTCAAAAATCAAGGGGTGTTTTGCACAAGAACGCCGTTAAGCGAAGGATGGCAAGGCTGTCCAAAGCTTTGGTTCGAGCCTCAAAGGCAAAGACCGCCTAGTCTTTCGATCCGCTCCGCTCATCATTTCGATCAAATCAAATGTCAGCTTTCGAAGAACCCAAGTTTCTTCGTTTCCGCTTTTGAGTTCAAGATCGGCTACCAAAAGTCGTTCAAAAATGCTCATCCATTGAGATTTTCTGAGAACTTTTCGGCTGCCCCATTTCTTGATGGCATAAGGATTTACACGAAGAGCTCGAAGCATTTCTTCCTCACGAATTCTTTGGGCAATTGCGTGCTGAATCAATCGCCCTAATCGAAAGTCTCTCGCCACGAGTTGCAATAGTGCAAAGGGATGTTGATCCTGCGAAAGGGCTCCTTCCAAAGCAGCAAGTGCATCCGAAAGTTTTCCTAAATGCAGCGCCTCTATCCATCGAAAGGCGATTTTTTCGTCAAACGAAGAATGGGCATTCTGTGGAGCTTCCCATGAATCAATGGCCAAAGTTTTTGGGCAGGCCTGTGATGACTGAAAAATGACTTTGTGAGGTCCCTGCGATAGAGATGCTACCAAGGCAGGCAAATCCTTTTCGCCTTTGAGCGCTTTGTCGGCATCGGCAACAATGATGGCCTTGAATTTGGCAAAGAGCGAAAATGTTTTGGCCGAATCTAAAACACGAGCCCATGAAAAGTCCGAAGTGCCCGACCATTTTTCTGTTTGAATATCTTTTGGCCAACCCTGCGCTTCGCAAATGGATGGCCACCATTCGTTCCACGGAGTCTCGGGATCGATACGAGCCCAGAAAATATGAGACTTCGATTTTTTGGGAGCCGATTTCATCCGCCGCTCTTTGATCCTTCCGATGCTTCAAGTTCTTCAACGGCTTTCTTAAGAGAGTCTTCTAATGCCTTTGAATCAAAAATAGGAACTTCCTCTGGAGCGTCCGGTGTCTCGGCAAGAATATCTGAAATCGTTTTGTCGAAATCCGGCGCTTCCATCGTCTCGGTAGTTTCACCAAAAGGGGTACGACTTGGCAACGGAGATTCAACGGGAGGGGGCACTGCAGCTTGACTAGGCATTTCCTCTTTCAGCAAAATCTCGGTTTTATCCGGATCCGAAAAGGCTGGCTTAGAGAATTCTGGGAGTGGCTCTGGCGGTGGCGGCAAGAAATCTTCTTCCGGATCTTTTGGCGCGAGAATTTTTTCGGTCTTGGGTTCTATTTCAACAGGTTTTGTAACAGGCGGGATTTCATCGATGGCCGGAAGTTCAGGTTCAGGCGCCGCTACTTCTGGGGGCGGAGTTTCTACAACGGGCGGTGGTTCTGCGGCTGGAGCCACAGCCGCTTTCTTCTGGGCCCGCTTCTCTTTTATAGACATCCAAATGCCACTTGCAAGTGCCTGGAGTTTACGAAGTTGAGGAGCCGAAATTGCGCCCAAAAAAAGCAAGAGAGCGATGATATTGAGGCCGACAAGCGCCCAAACGGAACCCGATAGCCACCTTTGGATTTGTCCTAAGTCCAAAACCTCGGGGGATGAGACGACGGCATCGTGTGTCGATTCCGATACCAAAAAGAGTAGAGAAAAAAGCTCTAACACCTTAAATAAGAGGGTATTCGGAAACCCAGATAAAGGAAAGCGAGCATCTATGACCGACCTCAAAGGTGGAGCCCATTCAATTCCTGAAAGTCTAACTTTTGACGACGTTCTGTTGCTTCCGCGCGAAAGCGAAGTCCTTCCGGTCGATGTGAGCCTGCGAAGCCAAGTCTGCCGTGAAATTTCTTTGAATATTCCAATTTTATCCGCAGCGATGGACACCGTGACTGAATCTCGAATGGCAATTCGAGTTGCGCAGGAAGGCGGACTCGGTGTGATTCATAAAAATCTACTTCCCAAAGAGCAAGCGGCCGAAGTTCATCGAGTTAAAAAGTTCGAAAGCGGGATGGTTGTAAATCCCATCACTATTTCTCCGACCGAAACCTTGCAGCGAGCTCGTGCCCTTATGGATCAGCATACGATTTCAGGCTTGCCTGTCGTTGAGTCAGGAAAATGCGTGGGCATTTTGACCAATCGAGATTTGCGATTCGTCAAAGATCTTTCGAAGCCCGTTTCGGATCGTATGACGACGAAGCTTGTCACAATCGAAGAGGGCGCCGATATGGAAAAGTCCAAAGACCTCCTGAGGCAGCATCGAATAGAAAAACTTTTGGTCGTTGATAAGCAGATGCAGCTTCGAGGCTTGATCACGATCAAGGACATCGAAAAAACTGCCAAGTATCCTCATTCTACCAAAGATACTCGAGGAAGCTTGCGAGTGGGCGCTGCTGTAGGAACGGGAGCGGATACCGAAGAGCGAGTGAGTTTATTAATTGAGGCCGGTGTGGATGTTTTGTTTTTGGATACGGCGCATGGACATTCTAAAAAGGTTTTGGATGTACTTCGGATGATAAAAAAACGGCATCCTAAAATCGCGGTGGTTGCCGGAAATGTCGCAACGGCTGATGGGACCAAGGCCCTCATCGATCTGGGTGCCGACGGAGTGAAAGTTGGAATGGGTCCCGGAAGTATTTGTACGACCAGGGTTGTCTCGGGCGTTGGAGTACCTCAACTATCGGCGGTTCTTGAATGCGCAGAGGCGGCTGAAAAAACCAAAACGCCCATCATTGCAGACGGTGGCATTAAATATTCTGGGGATATCGTGAAGGCTCTTGCAGCCGGCGCATCCTCCGTCATGATTGGATCCCTTTTGGCTGGAACAGACGAGAGTCCGGGCGAAATGATTTTGTTTCAAGGGCGTTCTTATAAGGAGCATCGTGGGATGGGAAGTATCGAGGCCATGCGAGAGGGTTCGAGGGATCGATACTTTCAGGGCCATATTGACGAGGCCGATGTTGCACAAAAATTGGTGCCCGAAGGTATTGTGGGTCGAGTCCCTCATCGTGGAACTGCTTCAGCTGTAATTTACCAACTGCTCGGCGGAATCCGCGCTGGAATGGGATACTGCGGCGCCGCTAGTTTGGCTGATTTGCGAAAAAATCGAAAATTCATTCGCATTACATCTGCCGGTCTCAAAGAGTCGCATGTGCACGACGTCATCATCACGAAAGAAGCTCCTAATTATCAGTTTAATTGATGAACTATTTGAGATGCCCTGATGGAAATTTGCCTCATTGTTGATTTCGGTAGCCAATATACGCAGTTGATTGCGCGGAAATTACGCGAGCTGGGTGTGAAGTCGGAGGTTGTCACTCCCAAGATCTCCTTGGCTGAACTGAAATCTAAATCCGCAAAGGCTTTAATTTTATCCGGCGGCCCCTCGAGCGTTTTCGATAAGGAAGCTCCAGGACTATCGTTTCCAATTTCGGAACTGCAGATACCGGTGCTGGGTATTTGCTACGGGATGCAGTGGCTCGTGCAGCAAGGGGGCGGCAGTGTTGAAGCCGGTGAGACACGAGAGTATGGAGTGGAGACAATCACTGTTCAGAAGGGCCGACTTTTTGCGGGTCTTGATCCTCAGCTTTCAGTTTTGATGAGCCACGGTGATCATGCCACAAAACTTCCAGAGGGCTTTCGTGCTTGTGCAATTACTCGAAACGGTGTTATCGCCGCAATGGAGCACGAAACGCTTTCGATTTATGGTCTACAGTTTCATCCCGAGGTGCATCATACGCCTCAAGGCTTGGATGTGCTGCGAAAATTTTTGCTCGGATGTCGATTCAAATTCGACTGGCAGCCGAAGCAGATTTTTGAAGAGATTTCGACGAAACTTAAAGATCAGGTGAAGGAAGGCCGCATCTTGTGCGCGCTTAGCGGTGGTGTCGATTCGGCAGTCGTGGCCGTTGTGCTCGAGAAGATTTTCCCAGGTCGAGTGGATTCATTTTGCGTAGATACGGGTTTGCTTCGAAAAAATGAATTGGCGCAGCTGAAGACTCTCTTTCAAGAAAAATTTCATTTTCCCATTCATACCATTGACGCTTCTGCAGAATTCCTTTCTGGCCTGAAAGGTATTACGGATCCCGAGGTAAAACGAAAGACGATCGGAAAAATCTTCATCGATGTTTTTGAAAAAGCTGCAAAATCTCAAAAGGATATTCAGTTTCTTGCGCAGGGAACACTTTATCCCGACGTGATTGAGAGTCTGAGTTTTCATGGAGGTCCCTCGGTGATGATTAAATCTCACCACAATGTGGGCGGACTGCCTGAGCGACTTCCGTTCAAACTGGTAGAACCCTTGCGGGATTTGTTTAAGGACGAAGTTCGTAGGCTTGGAGAATTCTTGGGGCTTCCCCACGAATTTACCTGGCGCCATCCTTTTCCAGGCCCCGGTTTGGCCATTCGAGTCATGGGCGAAGTAACGGCTTCGCGATTAGAGATTCTGCGAGAAGCCGATGAGCGGCTTCAGATAGTTTTAAAGGAAAGTGCATGGTACTCAAAACTCTGGCAGAGCTTTTGCGTCTATCTGCCGATTCAATCCGTGGGAGTCATGGGGGATCAGCGCACTTACGAAGATTTAATTGCAGTTCGCTGTGTCCACTCAGAAGACGGAATGACGGCGCATATCGCGCCGCTACCAACCGAGGTTCTTGAACGCATTTCTTCGAAGATCATCAACGAAGTGAAGGGAATTAATAGGGTGGTCTACGATATCTCGTCTAAACCCCCTGCTACTATTGAGTGGGAGTGATTAACGGCGCCATTGTTCCCCGCACTCATCACAACTGACGAGCGGTGAGTTTAGGTCGTGTAAATCTTACCGAGTAAAAAAATAGCCATAGTGTAAATATTACATTGACGTAGTGAGCAGACATCCGGCATTGTTGATTCATAGGGTTCGTTACTAAATATCTCTGCAAGTTCACTTCAGAGAGCCCCGGGGGATTGGCTCAAAGGTCGAAAGGCCCGAGAGACGGAGGGGGGCTCTCCGAAACGGCAAACAGAGACGAAAGGTTAAGGGTTCGAGGGTAAGGGCTTGGTACTCCAAGCAGGGTATACAAGTATTGGCATATGGCCGAATGGAGGCCGTAGTTTAGAGGGGACTACGGCCTTCGCTTTTTTGAGCCCTCAATTCATCAGAATTCAATTTTCTCATTTTTTGGACCGACAACTGTGGAGCTGTAGTCCTTCAGATATTTTTGAGCTGCAGCTCGAACCTGTTCGGGACTTACCATTTTCATTCTTTCAATGAACTTATTGGATTCAGCCCAACCGAGACCAAGAATTTCATAGTAGGTAAAAACTCGGGCCTGGGAGGAGGGAGCTTCTCGGCTGAGTAACCAACTGGAGAGAAACTTTCTGACTTGAGACGCCAAGTCCTCTGTTGAAATGAGTTCAGTCTGAATCTTCTTCACCTCATCAAATATGACTTTCACAGCCTCAGGAAGCTGAGTGGAGCTCACATAGAGAAGTCCCGAATTGGATAACGATGAGCCGAGCGAGGCAGAGACCGAATAAGTGAGCGCTCGCTTCGTTCGAACTTCCTCAAACAATCGATTGTCTAAAATTTGAATGGCCATGGTCAGCGCAGGATAATCTTCATCGGGAAGTGTAGGAGATTTAAAGCGAGCCATAAAATAAGTAGTGGGCGTTTCAAATTTCTCAAAGCTCAGTTTGGAATCATTCTGAAGGAGGGCGCTTAGAGGTGCGGCTCGAGCAGCTTCGGGCAGCGAGGCGAAGTGAGTTTGAACCATGGACGACGTCTCTTCCTTGGTTAAATTTCCAATCACCGTAAAGAACACATTCTGTTTATTGAAAATTTTGGGAAGCAGCGCGACCAAGTCTTCGCGCTTGATGGCCGGCAATGTTTCGAGAAAGCCCGAAGTTCGATTGTAGTAAGGATGTCCTTTGAAGAATGTTTTGTGATTGCTGAGGGCCAAAATTCCGTCGGGATGTTCCAATTCCGATTTGAGTGCGGCTGTCATTTGACGGCGCACGAGTTCCACTTCATCAGATACGAGCAGCGGAACACGAATCATTTCAGAAATCATCGGCAGCAGCGTAGGTAAATATTTCTTGAGGCATTTAAGACTCAGATCAATCGAATCCTGACGAGCATTGATCGCAAAAACAGCGCCAGTCTGCGTGAGGATTCGATCGATATCTTCCTTCGTATGCGAAGGCGTGCCCTTGCTCAGGCTTTCAATAAGCAAATCGAGAGCGCCTGCTTGGCTCGTAAGAGTCACCCCACCTCTCGCAGTCATATGAAACGCTACGATCTCTCCATAAGAGGTTTTGGTTTCTCTGAGGACAATGGGCATTCCTGCGGCCTGCAGATTAGAGGTATCGGTGAGATCCATATTTTGCGCTCCTAAATCAAACGAAAGTAAAAATGAAAAAAAGAAAGTAAATGCCTTCATCACGGCTTGGCCTTCTTGGCGGGGGATTTCGGGGTAGCTTTTGGCGCCGATGCCGCCTCCATTTCTGGAAGGACGAGTCCTTTAAAGCCAACGGGGGTGAGCGCGCCCATAATAAAGGGCTTTCCAGAAACATATTCTTTTAGAGCGCGATCAATATCCGCAAGGCTAATTTTCTTGGCTCGCTCTACATAGTTTTCATAAAAATCCAAGGAGCCTGTGCTTGTCCAAATGCTCGCCAGCGACAGAGCGTAGCGCTGTCCAATTTCTCGATCGTAGGCCGAATGCACTTCGATCGAGTTTTTCGCCACTTCCAAAGCAGCCTCCGTAAAAAACCCACCTGCAGCGATTTTATCGATCATTTCGTTGAGCTTATCGGCTGCCTTTTGCGCGAGCTCCGGAGTCGTGTCTGCCGAAATAAAAATGGGAGATGTATATCTCTGAGCCCAAGATCCCACGGATGCGCTCGTCACCAAACCAGAATGCACCATTTCCTTTTGAAACGGAGAGGACTCAAATGAAAGCATCTGGCTTGCGATATCGAGAGCCAAAATCGACGTATCGTCCTTCGTGAGTTTGGGCCCGTGATAAGCCTTCACCAAGCTCACATTTTGTACCGGCGCATGGTCGATGAAGCTTTTAGAGACTTCAAGTGGAGGGTGCTCCGGCACTGGATAAACCATGAATGGATCAGCGCCGGGCTTCCAGTCTCCCAAACTTTTATCGAGAGCGGCTCTCAGCTCGGCTTCATTAAAATCTCCCATAATGAAGAGGGCCGAATTGTTAGGAATATAATAGCGATGCTGTATCTCATGCATCTGCTCTTGGCTGGCACTCAAAATTACTTCCCGATTTCCAATTACATTTTTCCGCACGAAGTGCTTCGAAAAGAGTCGGCTCATCAGAGATTTTTGGTAAAAAACATCTTGAGGTGAGGCTTCGTAGCGATCGAATTCCCCGATGACGACTTTGCGCTCTCTCTCCAGTTCTTCTTGGAGAAATTTTGGGGTGATCAGAGCGTCTGCCATAAACTGAATGCCCTGAGTCAGGTACTGCGACTGAATTGTAAAAAAGTATCGAACGGATTCGGTGGAGGTATAGGCATTCATCGTGGGCCCGAGCTCAACGCCCATTTGGTCCAGAACCTTCATGAATTCAGGCTGGCTAGGAACCTTATCGTTCGCCTTAAAAAACATATGCTCATAAAGGTGGGCCAATCCGTTATTCTTTTCGGTCTCCGCAAAGGAGCCGTTTTTAACCGCGATAAGGACGGTGACCATCGGAATATCCCGCTTTTCGATCGCAAAGATCTCGAGACCATTGGCCATTTTAAATATCTTCATATTCTTCTTCATTGTGGTCTGCTCCAAAGGTAAATCGAGGGACGTTTGAGGCCCAGTAGGTACTAAAGTTTGTTCAGATTTCGGGGCGCAAGAACATAACAATAATGTGAGGCCACAGGAGGCCGTGATAGCGGCCAGTGAATGCGACATGAGCGAAGTCTTTGGAAAAAAGCCGGTAACGTCAAGTGAATTCCCCGTTCTGCTCTTTGCAGCAAATGGGACGCTTCTTCATTTCAATCCCCCTCTCGAAAATTATTTTCACAATCAGCTCTTCATATCGGGTCATCCAAAGACGCCAGAGGAAATTGAAGCCGCCTGGGTAAAGTCACTTCATCTCACGGTACCCACTGAATTCGTAACTGCGCTCCTGCAGGAACTTCAAATTCCCGAGGATAAAGTCGCGGAATTGAGTCAGAAGATCATGCAGAACCGGGAGGGCCTGCGTGTTGTGATTGCAGATTCCACAATTCAAGTTTGCGAATTGCTTCGCGATCGAGGCTATCACTTAGGAATTGTCTCAAATCAAGATTATCGGATTGCTGAGCTTCTTCGACATCAGGCGGTTCTCGAACTCTTTGACGTTGTTGTTACGGCAGATAATCGTCCGAATTATTTGAAGCCTCAATCGGAGGGAATTTTGGAAGCTCTCGATGAGCTCGATGTCTTGCCCTCGCAGTGCATTTTTATCGGAGATAGTTTTTCAAGGGATATCGTTGCGGCTCAGGGTGCTGGCTTAAAAGCAATTCTCTATGACCCGACCTATCGCGAACTCAAAGCACTTGCCGAATCAACGAGCGAGGCTTTTTCAAAAGTAGTTTCCATTGAAACTCTACGACAGAATCGAAGACTTCAAGGGGTGAAAGTCGTTACGCAGTTTCAGGAACTTCTGAAGTTTTTCCTATGACGAAGTTAGGGGACATTGCCGTTATCCTTGTATCTCCGAAGGGTGCCCTGAACGTTGGAAGTGTTGCGCGTCTTTTGGGCAATTTTGGAATCAAAGATTTTCGATTGGTCGCCCCGAGGTGCGATTTGAAGTCTGTTGAGTGCAAGCAAATGGCGATGCATTCGTTCGGACTCGTGGAATCGGCAAAAATATTTCCAGATCTTCAGTCTGCGGTTGCAGATCTTACGCAGGTCGTTGCGCTATCAGGTCGCAGCGTAGAGGATCGACGACCCTCTGCTGACATCTATGAAGTCCAAGATAAAATTTGCGCAAAATGGAATAGCGAAGATCGAGTAGGACTTGTGTTTGGTCGAGAAGAAATTGGGCTAAAATTGGAAGAGCTTTGTTTGTGTCATTGGCAGGTGGAAATTCCAACTTCAGGAGAGCATTCGTCTATTAATCTTGCCTCCGCAGTTGGCATTAGTCTTTCGTGGTTTCATCAAGTGCTTAAAGCAGAGACTTCAGTTGAGGAATTTCAAATCGATAGACCTAAAATGGGTCAGGACATTATATTTTTTGAGCGCATGCAGAAATTGATGGATGAAGTTAAATTTTCTAATAAGGAAAATCCCACGCAGCTTCGGGATGATCTATGGTCGATTTTTCATCGGGCTGATTTGGACGATCGAGAACTGCGCATTCTTTTCGGGATTCTTACAGCCCTGGAAAACTCTATCCGTCAAAAAGTGTTCCACCCCCCGGCCCTGCATCAAAAAAATTGAAGGCCTCAAACTGACACGCAATTAAAGTTGGCAGTCCTGAGCCCCTAGCGCACCGTGTTAACCAACTGCTACAATCGATATTGAGAGCTAGGGTTGGCTTTCAGTCACGGGGGGAATGTGGTTACGAGGGTAATTTCAGTTCTACTACTTTCTATTCCATTTATTCTTTCATCCCCTTCGAACGCGACCACTTTGATGTCTGTCTCTACTCAAGAAATGTCACAGAATTCTGCTTGGATTGGAGAGGTTCAGATTGAATCTGTGGCTGATAAAGTTGGAGCATTTCCAATGAGAGAATTTACTGCCCGAGTTGTCGATGTTTTAAAGGGAAGTTTGCAAGCCGGCGAGATCCTGCGATTTCAGATTCCGGGTGGGAAGCTTGCCAGCCGAAGAATTTCCATCATGGGAATGGCGGAGCTGAAGCCAAATTATCGTTACCTTGTCTTTCTAGACCGACCTCCTGGCTCAGCGCTGATTGGGCTTCAAAACTGGGGTGCCTATGAAATCCGAGAAGTGGGACAGGAAAGGATTGCTGTAAAAGCGGGTTCGCTGGGAATAGCGCGAAGGCTTAATCCAAATTCGAACGCTCTTTCGATTACTCATGATGAGAGAAACGCAGTTCGATTGGACGATCTAAAAAACGATATTTTTCGCGGCTTGAATTAAGGGCTCGTTAAAGGAGGATCTCTTGCTGAAAAAAATCATCAGCGCTTTTGCAGTCAGCTTGATCTCCTTCTATTCGGTAAATCTCAGCGCGTTCACGCTCATTTCGAATGAGGGCAAGCTCGCCCACTGGGCTTCGGGTGAAGTGAACTACTATCTTCACTCATCTGTTGATGAGGGCCATTACGCTCCCTTTCGGGCGGCCTTTGCAAGCTGGCGCAGTGTTGCCGGCCTCAACTTAATCATCAATGAGTTGGGAATAAATTCATCAGCTTCAACTTCGAGTGATGGCAAGAATACAATTAATTGGATCACGAGCCAGTGGTCTCAGTTAGGATTCAGGCCCCCATCGAATGCTCTTGCGGTAACTCTTATTTCTTTCAATGCCAGTACGGGCGCCATTACCGATGCAGATATTTTTTTCAATTCCCAAACCTTTAATTGGGGGATCGTGGGTGATGCGGGTACTGGCAATTTGATTGATATCCAGAATATCGCCACTCATGAAGTTGGACATTTATTGGGACTCGATCATTCTTCTGAAGAATTTTTTGAAGAAGACGAAGCCCTGGCCGATGCAACCATGTATTACGCATCAGGAGCTGGGGAAACCTATCGCCGGGATCTTAAAGATGATGACATGAGTGGCGTAAGAGCAATTTACGGAAGTGATTCGGTCGCGACCCCTGCCATCTCTCAAGTCAACTTTCTTGGGAAGACTGGAGACATTGCCGACTTTCAAATCATTGGCGCCAATTTTAGTGGTCAGACGAGCTTCGTTCTGACTCGGGGTTCAAGTTCAGTTAGCGATCGACTTGCCCGCTATCGAACCGTGGTTTCATCTTCTGAGGTGAGCCTCAAATTGGACCTGGCGGGCTTTGGCAATGGATCTGCAGAATTGATCGCGTTCAATTCTCCCTCTGCAATGGCTGCATTTGAGCTCACTGTGGATAGCAATTCCATCAGTGCGACGAGTAGGAGCGGCGGTGGAGGCTGCACGGTGCGCGCAGATGGAACATCCGATTTTTCGTGGGTCACATTTTATTTTGCCCTGCTCTCATCGGCATCTCTCTTAATTGCTCGTCGGCGGTATCAACGTCGCGAGGCTGTAGAGCAAAAACCCGAATATTAATTAAAATTACAAGATTTATTTTACATCGAACTTGGCATTTCGCGTTGCTTTTTGCCTTCGTGGGCTCGTATTCTTAACCTATGTTTGGAAATTCGGAATTTAAAAAGCAAGTGATGGGGGCCCTCAAGCAAATGGAGGGGCAGATTGCAGATTTGAAAAAGTCTGAAGTCGAGCTGCGAATGCAGAACCAAAAACTCAATCAAATTATTAAAAATTTGGGACGAAAGCTCATTGTGCGTCTGCCCATTTCTTTGGAGTCTTTAGAAAAGGGTCTCACCTACGATCTCATTTTCCCTGACGAAGTAGAATCCTGGAGCCGGGTTGCAAACGGGGTTGTTGTGGATGTGAGGCCGGCTCATGAGCACGCGCGCGGATCAATTCCAAACTCTCTCAATATTCCTTTCGATCAGATCAATCTAAAGCTCAACCTTTTGACAAAAGATCAGCCAATTCTTGTCGTCTGTGAAAATGGAATCAAATCTGTTTCTGCCTGCGAAGTTTTAAACGCAAAGGGCTATCCATTTACGTATGTCCTTAAGGGCGGGATGTCGATGCTTCGCACTGAGGAAAACGCTCGAGCACAAGTCACTGAAGTAGAGACTCAAAAAGAAAGTGTCGCGAACTTATAGAATTCGAATCTGTTTTTATTATTTTATAAATTCCTAACTGCATTTGAAGGCGTTGGAAGCGAAAGTATTCTTGGAAATGGGATATCCAAATTTATTTTCTTATCTTACGCAGGCCTTGAAGCTCACCGAGGCGCAGCGTATTGTTCTTATTTTGACAAAGGAAAATCATCAAGAGTGGATTTCAAAGGCTCAGAGTCTTTCAAAATATGATCTGGAGCGAGAAGTAGCTGAGTTGAATCCATTGCCCCCCAAAAAAGGAAAGCCTTAGAGCGATCTCAAAAAGTAGATTGAGTTTAAAAATCGAAATTTCTCATGAACTCAATCAGAAGCTCCAACGATTGAAGACTTTGATTTCGAATCAAACGAAGAAGAGCGCGTCGTTGGAGGCTTCGCTTAAAGCGGCCGCTGCTGCTTTGGGATCGGCCAACTTAACTGCGGCCGGAGCCAAGAATATTGAAGTGAAGAGATCAGATCAATCGTACCCAGAAATAGTTACTCCAACTTTCCCGGGCAAGGTGACGGGCAGTCCTAAAGTTTTCATAAGGGACCAGATGCGTTGTTCATTTAAAGGCAGTGTTGGAAAGGTTTGTGGATCTGAGCGCTCACTAGAGATTCATCATCTGAAGCCGTGGAGCTTTGGCGGCGATCATTCTCTCTCAAATCTGCAAAGTCTTTGTCATGCCCATCATAAATACGGGCATAGAGGGGATGTCTTCAGAGCCTGACCATGGAATCTACCCATGATCCCTTAAACGCGATCTCAATTCAGCTCCAATTTTTTCAATGGGATGTCCGGATTGATTTTTCTCCAACGTTCGAAATGTTTCCGACGAAATCCCTGAAAGAAATTCTTTCGCAAACTCACCGGACTGAATCTCCGACAATACTTCTTTCATTCGCGCCTTCACGCTGGCATCAATCACCCGATCGCCACGAGTGATATCCCCGTACCTGGCGGTTGGGCTAATTTTTGCGCGCATACCCGAGATTCCTTCGCGCCACAAAAGATCCACAATGAGTTTAAGTTCAAAGAGTGTTTCAAAATAAGCGGTCTCGCTGTTGTAACCGGCTTCAGTCAGTACCTCATACGACCGACGAAGCAGGCTTGTCACTCCTCCGCAAAGCAAAACTTGTTCCGAAAATAAATCGCATTCGGTTTCGTCTTTAAATGTGGCCCAGATGAGTCCCTTCGGATGGCAGCCGATAGCAGCGGCGTAAACTTCCGCAAATGTTTTGTCTGCTTCCAGTTCTTTTGAATTCTCCACGGCCAGAATCGCCGGCAAGGCCGAAGGCCCAGCGTAGAATTCGATAAGCCCAGAAGCTGCTCCTTTTGGCGCCACCAATAAATGAGAGGGGCCTTCGTTCTCGAGCG
>Ga0105049_10005525_pt1 | contig 14716 bp, 9 predicted proteins | sample MAT06_FD_78087 | JGI IMG/M metagenome (GOLD analysis project Ga0105049, IMG submission 78087) | Freshwater microbial communities from Lake Fryxell liftoff mats and glacier meltwater in Antarctica - MAT-06 | ecosystem: Environmental > Aquatic > Freshwater > Ice > Liftoff microbial mat | place... | reverse complement strand
GAGCGAGTGTGGTCAAGCTTGAACTCGTAAAATTTGTGCCGTTCCCAGTATTCGTTAAAACCCTGATCGTCGTCGTCGAACTATTGACCGTCACCAGATCATCAAGCCCATCGCCATTCAGATCCCCTAACTCAAAATCTGTCGTCCCACTCGCCACTGAAATCGATGTCGCCGCTCTGAAGGTGCCATTGCCATTTCCGAGCGCAATTGAAATTCGATTGGCTATGGCATCGAGCGCGACCAAATCAAGTTTGCCGTCCCCATTAAAATCGCCCAGTTTCGTAATGTCGGAGCTCGCACTTAACGTGACATTTGCTTTCGCGGGATAGGTGCCGAGCGGGTTATAAGCAGTATCTTTATTTACAAAAATAGAGTTCGCGCTCGTTGAAGGCAAACTCAAATCAATCGTATCGCCTTTGTTCGCTCCAACCTGCAAAGACTTCGTGCCAAAACTGCCATCAAGTAAACTTATTCCATTAAATTCAGTTTGATCTGCAATCCGCCTATATTCTGTGAGGAGCGTTTGCATCTGCGAGTTTAGATTCTTTCGATCTTGCGCAGATAAAGTACCGTTCGCGGCCTGGCCCTCCAAGTCGCGCATTTTTTGTACAATCTCAACTTGTGACCCAATCGCTGATTGCGCCGTTTGCAGATAGCCCGCTGACTGGTTGATATTTTGAGAAACGCGCGACAGACCACGCGCTTGTGTCGCCAGTCGCGAGGCCACAGCAAAGCCCGACGCATCATCGCTCGGCGAATTGATTCGCTGACCCGTGCTCAGTCGGCGAAGTACGCGCGACAAGGCCGCTGTCGTCGTCGACAGACTCCTCTGGGCTGCAAGCGAAGCTATGTTTGAGCCGATTTTCATATCAAGCTAAACGCTCCGCCGTAAAATTGTTTATAAAACCATCTCACCTGTTCTTCTTTCGCCTCCTGTACAGCAAGTACGCCAAAAATTCATAGGGGCAGCGCCGCATCCCCTCGCCCTCGCTCGAGATTTTTTTGATCGTCGAAACGCGTCGAAGCAACCCTCGTTGATGTGACGCCCCATTTTTTTTCGTACTACTCTGCATTCCTCATGACTTCGGCTCGCTCATCACCAAAACCCAGAAAATTTCTGATCTAAAGTCTCAAACCGATGAACTTCGTAAACTTGTTGTGAGGACTTTGAAATGTGTCAATTTTAGAGAGAAAAAAGGACGTGCTCTAGCCCGTTGCCCTCTTGTCAGCGTTAGATTTGTCAGTTAATTGAACAGAATGAGTTCTAATAAATTTTGCTTTCGGTTTCTAAGAATTTTTGTTTTGGTTTTGATTCCGTTTATTTTCACGGCTTGTAACGATAAAAAAGAATCGGGATCTGGTGCGGAGTCTGTCCAGCCCACCTTCTCGAGTCTCTACAGCAATTTCTTTGTTACTTGCGCTTCGGCGGGTTGCCATGTTTCGGACTCCGACGTTTTTGACACCAAGATCAATCTCAATATGTCGGGCGGAAAAGATGCCGCCTACGACGCTCTCACTTCAAATACTTTAAATTTTTTGGTCAGCCCAGAATGCGACGGAACCCGAATCGTCAATACCGCGGGCTATGCTCAAAGTTTGATTAAAGCGCTAGCCGGAAATGACACCGAGAGAGCGGAGTTCGAAACTCAATCGCCGGACTGCAGCCCAGCTCGCTTCGGTAATATGCCTATTAGCGTTTCTGCTGAGGTCAAAGCAGCACTCAAAGAGTGGATCGAAAAAGGCGCGCCAAACGACTAAATCTTTTGGCTAAGCCCCTTTCTTAACCCCAAATAGGGCTCACGCTCTAATAGATCAGGCAATCCCTCTGCCGCCTTAAGAATTTCTCGAGTAAGATTTTCTAAAGCTTCGCTCTTCACTTGAAGAGTCCAAAGATTCTTAGCGGCACTGCCTAATAAGTCTTCTAAAGGATTTTTGCTCAACCTCAATAGTTCCTCGAGAAGCCCTACTGAACCTTCAATATGTTTTCTGCGATCCTTGGTCGAAGATTGTTCTGCGGCAAGTTGGTGCTGCAGCGAAATTTGATATCGAAGCCAATCTTCACGCTTCATTTTTTCTGAATCTAAATCTGACTCAAAATCTCTTAACAAGGACTGACGAGCTAGCAAATGTTGAATGCGCATAGCCTTTGATGAGTCGATTTGCGCTAAAAAGCCATAAGCCAGAAAATGGTAATGCCGATTTGAAAAAGCCGAGCCTTCTGATTTTGAGTTAAGAACTTGCACGAAAGCTTTTGCTGATTCTTTAAAATATTTGAGCTTAAACAAAACAAAAGCATAGCTCGATTGCGTTTGAATCTGCGGAGTTTCTTTCTGCAAATAGACTTCGTAGGCCTTCCGCGATTCTTCATACAGCTCAGCTTGCTGAGCATAGAAACCCATCCGCTCCCAAAAAGATAATGGCAATTTTGAATCTAACTTCGAACGCTCCGAAAGATAATCAAAGGCCAGCTTTGGAAGCCGATTAAAATAAAGAGCTTCTGAATAGAACCAATCAAAAGCTCGTCGCTCATTGAGAGAATCAAAGACTCGATTTATTCTCAACTCAAAGAAAGCTAAACTCTGCCCATGGTTTCTGACCAACTGATGTAAACGCGCAAGATTAAAAAGAACCGGGATCGTAAGTCTTTCATTTTGAGTCGATAGATCAATGGCTAATCGATAATAACGATTGGCTTTTTCAAAGAAGTCTTTCTGCTCGGGCTTCGCTACAAAGATCTGATGTGCGAGGGTTCCCATCAAAAATAGTCGCGGCGCCTGGTTGAAAGATCGATTGCGCATGCCCTCTAGCCGTTGCAGGCGATCCATCACTTCAGTCATGGACGACTTATCGAGGAGACTCTCTAAAAGCGCCCTAACATAAACTCTATTCTCGCCAATAAACTCTTGCTTCTCGAGCTGATCATAAAAGCTTTCGATCTCAGTGCTCCTTGCATCTTCGACTCGCGATCGAACCACGCCGTGATGAGCTTCGAGATCGTCCGTCAACCGAGCGGTGATCCCAAACTGATCGGCCGCCGAAGAGAGTTTCTTATCTTGATAACGTCCATAAGCACGCTCTAAACCTGAATTCAAGAATTGCTTTCTAGCATAAGAGTACTCTGAGTCCTCCGTCTTGGCTTCGTTCACCCAGCGTGAAGAAATAAAGCTCATATAGTTCCAAAATCCGCGCTGCGAAAAATGAAGAATAGAGCGCACTAAAAGCGCCCGATGCAAAAAATAATTCGATTCACTATTTTTAAGAACCTTTAACAAGCCTTTGTACTCTTCTTGATTTCGACTGTCTTTTACGTCGTCGCTAGAGAAAGCCATCAAGCGTTGTTCGAGAGCACGAATGGGCTTCGCCATGCTGCTCTCCGAGATCTTTATTGCACGAAGATGTTTTGATTTTGCTTCGTTACTTTTGAAATCCTCATCCACGCTTCGAATCCATTCGTAAGCATGGTAGATTCTTGAGGGCTCCGGAAATCGAGAATCCCCTGCAAATGCCAAATGGCGAACTCGGCTTGAGCCAAGACCCAAGCGTCGCTCTAAATCTCGACCGAGATGGAGCAAAAGCGAGGGCTTGATCTGACTCAAAAGAGATGAGTTAAAAAACTTTCTGGCCAAATCTTCACGTCCAATCGCCCATTGAACCGAGGCCAGCGCTAAGGGGACGTAGGGGCTTTGAGATTTAAGCTTTTGCGCAGCAGTTTCAAGCTCGCGAAGACTCGTAGCCGAAAGATTCTCATCTCCGGCTTGCGACTTTCTAAGAAATGCCAGGAGCATAGTAGAGAGAGCTTCGTAATAGTTCTTGTCGCCTCCCCCTTTTAGGGTCTTTAGATAGAAAAGGGCTGCCGTCCATTGCTTGTCCATTACAGCATTGCTGAGCATCCTCTCTTCTAGGTCTCGAGTCCGGTACTCCGGATATCGAGCTCGTAAAGTTCCTAAGAAAAGATTGCGATCCGAATAACTCCTCGCAGTCTCAACCGCTCGCAGTAAATTTTTGTCTTTCCAAAACGGAGGGAGCATTCCACTCAAAGGGAGGCGATAGACATCGAGAACGCCTTCGCTGAAGACACTCGGACTCGCACAAGTTAGATAGAGACTCTTCAAGCCCGGCCGAGGATAATTGCAATTCATGTCTAAAGAAGTGAGTGGCTCTGGGATCACATCTTGAGATCCACCCGCACTAACAATATCTGAAACTAAAACTCGATAGACAGAGCTTCTATCTCGTGCATCCACTTGAAAATCAATATTGGTATCGTTCGCATACTGCCCGAAGTATAAGTACTGTCCTTCTGGATCAAAATGATGAAAGCTACTTAAGCCAGAAAGCCGTGGTCGAAACTGAATGGCTAACCCCAGACTTATCTTTGATTCAGATTCTTGGAATGGATAAATCTCAATCCAATTTTCATTTGAACTCTGCCGAGTGACGGCGAGCCAACGCTTACCGTCGCGGCTTGGCGATAAAGATGGGTCGCTGATACTCGCGTTTAAGAGAACCTGGGGCGACTGAGTCTCTCCATTATTCCAATGGAGGATCGCTACTGAGAAAGCTTCATCCATCCGAGTGCGAGTCAAAAAACCAATTCGATTCTCATCGATCCAAAAGGGCTGATGATCTTCGGTCAAACGCCCCGTGAAGCATTTTAACTTTTTATCGCTCAGTTCAGTCCTACAGAGATCCCCTCTCGAATCTTTTCCGAAAGAGGTGAAAGCAAGACGTCCGCCGCGAGGAGATAGGGCAGGATCTTTTGAATCCATTCGCTCATCAAAAATTGGTTTCGAAAAGCCCTGCTGCACATTCTGCACAAAAAGGCGAACGGCCAAGTTACTCGTGCTCGAATGATAAACAAGAGATTCATCTAAATTTGGAACCGCCTGAAAATGATCGCCCAGACCGATAGTAATTCGCTCGGATAAGAACATTTCGTGTTTTTGCTGCAAAGTCTTGTCTGCATAAGTTTCGCCCCCGAGCTCACGAAACAACCCCGCGAAAAGAAAAATAAAAACAAAACTAAGGCTAACCCTTGATCTTTTAACGTTTGGGAGATTCACGAAGTAGTTCTCCATCTAGAATATTGAATGCTTTTTCTGGACTTTGCTTTTTTTGCAGCTGCCCACGCCCCAACATCTGGGGCCCAATCTGTAAACTACTTTTATCAAAGCTCTTCTCTAGATCTGGAAAGCTTCCGACCGACTCCGCTTGCATCAAGGTTGGACGATCTAAAACCGTGATCTTCGGCGCACAAGCCGATAGCGACAAAAGGCTCAATGTAATCGCCCATCGATAATTCTTCATTTATTTGGTCCCTTTCGAAATACTCTGAAAAAAACTTTCTTCAGCCATTCTTAAAACCGGATTCAAAGGAATCCCCTCAAGGCGCAAGTTACGCACCGCCACCAGTCCTCCAAGATCGAGAGACAAATTAAGAAATCCTTGAGCCATTTCTAGCCCAACGTAAGTCGGGTAGCCGATCTTCAGAAGGCTCCTTGCTAAATTGAGTTTCTCATTCTTTCTCTTCGGATCAATAAATCGGATGACTTCGATCATCTGCCCAGAACCGATTTCGGTAATATCTAAGCGCCCCTCCACGAGCACCTTCTTAAAATCATAAATGACTGCGGCCCTAGAACTCAGGCGAGCATCGCTCTTCACTTTTAAATTCGAATTCAAGAGCGCTGGCTTTAGAGCAGTGACTCTTCCTAAATATCCAAACCGAGGCCGATCTGGGAGAAGATCGGCAAAAACTAAGCCTGAGATTCGGCCATCTAAAAGATCTAATTGATATTGCTCAGCCAGAATTAAATTCTGTCTAACGCTGAGGTCGGCAAAAAGAGGTCCAAGCTTTAAGCCCTTATACTGAAGCTTCTTGAAGCGAAGATTTGAAGTTTGATTCTCTGTAAAAGGGCGAATCGAAAGATAATCCACTCGCTCAAAAGGATTTCTGATCTGGGGGTTTGTAAACTGAAAGCTTTTGCCGGGCGCCCAATTAAAATCGACCCGAATCGGAACATCGCAAAAAAGATCTTCGACTTCAACCTGCGAAGATTGCAGAAAAAACTTATCACACTGAAGCCTAGACTCGAAACGATATCGACTGGCTCGCGATTGTTTCAGATTAAAGGGAAACTCTAAACGACCCTCGCCGCTCTTCCATCGAAAGCGGCCTTTTAAAAACAAATCCTTCAGAGGCTTTCGAACTTGTGCCGAACTTTCGATCGAAAGACTTTGATCATTGTTCTCAAAGGTCAAAGTGCGAAGCTGAAACGACGATGGACTAGCCTGAAATGACCAGCCCATCTTGATCCCCTGTCCAAACAAAGTATCGATGATGGAGTTTTCAGATAAAGTTCTGACTGAGGTCAAGTTTAGACTCGCCTCCTGGCTAAGCGAAGCCTCAGCCCCTTCAAATTTTAAGACTCCCGTCTTTCGAAGCGATCCTGCGCCGACTCTATGCTTATCGAAGAGAAACTCGGGCGTCTCTACTGTCGACTCGTAAGTGATCGAAGGAATTTTTTGAAACTTGAGATAGTCCAAAAGAAACTCATTCAGTTTTGGCATCTGGATCTTTAACTGATGCCGAACATCTAAAGGCGCAAATTTTTTAATCGACACCAACCAGTCTTTAGGAATTCCTTTAAACTCAGAAATCCGAATCAAACCTTCGCTGCCTAAAAATAATTTATCCTTATCCAAAATCTCAATTTTTTCTTCAACGAGAGTTAATTCTCCACTCTTTGCAAATAAATGAAATCGCGACTCGATCTTTGGAATACTGATCGACCAAGCCTCTGATTTCTTGGCTTCGAAATTGATGCTCGACTGCCCTCTCAACTTCAATTCGAGCGCCATAGGAAAAACTTTTAACGTTGAGAGCGAAAGTCCGTCTTCAGGAATGTCGACGCGACTTTGCCATTCTAAACTTGAGGGGTTCGCCCTTAAGCTTCCGCCCAAGTTTAGTCCGACAATCAAAAGGTCAAAGAGCTTTCCGCCCTCTGAGACTTGAATCTTCGCCTTTAAATTCGACAGCTCAAAATTCTGCAAATTGATCTCAATCGGCAGGGTTTCGAGAGCTTTCAATCCATCTTCAATCAGCGGCCAAAGCGGCTCTGACTTTTTTGTGTCTTTCGAAATCTCAATTCGCAAACTAGCTTCGATCGAAGGATCGATTATGCTCATTTTACTCACTTTAAATTTTTTGGAGATCAGAGACCAAAGCGAGTAGCGAATTCGTAACTCGGGAAGACTCGCCTGAATCTCTTCGGAGCCTGACTTCATTTTGATGAACGAGTCTTTAATCAAAAGCCCCCGAAATAGACTTAATTCTGTGTCTCCCAACTTTAACTTAAAAGGTGTTTTTGATTCGAAAGTCGAAACAAGTTGAGGAAGCAGATGGTTTTTAAAGTAGCTGCCCTCAAAGTATCGGAGAGCGAAATAACCCAAGATGAATAAAGCTAAAGAAATGGCTATCAGGAGGCTGCCGAACTTACGCACTCGAGCATTAAACCAGCCAGAAGCGAATCGGCCAAATCAAAAAGAAGAAGAATCAGTTACCAAGATTTTTTACAACAAGCCCAGTCTTTCGGACGTATTGACGAAACGCCCTATCCAGAATAAAAGGGCCCTTCTTCGATGACCGATACCGAAAAAACATACTTTGCCGTTACAGGCCTAGGCTTAGAAGGCCCTCTTGAAACAGAGCTCAAAGCTTTGGGCAGCCAGACCACCTCGGCCTCTCGAGGGGGTGTCGAGTTTAGGGCCAACAAAGAGTTTCTCTACCGAGCGCTTCTTTCGCTTCGCTGTGCTCATAGAATTTTTATTCAGATTCGAAAATCAGAAGTCCAAGATCCGGAACATCTTTACGAGCAAGCTTTCAAGATTGATTGGGCTAGTCTTTTTGGGGTTCAGAATAGCATCGCGGTCGACTGCGTTCTCTCGGGTCGAAAAATCGAAGGGCTCGACCACAGCGGTTTTCTCGCTCTGAAATTGAAGGACGCGATTTGTGATAAATTTAGGGAGCAAACGGGCGAACGCCCCAATGTTGATAAAGAGAATCCTAAAATTAGAATTCATATGCGATTTAGCGGTACGAAATGTACTTTGAGCTTAGATGCTGCAGGAAGAAGTCTTCACGAACGCGGTTATCGGACTGAAACCTTAGAAGCACCCCTCAAAGAAACGATGGCCGCGGGCATTCTTAGTTTGGCGGGGTGGAAGCCCGGCGTTCCACTCATTGATCCCATGTGCGGGTCGGGAACGATGGCGATAGAGGCCGCCCTGTGGGCCCAAGGGATTCGCCCGGGAAGTATGTCTCCCGAATTCGCTGCTTTAAACTGGGCCGATTTTGATCGCGATCTTTGGAATAAAGTTTTGGCAGAAAAGATTCCGCCGATCTTTACCCCTATTTTTGCTTCTGACAAACAAGAGCGAGCGGTCGCGATTGCAAAATCAAATGCCAATCGCGCAAATGTTCTAGAAGATATTCAGTGGCAAGTGGCCGCTTTTGAGAATCTAGAGATCGTTAAACAAAAGCCCGGCGTCTTGGTTTTCAATCCTCCCTATGGAGAGCGGATCGGAGATCGTCAGGGCCTCAGCTCGCTTTACAGCAATATCGGAAAGACACTCAAACGCTACCCGGGCTGGAAGGCCGCCGTACTGGTGACGGATCCTCAGTTTGCGAAGGCCATGGGGCTCGAGAGCCAAAGACAAATTCCTTTATTCAATGGCCCCATCGAGGGTCGACTTCTTTTGTTTAACTTATAAAATCTTTATTGGGGTGAAAGTCTCGACTGAGAATCCTTTGGGGTAGCATTCAGATTGATAACCAAATCAATTCTACGGTTGGCCGCTCGACCCTCAGCCGTCTTATTCGATGCGATTGGCCTGTCAAAACCATAGCCGATAGCATCGACATTGCGAGATTCGAGTGTCGTATCATTTAGCGACATAAAATAGGCTCTCACTGAATCTGCTCGAGCTTGAGATAGTGTTTTATTCAATTCTGCTGTGCCCACTGCGTCAGCATGACCTTCGATCGTGATGTTGCTCGCTGGGAACTTTTTAATCGAGGAGGCAACTTTGCCTAAAAACTCATACGAGGTTTCTGGCACTGTGGACTTTCCAGAGAGGAACTTCATCGCTTTCAAACGTACGATTACTTTTTGTCCGTCTTGAACCACTTCGGCCTGTTTAGGATCAAATATGGCCCTTACTTCGCTGATGCGTTTTTGAATTTCAGCGCTTTCAGCGAAGCCCATCAATTTTTGCTTTTGTCTTTCGGTCTCGCTCAATTGGGTTTGAGTTTCGTTTACGGTGCCCTGCAAAGTCTTAATCTGAGTGCCTGAGGTGGCGACTTGACTAGCCATTTCAGAAGCTTGCTTCGTCATTAAATTCGCTTGCGCTTCGAAGGGCTGATCACGAAGGTCTTCTGCCATCATAGCGACTTGCACGGATTGAAGAAGTCTCTCGGTATCAAGAACTCGCTGTTCAGGCGATTTCTTTTCATTGGCCTTCGCCTGACGAGTTAAGCTTAAAAGGCGACTACTCTCAAACTCAAGAGTAGATCCAGCCTTATCTATCGTAGTCAAATCGCCTTGACCGGCAATCGCGGCTTTCACTTGCTGATAGTTTCTTTCGACTTCTTGAAGAGTCTGAGGAACAAACTCTTTGGCTCCCGCTCTCTTCGCTTCTGCAATCGACCCAGCTGCTTTAGAGAGATACTGTTGTTCATAAGCTTTGTTTCCTAAAGCGCGGTACTGATCGGTTAACTTGGGGATAAACCGTTCTTGGTAAGCGTTGGGATTACGGTCCATTTGAGTCATCGCTTCTGCGAAATTCTTCTCTACTCTTTCAAATTCTGGAGTCGAAGCTCCATTACGCGCAATGGCTTTCTCTCTCTCTGCAAGCAAAGGAGAAACTTGAGTTCGACGGGTATTGGCTGAAATTTTAGCGCGACGAAGATATTCACGAGCTTCGTCTAAGCAATCCTGCTTTTGGTCTACGTTTTTACCGCTGCGGTAGTCCGCTAGAGGCTTCTTGCAAGCATCTTCTGCCTTCACAAAGCTATCTGCGGCAAGCAGATTTACATTCTGCTCTTTCGCAGAAGCCAACTCTCTATCGAGATCTGAGATCGACTTAACGTCGGTGTTCGCTAACGGGCTGTCGATATTCTTGAGAGCTCTTTGATGCGACGAGCACCCGCCTAAGAGTGCTGAGAAACTGGCCACCAGAAGAAATATCTTGATAGAGAAAAGGTTTGTGTTCATCGGCGAACGTTATCAGTTACAAAAAATTCGAAAGCCTAACTATCGTCTAAATCACTGAATCAAACTTCGCCAAGAGATCGACGGCTTTTGCTTTTGTGCAGGAATAGAGGCCTCGGGAGAATTGAGAACTCGCTTCAGAGAATCAAAATTAAAACCGGGTTCGGCTATAATCCAAGACATCTTCTGAACAGCGTCTGCGTTTTTAAATTGGTGATTATCTGCGGCCCCCGGAAAGGGTACGAAAAGAGTCGGTCTCTGAAAGCAAATCAATTCGAAAATACTGAGAGCTCCCGCTCTCGAAATCACTAAGTCGGCCTCACGAATGTATTTTCCAATTTCAGAAGAGAAAGCAAAGGTCTCGGCGGCAATCTCAAATCCCTGGTAGGCGGCTCGAACGTTCTGGTAACTTTGCTCTCCAGTTTGATGAACAATCTTTAAGTTTGGATATTCAACCTTTATTGACTCTAGAACTTTAATCCAAGCTTTGTTCAAACCCGCTGCCCCTTGAGATCCGCCTAAAATCAAAATCTTTTGAGGCGGCCACTGAGCTAAGGGCATGTCTTCGGCAAGCTTCTCGACCTCATCTCGAATGGGCAGCTCAATTGTTTTGAAACCAGGATAAGGAAACGGCGAATAAGCCATAACAAATTTTGAGAGAACTTTGTTCGTGAGGCCCGGAACCGAATTTTGTTCCATCAAAAAAACTTTAAAACCTAAAAAAGGTTTCAAAATAGCAGCCGCAATCATGGTGGAGGCCGAAGCATAGCCCCCTACTCCCAAAACAATTCTTGGTCTTAAGCGAAGCAATTTAGCAGCTGCTTTGAAAATTCCAAAAAAGAAGGCAAACAGAGCCTGAATTCTCTGAGAGATTCCTACATTTTTAAAACCTAAAGAGTAAACGAACTCTACTTTCATTCTCTTGTCGTTAAAGCGATGACGGCCTTCGATCCCCCGACGAACGCCAATGAACACGACTTCTGATTGCGGAAACTTGACCAAAAACTTTTCTGCGAAAGCTAATCCACAAAAAAAATGACCTCCCGTACCTCCGCCAGCGACCACGAGCACCTGTTTCTTCACGCTCGCTGCTCCTTTGAAAGACGTACTAAGCTTTGTAAAATTCCAAGACTCACGAGCGACACCAATAAAGAACTCCCGCCATAGCTAAAAAAAGGTAGGGGCAGACCTTTGGTGGGAAGCAATCCCAGAGTCACCATCATATTTAGAGTGGCCGGAACACATAGAAAAAATGTCACTCCTGTCGCTACGTAATAGCCCTCTACAGTTTCTTGAACTTTTGCAATGCGAGATCCAAACAAAAGCAGAGTCACAAACAAACTCACGACGACAAAAACTCCCATAACTCCCAGTTCTTCGCCAATGAGAGAAAAAATAAAGTCGGTGTGAGCTTCGGGCAGATAAAATAATTTTTGAGTACTATTGCCGAGCCCCACTCCCGTCCATCCCCCTTGATGAAAGGCAGCAAAAGATTGGATGACCTGAAAGCCTGCGCCTTGAGGGTCCTTCCACGGATTCAAAAACGTCATCACTCTCTCAGCCCGATAGTTAGCTGAGAAAATTACAAAAACTATTGCAGGAATCGCCAACACCGCAAGCCCGGCCAAAAATGTAATCGGAACTCCGCCCACAAACCAAAGCGCAATACTCAGAAGCAAAATCCCCATAGCCCCGCCAAAGTCTGGTTGAAATAAAAGCAGCAACATCAAAGTGGAGGTGACGACTAACAAAGGAAGAAAACCGCGATTGAACGAATGCAAACGATCCTGTTTGATGGCTAAGGTGCCGGCCAAATAAAAAACAAGAAGCAAGCGTACCAATTCGGATGGCTGGATCGTAATGAACCCCAAAGAAAGCCAGCGCTGGGCTCCACCGGCCATTTGACCTAAGCCAGGGATCATCACCAAAATCAAAAGCAGTATCCCTAGGCCTAGAAAAACGAGGCGGCCTTTGCACAACTTTACCACGTTGAATTGAGCTACTAGAAAATAAAGAAGCCATCCTACAGCCAAAAAACCGGCCTGCTTTTTTACGTAAAAGAGCGCGTCGCCAAACTTCTGCATCCCTAAGACGGCCGAAGAACTGTAGATCATCAAAAGACCGAAAAAACTCAATACTGCGCCTAGAATGAAAAGTGGCTGATGAGAAAACCCCCCCAGTCTTCCCAAACGGTAACTTAGTTTTGGAATGAAATTCGCCCCAACCATTAATCAATTGTATGCGTTTTACCTACCAGTGTCCAAAAACGCTTTCCTCTCTCTTCGAAGTTTTTGAACTGATCAAGACTTGTGGCTCCCGGAGAAAGCAGAATTAATTCTTCGGAACTCTGGTTTAAAATTAATCGTTTTACTAGGTCATCAAAAATGAGCTCGCACACTTTCGGTCCGGGCCAGGTCTCTAGCATTTTAAAGATCTGAGCTTGAGACTTGCCATAAATTCCGACTCGATCGTGTGCACGAAGTGCAGAAATTAAACGAGAAAAATCATCTCCCTTGTCTTTTCCCCCTAAAATCAGACAAATCTTCGAAAATCGAGACCCAAATTCTTGAAGTGCGGCCAAAGTCGACTGCACCGTGGTCGATTTCGAATCGTTCACAAAACATACTTTGTTGGGACTGACCCATAATTCTTGCCGATGAGGGAGGCTAGGCAAGTTTTCGAAAGAGCTTAACTTGGGCTCACATCCCAAAATAAATTTTGCCACGTTGCGCAATAACTCCAACTGACTTTCAGGATTGGTCTCGGGACGAAAACTGACGTCACAGCGATTCATAAGTTCAATCTTCTCGGCATAATAATTTTCGAGTGAATCGTAGCGGTCTAAATGATTAGGAAACAAATTGAGCAGGACACCCCATCGAAAGCGTGCCGACCGCAAGCGCTCCGCCATAAAGCTAGAAACTTCTAAAACGGCAAGCTCGGCATGAGGATGGGTTTCAAACAAGCGAAATGCTGCGGGGTTTAAATTTCCGCCCACAAAGACTTTCGCCTCGCCTCCCATTTCTCGCCGCAGAATTTCACCCAATCGAGTGGTGAAAGTAGATTTTCCGAGGGTCCCGGTAATCACTAAAGTCGGCTTTTTAAAATATTGGCAAAACAAATCTAGTTCACGAACTTCTTGCCCTTTAACGTGCTTAAAAAAATTCCGCCGTGGATCGATTCCAGGTGAAACGATAATCTTAAAATCCTTAAACCGTGACCAATCTACTTGCTCAAGATTGCCCTGAACCCAAGAGACCTTCTTCCAATTCCCGGACTCCCAAACAAACTCTTCTAACTGCGAATCAGACTCTGAAAGAGCAAACTTCTGGCCTGGTAGAAAACTAGCAATTGAAGAATTGCTTTCGCCTTTGCCTAAAAACAACCAAGAAACAGCTCCTGACATGGGACTAACGTAGCTTTAGTGAGGCAAGTGCGACTACTGCAAAAATGATTGAAAGAATCCAAAAACGTACAATCACTTTGGGTTCTGGCCAGCCCGACAGCTCAAAATGATGGTGAAGAGGCGCCATCAAGAACACTCGTTTCTTAGTCTTCTTGTAGAAACCTACCTGTACAATCACACTGACCGCCTCAAGTACAAATAAGAAGCCCGCGACCAAAAGTATAATCTCTTGATGGATCAATAAAGCACATACCGCCAACAGGGTTCCTAAAGAAAGCGATCCTACATCGCCCATGAACACTTGGGCCGGATGCGAGTTGAACCACAAAAAGCCTAAGCCTGCGCCAATCACCGCTCCCATAATGACCGCCATTTCTCCTGCGCCCGTCACATGCACAAATCGCAAATACTCGGCAAGATCTCGGTGTCCAGAGACATAGGCCATAACCAAAAGCACACCCGCCGTCGTCATGATCGGAACAATCGCAAGACCATCTAAACCATCCGTCAAATTCACAGCATTGGCACAACCCGAAATCACTAAAAACCCCCACACGTAAAATAAAACGCCCAGGGGAATAATCAGATTCTTAAAAAAAGGAAAATAAACCGAGCTATCCAAAAGTTCCATATTTCTAATGGTCGCGACCACACTAATAGAAATCAAAAGTAGGCCGATCATCTTGGCTTTAGAAGAGAGGCCCTTGGTATTCTTTTTTGAAAGCTTTAGATAATCATCCCAAAATCCCAAAGCGCCCGCGGCGATAAAGCTCAAGATACAAATCCAAGATTCCCAACGGTCTAAACGCATCAAGCAAATAGAAACAAAACAAACGACGGCAACGATCACCACCCCTCCCATGGTAGGAGTCCCCTTTTTCTTGAGATGGGTTTTCGGGCCATCTTCTCTTACCACCTGACGCCACTCAACGCTCTGAACCCACTTGATAAATCGCGGCATCAGCAAGAGCACCAACGCAAACGAAAGAAGTGCCGCAGAAAAAGTCCTAAAGGTGATATAGGCAAATAAGTTTGACAG
>Ga0105049_10005522_pt1 | contig 14722 bp, 9 predicted proteins | sample MAT06_FD_78087 | JGI IMG/M metagenome (GOLD analysis project Ga0105049, IMG submission 78087) | Freshwater microbial communities from Lake Fryxell liftoff mats and glacier meltwater in Antarctica - MAT-06 | ecosystem: Environmental > Aquatic > Freshwater > Ice > Liftoff microbial mat | place... | reverse complement strand
AATTGACATAAGATATACATGGGAATTTTTTTATTTCCCTTGGTAATTAAACCTTCTGTAATTAAATGGGGCATTGGCATCTGCCATTGACCACCATCTATACCGCCACCCGCCGAACCAATTTCTACGTTGTCTCTGGCTGCACCCCAAGAAGCTTGTTTAGAAAGACCAACATCAGTCATGCCATACTTGGCAAAAAAGCCTTTTTCTTGAGCAATAATTAAAGGAGCCGCTTCTACAATGGGTATATATCCCAGCTTAACTGTAGTAGTTTCTGGTGTTTGTTCAGGACTAATATTAGCAGCCGACTGAGCAGTTGGTTGTGCTTGAGTGCTTCCACCAGTGGGGTTATCAGAAGGATTACCCAAACAGCCTTTAAGTAACACAGCACCACTAGACGCTCCGGCTGTTAAAATAAATTTGCGACGGGAAAATTGATTAAAAAATTCTGTCATAATATCTCCTAGAATGCAGTTTTTATTTCTTATAGCTATGACATTTAAGGCAAGAAAAATATAATATTTCTTGCACTATTAATGATTAATCAAGCTATAGTTAGTGAGGTGATTGTAGCTATTTCATCAATGACTATTTCAACCACCTATTAGCAAAAGCTTACAAAAAGTTATCCTTTGTAAGCTGGTGTGACGCAAAGCATCATTTACTTGTTGATATCAGTTTACAGGCTTTCAAGCCAAATTGGTTCATCTTTAACCGATAATTATTAAATAAATATTATATTGAATGTATAAGTAAAACTTTATCTGTTTTCCTTAATTCTACTAATAACTTTTAATATATTTTTTTCTCTATGATAACTATTATATCAAGACTATGATTTAGGAATAAACTTTAATGTATATACTTTTCTTGATAATAACTATTATATTTAGACTATGATTGAGCAATTTCATAATTTATCTATAAATAATTCAAGATTCAGTCGCTAGTAAATCTGAACCGGATTTTACGGCTTTGCTATCACGCATCGTCACATAACATAAAGTGATTTCGACGAACCTCTCTCCCTACCTTAAACTAAAATCCTTGCCTGGTAAGATACAAGCCTTAGCAGGTGAGGTTTTGAGTTGCTCAGGTTGATTATCAATAGTGTCAGCTTATTGATATAGTTCTAAGAGGATGTTTGATTAAGGTCGTCGAACTAACGTTAAAATACTTCTCAAAATATTAGCCCCAAAAAGTAGAGACGCAATATTATTGCGTCTCTATAAGCTGCCTTGTTAACTTTTTTTGGTGTAATTGCACCCAGCAAAAAGCGATAGTTGTTAATTAAATTATTCCTGGCCCTCTACCCCGTTTGTCACCCTTTTCTGTCAACTTGCCTTCCTGATCCTGATTAATTTCTCCGAGTTCTTCAATGCGTTGTGCAGTATCTTCTGCTGCTTGTTTGCGTGCATCACCCGGTTCTTCGTAGTACATTTCTGGTTCAATTGCATAGTTGTTCAACAAACCTTCTTTGTCCACGGTGTAGCCGTCAGTAGTGCGTACACTGCCCGGATCGGTTTGGTCATTGGTGGCGGAACCTGCCTGTTTCTCTTCTGTGGGGAGTGTTTTGTAATTAGCTCCTTCTCTTTCCATTCGAGCCGCTGTTTCAGCCGGGATAATACCGCGATCGTAGGTATCTACTTCAGCTCGATCAGATGAATCTATACCTTTATTAACTCTTTCATTAGCCATAAATTATGTCCTCGTTAAAGAATCTATTAAATAACTTCAAAAACTAGATTAGACCGTTTTTCATCTTCGATCTACTATCTTGAGAAGTGACTTAAAATTAAAAATAATGTGATGTTCTCTATCTTTTGATGTATCCAAAAGACTAATCATAAGTCCAGTTAAATATTTATAATTTACGTTCATTGTGTAAAACAAGGGTTTTGGCTGAAGTTGACACTGATACCAATGAACATTATTGTGTCTCTACTGCATTTTGCACCCAAAATAGGATAGTTACAAAATTCCCGACTTCTGTAAAAAGTCGGGAATGTGAACCTTTGGATTGCTGTAATAAGTTTAAGCGTTAGGAAACTTATTCGCCTACAACTTGGTTTTTCAATAATTGAATTTCCTTAGCTAATTCTTGCCGAGTTGAAGCCTTAAGTAGATAACGGAAAATAAACCAGGTGGCGTAACCAATCCCAATTAACTCAAAAGTTGGTAATAGCAATGGAATACCATTAATCGCATTCAGTACTGCTAGTACTACCTTGGCTGTAACAATCGCCGCCAAAATTAAAGCAACAGTTATTAGAGGCTGCTTGTAATCTTTAAAAAAGCTGCTTAAGTATTCAGGCAATTGTTCCAAAAATTGAGAAATTTTTCTGCTAACTGCTTGCCCTTGAGATTCAGGCTCACGCGCTGGTGGTAGTCTGGGTAAGTTTGCAGTATCTGCACCTTCAAGTGCTAGCATACCTTGTGATGAGTTTGAATTGATGGATTCAAGTTGCTGTTGTTGGGTTTCCATAGTTTTTATTTTTGGTAAGTACAAAGGTTTGGATAACTTAACTAATCATAAATAAATATTAATTAGTTAGAGTTATCAGTCATTAATTGTTACTGGTCAGCAATAAATGTAACTGATCATTAAAACTGAGTAGGAGCAAATAAACTTATTTTTACCTACCTACTCAGTTGAATTTGTTGTTAGCTACCTGATTATCTCGGCGGGGCAACTGTTGCTTTGACAATTACAATTTTGACACCTTTAATTTCCTTAGCTAAAGGTTCAATTTTAGCCAACTCCTGTTGATTGTTGACAGTACCTCCAACAGTAACAGTTCCATCGTCTGCTGCTTCAACTGTTAGTTGACCTTTGGGTATGTTTGCCTCCAACTTGGAGCGAACTTCACTTGATAAGTCACCTTCGGCTCTTTGGGTGTCGCCACCCGTGGCATTATTGCGCTGTTCGCGGGCACGAATATCAGCATCAAGTTGTTTTCTCCGAATTTCGCTTTGTGCGTCTTGTTGAGAAGCTTCTGTTGTCTGTACGGTTGGTGATTGGGGAACTTCATTAGGATTATTGGGTGCAGATTGACTTGTTTTAGAAGCGTTATCACAAGCCGCAACACCAAAAACTAAAAGGCAACTAATTAAGACAGGGGTTAGCTTTTGCATATAGTTTAATTCGGAATCGAAGAATGAAGTTTGTTGATATTTCCGGCAGAAGTGAGGAGCAAGTTTTTTTAGTCAGGAGCAAAGCTTTCAACTTTTTGCTCCTGCAATTTTGGGGAATTAGTGTGATTGAAAACTACCTTTGGTTAGAGCTTTTCATCACGACGGTCAACAATGACTACGGTAGGATCGCCTTTATGAGGCTCTGTTGAGTAATTGGCGCGATCGCTATTAACAACTGGTGTGGGATAATCCGTCACTCGGTCAGTACCTGGGCGAACATTGCTGACATCAGTGGCATCATAGATGGCGAATTCTTCAATACCTCGACGTTTGAGAATCGTTTCAGCTTGGTGGATTTCAGCTTCCGTACCATCGATTATTACTAGGTAGTCGCCTTTTTGGAAGCGATCGCTATAAACTCGTGCCTCATTTTCAGGAATTCCCAAGCCAACGAGTCCGCCAACAATACCCCCGGCTGCTGCACCGATGGCACCACCAGCTGCTGTTGTTGCTAAAGCTGTGGCGACTGCGCCACCTGCAATCACAGGGCCAATTCCCGGAATTGCTAAAGTCCCAAGACCAACCAATAAGCCAGTCAAACCGCCGAGAACACCGCCTGTAGCTGCTCCAGTTTTTACGCCATCGTCTGCTTTATTACCTGTCCCGACCTTTTTATCTACATCTACACCAGCGATCCCTTGACCGTCTGGATCTTTGGCTATGATAGAGACTGTACTTAAGGGGAAACCTGCATCTCGTAATTCTGTAAGTGCGCCTTCTGCATCTCGACGATGAGAAAACACCCCAATTGCCCGTCTAGCTACACCACTACGAGCCGCAGTAGAAGTTGGAGCGACATAACCAGTGGCAGATGGAGTAACATTATCACCATCTGGGCGATCGTAAATGCCAAACTCTTCCACACCCTGACGATTTAGAATTTCTTGGGCTTTAGCGATTTCTGTATCTGTGCCATCGATGATGACTAAATAGTGTCCTCGCTTCACGCGCTCGTCATAAACTCTGGCTCGTTCTTCAGGAATTCCTAAACCAACCAATGCACCAAGCAAACTACCAGCTACTGCACCAATACCAGCTCCGGCGAGGGTTGTAGCTAGGGTTGTTGCTGCGGCTCCAGCTAGCATAATTGGCCCAATTCCAGGAATTGCCAAAGTCCCAAGACCGACTAATAAACCAGTCAATCCGCCCAAAGCGCCGCCTGTAGCTGCTCCGACTTTAGCGCCTTCATCAGATTTATCACCGACGCGATCGCGTACTTCAGCGCCAGCAATATCATCTTTGTCTCCATCCTCTGTAATCACAGAGACTCTATCCATGTCAAAGCCGCTGTTTTTCAATTCATGTAACGCTTTTTCGATATCTCGGCGATTGGAGAATACACCGACACCACGTTTATGTACACCTACAACCATTATTTTTTCTCCTCAACAAAAATTAATTATTCACTAATTCATAGCTCCTAATAACCCTTATTAATACATATTTAGATTATTTTCTCATCAATCGATTGGAAGAATTTTTATCTCTATCATTAGACATAGACGCTTTTATATATTAAAGTTTAGTAAAAAATCTTAAGTATCAAATAAATAAATATTTTATAAAAATTTAGATATTAACTATTTTTATTTATCAAAATTTTTTCTAAATGATTAGCTTTGAAATTACTATATATATCTATTTGTTTTTCTTTGTTAAAAAGTAATACGAATATTTGTTTTTTGTAAAATACGACTTTTGGCAAACAAAGTTATTACCTAAGAAGGTGTGAGCTTATATAGCTGATAATTAAGCTGATAAATAGGTATTTAATTAAGTGCAAGTGAGAAAATCCTATGTTTCAAGGTGTTTTAACTCTTTGGGGATGGAACTGGCTGCCTTTTGGATTAGCGCCAATAACTTTAGCTCAGGAAGTACTAACTCCAGAAGAAGCATCACTTCTTTTTTCTGGGCCTAAATTCTTAGTGGCATTGGTGGCTGGGGTCTTAATGGCATTTGCCTTTCAATTGTTATTGACAAACTTTTCAGTTGCTGTAGGAATTTCATCTTGGGAAATTGACTCAGATTCTGATGAGGAATCAGAAAGTTTGGGTAGTAAAATTCGTGAAGTTCAAGCTAAAGTTGGGGCTTGGGCGTTGATAACCGTTAGCATTGCATTATTTATTGCTTGTTTTCTAGCGGTAAAACTTAGCTTAATTGAAAGTGCATTTCTCGGAGCAATTATCGGTGTAGTCATTTGGTCTAGCTATTTCTCACTGGTAATTTGGTTTGGTTCATCGGCAGTTGGTTCTTTAATTGGTTCTATCGCTAGTACTGTTACTTCTGGTTTTCAAGGTCTGATGGGGACAGCAACTGCTGGCATGGGTGCTAATGCTGCGAAAAAACAGTTACTTTCTACTGCTGAGGATATTACAGCCGCAGTTCGGCGGGAGTTAACTTCAGGTTTTGATCCTGAAGGTATTAGAAATACTCTCCAAAGTTCCTTAAGTTCTCTACAATTGCCAAAGCTGGATATCACAGAAATTCGTAGTCAATTTGACCAGCTTCTTAAAGATACAGATTTGCAATCTATTGCTAACAGCGATTTATTGAAAAACATTAATCGCCAAACATTAGTTGATTTGATCAGCAGTCGCACAGATTTATCTAAAGAAGATATCAATGGCATTACTGATCAATTCCAAGGTGCTTGGCAACAAGCTTTGAATCGCAAAAATCCCACAGAACAAGTAATTAATTTGCTTAAGTCTGCTACTCCCGAAGAACTGAATTCGGAGCAATTAGGTGAACGGCTTCAACAACTGGTTACAGTGGGAGGTGGTAATGGTAAGCAAAGCAATGGTGTGATGAAGCAAGCTATTCGATTTGGCTTGAGCGCCGCTGTACCAGCAGTGCTGGATCGGGTAAACCTTTCCAATATAGATGTAAGCAAAATTACAACTCAGTTGCAAAAGCTGAAAGAGAAAGTTCAAGATGTAGATGTCGATCAAATCACAGAACAACTCAAAAAGCTTAGAGAGCAAGCAACTGAGCAAGTAGCTGCAAGATTGCCAATATCGCCCGAAAACACGATTAAGTCAGATGTAGAAGACTATATATTGAATTCATTTCCTTGGCACTTTAATAAAATTACGCTAAGAGATGAATTTAGAGAAGTCATCTATGATGTGAATGCAGATCCGACAACTGTGAGACGGGAGTTAGAAGAACTCAATCAAGAATATTTCGCCAACTTGCTAAAGCAACGGAGTGATATTAATGAAGCCAGGATAAAAGAAATTTCCGAACAAATGGAAAGCGATCGCTCGGAAGTTTTAGAAACTGTAAAACAGGCTCAAGGAAAAGAAAAAGATCAAGATTTCCGCAGCCGCATCGAAGATTATCTGCGTTCAACTGGGAAAGAAGAACTCAACCCTGAAGGCATTGAACGCGATTTCGCCAAGTTGGTAGAAGATCCAGAAGCCGGGTTTGAAGATTTAAGTAGCCGCTTCGGGCAATTTAACCGCGACACTTTTGTACAATTGCTCCAACAGCGTCAAGATATTAACGAAGAAGAAGCTAATAATATTGTTAGTCAACTCGAACAAAACCGCGATAATATCTTGAATCGTGCCAGAGATTTGCAAGAACAAGCAAAAGCTAAAGCCGATGAACTGCGCCAAAGAGTAGAAGATTATCTGCGGAATACTAATAAAGACGAACTCAATCCTGAAAGTATCAAACGTGAGTTTAGAGTTTTATTGGAAGATCCGCAAGCCGGAATTAGCCTTTTGCGATCGCGCTTATCGCAATTCGACCGAGATACACTGGTACAATTGCTCAGTCAACGTCAAGATTTGAGCGAAGAACAGGTAAACCAAACTCTCGATCAGCTGCAAGCAGTCCGAGATAATATTTTGCAAGTACCGCAGCAAGCCAAAGAACAGTACGAAAAAACGACAAAAGCGATCGCTGAATATCTCCGCAATACTAATTTGGAAGAACTTAATCCAGAAGGTATTAGGAGCGATTTGGAAAAATTACTCGATGATCCTAAAGCGGGTGCATTAGCATTGCGCGATCGCTTATCTCAAGTTGATCGAGAAACCTTGGTTAAACTTGTGAGTCAGCGCGGAGACTTGAACCCAGAGCAAGTTAATCAGATTATTGATCGCGCTCAAGATGCGATTGGTGATATTGTGAGAGCGCCAAGACGTTTAGCCAAGCGTACCACTCAAGTAGCTTTAGATTTTGAAGCCAATCTTGAAAAATACCTGCAAAATACCAATAAAGAAGAACTCAACCCGGAAGGAATCAAACGCGATTTGCAATTGCTGCTGTCTTCTCCCCGCGCTGGAATTGGGAATTTAAGCGATCGCGCCTCCAAATTTGATCGTTCGACAATTGTGGCGCTGCTATCTCAACGGGAGGATATCTCAGAAGAGGAAGCTAACCGGATTGTGGATCAAATCGACTCGGTTCGCAGTTCGATAGTTGAACAATTCCAGCAGATTCAGCAGAGGGTGCAATCAGTGCTTGATGGAGTTTTTGGTAATGTTCGCAATTATTTAAACTCGCTGGATCGTTCGGAACTCAACTATGAAGGGATTAAGCAAGACTTTGCGAAAGTGTTCGACGATCCACAAGCTGGATTTGAAGCGTTGCGCGATCGCCTCAGTGAATTTGATCGTGACACCTTAGTTGCTGTGATCAGTTCTCGTGAGGATATTTCGGAGGCGGATGCTAACCGGATTATCAACCAAATAGAAGCGGCGCGAGATGGCGTACTGCAACGAGCTGAACGCATCCAGAAAGAAACCCAAAAACGCCTGAAAGCGATCCAACACCAAGCTAAAAAGCAAGCCCAAGAAACCAAAAAAACCGTTGCAAATGCGGCTTGGTGGTTATTGGGGACAGCATTAACTTCCCTTGCAGCTAGTGCGATCGCTGGTGCGATCGCTGTTACAGGTATAAATCTACCTGGGTAAACTATAATACCTTGGGTTGAGAAGAATAGTAGGTTGGGTTGAGCAACAGCGAAACCCAACAAAGCCTAGTCCTAACGCACCGAAAATATAAGATGGTGCGTTAGCCTACGGAATAACACACTCTTGCATTACTAGGTTAACCAATGGCACTAAGAGAAAATCAAGCTTTTTGTAACCCGCGTAGGCGGGTTTTGTTTGTGTAGCGATGTCTACAAGACGCGATAAATCGCCGTCTCTTGCCTTAATCGAACCGTATTGATATCGGCAACTACAGAGGACAAACTGTTCAGATTGCTCATATCATAGGCTGATGTATAAATCTCTATCAGTCGATGTTAAATATTCAGTAAGAAATATAACGCAAATATGAAGACCTACATTTTAGCTACAGCCGCATTTTTAACCACAATCAGCTTGACAACAACCGTACAAGCAGCAAATTCTGAACACGTTAGACAGTTATTAGCAACTAAACAATGTCAAAACTGTGATTTAACTAGTGCAGGTTTAGTAATGGCTGACTTATCTGGAGCCAATTTGAGCGGTGCTAATCTTACAGGCGCTAACCTCAGCCGGGCAAACTTAAGCGGCGCAGATTTGCGCGGTGCAAACTTAAGCGGCGCTAGTTTATTTGGTGTTAACCTGAGCGAAGCTAAATTTAGTGGCGCAAATTTGGCGGGTGCTGATTTGAGAAACACTTATCTAACAAATGCAGAATTAACTGGTGCTTACCTAAATGGCACTAACTTTCAAGGCGCAGTTGGTATACCATCACAAATTGCTTCACCAGAAGATTTTTATGCTTGGGGTGTAGCAGAAGCCCAAAAAGGCAACCAACAGCAAGCAATTAGTTATTTTAATCAAGCGATCGCTATTAAACCAGAATATGCAGGTGCCTATTTAGCTCGTGGTGTCGCCCGCTACCAAATATTGGATAGACAAAGTGCATTCCAAGATGCCCAAGTTGCTGAAAAATTGTTTACATCCCAAAACAATAACCCTGGAACGCAAACAGCCCAAGCTTTTATCAAAGAACTACAAACACCGGTAAATGAGAAAGTAAGCACTGGTAAACCTAGTTTCATTGACTTTTTAGGAAGTCTTGGCTCAGTCTTGCTCCAGTTTTTACCTTTTTAAGTGCTGAGTTCTGACGGGAGAGTTGCAAGAACAGGAGAGATAATAACTAATGACTAATGACTAATAATTAATAATGAGTTTATCCAATGAATTGTGGGCAGCAAATCAAGATTTAGCTAAAGCTTGCCTAGATCATCCTTTCGTTCAAGGCATTGGCGATGGTACTCTTGAGCAAGTGAAATTTGCATACTACGTAGGGCAAGATGCTTTTTTCTTAGAAACTTTTGCTCGTGCGTACAGTATTGCCGCAGCTAAAGCACCAGACTGGTTAGGTTTCACCACATTTCATAACTTAGCTAGTGAAGTTTTAAAAGAACTGCAACTGCATAGTGGCTATGCTTACCAGTGGGGAGTCAATTTGCATTCTGTAGAACCTGCATCTGCTACCCGCCGCTATACTGACTTTTTATTAGCAACTGCTTGGACTGGAGATGTCGGTTTAACGGCTGCGGCGATGTCTCCCTGTATGCGTCTCTATGTCTTTTTAGGAGAACAGTTAGCTGATAATGGTATTCCTGATCATCAATATGCAGACTGGATTCGGACTTACAGCAGCACAGACTTTCAACCATTGGCACAACAATTAGAAAATTTGGTTGACAATTGTGCTACCACCAATTCTGTTGTCCATTCAACCTACCGTTATGCGATGTTTTGTGAGCGTGACTTTTTTCAGGCTGCGTGGATTTTAGAGCCGTCTGCTTAATATAGCAATCCTATTTGAGTTGTGAAAACGATCGCACCGCCCATACATGAGAAAATCAGATAATACAATCGCAATACAAGCGATGATGGCACCCAAGGAAAAGATGTCAGAAAATTTGAGAAGCCAAGTTGTGACGCAAGGCGTGCAGCGATCGCCAAATCGAGCTATGCTGCGGGCAGTTGGTTTTAAAGATGAAGATTTCAATAAAGCGATTGTGGGCATTGCCAATGCCTATAGTACGATTACTCCCTGTAATATGGGGATAAATCAACTGGCACAAAGGGCAGAGGTTGGGATTAAAACCGCCGGGGCGATGCCGCAAATATTTGGCACGATTACCATTAGCGATGGGATTTCGATGGGAACTGAAGGGATGAAATATTCCCTAGTGTCGCGGGAAGTAATTGCTGACTCCATTGAAACCGTCTGTACTGGGCAAAGTATGGATGGTGTGCTGGCTATTGGCGGTTGTGATAAAAATATGCCAGGGGCAATGCTGGCGATGGCGCGGATGAATATCCCTGCTATCTTTGTTTACGGTGGCACAATTAAACCCGGTCATTACAACGGACGTGATTTAACTGTTGTCAGTTCTTTTGAAGCCGTTGGGCAACACAGTGCTGGAAAAATTGACGATAAGGAACTATTAGAAGTTGAAAGTCGGGCTTGTCCTGGTGCGGGTTCTTGTGGGGGAATGTTCACGGCTAACACCATGTCTTCAGCATTTGAAGCAATGGGAATGAGTTTGCCCTATTCTTCGACAATGGCAGCCGAAGATGCCGAAAAAGCCGACAGTACAGAAAAATCAGCGCTTGTCTTAGTCGAAGCTATTCGCAAACAAATCTTACCCCGGCAAATTATCACCCGCAAATCTATTGAGAATGCCATTTCTCTGATTATGGCGGTGGGTGGTTCGACGAATGCAGTATTGCATTTTTTAGCGATCGCTCGTGCCGCTGATGTAAAGTTGACTTTGGACGACTTTGAAACTATCCGCGCCCGTGTCCCTGTCTTGTGTGATTTAAAACCAAGTGGTAAGTATGTAGCTACAGACTTACATAAAGTCGGTGGTATTCCCCAAGTCATGAAAATGCTGCTTGTGCATGATTTACTACATGGAGATAGTCTTACCATTAGCGGTCAAACAATTGCAGAGATATTAGCAGATATACCAGAAGAACCCTCTGCCAACCAAGATGTCATTCGTCCTTGGAATAACCCGATGTATCCCCAAGGACACTTGGCTATTCTCAAAGGCAATCTGGCAACAGAGGGGGCTGTAGCTAAAATTACCGGAGTTAAAAAGCCAGTAATTACTGGGCCGGCACGGGTATTTGAATCGGAAGAAGCCTCTTTAGAAGCAATTTTAGCGGGTAAGATTCAAGCTGGTGATATTCTGGTCATCCGCTACGAAGGGCCTAAGGGCGGCCCTGGAATGCGGGAAATGTTGGCTCCCACCTCGGCAATTATCGGCGCTGGGTTGGGTGATGATGTGGGATTAATTACCGACGGGCGGTTTTCTGGCGGTACTTACGGTATGGTGGTTGGTCATGTTGCGCCAGAAGCGGCAGTTGGGGGTGCGATCGCTCTTGTACAAGAAGGTGATAGTATTACCATTGACGCACCTGCTCGCTTATTGCAGTTAAATGTATCTGAGTCAGAATTAGCTCATCGTCGTGCTAATTGGCAACCTCCCACACCACGTTACACTAAAGGCGTGTTGGCGAAATATGCCAAGTTGGTATCTTCTAGTAGTATTGGTGCTGTGACAGATTTGGATTTATTTTAAGACAAAGTTCTTGATTTTGTACAAGAGGCTGTGACTTGGAGATTTAGGAGCCAGAAGTAATAATATTCTGGCTTCTAATTCATTTGAAAATCTGGCGTTGCTGAGGGGAAATATGGATTTGTATCACGCAGAGTCGCAGAGTCGCAGAGAGTAAGAGTTCAGCAACGCCGCACTTTACTCTTTGGTCAAGTCGTCAGAAAAACGCTGCTGTCTTGGAATTTTGCGATAGTGATGTAGTTGATTGGTAGTAATTGGCTGTTGCTTTTGAGTAGCGGTATCTGGCCAACCTAAATCTTTGAGGATTCTCCGGGCTGCAACTTCACCTGTTCTACAGCCACCTTCCATATACCCTTGGTAGGATAGGGAGCAGTGTTCGCCAGCAAAAAATAGATTACCTACACGTTTTTGTTCAGCTCCAGCTATGCTCGTCCATTGTCCGACTAAATAGCAAGCATAGGAGCCTCGCGTATACTGCTCTCCAGGCCAATAGGCGCGAATAGCTTGGTCTTGATACACATTTTTGATTCCAGGGAAAATCTGATTTAATTGTGGTAAAAGTATTTGGGCTTGAGATTCTGCTGAACCCTTGCCCAAAGATAAACCATGTTCACCACCAGTAAAGTTAGTTATCAGACCTTTGGAGCTTTTTTGGTAGCGACTGGATTCCCAAGTGGCTTGAAAGCCTGTATCAGTAAATGTTGATGCTGTTGAGTTATATTTAGTGCGCCACAATTTTTGTTGATAGGCTGTAATTAATTTGGCATTTGTACCATATCCTAATTCGGCGATCGCTTTTCGTTTAATTGCTGGTAAATTGACATTCAACTTCACTAAACGCAATGTACTAAAGGGCAATGTCAACAAAATTCTTTCATAAGTACGATCAAATTTTTTATAGCCAGACCGTAAACTAACTCGATAGCGCCCATCAGGACGGATAGTGATAGCTTCTAACTCTGTTTCAGTTTCTATAACATTTGCTAAAGAATTCGCTAGTAGACGGGGTACTTGAGCGTTACCACCACGAATAGTATAACGTTCGTCACTTTCGCCGTATACTGAAAATGTATCAGTGTTAGTACCAATTAAAAACAGTAGATTCAAACAGGATTGTTCTTCTGGTTCTCGACCATATTCGGTAGTATAAGCAAGCTCCAGCATCTCCTGTAGAATTGGATTAATTTTTCCTTGCTCTAAATACTGTGTAATTGAGGTATTATCTAAAGCGATCGCTGCCTGATTGTGAGAGCGATAGGTTACATCTCCATCACCAATAGCAGCTAAATCTTGCTCAATCTTCTCTGCTAAAGGTATGAAGTAAGTAATAATTTCTGATTCGGGAATTTTGCGCCCTTGAAAGTACCATGTTTCTGGCACTAATCCCTTATCCGCAGCCAGTAAATCGGCTGTTTCTAAACCAAGTTCTTGAGCAAGCGATCGCAACTTGGTATGATCTGTATCGATAAATTCGCCACCCAGTTCCACAGTTACGCCAGTACCTGCTGCATTGGCTAAACTCCGTATCCTACCACCGACACGGTTTCTAGCCTCAATCACGTCCACAGGAACCCCAGCTTGCCGTAAGCGATAGGCAGCAGTCAAACCAGCAATTCCCGCACCCACTACTAGCACTTTGGGAATGGTAGCGAAAGCCGTAGAATCACGTCCATTATGCCAGGTAGCCGTAGCGATCGCACTTGCTAATCCCAAACCTCCATAAAGTAAACGGCGACGAGTAGTTCTTTGTTGTAAAATGTCAACTATCTCATCTGTGGGAATACCAGTTTTTATCGATGCCCTCGCAATTTTATAAGCGCGTTGCAAAGATATCATTAATGCAGACCTAGCCATTGAATGCACCTTATATTATTGCTAATTATCAAATACTATTAATAATCGCAGGTTTAGATGAGTTTTTTGATAAAGTAATGAAATTGAAACATGAAGTAATTAAATTAAAATTATAAAGTAATTAAATTCCAATATGAAAATTAATCAAATTCCTCCTGGAAGCTTTGGTCTACCTATATTAGGTGAAACACTTTCCTTTGTTTTTGACCGCGACTTTGCCAAAAAGCGCTATCGCCAGTACGGGCCTATCTTCAAAACTCATCTTCTTGGCAAACCAACTGTAGTAATGGCAGGACCGGAGGCGTTAGAGTTCATTTTGTCCAGCCACATGGAGAATTTTTCTTGGCGCGAAGGATGGCCTGATAATTTTAAGACATTGTTGGGTGAATCACTTTTTCTGCAAGATGGAGAGGAACACCGCAGAAACCGCCGCTTGATAATGCCAGCGTTGCATGGCCCAGCATTGACGAATTATGTCGCCACAATGGAAGATATTACACGTAGTTATCTGCAAAAGTGGGAGAAGAAACAGGAGTTTACCTGGTTCCAAGAGTTTAAACAACTGACGTTTGATATTGCCAGTCAATTGTTATTGGGTACGCGTCCTGGCCCCGAATGTGTCCGCCTGAGTCAGTTGTTTACAACCCTAACAAATGGACTGTTTGCTATTAATCCGTTGCCCTTACCATTTACTACATTTGGTAAAGCTATCGCTGCTCGCAACCAGATTTTAGAGCATCTAACTCAAGTTGTCAGAGAACGTCAGCAGAACCCAACTAAAGACGTTCTCAGTTTGTTAATACAAGCTAAAGATGAAGATGGTAATAGCTTAAGTGAAAAAGAAATCATCGCTCAAGCGGTGCTATTACTCTTTGCTGGACATGAAACAACTACTTCAATGCTGACTTGGTTATGTGTAGAATTAGCCCGTCATCCAGAAGTGCTAGAAAGAGCCAGAGAAGAACAATTACAACTTGCAACTAAAGGTGATTTAGATTTAGAACAATTAGGGAAAATGCCTTATTTAGAGCAAGTTTTGTGGGAAGTCGAAAGATTGCATCAACCTGTCGGAGGTGGATTTCGTGGTGTGATTAAAGAATTTGAATTTAATGGTTT
>Ga0105049_10005521_pt1 | contig 14725 bp, 13 predicted proteins | sample MAT06_FD_78087 | JGI IMG/M metagenome (GOLD analysis project Ga0105049, IMG submission 78087) | Freshwater microbial communities from Lake Fryxell liftoff mats and glacier meltwater in Antarctica - MAT-06 | ecosystem: Environmental > Aquatic > Freshwater > Ice > Liftoff microbial mat | place... | reverse complement strand
CTCCCTATCATTCCAGAAGAAACGCGAAAAAAAAGCTTGCAATCAATCGCTTGACGCATAATACTGTATTTATGTACAGCCATAACACTTTCACGTTTTCCGGCAGTCATGGTTCTGCTCCGAGCCGGGCGGCTAGACCTAAAAAACCGCAGTCTAGCACCCCGCTTCCCCCGCTGCAATCGAAAAAGGTGCTCGACCAAGTGGGCGAGCGGATTCGTTATCTGCACTTCAGTTTGCGCACCGAGGAGGCTTATCTTTACTGGATTCGGTTCTACATTCGTTGGTCGGGTGTCCGCCATCCCGGCGAGATGGGTGAAGTTGACCCCTTTTCACGGACACCTTAATCTTACAAAACAAGGAGTCCAACCTGTCCCAGAAACGCAACCCCAAGCCGCCATACCCGTCTGAATTTCGCCAGCAAATGGTCGGACTCGTCAAAGCAGGCCGTAAGCCCACTGAATTAGCTAAAGAGTTCGGCTGTCATGAAACCAGCATCAGTAACTGGGTACGCCAAGCGGGCGGCATGCCTGTGCCTACTGAAGCCGCACCACTGAGCAGCGACGAACGCCGTGAACTCATTGAACTACGCCGCAAGTTGCGCCAAGTGCAACTTGAGCGCGGCATACTTGCAAAGGGTGACGAGGATAAATCAACAGTCCGGTGGACTGTTGATCCGAGGAACGCCTGGTTTGCCGTCAAGAGCGAGAAGACGTTCACCGCGTCTACCAACTCATGAACGCAAATCAGGCCGACTTCCCTATCGCCACCATGTGCAACACCTTTAACGTATCCAAAAGCGGCTACTACGATTGGCAGGAACGGCCTGTCAGCAAAACTGCTGCGGCCAATACCGTACTGGTCGAGTAAATCAGAGCGGCACATCAAATAAGTGATGCTACCTATGGCATGCCACGCATTCACGCTGAATTGGCTGGCCTTGGCATTGTGGCCAGCCGCAAACGCATTGCGCGCCTGATGCGTGAGAACAAACTGGCGGGTGTCAGCCGTCGCCGCGCGTGGTGTATTACCACCCAGCGCAGCAAACGCGAGCGTCCCGCACCTGATCTAGTCAAACACCAGTTTGTTGCCCAAGACATCAACCAGCTATGGGTAGCCGACATGACCTACCTTCCCACATGGCAAGGCTTTATTTACCCAGCCGTTGTCGTTGATGTGTTTAGCCGCAAGGTCGTGGGTTGGGCCTTTGGAGAACAGATGACAGCGGATTTGGTTGTTGCCGCGCATAAAAACGGGAGGGCATTGTTGTTGGCGCAACTAATGTATGAAACAAGAATACAACTGACGAGATGTTTCCGGATACGGGTAAAAAGCTGCGGCCTGCAAGCAAACGTCGATTACCACTCATGCACCCAACTACGTCGCAGCAAGATTCCCACTCTTTTGCGCAATACGGGCAAGCAGCGCATACCACGAAACCGAAAACGCCTCTGCACCCTCGCGCTGTAGTCGCGCGGCCAGCGCGTCGATGTCCACGCCTTCGCGTCTGAATTCTTCTATCACTGCTTCTGCATAGCCGCCGTCAATGGGCAACACCGCGCCGACCCGGCCGTGCTCAGCAAAAGCGAGCAGCGTTTTTTCGGGAATGGTGTTGATAGTATCTGGTGCGGCGAGGGCATCAACATATAGGGTATCGGGTGCGGCTGGGTCTTTGGTGCCCGTGCTGGCCCATAGCAAGCGCTGCGGTTCTGCGCCTGCTTTCGCCAGTGCCCGCCAGCGCGGTGAAGCCAATAAATCACGATAGGCCTTGTAGGTGCGCATCGCGATAGCTAAGCCCAGCCGGTTTTGAAAGGCGGGCGAAATTTCCGGCCTCACCGCCACGTCCCAGCGGCTTACAAACAGCGATGCGACCGATGCCACTTTTGGATCGAGCCCAGCGGCGATGCGGCGCTCAACACCACGCATATATGCTTCAGCCGTCGCGAGGTAATGCGCCTGTGAAAACAATAGCGTCACATTGATCGGCATGCCGTTAAATATCGATTCTTCAATGGCTTTCAGACCGGCCGTCGTGCCGGGAATTTTAATGAAAAGATTTGGCCGATCCGCCGCCTCATAAAGCGACATTACAGCTTGTATTGTTTTGAAACTATCTTCCGCCAGCAGCGGCGACACTTCAAGCGAAACCCAGCCATCGACACCATTTGATCGGTCAAAAATCACCCTGAAAAGATCAGCAGCTGACGTTAGGTCTTGGATTGCTAACGAGAAAAAAATCTCTTCCGCAGATTCCCCGCGTTCGGCAAAATGCGTGATGGCGTCATCGTACAAATTACCTTGGCCGATGGCATGCTCAAAAATGGTCGGGTTGGAGGTCAACCCGGTCACTGAGTAGTCTGAGATGTAGCGCGCCAACGTACCATTCGTCAGTATTTCGCGACTGATGTTGTCGAGCCAAATGCGCTGACCCAGATCGTGCAATTTTTTGGTGCTGGCGCTCATGCTGTCTGCTGAAGATTTTCAGGAATTTTTCCAAACATTGCTGGCAAATCAAAACCAGCCGCTTGGCTAATATCATTAATAATGATGTCAGATGGGCAATAGTTTGAACGACTCATTTCATCCAGCGCATAATGGCCTTGTAACGGAAGAATAGTTGTTACACGTGAGCGCCAACTTGATTTTACAGCCGCAAGGACGGCAGGCTTATCGTCAATGAGTACGTAATGTTGTGCCGGATAAAGCTGCTCTACGCTACCAAGCTTTTCTTCCTTATGAACATAAATCAGCACGCGTCCATCCACCGCGTCCCACAACCCTGCGCGCTGAATCTTACGTGGTTGTAGCACCACGTCGCCATCGGTCAGGATGACGCACATTCCGAAACTGCTCAGATGCCGGATTACCGCAAATGCGCGGTCGTACAAGCGCTCAGCAAAGGGATAGTCAATCATGTAGCCGGCAATGAGCGACAATTGCAGCGGGTCAACGCTGCCTCCATCATTCCGACGTTCTAGTTCAAGGCGATAACGTTGCAGTGCGCCGAGATAATCGACGTAACCGAGTTCGCTACGCATTTCGTTGAATATCGCCCAATAGCGGTCAGCACTGGTTTCGCCTAACTGTTCCTTGATATGGTGCCTATAGTCGGCAACCAAATAATCGCAATCAAGCAGCGTGTTATCAACATCGAGAAGAAATACTACAGCTTTAGTCATACCGGCCTCTCTAATTTGCCCATGTCGGCAGCAGCCTTTTCGGCATGGCCGCCAAATTCATGTCTCATGGCCGACAATACTTGGTTAGCAAAGCCTGCTTCCCCGCGCGAGCTAAAACGTTCGTGCAGGGCAGCACTCAACACTGGCGTGGGCACCGCTGTATCAATAGCAGCAATCAACGTCCAGCGCCCCTCACCCGAGTCGGATACGCGTCCTTCAAAGCTCGCCAGTTGTGGATCTTTCAGCAGGGCGCTGGCGGTGAGATCTAGTAGCCACGAACCAATCACGCTGCCACGACGCCAAACTTCGGCAATCTCAGGTAACGCCATCTCATATTGGTAAAACTCTGGATGGCGTAGCGGCGTGGTCTCGGCATCGCCCGTCTGTTCTCGCGCCTGACCATGGCCTAAATTATTGGCTGACTCGGCGGCAAGTTTGCCGAGGTTGGCGTGGCGCAGAATGTTGAGGCCTTCAGCATACGCCGCCATCACGCCGTACTCGATGCCGTTGTGAATCATTTTTACAAAATGGCCCGCGCCATGCGTGCCGCAATTGAAAAAACCCTGCTCCGCATCGACAACAACACCAGTGCGACCGGGTGTGCGTGCGGCCGCTTCAACACCAGATGCCAATGCGGTAAAAACCGGTTTCAAGTGATCAATAATCTTCGCTTCACCACCGATCATCAGGCAATAGCCGCGTTCAACGCCCAACACACCGCCGCTGGTGCCGACGTCAACATAGTGATAGCCCGATGCCGCCATCGCTTCGGCACGCTGAATATCGTCGCGGTAGTAGGTATTGCCGCCATCAATAACAATATCGCCTGGCTTGATGTGATTGAGCAATTCCCGCAATACCGTATCGACGGCAGCAGCAGGCACCATGATCCAGATTGCGCGCGGGCTGGTCATTTTTCCGACCATTTCCGCAATCGACGCTACGCCCAGCGCGCCTTCGCCCACTAAATTCGCAACGTCTTCGGCGCTCCTACTGTAAACGACACATTGATGCCCATGCTTCATTAACCGCCGAACCATATTGGCACCCATGCGACCCAAACCAATCATGCCCAGTTGCATTGCTTTCTCCTAATAAGCCGAAAGATTACGTGCACAGCAATAAAACATCTGTGCACTAACGCACAGACAATATACGGTGGCCGCGCCAGACTTTTGTTTTAAGGTTCCCGACGTGCTCTTCGCACCCCTTGGACTTGTCCCAATCATCGCTTTCAGCGTTTACGTTATTCACCAATTCCATCGGTTACAAACAGTACATCGAGCCAAGAATGAAAACAACTAGTCCGATCATATTAACCGTGAACGGAGGTTCGTCGAGCATAAGGTTCGGCATCTACCGCTTGGAAGCGATGCTGGAGCAGCAACTACATGGCAAGCTGGATCGTATTGGTTCTAACAACCCACGGTTAACTTTTAGCCACGCGACTGGTCAGAACCACGAGCAACATTGCGCTGGCATAACCGATTACCCGTCTGCGATAGAGGCGTTGCTGGCGTGGCTTGCCGCCCAAGAAATATTCGCAACTGTTTCAGCTATCGGGCATCGCATCGTCCACGGTATGCAGCACTTAACGCCAGAGGTTGTTACGCAAGATCTGACGCGTGATCTGCGTCATATCGCATCGATCGATCCCGATCATTTACCCGGCGAGCTTGATCTTATTGATGCTTTTAGCTCACTTGCGCCAGCGCTACCGCAAGTCGCGTGTTTCGATACAACATTTCATCAACACATGCCACCGGTGGCAACGATGATGGCAATTCCTAGACGTTACAGCAGAAAGGGGATTCGACGCTACGGCTTTCACGGCTTGTCATACGCGTATTTAATGGAGGAGCTTCAGCGCATAAATGGTGAAGGCCGTGCGACCGCTACGCACGGTCGCGTAATCCTCGCGCACCTAGGCCACGGTGCGAGCATGACCGCCGTCCACGATGGCAAGAGCATCGACACCAGCATGGGCTTCACACCTGCAAGCGGTTTGCCGATGGGTACGCGCGCTGGCGACATTGATCCCGGCCTCGTCGCCTACCTTGCACACACCGAGCAAATGTCCTCTATGCAATTCGACGCCATGATGAACCACGAGTCAGGCCTGCTGGGCATCTCTGAGACCAGTTCCGACATGGGTGATTTATTGGCAATCGAGTCGTCAGATTCAAGCGCGGCGGAGGCGGTGGCGGTGTTCTGCTATCAGGCAAAAAAACAAATTGGTGCATTTACCGCGGCATTAGGGGGACTCGACACATTGGTTTTCGCGGGCGGCATTGGCGAAAACGCTGCGGTCGTACGGGAGCGTATTTGCACAGGACTTGGCTTCCTCGGCATTGAACTTGACGCGTCACGAAACGCGACGAATGCCGCTGTAATCTCAACCGATACAAGCCGGGTCGCGGTACGTGTCATCCGCACTGACGAAGGGCTGATGATTGCGCGATCCGTCTGCAGCGTACTCGGCTACACCTCACGAACTGGAGAAATACAGCCATGACCACTAGTGCTAAATCATTCACGCCCGCCCCCATAGGCATTGAAACATCATCCCCAGTACCTCCATCATCAATGACGCCACCAGCGACATCGGTATCATCAACCCCATCCTCACTCTCGCCCGCGTTGTTAAAAAACATGGATGCCTACTGGCGCGCCGCCAATTACTTATCGGTCGGGCAAATGTATCTGTGCGACAACCCGCTACTAAGGCGCCCGCTAGCACTTACGGATATAAAACGCATGCTGCTTGGGCATTGGGGCACGACACCCGGTCAGAATTTTATTTATGTACATCTGAACCGCATCATCAAGCAATATGATCTTGACATGATTTATGTTTGCGGGCCGGGTCACGGCGGTCCGGCAGTGGTGGCGAATACTTACCTTGAGGGAACTTATAGCGAGGTTTATCCGAACATCAGCCCGGATATTGCGGGGCTGCAAAAATTGTTCCTGCAATTTTCATATCCGGGTGGTATTCCCAGCCACGCCTCACCAGAATGTCCAGGCTCAATCCATGAAGGCGGCGAGCTGGGCTATTCGTTAAGCCACGCATTCGGCGCGGTGTTTGATAACCCTGATCTGATCGTCGCTTGCGTCATCGGCGATGGCGAGGCCGAGACCGGCCCACTGGCCACCGCATGGCACTCAAACAAATTTCTCGATCCCGCAACCGATGGCGCGGTGCTCCCAATCTTGCATTTGAACGGCTATAAAATCGCCAACCCTGCGCTACTCGCACGCATTAGTCATGAAGAGCTCGAACAACTTTTACGCGGCTACGGATGGACGCCCTATTTCGTCGAGGGCGACGACCCGGCACTGATGCATGAGGCGATGGCGAGGGCACTTGATGTGGCGATTGCTGAAATCAAAACAGCACAGCAAAACGCGCGCCGTCATGGCATTCAACCTCGACCACGCTGGCCGATGATCGTGCTGAAATCGCCGAAGGGCTGGACTGGGCCCAAGGTCGTCGATGGCAAACAAATTGAGGGTAGCTTTCGCGCCCATCAAGTGCCCGTCACCGATCCATCAACGCACCCCGGCCATCTCGAATTAATTGAGCACTGGCTTAGGAGTTATCGCGCGGAGGAGTTATTCGATGCTGATGGCCGTCTAATTGAAGCGTTAGCAGTACTCGCGCCGAAGGGTCAACGGCGCATGGGTGCGAACCCGCATGCCAATGGCGGCGCGCTGTTGCGCGATCTGCACATGCCCGACTATCGGGACTACGCCGTTGATGTGCCCAAGCCAGGCGAGCGCGGCATCGGTGACACCCGTGTGCTCGGAAAATTTTTACGAGACGTAACAAAGATGAATAACCGAGAACGCAACTTTCGTGTGTTCGGCCCGGATGAAACGCTTTCGAATGGCCTAGAAGCATTGTTTGAAGTGACCACGCGCCAATGGGGTGCAGCAACGCTGCCGAATGACGAATTACTTGCGCCGACTGGGCGTGTGATGGAAATGCTAAGCGAGCATCAATGTGAAGGCTGGCTAGAAGGCTATTTGCTGACCGGGCGGCACGGTATTTTTAATTGCTATGAAGCATTCATACACATCATCGATTCTATGTTTAACCAGCACGCTAAATGGTTGAAAGTCACCCGACAAATTCCGTGGCGCCGCCCGATTGCCTCGCTCAATTACCTGCTTGCTTCGCACGTTTGGCGTCAGGATCACAATGGCTTCACGCATCAAGATCCCGGCTTTATCGATGTGGTGGTCAATAAAAAAGCGGAGGTGGTGCGCGTCTATCTACCTCCCGACGCGAACTGCTTGCTATCGGTGATGGATCATTGTTTACGGAGCCGCAATTATGTGAATGTGGTGATTGCAGGCAAGCACCCCGCGCCACAATGGCTGACGATGGATGCTGCCGCCAAACATTGCGCGGCAGGCATCGGCATTTGGGATTGGGCGGGAAATGAAACTTCGCATGAGCAAACCCAATCGCCTGACGTGGTGATGGCTTGCTGTGGTGATGTGCCCACGTTGGAAACACTCGCCGCTGTCTCCATTCTCTGCACGCACATGCCCGAACTAAAAGTGCGGGTGGTGAATGTCGTGGACTTGATGAAGCTACAGCCCCACACCGAGCATCCGCATGGCTTAACAGATACGGCGTTCGACGAAATTTTTACGAAAGATAAACCAATCATCTTTGCCTTCCACGGCTATCCACGCCTAGTCCATCAGCTCGCCTACCGCCGCACCAACCATGCGAATCTTCACGTTCGCGGCTACAAGGAAGAAGGCACGATCACCACGCCTTTTGACATGACAGTATTAAACGATATTGATCGTTTTCATTTGGTGATCGACACCATTGATCGGTTACCGCAGACGGGCGACAAAGGGCACGTTCTAAAGCAGCAGCTCACCGAAAAGCTAATGGAGCATCGCCAGTACATCGTCAAACACGGCCAAGATATGCCTGAAATTCGCAACTGGAAATGGGGCAATTCGTCATGACTGCGCAGGTACTGTTGCAGACAGCACGAGCACTGGTGGCTGATGACAAAGGCTTGCTGGCAATGGATGAAAGCAGTCCGACCTGCAACCAACGGTTCGCCGAATTGGGTATCACGCAGAATGAAGACATGCGTGGCAACTGGCGAGAGCTGATGGTGACGACACCGTTATTGGGCGACAGCATCAGCGGCGCAATTTTATTCGACGAGACCATTCGCCAACGCACGCGCGCGGGACTTCCTTTTGCCCTCGCACTTACTGCGGCAGGCATCATTCCCGGCATCAAAGTCGACACCGGCGCAAAGGATTTAGCTGGGCATGCTCATGAAAAAATCACTGAAGGGCTTGATGGTTTGCGCGACCGCTTAGCCGAATACGCCCGCATGGGCGCACGATTCGCAAAGTGGCGTGCCGTATTCGCATTGGGTGATGGCATGCCCAGCCGCGCCTCTATCGACGCCAACGCACACGCGTTAGCGCGTTATGCAGCGTTGTGCCAGGAGGCAATGCTAGTGCCCATCATCGAGCCCGAAGTGCTGATGGATGGCGATCATTCACTTGCAGATTGTGCGGCAGCCACCGAAGAAGTCTTGCATACGGTCTTCAACCAGTTAAATACGCAAGGCGTGTCGCTTGAGGGAATACTATTAAAACCAAACATGGTGCTGCCGGGGATGATGAATCAGCAATTATTCACTGACAATGAGATCGCAGAGGCCACCATATCGTGCCTACTACGGGCGGTGCCAGCTGCCGTACCTGGCATCGTTTTTTTGTCAGGCGGTCAATCTGGCAAGTTAGCCTCTGCAAGACTGAATGCGATTAATGTGCAGTTCAATTCAAATGCAGCTTGGCCCTGCCCCTGGCAATTATCGTTTTCGTTTGCCCGCGCAATTCAACATCCAGCAATGGACATTTGGAAGGGTGACGACGCCAATATCGTCAGCGCACAGCAAGCATTGTTGCATCGTGCACGCTGCAATCAGGCGGCACGCAAAGGTGCTTATTACGCACGAACAGATTCTTTCAGTGAATTAACTAATAAGGAAGAATCTTTTGCCGATAGTTGTACAAGTCATCGAAAAGCGCCAACCACACTCATCACCGCCGCATCAACCACCGAAACCCAAACAACTGCTTAAAAAATAGCCCCGCCAATATCAACACCATGCCGATGTGTACCGGTGTTAGGCCTATCCATTCGGGGATGCGACCCTGCGCAGTCCAGCTTTGAAAAATGGAAAGGGTGTTGTAGTACAAAAAGAAAACAATAATCGCAAAGACGCCGTTAAATGAAGTGCCTGAGCGTGGGTTGACAAACGATAGAGGTATTGCCATGAGCGACAAAATAATCGCGGCAACGGGCAAGGCGAGCCGCCAATGTAGCTCAGCAATGCGTTCAGGATTGGGTGCCGCTAGTAAAGCAAGCGTTGATAGTTGCTTATTATTGGGCGCGTCGATGCCCGCTTCTTTAGTCTCAATTCGTAGTTTTTGGGTGGCAAAATCGACGATGCGAAAATCAATTGCACCAGGGGTGCCTTCGTAACGGCGACCATTCGCGAGCACCAAAAATTTATCCCCATTGGCCGCAACTTCGGTTGTGCCTTTTTCGGCAACAATTACGCCGAATCGATTATTTTGGTTGTACTGAACGAACACATTATTGACGGCACTGGCATCACTGGCGTCACTCGATGTGTTGTCAACAAAAAAGACCCGGTTAGCACCGCGTGCCTCGATAAAACTGCCGGGCGAAATTCGTGCAACATCATCTTTGTTGCGCAAGATCCGCTGATACTCTGCGCTTTCTCGAAATGCCCATGGCGTTAATACGGTGCTGAGTAGCGCAGTAACCAGCGCGATGGGCACGCTAAACCTGAGCACTGGTTTTACCCACGCCGCAATTGATAGGCCGGATGAAAACCACACCGCCATTTCACTCTCACGGTAGCTGCGCGACAGCGCAACGAGCACCGCAATAAAAAGTGCTAACGCCAACAACACCGGCAAATACGCAAGCAATGCAAAGCCAATGAGGGCGACGACCGCCTCAGGCTCTACCGCACCCGCCGCTGCGCGACCCAGAAAAGTAATGAGCTGATGCGTGACAATAATGGCAATCAAAATGCTGACGACGCTCACCGCAATGGAGGTAAATTCACGCGTTAAGCTTTGTTGGAATATTCGCAAAATGAAGTCAATTTATGATTAGGGAAAAATAGAACGAGGCGTTTTGACGCGAGGGGCTGCAACAGGCGATAATTTGAGCCTTGGCTCCTGTTTGTCCACAAGCCTACCAAACACACTACATTTAATATTAAAGGAGAAACGACATGCAATTTAGCATAATCACCGGAGACCTCTCAAAGCAAAAAACCGATTGCGTGATTGTCGGCATGTGGGACAGTAAAAAATTAGCGCCCGCAGCGACCACGCTTGATAAGGCCGCTAAAGGCGCAATTGCCGCGGCGGCAGCGACCGGCGACATTAGCGGTAAGGTTGGCACCTCGTTGATGCTGCATGGTGTGGCGGGCGTGATGGCAAAGCGCGTACTGTTGATGGGCTTGGGGGACGAGGCCAAATACGACACACATACGTTTTGTAAAGCAATCACAAGCGCCTTCAAAGCGTTAAAACCGACCGCTGTTACGGATGTGACTTTGCCGTTGAATACCAAACTGGTCAATGATTTGGCACATAAAGTGGAGCAGACCGTGATTGCGGCCATTGACGCCGCCTACCGCTACACTGCCACCAAAAAATCTGACCACAAACACGTCGGTAAGTCACTTGCCTTTCATCTCGATGGCAAAGCCGATGACAATGCGATTAAAGCCGCCATCAAGACCGGTGAGGCGATTGGCGAGGCGATGCAGCTAACCAAAGAGCTGGGCAATTTGCCACCCAATATCGCCACGCCAGCTTACCTAGCCGACACCGCAAAAAAGCTCGCCAAAGATTACAAATTTAAGTGCACCATCCTTGAGAAAAAAGACATGGAAAAGCTCGGCATGAATACGCTTTTGTCCGTGTCTAAAGGCTCTTACTTGCCGCCAAAATTTATCGTGTTGGAGCATAACGGCGGGAAAAAAGGCGCGAAACCCGTCGTATTGGTGGGCAAAGGCATAACCTTTGATACCGGCGGTATTTCGATTAAGCCATCAGCAGAAATGGACGAAATGAAGTACGACATGGGCGGTGCAGGCGCCATGATCGGCACCATGAAAATGGTCGGCATGATGAAGCTGCCGTTAAATGTCGTGATGCTAGTGCCGACGTGTGAAAACATGCCCGGCGGCAATGCCACGCGCCCTGGCGACGTAGTGAAATCCATGTCAGGCCAAACGGTGGAAATATTAAATACCGATGCTGAAGGCCGCTTAATACTTTGTGATGCGCTCACCTATGCTGAACGCTTTAAGCCCGAAGTGGTGGTGGATGCCGCCACACTCACAGGCGCGATGGTCATTGCATTAGGCCATGTAACCTCTGGCCTATTTGCCAATGACGATGCGCTCGGCGCAGAATTAGTCGCGGCGGGAATTGCAGCCGATGACAAAGCTTGGCTACTACCGATGGGCGCTGAATATGATGAATTGCTCAAATCAAATTTTGCTGATATCCCGAACATCAGCGGCGGTCGCGCCGGAGGCTCGATCACCGCTGCTTGTTTCTTAGCGCGTTTCGCCAAAGCGTACAAGTGGGCGCATCTTGATATCGCCGGAACGGCATGGAAATCCGGCGCGGACAAAGGCGCGACCGGACGACCTGTGCCGTTATTGTCAAAGTTTTTGATAAAGCGGGCGGGTGTCTAGCCAACCTGCAATTCACCAGTGCAGTACGCCGTAATTCTAATTTGTCACGCCTATCAGCGCGCGTCTTCATCAGGCGACGAGGGATCTTATCCGTTAGGTAATTGCACAGCACGGGTAAGATTGCTTACAAAGGGGTTCGGCATGACAATTTTTTACAATTAGTTTTTTTACGATTGGTTTTGCTAAAAACTGATGTGCTCTGATTAAAAAATAACCACCACGCGCCATGACCGACGTTAAATTTTTTTTCAATGTTGATAACCGGATTGAATACGCCTGCAGACTCGCCAAAAAAGCGCTGGACGGCGGCAAGCGCTTGGTAGTATTTGCGCCGGATGAGGCGCTAGCGTCTCTGTTTGACCGGGCGCTGTGGACGTTTTCGCCATTGTCGTTTGTGCCGCATGTACGTGCTGAACATGCATTAGCACTTGAAACGCCAGTGGTTATTGCCCACGCCGAGTCAAGTCTGCCGCATCATGACGCGCTGCTCAATTTAGGTGATGAACCACCACCTTACTTCTCGCGTTTTAAGTTTTTACGCGAGGTGGTCTCGACCAATCCGGATGATCGTACCAAGGCGCGTGAACGCGTAAAGTTTTACAAGGCACGCGGTTTCAATGTCGAAATTCTGGATACGGCGACCCTTAAATAACGAGCGATAGAAATGACTAACAACGAAAGTGAATAGTGACGCAAATGAATATTTACGCAAATGATTGATGACGACAAAAAAAAAGATGCATTAACCGAGCAAGTCGATGCTCTTATTGGCAAACACAATGTAGCACCCGACGAGCGCAATATTCCGGTACTTACCGATTTAATCGACGCGCCCGATTGGGCGCCCGCGCCGACCGCAGCGGTTGAGGAGGTCAGTAGAGAAATACTCGACACCTTGTCAGATGAGGAAATCGACGCACTTTCACACGATATTCTTACGCGCGTCTCACAGCGTATTGATGCCGAGTTAGCAACGAGCTTGGAAGCGCGTCTGAGCGAGCAGCTACAGATGCAGCTCAATGCGGCCATTACTAACGTCCTCGCCGATATGAAGTTAAGTATCGCCAACGAGATAGGTGACGCCGTGAACGCCGCACTCGCCGACCGACTGCGTCATTGATCACCATTGATGCAACAACAACTAAAAAATAATGAACCAAACCACAACAACCAACGTAAACGAACTCGCCAAATCATTTGACCCGAAAGCCATTGAAGCCTGCTGGTATCCCGTGTGGGAACAAGCTGGTTATTTTCGCCATAGCGCTGACGCTGCTAAAACACCCTATGCGATTCAGCTACCGCCACCGAATGTCACCGGCACCTTGCACATGGGCCACGCGTTTCAGCAAACGCTAATGGACACGCTGGTGCGCTATCACCGCATGTTGGGGCACAACACCAATTGGATTGTCGGCACCGACCATGCCGGTATCGCCACACAAATTGTGGTGGAGCGGCAATTGCAAGCCGAAGGCATTAAACGCCATGACTTGGGTCGAGAAAAATTTCTGGAGCGCGTATGGGATTGGAAGCACGAATCAGGCTCTACCATCACCCGCCAGATGCGTCGGCTGGGTGACTCCGCCAACTGGGAGTATGCGGCTACTGAAGGCGAAAAGAGCGGCTACTTCACCATGGATGAAACCATGTCTGCCGCCGTGGTGGAAGTATTCGTGAAGTTGCATGAGCAAGGCTTAATTTATCGCGGCAAGCGATTGGTGAGTTGGGATCCGGTATTGGGCACAGCGGTGTCCGACCTTGAGGTGGTAAGTCAGGAAGAAGAAGGCAGGATTTGGGAGATTCGTTATCCGTTTGCGGATGGCGCCGATGCTGGATTAGTGGTGGCGACCACGCGCCCTGAAACGCTCCTAGGCGACGTGGCTGTGGCGGTACATCCGGACGATGAGCGCTACCAACATCTTGTCGGCAAACAGGTGAAGTTGCCACTGACGGATCGCATGATTCCGATTATTGCGGACGAGTATGTGGACAAAGAATTTGGCACGGGTTGCGTGAAGATTACGCCCGCGCATGATTTCAACGACTATCAGGTTGGGTTGCGGCACCGGCTACCAACGATCTGCATCCTTTCGCTCGACGCAAAAATTCGGGACAAAAGCGATGTCATTCGTGTGCAATCTGGTGGATTGCGTGACACCGTTTCAGAAGCCTATGATTTGCATGAGTCATTATCAACAATTCCTGAAAGTTATCGCGGCCTAGACCGCTTCGATGCCCGCAAAAAAATCCTAATAGACCTCGACGCGCAAGGTCTGTTGGTCTCCGAGAAAAAACACAAACTCAACGTGCCGCGTTCGGATCGCACCAACACCATTCTTGAGCCGATGCTGACAGATCAATGGTTCGTGAAGATGGATATCCTCGCCAAGCGTGGGCTTGATGCGGTGGCGTCTGGGGATGTCAAGTTTTATCCCGAGCATTGGTCGGCTACCTACAACCATTGGCTGAATAATATTCAGGATTGGTGTATTTCACGGCAACTCTGGTGGGGGCATCAAATCTCAGCGTACTATGATGATGAAGGCAATGTTTACGTTGCACGCAACGAAGCCGAAGCCCAAACGAAAGCGGGCGTTAAAAACCTTAAGCGTGACCCCGACGTACTCGACACCTGGTTCTCCTCTGCACTCGTCCCGTTCACCAGGCTCGGCTGGCCGAACACGGACGCCAAAACACTTGCTGAAATGAGGGCGTTTTTGCCCTCTTCTGTTTTAG
>Ga0105049_10005512_pt1 | contig 14733 bp, 9 predicted proteins | sample MAT06_FD_78087 | JGI IMG/M metagenome (GOLD analysis project Ga0105049, IMG submission 78087) | Freshwater microbial communities from Lake Fryxell liftoff mats and glacier meltwater in Antarctica - MAT-06 | ecosystem: Environmental > Aquatic > Freshwater > Ice > Liftoff microbial mat | place... | reverse complement strand
ATTCGGTTCATTCGTGACTAAGGTTTTTAAGAACTTTCTATGCTCTACTTAGAAAACTGTCCTCTCTAAAAAATTTACATACACGGTAAGGAGCGTTCACACGTGAGCAACACACCCTATATTCCCCATAGCGCAATGGCCATCGTCGCCCATCCCGATGATATTGAATTTGGCATTGTTGGTACCATCGCCCGTTGGGTGAAGGCTGGCACCAAGATGGCCTACGTGCTGGTGACCAGTGGCGATGTCGGTATTGCCGAGCCAGGCATGACCAAGGCCGGAGCCGCCGAGATCCGCGAAGCAGAGACGTGGGCGGCAGCCAAAATCGTCGGCGTCGAGGATGTGACCTTTCTGCACAAGCCCGACGGCATGGTCGAAAACACCATGGAACTGCGCAAGGAACTGGTGCGCCAGATCCGCCGCTTCCGGCCCGAAGTTGTCTTCGCTATGGATCCGACCGTCATGTACACCCCCCTGGGCGGCATCAACCATCCTGATCACCGCGCGGTGGGTGGCGCAACCATGGATGCGATCTTTCCGGCCAGCGGCCAGCCCAATCTCTTTCAAGAGTTGGAAGAAGAGGGCTTTTATGCCCACAAGATCCGCAAGGTTTACATTTCATCGCGCGGCGAAGGCGATACCTATGTGGACATTAGCAGCACGATTGACTTGAAAATCAAAGCACTCCAGGCCCATGTCAGTCAGGTAGGGTCGATGGAAGGGTTGGAGAATCGCATTCGCGATTGGAGCGCGCGCAATGGCGCGGGCAAGGAAATGGCCAATGCCGAAGTCTTTCGCGTCCTCACCATGCAAGCCGATGATGCATGGGCCAAAGCACAATCGCAGCCATCGGTTTAGTCGATTGCATGTTTAGTTTACGCGAACATCAACTCCAAGCGCTGGCAGCGGCCTTGGGTAAAACGCACGGTGGCACGCTCACCGCAGTCATTCCCCCCGGCGGCGGCAAAACGATTTTGGCGTTGTCGGTGCTTGATGCGTTGTATAAGGCGCGCCGGATCGATGCTGCCGTCGTATTTACGCCGCGCCTGGGGCTCTGTTCACAATTTGAGCTGGACTGGAAAGCGGTGCGCAATCATTTTCAGCCGGGCGCCATGGGCGTGATCGTCCACCGTGAAAATGTAGCCCTTGCCAGCTTGCGCGGCTTTGGCTATGTATCCAGCTATCAATCGCTCTGTGCTGATCCCGAAGCCCATCAACGCTTTGCGCGCCGCTATCATGGTCGCCTGGCGATTGTCTGCGATGAAGCCCATTATCTGGGCGAGAAGCTCTATGGCAGTGGCGACACAACCCAAGCCGCCAAGTTTCTGGCACAGCTTGTCGAACATGCCGCCTTCAAACTTGTGATGACTGGCACGCCCTACCGTTCTGACGACAATCCGATTATCTTCGCCGACTATAGCGAGCAAGGGCACATTCTGGCCGATGTCGAGCTGACCTATGGTGACGGTGTGGCCCAGGGCTTTCTGCGCCCGCTGGATGCAACACTCTTTGATGGCAAGCTCTACCAGACACGCCGCCGCCAAGCGGATGGCCGCGCCCGGTATGTCACCGAAGAGATCGAGTTGCGCTACACGGCACAACAGTTGACCAAGGTCGCTACAGATCCCCAATTTTGGGAGCTAGCGGCGCGCCATGCTTTTGAAAAGGTGAAAGAATTACAAGAACTGTGGCCGCGCTACTGTGGCATTGCGGGGTGCGCCAATCAAGAACATGCGCGCCAGGTGCTAGAATATTTGCAATCGCTGGGGGCACGCTGCCTGTTGGCCGTTTCGGACGACAGCAACGCCCACGCCAATTTGCGCCTCTTTAAGAATGGTGGCTGGGATATGCTGGTGACGGTGGGCATGGCACATGTCGGCTATGATTATAAACCAATCGCCGTCGCGGCCGTGCTCAATGGTATTCGCGAATTCAACTGGCTCGATCAATTCACCATGCGTGCCGGACGTATGCTGCCCAACCGCCCCAAGGAAGAACAGACGGCCTGGATCTTTGGCATCAATGACCGCGCTATGCGTCAATATGTCACCGCCAAGCGCATTGAAGCGACCCGTGCCATCAAAGTTGTTGAAGAGCTAGAGGGTCCAAAAACTGACGGTGCAGGCTTCGGCGTGGGCGATGGACCACGGCTGCACTATAACGGCGTCAGCTTGGAAGGTATTGCAGGGCTGGGCTTCGGACACAATGGTTATTCCGTCATGTTGGAGGATGCGGCCACAGCAGCGCCACTGGTTGACGCCGACGAGTTTGAGCAAGTTACCGAAAAAGAGAAGCGCGAACAACTGCGCCGCCGTCGCCAGGGGCTGGTCAGCCAATATGTGGGCAAGTTTCATGGGCAAGTCAATGGAGATACGATCCGCCAAGTCAACGCGCTGTTGCTACAACGCTTTGGCAAACCCGTGAATCAATGCACGCCAGAGGAGTTAATCCGCCAGATCGAGTGGCTGGAAGAGAAGTTGGGAATTCCGCTGGATATTGAAAAACCAGCCAATAGCGATGAAAATAGCAAGAAGACAGACGAGGAATGGGTACAGCCCGGTTTATTCTGATCGCGCTTCAAACCCGGCTGGGCAATGCATCATAGCAGATCGCAAAAGGAGGGGCGACATTCGGAAAGCCGCCCCCTTTATTTATGAACCAGTAACCTGGCGTCGGATGAACGATGACCGCCAGATCAAGCCGTCACGTAGTTCGTGGATGACAATTGCTTCAATCGTAATGCCGCCGTCGAACCCTGTAATCAGTTCGCGATCTACGACCACATTGTCATTGACCATACGCACTTGGACTGTCATATGCAGATTGGGATTTTCGGCAAAACGCTTGCGATAGAGTTCGCGCGTCTCGTCAATCCCGCTACTCAAAATCTCATCGGTTTCGTAGAGCCGTGTCACAATGTCGGGGGCCATATAGCTGCAAAAGGCCTCGGCGTCACGACGATTGTAGGCTTCCATCTGGCGTTGGACAATTCCTTGCGCGTCCATCAGGCGTGTTTCGTCCCTTTGTGATATAAAAAGTCCGTCATTGCTTCAGATAGGCCTGACCAATGACGGACGATTGATGTTATTCCAGCGGACTTAGCCAGCGCGTTGTGCCATCGCTATCAGCAGCCCAGCCTTCGATTTGTCCATCATCCGAACGAATGCGATACCAGGTGAACCCCCCAGCAGATTGCGGTCCATCGAGCACAGTAAACTGTTGGCCTGGATCAACCCGCAAGAGCAAAGGCGCATCGGGACCAGGTAAGGCTCGAATGCTTAGCTGAATGCTCACCGTCACCCGATCATTGAGACGGGGCGCGCGGTCTACGGCTTGTGCTTCGCCGATCTGGGGACTCAGCCATTGGGTTTCGCCATCGCCATCTGCCACCCAGCCAATATTGCCTTGACCATCATCAATACGCCACCACGTATAGTTTTCAGCGCTCACCGGTCCTTCGGTGACGGTGACGCGCACACCTGTAGCCAGTTGCAGCAACAACGTTGCGCCGGCGGTAGGATCAGTCCGCATATTTAACCCAGCGGGCGCGGTCACACGGGCGGGCTGACCAGCTTGTAGTGCCGTACCAGGGGCTGGCGTTACCGTAAAAGTTGCCGTTGGCTCGGCGACTGGTGTATCCGTCGGCAGCAGCGGCGCCGGGGTCACCTGGGGCACAGGTTGCGTCCCAGCTTCTTGGTTACCAGCATCGGCAGTGGCCGCTGTGGTAGCCGAGAAGAAAGGCTCTGCTGGACTGACCGTAGGTGTGGGCGGCGTTACACGTGGGGCAAAGCTGCCACAGGCCAGGGCCGGCAAGAGCCACAACAAGGAGATCGCTACGAATAGCCGCAGCCCACCTTGGGTAGTTGGGTGCGCTAGATTCAATTGACCTCGGATCAAACGATTGTAATTATTTTTCATGGGCACGGATTATAGCAGATCCTGTTCATTCGGCGTATTACAAACGACTTACACAGCAGTAAGGCACATAGACCGAACCACAGCTTACGTGATTGGCTGGCGTTCGTATGTATTCCTTCCTATAATCCTAGTTGATATCCCCGAATGTGCACAATGTGGAATGTCGCCACATGTCTACAATGTCGCTGTACGCAACCAGAGAATATCGTCCCACGCATCAATCATAGCGGCTAGCTCTGCTGGCACAAGCTCATCGGTGCCCAGGGCCATGATCGCTTCGGTGCGCGGGGCGCGGCGGCCAACATGCATAAAGCTAATGTTAATATCAGCCTGGCCCAGCGTTGTGCCGACGCGACCAATGATACCCGGGCGATCGGTATGGGAAGTCAGAAAAACATTGCCTTCCGCTGGGAAATCGATCCACTGTTCATTAATCGCCACCACATGTGGCCCACCTTGCAGGATAGCACCACTGACCTGCCACTTGGGTTCGGCTTTGGTACTGATCGTCAGCATCGTTTCATAGGGGCGATCATGTTGGTGCTTTTTGATCTCGATCAGGTTGACGCCGCGCCGTTCCGCCACAAGCGCCGCGTTGACCAAGTTCACACGCACTTGGACAACATCGCCCAGCAAACCTTTGATCACAGCGGCTTTGATATAGGCCAGGTCAAAGTTCGCCAGGGTACCGTAGGCTGCAATCTCGACATCGCCAATCGGTTGGGCACCAAGCTGACGCAGAAAATGACCCAGACGCTCGGCCAAATTGATGTAGGGAATCAGGACTTCCAGATCTTTGGGCGGAATGATCGGCGCATTCACAGCATAGCGCGCCGGGCGATCGGCCAGTACATCCAGCACCTGAAGGGCCACATCTTCGGCCACCTGTTCCTGGGCCTCGACTGTGCTCGCGCCCAAATGCGGCGTAAGAATAATCTTGTCCGAGTTGCGCAACAAGCTATCGGCAGCCAGCGGCTCTGCCTCGAAGACATCCAGCGCTGCGCCGGCAATGTGACCACTGTTGATCGCTTCGACCAGCGCTGCTTCATCCAAAACGCCACCCCGCGCCACGTTGAGAATACGCGCGCCTTGCTTCATACTGGCCAGTTGCTCGCGGCCAATCAGGTTTTGGGTTTGGGGAGTCATGGGCACATGGATGGTCAGAAAATCGGCTTGGGCCAGCACGCCCTCCAAATCGAGCAATGTCACACCGCGTTGGGCCGCATAATCAGCCGTCACATAGGGATCGTAACCCACCACACGCATGCCCAGGCCCTGGGCGCGGCGCACAACTTCTTGGGCAACCCGCCCCATGCCCACAGTGCCGAGCACTTTATCGCGTACTTCCACGCCCACAAATTTATTGCGCTTCCACGTGCCGGCGCGCACATGCGCATCGGCCTGAGGAATCAGGCGCGCCATCGACATCAACAGGGCGATGGTATGTTCAGCCGCGGCCACCGTATTGCCAGTCGGCGCGTTGACGACGATCACACCGGCTTGGGTAGCGGCATCGACATCAATATTATCTACGCCAACACCGGCACGCCCAACCACACGTAGGCGCTTACCGGCCCGAATCACATCTGCGGTCACAATTGTGCTGCTGCGCACCAAGAGCGCATCATAACCGGGGATCACCGCAATCAACTGTTGGGGAGTCAAATCGGTGCGCACGTCCACATCCACATTGGCTGCTTGACGTAGGGGAGCCAAACCAACATCGGCCAGCGCATCACTAACCAGAATTTTTAAGGGTTCACTCATAACTGTTGCACTATCTATTGATACCTATCATGATTTGATGAGTTGAATAACGCTTACATAGTTTGGGGAGCGCTTACCCCGATAAGGTGGAGTACTTTTGCCAATCCAATCTGGCTGGCTGCGCTGAGCGCCAACCGGGCGCGGCTGAGTTCCGGTTCTGCACTATCGACAACGCGACAGTCGCGATAGAAGCCATTAAAACTTTTGGTGAGCTCAATCGCATAATAGGTCAGGTTGTGCGGCGAAAGTTTGTCAACAGCCAGTTCAATCTGTTCTTCCAGTTCGAGCAATTTGCGGATCAGCGCCAACTCGGATGGGTGGGTCAGTCGTTGCAAGGTTTGTGCGTCCACCTGGGCCAAGGTGGTTGTATCCACGCCCTCGCCAGCAGCTTTCAGCAAAATGGAGCAAATACGCGCGTGACTGTATTGGACATAATAGACTGGATTCTCATTAGTCTGGGCCACAGCCAAATCCAGATCAAATTCAATCGTGCTCTCGGGGCTGCGTGTAAGCAAGTTAAAGCGGACCGCATCTGCCCCCACTTCTTCGACGATCTCATCAATTGTAATGAGATTGCCGGCCCGCTTACTCAATTTGACTTCCTTGCCATTGCGCACCAATTTCACGAGATCGTACAGCAGAATGGTGAGCCGTGCCGGATCGAGACCCAACGACTGCATTACGGCAGCCATACGCGGCACATGACCTTGATGGTCAACACCCCATACATTCACCACGCGATCAAAGTTGCGGCGCAGAAATTTATCATAGTGATAGGCGATGTCACTGGCAAAGTAGCTAGGCGAGCCATTCGAGCGAACGACAACTTCGTCTTTTTCATTTTTGGGGTAATTGCTAGCCAGGAACCAGACTGCGCCATCACGTCGTGCCAATTCGCCGCGCCGATCCAGATAGTCCAAGGATTGTTGCACCAAGCCTTCGGCATACAAGCTCTGCTCGCTGAACCAATTATCAAAATGCACACCGATGAGAGCTAATTGCGCTTTGAACGTATCAATGACAATCGCGAGACCAATCTGTTCTAGCGCATCGACGGCCTGCCCTTGCTCCATCGTCAGAAAACGCTCGCCGTAGTCAGCAACCAAACGGCGAGCATAGTCGATCATATAGTCGCCGGGATAGCCATCCGTGGGAATTGGTTCATCCTGGCCAAACTGTTGCAAATAGCGGGCGCGCAAAGTTTCGGCAAAAATGCGCACCTGGTTGCCACGATCGTTGAGGTAGAACTCGCGCTCTACTGTATAACCGGCGGCTTCCAACACATTGGCCAAGCTATCCCCCAGCACAGCATTGCGCGCACCGCCAACATGGATCGGGCCCGTAGGGTTGACGCTGACAAATTCCACTTGCCAACGCTGCCCTGTCCCCAACGTGCTATTGCCAAAGTGCTCACCGGCAAGCAGAATCGCCGTGATCTGCTGTTGCAGCCAGCGATTAGCCAGGCGAATGTTGATAAAGCCTGGACCAGCAATTTCCACGCGCGCGACCATATCACTGCTGGGGAAGTGGCCGATCAGCGCCTCCGCAATCGCGCGGGGATTGATTTTTTCACCTGTAGCTTTGCGGATCGCCGCGGCGGCCACCATGGCAACATTGGCGCTATAGTCACCATGGTCGGCCTGTTTGGGGCGTGCGATCTCCACAGTGGGTAAGTCAAAGACCGGCAATACGCCGGCATTTTGGGCAGTGGTGATAGCTTGTTCAACAAGAAACCGAATTTTATCGCGTACCATGAAACTTTGTTTTACCAATAGAGTCGTTAATTTTTCAAGAGTAAGAGTCGTTAATTTTCAAGAGTATTAGGCTCTACAAGTCCCTAACACTCTGCTTTGGAATTAGAAGGATTGGGCTTATGCATCTTCCAGGTCATACCAGTTTGGCCCAACCTCAACATCGACTTTGAGGGGCACATCTAGCTGATAGGCATTCTCCATCACGTCGCAGACCAGCGGCACCAGGGCTTCTTTTTCTTCAATTGGCGCTTCGAGTACCAACTCATCATGGACCTGCAGCAACATGCGGGCGCGGAAACCTTCGGTTTGCAAGCGTTTGTGCAGGTGCAGCATAGCAATTTTCATAATGTCGGCAGCGGCACCCTGAATTGGCGCATTGATCGCAGCGCGTTCCACCGAGGCACGCTGCATAAAGGGCAAACGGCCACTTTGCAACTCGGGGAAGAAGCGTTTGCGCCCCAACAGCGTCTCCACATAGCCATTGTCATTGGCCAGGCGCGTGGTCTTTTCAATGTACTCTTTGATGTTGGGATAGGTGACAAAGTATTGATCCATAAAGCGGCGTGCTTCCTTGGGATCCATGTCCGTGCGATTGCTAATCCCAAAGGCGCTAGAGCCATAAATGGTAGCAAAGTTAATCGTTTTGGCCAGCCCACGTTGATCGCGCGTCACCTGTTCAATCGGCACGCCAAAAAGCTTCGAGGCGGTCGCCACATGAATGTCCAAGTTGTTGCGGAAGGCATTGATCAGCGCTTCTTCCTTGGCCACATGGGCCAGGATGCGCAATTCCACTTGACTATAGTCGGCGGCCAACAGCAGATAACCATCCGGCACAACAAAGGCGCGCCGAATCTCGCGGCCTAGTTCGGTGCGGATCGGGATGTTCTGCAAATTGGGATTGCTGCTGCTCATACGTCCCGTAACCGCGCCCGTCTGATTGAAACTGGTATGCAGGCGGCCTGTTTCAGGATTAACCAACAGTGGCAACGCATCGACGTAGGTGCCGCGCAATTTTTCTAATTGGCGCTGCTCAAAGATAATCGTCAACAAGCGGTGCTGGTTATCACTGAGATTGGCGGTCATCGTCGCCAGCTTTTCCAGTTCCATGGCCGCCGTGCTGATCTGACCAGCTTTGGTGCGCGCCAAGCCTTTGGAGGGGAAACCCATCTCCGTAAAGAGCACTTGGCTCAGTTGCTGTGTACTGCGGAGATTGAATTCATGACCGACAATTTGAAAGAGATCCGTTTCCAACGCGCTGAGTCGCTCGGTCAATTTCACGGACATGAGGGCAAGATAGCTCGTATCCAGCGTAACGCCCGTCATCTCCATATCGGTAAGCACCGGCAGTAAGGGCAGTTCGATCTCTGCGTAGAGTTGCCACATCCCCGCTTCCTGCAAGCGCGGGGCCAGCTTGTCAAAGAGTTGGATCGTCGCATCGACATCGGCCCCACAATAGGCGGCTACTTGGGTAATCGACACCTCATCAATCGTGATCTGCTTGCGCCCAGTGCCAATCAAGCTGGTAATCTCGGTCATCTGCCAGCCTAGTTCGGCCGCAGCCTGATCTTTTAAGCCCAGGTGACGACTGGCAGGATCAAGCAGCCACGCCATTGTCATCGTGTCGTGGATTGGCCCCTTAACATCCAGCCCATTGCGCAGACAGAGGGTCAGATCATATTTTCCATTGTGAGCTAGCTTCGGAATAGCCGGGTCGGCAAAGCTAGGTTGCAGCGCGCTGTGAACTTCCGCCCAAGTCAACTGCTTGCCGGTGGTGTGGGCCAGGGGAATATAGACCGCTTCGCCAGCAGCCCACGCAATCCCTAAGCCAACCAGCTTGGCCTGGACGGCGTTGGTGCTGGTAGTTTCCACATCAAAACTAATGCGCGCCGCCGTCTTCAGCGTTTCGACCAAGGCTTGCAAACTGGCTTGGTCTTGAATCGCTGGATAGCTGGCCATTGTGGTAGCCAGTTCGCCATTTCGTTCCAAGGCAACTTCCATAGCCGTATCATCGGTGTCGTCGCTCGCGATTTCCGACAAATCAAAGAGGCCCATCTGGCCGGTATCGGTAGCTGTGGGTGGGGCGTCAGCATCAAAGCCGTCGGGTTGTGGCAGGTCTTTGACCAAGCTGCGAAATTCCAACTGGTTCAACAGGTCGATCACAGTGGCCTGGTTATAACTGCGCAACCGACATTGCTCGGCATCAAAGGGTAGATCCAAATCGCGCACAATGGTTACGAGCCGCTTGTTCAGCTCGACTTGTGGCTGGGCATCTACCAAACTCTGACGCGTTTTCGGACCCGAGATCGCGTCCAGATTGGCATAGAGATTTTCCAAGCTGCCAAATTCCTTGAGCAGCTTCGCCGCAGTTTTCTCGCCCACCCCCGGCACCCCTGGAATGTTGTCCGAAGTATCGCCGGTCAACGCTTTGAGATCGATAAACTGGCTGGGCGTCAAGTCATAGCGTGTGAGCACTTCGCTCAATCCGTAGACACTCGTAGTCGGATTCGGACCGCCCGACGTGTAGAGAATCTTGACCCGCTCATCCACCAACTGGAACATGTCACGATCACCCGTCATTACCAGCACATCGAAATCCTGTTCGGCGGCTAGGCGCGACAAAGTGCCCAATACGTCGTCGGCTTCGTAGTTGGGATAGGTGACAATTGGAATGTTGAAGGCGCGCAACAGTTGATCGATACGCTCCATTTGGGTGCGCATCTCGCCGGGCATACTATCGCGCGTCGCCTTATAACTGGTAAACTCGGTGTGACGCCATGTGTCACCCAGGTCAAAGGCTACGGCCACATGATCCGGCTGATATTCTTTGATGACACTGAGTAGTTTACGCGTAAATCCAAAGACTGCGCCGGTCAATTCACCATCGCGCGTCGAAAGTGGCGTTTTCATACCAAAGAATGCGCGATAGGCTTGCGAGTGACCGTCAATTAAAAGAAGTGTTGACATAGTAGGCTGTTAGCGTGATAGCAATATGGATGCAGACAAGGCGCTTATGCTAGCTGTACCTAGATGTACACAGTACCCAGTCTGCATCACCCTTTAATTTTCAATGACGAGACTGCCCTGCTGGAGCAGTTCTTTGACCTGGCTGATGTTGAGAATCGAGCGCAGGGTACGCATACGACGGCCAGCATCCAGACGATAGCGACCGGCGGGCAATTCTAGAACAAAGTTCTTGTCCGAGCGGTTGGCGAGCATAATGATGTCGTCTTTGTTCTCTTGCCAAGTATTTGAATTACTTGTCATATTATTTGCCACAGAAATCGCTCCCTTTTGGCGGAAATTGATTGATGTATGATATGGGCAAAGCCAGGCTTTTGCAGCCCCAAGATGCATCTCTTATTGCTTCTATTGTACCCTAAAGAACGATAATTTACCAAAGCTAGGGGCAACGGATCAGGTCGCGACAGGGTGGCTGGCACTCGGCTGTTGGGCCGACGATTGCGGCTGTGGGCGCTGCGGCCAAGCTTGCCATAAGCCAACCACGATCATCAGGGCAAAGCCGCCTGCATAGATCGCCAGGAAGGCACCCATTGCCCATTGATGATTGGCTACTGCGACCGCGACGGTACACAACGCATAAATTAGGAGCAGCAACTCGCCGATCATTTTAGCATCCAGCGGCAAGCGATAGCTACTCCGTCGCCAGCCGTCGGCGGCAGTTTCGACACTAAATTTGGGGGTACGCAAAAAGACACCGCCCTGGGTGCGCCAGCCCTGCCACACGGCCAGCGTGTTGCTAAAACAGAGGCCAGTTCCCATCAAGGTCAGTAGCGGCAGATAGCACCACTGTCGCCACCAACGCTGCCGGTGCAGAACCACTTGCGCCACCGCATACAACAGGGGCGGCCCAAATGAAGCAAAACTCAGCCAGACCAGGTGTGGACCAGGATTCTGTCCCAGCAATAGCAAAGGCAAGCTCACCAGCAACATCATCAACAGGAGAGGATGAATCAAATAGTTACCCAGATGAATCAGCGCCGTAAAGCGCATGAACAGCGACCAGTCACTCTGCCAGACTTGTCGGCCAAGCTTGCGCAACGTCTGTACACTGCCCTTGGCCCAGCGAAATTGCTGACGTTTAAAGGCAATGAGTTGGGGTGGAATCTCGGCTGGCGACTCGATTTGATTCAGGAAATAAGGCCGCCACCCAGCTAATTGGGCCCGGTAACTTAGATCGAGATCTTCGCACAGCGTGTCGGCTTGCCAGCCGCCCACTGCGGCATCCTCAATACACGCGCGCCGCCAAATGCCACCCGAGCCATTGAAGCCAAAGGGGTAGCCCGCAGCTTGGCGGCCATTCTGTTCGATTACAAAATGCCCATCCAATGCCAATGCCTGACTGCGCGTCAAAGGTGAATAGGCGGCATTCAAGTGTCCCCAACGCGACTGAATAAAGCCAATCGTCGCGCCCTCCTCGGTTTGAAAGTGCGGCATTGTGCACTGGAGAAAGTCGTGCGGGGGCACAAAGTCGGCGTCAAAGATCGCAATGAATTCACCTTTGGCCAGCGGCAAGGCATAGGCTAGCGCACCGGCTTTGAAACCTTGGCGTACTGCGCGCTGGATCACAGTCATATCAACGCCTTGTCGTTGCCAGTATTCCGCCCGGCGCAGCGCAATCGCGGTTGTTTGATCCGTGGAATCATCCAACACTTGGATCTGCAGACGATCAAGCGGATAGTCCAGCGCGGCACACGCGTCCATCAAGCGTTCAATCACGTGCCATTCGTTGTAGATAGGCAATTGAATGGTCACCTGCGGCCATGTTGTCAATGGGCCAACCGCCGCCGGGACAGCCGCCGCTTGACTGCGCCACTGTTGCTGGAGGAAAAGGATAGTCAACCAGAAGGCCTGTAACCCATACAGCGCCAGGCCCACCATGCCAATGATATAGAAACTTTGTAACAGTACGATTGCAACATGCAGCATTGTCGTGTGCATAGAGTAGAAGCTCTTTTTGTGATCTTTTGATTGTAACGGTAGCGCATCAATGAGAAACGCTCTCCGGTAGGCGCATAATATCACGCGGATGCCCCGGAGCTGCCGTAAGTCTTCCTCCAAAAAACAAGCCGACGCATCACGTCGTCGGCTTGTTATGGGGCTTCTCCTAGGTCTTCTCCTGGGACTTCTCGCTGATTATTATAGCGGAACTGGAGATAGAACCCAACTCTTTGGCACTTTAACCGCGTTCCCGTAGGCACATGCAATAAATCTATGGGGCACGCAGCAGAAATAGGAAGTAATGATACTGCATAGACGCAGCCAGAGAATTATAATCTGGGGGTTTCAGCCTTGGCACATACAACAAATCGATAAAACTCGGAAAAATAAACGTTGTATAAAATCAACCAATTCGTCAAACGCATAGGCACAACTTTTACCTTGTTTGTCCATAAATCATTATCTCGGGACGCGAATTGACGATACCGCACGATTGGCGCCCATTCACTTTACGATAGAAGCTTATGAGTAAAACAAATTTATTGAACGAATTACCAGCCGTTGTATTACATGATATGATCGTTGGTCCCCATATGGCCGCGCCATTGGAGATGGAAAACGAAGCAACCCAGGCAGCCGTGCGTGCCGGGTTGGAGCATGGGCGTATTCTCCTGCTCTTTGCGCTGCCTGGCCGCGAAGCATTGCCATTGCTGGAACAGACCCACCACATTGCGGTTATCGCACAGTTGCAATCCATGCAACGTTCGGGCGGCTCGATGATTGTGGTGCAAGGCATACTACGCGCCGAAGTTAAAGAGATCATCCAGACCGAGCCCTATCTGCGCGTTGCCCACCAATCGATTCCCGATCCAGAAGTGTGGGATGAGGAGACGGACCAACTCATGTTGGAAGTGCGCGCGTTGATCGAAGCTTTTGTCGAGCTGACCCCAGGCTTGCCCGAAGGCGTGATCAACTTTCTGCGCTCGATCCGCACACCTGGGCACCTGGCGGACAACAGCGCCTATGCGCCCGAATACACCTACGAGCAGCGACTCGAATTGCTCAACACCTTTGATATTAAAGAACGTCTGAGCCTTGTGCGCGACTTTTTCCGCCAACGCGTGGCCTATGCCCAAGTGCAGTCACAAATTCGTGAGCAAGCCAAGTCCGGGCTAGAGAGCTCGCAGCGCGACTATATTTTGCGCGAACAGCTCAAAGCAATCCGCGAAGAGTTGGGCGAAAGCGACGAGAGCGAAGCGGAAATCGAAGAATATCGCAAGAAGATTGCCGCCGCCGGCATGAGTGACGAAGCGCGCAAAGAAGCGACGCGCGAGTTGAGTCGCTTGGAGAAGATGCCTCCACAAGCCGCCGAGTTCTCGGTGATTAAAACCTACCTAGACTGGCTATGCGAATTACCGTGGAGCAAACAGAGCGAGGACAATCTAGATATTGCCCACGCACGCAAAGTCCTCAACGAAGATCATTATGATCTGGAAGAAGTCAAGGATCGGATTATTGAATTCCTGGCGATTCGCAAACTGGCCTTGGAACGCGATGATCTGGAAGTTAATGACAGCGACCGGCGCGGCGCGATCCTCTGCTTTGTTGGGCCGCCTGGCGTGGGCAAAACCTCCCTGGCACGCTCGATCGCCCGTGCGCTCGGGCGCGAATTTACGCGCATGGCCTTGGGCGGTATGCGCGATGAGGCAGAAATCCGCGGCCACCGACGCACTTATATTGGGGCCATGCCGGGACGTGTAATGCAGGCCCTCCGGCGCACCGGCACACGCAATCCAGTCTTTGTGCTGGACGAGGTGGACAAAGTCGGGGCCGATTGGCGCGGTGATCCGTCGTCGGCACTCCTCGAAGTGCTCGATCCGGAACAGAATGCCAACTTCCGCGATCATTATCTGGATGTAGACTTTGATCTCTCACAGGTCATGTTTATCGCCACGGCCAACTTGCTGGAGCCGATTCCCCCGGCGCTGCGCGATCGCATGGAGATTATCCGGTTGGATGGCTATATCGAGCTGGAAAAGTTGCACATTGCGCGCAAATATCTGATTCCTCGCCAGTTGCGCGCCAACAGCTTGCGCCCCAACGAATTGAAGTTTAGCGATGGCGCGCTGCGCGCCATTGTGCGCGACTACACGCGCGAAGCAGGTGTGCGCCAACTGGAGCGCGAAATTGGCCGCGCCGCCCGCAAAACCGCCACGCGCATTGCTGCGCGCGAAATTGAAGGCGTGACCACACTCAAGGTGGCTGATGTCACAAAACTGTTGGGCAAAGCGCGCTTTTTCTTTGAAGCTGCTGAGCGGACGCAGACACCCGGCGT
>Ga0105049_10005511_pt1 | contig 14734 bp, 16 predicted proteins | sample MAT06_FD_78087 | JGI IMG/M metagenome (GOLD analysis project Ga0105049, IMG submission 78087) | Freshwater microbial communities from Lake Fryxell liftoff mats and glacier meltwater in Antarctica - MAT-06 | ecosystem: Environmental > Aquatic > Freshwater > Ice > Liftoff microbial mat | place... | reverse complement strand
TATTTTTATGCTTGCTATCATCCGAAAATATTTTAGTTATATCGCTTTTGTGATAGTAGTTTTACCTGTGTTGATTGTAGGCTTTATTCAAAGTGAAATGTCGTGGTATTTAGGGATTGGGCTTTTCGCGTTCGCCGGATTGTTGTATTTGGCAATCACTTTGGGTTTCAATTGGATATTTAACAAGATACTGAAGAGCTAAGAATATGCCGGGAAGGTTAGCGAACTTCTCACAAGATGCAAAACCCGAGTAGGCCTTCCGCGAGTGGAAAAAGAAGATCAAGCAGCTAGTGGAAGACCCTTGGCATTGGCTTCGAGCCAATGGGAAGGAGCTCCAACTTTGCGCACAGCGCGCCTGCTCGATCAATTACGGTCGGCGAATAGCTTCCGCATCGGCCACGGAACGCATTCGTCGAGGAGGATATTCATGCTCCGGCGAGAAGGGCTACTTCTGATTGTTCCAGCAAGCTAGCGGCTGCCAAACGTGACACGGTGGGAAAGCATTCGAGGAATTCGTAGAGGCTGTAATTGGTTCAGATACTTAAAGAGGGTTTCCACGGGCACGCGGGTGCCTTTGAACACAGGTGTGCCGCCCAAGATATTGGATTCACCGGTGGTGAGTTCCCTTTTCATAATTGGGAGGGCAGCAGGGTTACGCCTTCGCGTAAGGATCGGCGCGAAGCGGTTCGACGCAGGAGCGTTCGTGCGGCTTCGGGGTCGTACCCTCCATGTTTATATTTCGCCCGACACCGCATTGATCTTGCCCGACCCGATTTTCAACGCGAAACGGATAACTCGGCGACAAGGAGCCTTGTTCTGATATATGGGCATCACGACCCCTCCTCTTTGCCTCCATGAACATGTCAATTCGTGTTTCATTACTCGAACCTGTCATCAAAAAACTCTCGAGCTAAAAAGGTCCTGCTTTGCCTCGCCAGAGGCAGCGCGTTTTAGTAGAATGTGCGGCATGTCTGCCTCACGCCCTATTGTTGCCCCGTCCATCCTCGCCTGCGATTTCGGCAAGCTCGGCGCCGAGGTGGAGCGGATGGATCGGGCTGGGGGTGATTGGATGCATTGCGATGTGATGGATGGGCATTTTGTGGATAACATTTCCTTCGGCGCGCCCATCGTCGAAGCGGCCTCTCGGCATACGAAACGTCCGCTCGACGTGCATCTCATGATTGAACACCCCGATGCCTACATAGAGCGTTTCTCGGGTGTGGCATCTTCCATAACGTGCCATGTCGAGGCGCCGCACGACATTAAAAAGACTTTGCGGGCGATTCGTTCCGCAGGTTGCCTCGCTGGCCTCGCGGTGAGTCCTCCCACGCCGATCACGTCCGTAGAACCCTTTCTCGGGCTTTTTGATATTCTTCTGATCATGACCGTCAATCCCGGCTTCGGGGGTCAGCCATTTCTTCCCGATATGCTCAAAAAAGTTGCGCATGCTGATCAATGGCGGCGGGACGATCGGTCGAAGTTTCTCATCGAAGTTGATGGCGGCATCACGCTCTCGACCGCAGCACAATCTCTTAGTGCTGGGGCAAATATCCTGGTTGTGGGAACCTCTCTCTTTCATGTGCCCGATGCCGCTGTTGCAATCAGCGACTTCCATGCTTTGTAGGTTTTTTCGCAACTTTAGGGAGTGGCGGGGTTTTCATTGATGTTATGAAAACAAACCTCCTCCTCCTGCTGGCAGCTTCATCCGTGATTGTGCTGCCACTCCATGCAAGCGATTCCAAGCGCACGGCCGAATACATTCTCGCCACGCCATCCGACTTTGAAGGTAAAGAAGTCACGCTCGACGTGGCCTTCGTGAAGCCCGTTCAATGGAAAAGTTCGGTGCCAGAACTAGCCTTCTTTCGTGCCATGACGCTCGATCGCCGAGACTACAAACCCGGGGGACACATCCTTGTGGCAATTCCCGCAGCGAGCGCAGGAGCCTTTTCCAAAAAATACGGCATGGACTTCGAGGGGCGTCGCGAATCCAACTCCCTCAAGGGCACGCTTCTCACCGGCCCGAACCGAATGAAGAAAAACCGCATCTGGTTTATTGATACCTCAGGCCAAGCTCAGGCCCTCATCAAAGATAACAAAATCGCACTTGAAGAGGACGGCCCCGCAGGCCTCGGCGAGAGGCAGGGCGGGACGCGATAAGCGATCGTATCGGCGCCAAATAGGGGCTTCCTTGCCGGAGGCCTCTTCGGTTACGATCGCGCGGGAATGGACTTTGCAATCTTTGGAATCGTCGGCCTTGGAGTAGGTCTGCTTGTTGGTTGGCTGGCCACACGCGCGCGAGCGGCGGGGCCTGAGTCTCGTGCGGCCCTTCTTGAGGAGCGTCTTGCGCGTCTCGATGCCGATCTGTGTGCGGAGAGGGAGAAGGCTCTCGCAACGGCAGGAATGCTAGCCACGCGCGAAGCGGAGGTCGTTTTTCTGAAACAGCGCCTCTCGGGTGACGCTGAACGTTTGGCCGATCTTCAAAGCCAAATGAAGCTTGAGTTTGAGAATCTTTCGTCGCGCCTCCTAGAGGAGAAAAGCGAAAAGTTCCTTGAGAAAAATCAGCAATCCCTCACGGCACTTCTTGGCCCACTGCGCGAGCGACTTGGAGAGTTTCGCGAGCGAATGGAAACACTGCACACCGAGGAAGAAAAATCCACATCCGCCCTCGTCGAGCAACTCCGCCACCTTCGGGAACTCAATCAACAAATGGCCGAGGAAACCGGTCACCTCACCAATGCGCTCAAGGGCCAATCGAAATCCCAAGGCTCATGGGGAGAACTTGTCCTTGAGCGAATCCTCGAAAAATCCGGCCTCACAAGCGGCTTAGAATATGAGACCCAGACCTCACACCGGGACGCCGATGGTTCGCGGAAAATGCCGGATGTCATCATTCGGCTACCCGAGGGCAAGTGTCTGATTATTGATGCGAAGGTGTCTCTCACGGCCTATGAGCGCTCGGTGAACGCCGAGACGGAGGCCAGTCGCCTGGCGGCTTTGCGGGAACACGCTGGGTCGCTACGGCGGCATATTGACGAGCTTTCGCACAAGGACTATGCGGGCTTAGCCGAACTTCAGACGCCTGATTTTGTCCTTATGTTTGTTCCGATCGAGCCCGCGCTTTCCCTCGCTCTCCAACACGATCCGAGCCTCTACGGCGATGCCTTTGACAAAAACGTGATCTTGGTTTCCTCCTCCACTTTGCTCGTCTCGCTCCGCGCGGTGGAAAGCGTTTGGCGTCACCACAAACAAACCCTCAACGCGCAAGAAATCGCACGCCAAGCCGGCAACCTCCACGATGCTTTTGTTAATTTCACCGAGACTTTGCAGGAAATCGGCAATCGCCTCGAACAAGCCCGAGGAGCTTATGACCTCGCCCTGACGCGATTGACGACAGGGCGCGGCAATCTCGTCAAGCGCACGCTCGACCTCCAGAAGCTCGGTGCCCGAGGAGAAAAGCAACTCGCCGCACCGCTCGCTCGGCTTGCCCTAGAGGAGGACTCCGAATGAAAATCCTTGTTCTCGGCGCACACGGTCGCCTTGGTGCATCACTCCTTTCAGCATGGGACGGCAAGCACGAGGTGCGGGGCATGGTGCGTCCGACCCTCGATGTGGCGGATTCCGCTGGGCTGCGCGCGCAGCTCACAGCGGAGACTTATGATGTGTTACTAAATGCTACGGGTGCGACAAACGTGGATCGCTGTGAGTCCGAGCCGCAGGAGGCCCAGCAAGTCAATGTCGAGGCACCGAGAATCATGGCAGAAGTTTCTCGCGATAAAGGCGCGCGACTTGTTCACTTCAGCACCGACTATGTTTTTGATGGTGAGGCCGAGCAGCCTTACGACGAGGAATCTGACGCAAGGCCGCTCGGCGTTTATGGTGAGACGAAGCGCGCTGGCGAGCGAGCTGTCCTTGCGGTGGATCCTCACCATGTGATTATGCGCGTGTCGTGGGTCTTCGGGCCCTCGAAGGCAAGTTTTCCCGATGCCATCATCGCAAAGGCCCGCACTCACTCACGCGTCGAGGCCATCGCAGACAAGTTCTCAAGTCCCACTTCCGCTGAGGACATCGCCACTTGGCTGACGCCCTTCTTCGATCCACAGGCACCCGGTGGACTCTACCATGCGTGCAATGCCGGAGCGTGCTCGTGGCAAGAATACGGCTCCTTCGCCTTGGCCTGCGCGAGGGAAGCTGGAGTGGCGTTGGCCACCCACGACGTCCATGCCAGCCTGCTCGCGGACATGGTTGCTTTTATTGCCCCACGTCCACGCTATTCCGTTCTCAGCACAGCGAAGCTAACCCGAGTCACAGGAATTACCCCTCGCCATTGGCGCGACGCCCTGCGCCACTATCTCCTCAAAAAGTATGCCCCGATTCCACCTATCGCCTGAAGCCTGGGAGGGCGGCCTCCTCTCACCTGAAGAATCCCACCACTGCGTGCATGTCCTGCGATGTGCAGTGGGAGATCGTGTCACGGTTTTTGATGGCCGCGGACGCGAGGCAACCGGCACCCTCATCACGGCTTCAGGTCGAAGCGTCTCAATTAAGCTCGGCCCATCCAGCCAGTCTCCGGCTCCGCTTTGCGCGATCACCCTCGGCCAAGCCGTGCCAAAGGGAAAGAACATGGAACTCATCGTTCAAAAAGCCGTCGAACTTGGCGCGGCATCTATCGTCCCGTTGCTCTCAGACCGCACCATCGTGCAGGTAGATGCAAGCGACCTCGAAAAAAAGCGTCGTAAGTGGGGTGATGTGGCGCTCGAAGCCTGCAAGCAATGTGGGCAAAACTTTCTGCCAGAGATTCAAATTCCCGTTTCACCAAAAACCTTTTTCCAATCAACGTCCGCCAGCGAATTGCTCCTGATCGCATCCCTCCAACCCGGTTCACGATCCCTTAAATCGGTGCTTGCCGAGTTCTCAAGCACGCACCAGCGCCTTCCAAAAAGCGTGACCGTGCTGGTCGGCCCCGAAGGCGACTTTACCCCCGCAGAAATCGCCCTTGCCCGCAGCCATGGCTGCCAACCTATTACCCTAGGCCCCATTATCCTCCGCACGGAGACGGCTGCGATTTATTGCCTCAGCGTCCTCGCCCACGAGCTGTATAGCGGCTAGTTTTTCCAGGTCTTACAGAGCGCACGCGCCTGCGATTGCAGATCGGCAAGGCTGGTGACGCGGACTGCTGCATAAACAATCCCCGCATAGGTCTGCGCCACTGCATGAGTCCGACTTCGCTCCAGTGGCGTCCCCGCGCGGTCTGCCAATCGCGTAAGCCAAGCGAGGGGTGTTTCTCCCGCGCGGCGCTCGCGAGAAAATCGCCCGCCCTTGTTCTCAAGGCGGGCCATGAGCGCGATGGCGCGTTGGGCAGCCGTGGCGTTTCTTGCCCCAGCAAGGCGGCGAATGACAATCACCCCACTCAACAAAACGACCAGTCCAAACATCACGGGTTGTAGCGTTTTCCAAATCGGCGAATCCAACACACTAGCCACGGTGGCTTCTGCCTTTTCGTTGGCATAGGCAGCTATCGTGCTCGAATATCGCACGGCCACGCGATACCACGGCCACTGCGTGAAATCCATTTCTCGCGATATTTGCTGCGCGAGGTCTGGGGCCACATCGTTGGTCGGATCATAGCGCAGCCATTCTCCAGATGCCGTATCCCATGCCTCGACCCAGGCATGGGCATCCGAGTCTCGCACAGTAATTGTCCGCAGCCACGGATTCCACTCGCCCCCGCGATAGCCGGTCACCACACGGGCTGGAATGCCGCCCAGCCGCAGGAGGCTGGCTGCCGCTGCCGCGTAGTGTTCGCAGAAGCCACGCCGGGCATGAAATAGGAAGTCGGAAAGGTTTCCTATACGTCCGGGACGTTGCGTATAAAAAAAGCCGGACGTGCGAAAGAATCCTGAGACCTCCGTCAAGGCAGCAGCCGTCGTGGTCGGGCCCGCTGTGAGACTCTCAGCAAGCTCGTGGAGACGAGGATCAATGTTCTTGGCAGATTCAAGGCATCCCTGCGCTATGGTGGCCAACGGTTCGTCGGACATACGATTTTTTGACGCAACGACTTTGAGCATGAGCCCGCCAGAGCCTGAGGCAGAGAGCACCCCCGCCCCACTATCAATCACCACGATATCTTGGTCCAAGCGTCTCGCGTCAGCAAAGATGGGATGATCAAGCGTCGCAATGACGCCGGAGCGATTGGAAGTCATTGCTTGGGAGTATATCCACACCCTACCACTTGCAGGCGGCGGCGCTTCCTGCAGGATCGAATTCCTTCGAATCGAGGTGGTGATACGCGTCCAGCGAAGGCCGGAATTTTCTTCTAGCACTTGACCGCGCCAATACAGATCTGATGCCCGAGGGATTTCCTGCCCCTTCGCAAAGCGAGCCTCAAAGGCAACGCGCCGCGACGTGACGAGTTCAGCAATGGCACCGGGATCCAGAACATTTGCTCCGGAAAAGCCACTCAACGAGGCGGTCGGGAAGAGAGACAGATTTGGAAACAACCAGAAAATGAGTGAGACAACCAGCGAGACAGGCACCACGACTCTGAGAGATCGAGCGAGAGAAACCCAGAGACTAATCGCCGCTTCGGTCGGGCGGTGCAGGTGTTCGGCGAGAAATAGAAAGGCAATCACATTGAACAGCACAAACGGCAGACCCACCGGCGGATAAGGCTTCAGGAGAATAGCAGTGAGCATTATGAGCAGGCACAGCAGGACTTTAAGGCCCCTGGCTGGCGTCGTCGGACGCAGAAGAAACATGGCACCACTCATGCCTGCGAGCTCACCCAACAGCCTTGTAGTCGGCGGCATCCCATCAAGGCTGAATACCAGCACGAGCCCTCCGACTAAGCCAAGCCGACCCCACATCGGCGAGCAGGTCACTGCCCAGACACGGAAAATCCCGCCGAGTGCCAAGGCGCCAAGAATGGCCAAAAAGAGTGCCGCCGTTGGTGCCAACAGAAATACATAGACCACGAGGAGTGCAGCTAAAAGCCACCCAGAACTCGTCGCCGTGGGCACTAGCTCATCCTCCCAAATGTCGCCAGCGCCTCATAACAGGCCACCACATTTTTGTGGCTGAATGTTCCCGCAGGAAGCCTGAGCGAAAAAGGCCGATTCTCGTGAAGGCATTGGGCGACCCAAAAGCTCAATTGTTCCAAGCGCACTTCCTCATCTCTCAGAAAGCCGGTATCTTCCCACGAGAAGGCGACTTCATCCGCGCCGCCCTCCTCAAGAGAACGGACCACCAGCTTGCCAGTGCGTGCGAAGACACGCCAATCCATGCGGGAAAGCGGGTCACCCTTTTCGTAGGGTCGGTGACCACTCACGTCTTCTTCGCCCTGGCTGGCCCCAACATATTTTCCTCTCCCATGCCGTAAGAGTCCCTGCAGCGGAATCCCTTTCGGGGCGGGATAAACTGTATACTCACCGCCCACCAAAAAACTCTTCCATGCGAAGCAAAGTCCCACCGGCATCACGCTGCAAACCCAGAGCGGCGGAATCGGATACCTCCCGCGCTGCTGTGTTGGCAGGAACAACGTATGCGTTGAAGACGAATCCGCCCTGAGCACAGGCACCCAAAGCGAGACATTCCTGCGAGCACGCCACGACGGCCAACCCTTCCTCCATTCGATGGCGCGGCGTATCTCACAGCCGATGCGCTCTCGCTCCGCCGTGTTGCGCACTAGCACCAGCAAGGCGACGTCCTCTCCCGCCGCGACGGGCTGCGAGCGGCAGGAGGAAATGTCGAGCCCTCTCAGGTTTTCGTTCGTTTGGATCATCGCTACCACGCCGGCCACAACGAGCGCAATACCCAGTATCTGAGTGAGTTCTCGGGACATCACAAAGACAAAGCCGATGGCGAAAATGAGAAGGACCACGAAAGAAAAAGCGAGGCCCGCCCAGTGGAAAACGATGAAGATTCGTTCGCGTTTCTTCCTCTTCTCCATGGCAGTGGGGTTGCTAGCGCGCCCGAACTTCGTCCAGCAGAGTGCGGCCCATATTCGTAGCCTCACGAGCATCACCAGGAATGCGGGCATAGTGCGCGAGGCGATGCGTCACGACCGGAAGGAAGACCTCCTGCACGTCGTCCGGCAGCACATGATTTCTGCCGTTCAAGAAAGCCCGGGACTGCGCGGCTCGCTGGAGGCCAAGGCTCGCTCGCGGTGACAGCACCCAACTGCGAGAGCTCGCTGCTTCGAACAAATCCAGGATATATTCAGTAACGGCTTCCGAGACGTGGATGAGAGCCGCTTCGCTTTGCCAAGTGACAAGTTGCTCGGGCGTCGTGAGAGGGCGCAGGCTTTGCAGGCGGAAGAGTTGGCGTCCAAGGCGATCTCGATCAAGGAGCTTCCGCTGCGTCTCGCGTGCGGGAGAACCGATTTCCAGTCGCATCAAAAAACGATCAACCTGAGATTCGGGTAATAGAGCTGTGCCGACGTGGTCGCGAGGATTTTGCGTTCCCACAAAGAAGAAAGGTTCCGGGAGAGTATGGGTATGGCCTTCGATTGTGACCTCGTGCTCATCCATCGCCTGCAAGGCCGCACTCTGCGTGCGGGGGGAAGCGCGATTGAGTTCGTCCCCGAGCACCAACTGGGCGAAGATGGGTCCCCGGTGAAAGGAAAAAGTCTGCCGTGTGGCATCGTAAATCTGACTCCCCAGAATGTCCGCCGGCAGGAGGTCGTTCGTGAATTGCACGCGCTTAAAATCAAGTCCTAACAACGCCGCCATGAGCTTCACAAGGGTCGTCTTGCCCACACCTGGCACGTCTTCAATGAGAAGGTTGCCGCCAGCGATCAAGCAACAAAGGGACAGCTCGAGTTCCTTTCTCCGATCTATGAGCACTTCCCCCGCTGCATTGTGGAAATCTTTTAGAAACGATTCCATACGCGCTTATGCCATCCCTGCATCCATGAGTCGCTGTTCAATGTCGCTGGTTTGCAGAGCCTCGACCATCTCGCCGATGTCTCCACCCAGAAACCGGTCTAGACTGTAAATCGAAAGCTTGATCCGGTGATCGGTAATTCGGTTTTCCGCAAAATTATACGTGCGAATTTTTTCCTCGCGTCCGCCACCTCCAATGAGTGCCTTGCGATGCGCGGAATATTTCTCCTCTTCCTCGCGTCTCTTGTCTTCCAAGAGCCGCGAGCGCATGATTTTCAGCGCAGCTTCCTTGTTCTTTTGCTGGCTCCGTCCGTCCTGACAACGAACAATCCGACCGGTCGGGATATGCATCACCTGCACAGCGGAATCTGTCGTGTTGACACCTTGGCCGCCCGGCCCGCCTGCGCGACAGACCTCGATACGCAGATCCTCTGGCTTGATCTCGATATCAACTTCCTCTGCCTCGGGCAGCACAGCCACCGTCGCCGTGGACGTGTGAATGCGGCCCTGCGCCTCCGTGGCCGGCACGCGCTGCACGCGATGCACGCCACTCTCGTAGCGGAAGCGTCGAAAGACCGAAGCCCCAGAAATGCGGAAAACAATCTCCCGGAAGCCACCGAGATCTGCCGCACTGGATTCCATTTCTTCGACCTTCAGCCCAATCGTCTCGGCGTAGCGACTATACATGCGAAAAAGGTCCGCAGCGAAGAGTCCCGCTTCTGTGCCGCCAGTGCCTGCTCGAATTTCCACGATGGCGTCACGATCTTCGTCGGGTTCCGGCGGCAGCAATGCCACCTGCACCGCACGTTCGAGGCGAGCGACCTCGACCTGCAGAGCGGGGATCTCCCCAGCCGCTAGTTCTGCCATCTCGCGATCTCCCTCGGAGATCAGAGCTTGGTTCTCCTCAATCTCGCGTCGCGCCTTGACAAGCGCCGACCAGACAGCCAAGAGCTCGCGCGTGGCGCCATGCTCCTGCAGCACCTCACGCGCCCTCTTTGCATTGTCGAAAAGACCAGCCGAGGAAATCTCGCTATCCAATTCCTCGAAGCGCCGTCTCTTCCGCTCAATCAGGGGTTCAAAATCCATAAAAAGCAAAAAACGGTGAACGCACGCAAGCGCACATTCACCGTCTTTAAGCAGGGAATCGAGCTTACGGCTTCTTTACAAATCTTGCTGCACGCACACTGCCGTAACGCTTCACAAATTTATCCACGCGGCCTGCCGTATCCACAAACTTCTGCTCGCCCGTAAAGAACGGATGGCAAGCGGCGCAAATGCCAATTTTGAGATTCTCGCGAGTGGAACGTGTGCGGTAGGTGGCACCACAGGCACAGATGATCACCGTGTTATAGTAGGTAGGATGGATTTCGGTCTTCATTTTGGAAAAGTTGCTCAACCTAACGCACCATCACGCGTTGGCAAGCCCAAAGCGCGCTCAGCTGCGGTGACGGTGTTTGCTAGGAGCATGGCGATGGTCATGGGGCCCACGCCGCCGGGGACGGGTGTGATGGCTGCAGTGAGGCTTGCGACGTTTTCGTAGTCCACATCGCCAACGAGCTTATAGCCGCGTGGGGAGCTAGGATCCGGCACGCGGTTGATCCCGACATCAATCACGACAGCTCCCTCGCGCACATGGTCTCGACCGAGGAATCTTGGCCTGCCGACGGCGGCAATCAGGATGTCAGCTTGCCGGGTAATAGCGGGGAGGTCGCGCGATCGGGAGTGAGCGATAGTGACGGTCGCGTCGCCGCCCGGCCCACGGCGCAGGAGGAGGAGGGCCATAGGTTTCCCCACGATCATACTACGACCGACAATCACGACATGGCGGCCGGTCGTTTCGATGCCGGATTCGATCAAGAGACGTTGACAACCAAGTGGCGTGCAGGGCACGAATCCCGTCGGGTCGTCCAGCGCCAGCTTGGCGACATTTGTGGGATGAAAGCCATCCACATCCTTGTCGGGATTAATTGCTTGGATAATCGCGGCTTCATCAATCTGAGGCGGCGGTGGAGATTGCACCAAGATGCCGTGGACTTTCGCATCGCGGTTGAGGTCTTCGACGATTCGCAGGAGTTCGGCTTGGGTCGTATCCGCAGCGAGTTCCTTTTTCACGGAATAGAAGCCTAGTGCGGCGGCTTGTTTATCCTTCGACCTCACATAGGCTCGCGAGGCGGGATCCTCGCCCACGAGGACGACAGCGAGGCCGGGCTGCACGCCACGTGCAGCCAGAGCGGCGACACGAGCCTTTGTTTCCTCCAGCACCTTCCCAGCAATAGCGACACCATCAATCAGCGGCATTTTTTAAACAATCCTCCACGGTAAGCCGCGCGGCCTCGAAATCATCGGGCTTTGCGGGAATCTTGATCAGTGAGTCTAGAGTGACTGAGATGGTTGAAAATGGCAATGGGATGATAAAGCCATCCCACGTCTTCATGCGCACGCACCGGGAAAAGCTTGCGTGCATGGGGAGAATAGGAGCACCCGTCATTTGCGCAAGCGAGATGAGGCCAGGCCCTAGCGTATAGCGTGGGCCACGTGGGCCGTCCGGGGTGATTGCAATATCACGTCCCGCTTCCACCAATCGCACCAATTCGCGGAGGGCCTGTGATCCGCGCCGTGAGCTCGATCCGCGCACGGATCCCATACCGAAAGCCGCAACGACAGCGCTCAATATCTCGCCATCCCGACTCGGGCTCGTAAGGACAGTCACCCCACCACGCGAGGCGAAGGGATACACGCGTTGAAAAGCGAGGGTGATGCCGAGGATGCGATTGTGCCAGAAGGCCACGAGAACGGGCCCCGCAACATGTCCGGCGAGCAGGCCACTGCGGTCATCAAGGCGAAGGCGGACGGTCATAAACAGCACGCGCAGAAGATTGGCCGCGAGGCCAGCAAGAAAGCGTTCGCGGGTCATTATTGTCATCTAATGGGAATTAGAGAATTTGGCGAGACCTTGCGAAGTATTCGCCACCCCAAGGCAAGGCCGGCCACACCTAACCCTACGATAAATCCCATCCATACACCCGAGGCCCCATAGCCAAAAACAAACCCTGCGAACCATGAAACCGGAAGCGCGATGGCCCAATAGGAAATCATGCCAATGACCATCGGCACACGGGTATCCTCAAAGCCACGGAGGGCACCCGAAGAAACCACTTGTAAGCCGTCGAAGAGTTGAAAAAGAGCCGCCAGAAAAAGGAGCTGCGCGGTCATCGCAATCACGTCTTCCTCACTCACAAACCAGCCGGCAATGGCCCGACCACAAAAAGTAAATACGAGTGCCGCAAGAGCCATAAACCCCATCGTAGCTGCCATGGCTCCGAAGACAATCGGCCGCGCACGGTAGGTTTCGCCGGCACCTCGCACTTGGCCGATCCGCACGCAGACAGCTTGCGAGATGCCTAGCGCCACCATAAAGGTCGTCGCGGCACACGTGATCGCAATCTGGTGGGCCGCCATGGCTTCCACGCCGATCCACCCCATCATAAGCGATCCAAACGCAAAACCACTCACTTCGGCGAGGTGGAGTGCGCCAGCAGGGAGGCCAATGAGCAGCAGAAGACGGAGAACGCTTGGCTCACATGGAGCGAACCAGGTCACCGGCCATGCAGACCGAAGCCCTCGGACTAAGGGTGGATAGAGGAGTAGGGCGAGCGCTGCTGCCACGCGAGCGATGAGAGTCGCCAGCCCTGCACCATCGAGCCCCATGGCCGGAAAGCCGAGGTATCCATAAATCAATATGAAATTCAGCACGGCATTGAGCAGAACCCCGCCGAGGAGGATCCAAAAAGGGGCCCACGGGTGGCCCATGGCTTCACAGAAATTTTTTGGAACGCAGGTGATAAAAACCGCCACGAGAGACCACGCGCAGAAAATCATATAGCCACTTATGGCCCGGTTGACCTCAGCTGGCTGGCCGAAGACCGAGAGAAGCGGCATCGCCGCGTACGCGAGAACCACGGCTACCGCTCCGAGCGCCAGCGCGATAACAAATCCACCGCGCACGGTCTGCTGGGCATTGCTCGGATCCCCGCTCCCACGGGCATGCGCCACGCGAACGCTGACCGCCGCTAGCACACCAAAGCCGAAGACGAGGGGCACGGACAGGAGATTATTTGCGAAGGCACACGCTCCTAAGGGCACGATTCCAAGGCGGGCGACCATGATCGTATCTACCCATCCCATGAGCATCTGGCCGACATGGCCAGCGGCGATCGGTGCCGCTAGCGCAAGCGTCCGCCGATTTTCTGAAAATGCACTACCGAACATTTTCTAGTCAGCGGCGCACGACCTGCGCGATGCGAGAAATGGACGTCGCGCGCCCTGTGCTTTCATTGATCTCTACGATCGCGCCATTGATCTGCACGGGTCCCCGCGCAACCGGAAAAGCGACCGGCATACTATCGAGGAAACGTCGAATGATCGGATCGGCCTCACGCCCGAGAATGGAGTCGTATGGCCCACACATGCCCGCATCGCAAAGAAACGCCGTTCCGCCTGGCAGGATGCGTTCATCGGCCGTCTGCACGTGCGTATGGGTGCCTATGACAGCGGAGACCTTGCCATCGAGGAAGCGTCCCATGGCGATTTTCTCGCTTGTTGTTTCCCCATGCACGTCAACAAAAATGACCGACGTCTCTTCCGCAATCCGCTCGACTTCGGCAGCGACCGTGCGGAAAGGATTGTCCAGCGGCGGTTGCATAAACGTGCGGGCCTGGACATTAATGACCGCGACTTTTCCCTTGGAAGTCTGGAGGACAATACTCCCGGCTCCGGGTGCAGAGGCTGGGTAATTCAGCGGACGCAGCAATCGGGGCTCGGTGGCGATGAAGCCAGCGGTTTCTTTTTGATCCCACACGTGGTCACCTGTCGTGATGACCGCCACGCCTGCTCGTAAAAGATCAATGGCGATTTTTCCCGTGATGCCACGACCCCCGGCCGCGTTCTCGCCGTTTACGATGACAAAATCCACGCTGCGTTCTTTGATAAATTGCGGCACGGCGTCCACCACGGCGTCGCGACCGGGTTCACCCACGATGTCGCCAAGAAATAAAATTCGAATCATGGAGTCTTTTTATCGTAAGAACCGACGAACGCATTGTAAAAAGCGGAAAGTTGAAAAAAGTCCTCATCATCATCCTTGCGACGCTCCTCATTGCCGAAGCGCGGCTATCACCCCTAGCCCCTCGTCCAGATTGGACGCGCCTCGATCCGTATCAACAGACGATCACCCGCGAGGACTTTCAGAATTTGCTCAATCGCGTCTATGCTCCCGCCCAAGCATGGGCTCCCTATATTTCCCTTAGCGACTCTGCGGCGGAGATCCGCACCGGGGCCACTCAGGCTCCCTATATCCTTCGTTTTGCCGAGGACCAAAGCAACGCCAAACCCGTGCCAACCTTCTGGCGATCGAAGACCAAGTTGCCTGCAGCGATGCCTCAACGTCCGCTGGAGGGACTAAAAATCACGCTCGATCCCGGCCACCTCGGCGGCGACTGGGCGATGCTTGAGGAACGGTGGTTTCGCGTCGGAAATTCCGCTCCGGTAGTCGAGGGAGATATGGTACTGAAAGTCGCGCTCATCTTGGCTCCTCAGCTGCGTTCACTCGGCGCCACAGTCTCGTTCACTCGATCTAAGCCAGGGCCAGTGACCTCGAAGCGTCCGGCTGATCTGCAAAAAGAAGCCCTGCTTGCGCTCCGCGACAAGCGTGATCCGGTGTCGGACGAGGCGCTTGCGAAAGAAGCGAATCGCCTTTTTTATCGAGCCAGCGAGATTCGCCGCCGAGCCCAGCTAGTCAATCACGTCTTAAAGCCCGACCTCGTGCTCTGTCTGCATTTTAATGCCGAGGCGTGGGG
>Ga0105049_10005509_pt1 | contig 14735 bp, 11 predicted proteins | sample MAT06_FD_78087 | JGI IMG/M metagenome (GOLD analysis project Ga0105049, IMG submission 78087) | Freshwater microbial communities from Lake Fryxell liftoff mats and glacier meltwater in Antarctica - MAT-06 | ecosystem: Environmental > Aquatic > Freshwater > Ice > Liftoff microbial mat | place... | reverse complement strand
TTTTCCGGACGCAAGGTGTAATTTTGACCAAGGCTGCCCTGAATCTGCAAGGTCTGCCGAGTGGCCCTGTTCGACTTCCGCTCGTCAATGCAACGCCCAGTGAGATCGAACAATTAAAAATTGATCTTGCCGCCGGTGGCGTTGCTCCATTCGCTTAGTTTGCCTGAGCATTTAACAACGATTAAGGACTCGACACATGTTCCTCCCCGACCTGCCCGCGCCACCACCATTAGCCCCTGGAGTACTGCGGATTATGCCGCTGGGTGGTCTGGGTGAGATCGGTCGAAATATGACCGTATTTGAATATGACTCCCGTTTACTCATCGTGGACTGTGGTGTCTTGTTCCCCGAAGAATCACATCCGGGTGTCGATTTGATCCTGCCCGATTTCGAGCCGATTCTGGACCGAATCAATGACGTTGACGCGATAGTCCTCACCCACGGGCACGAGGACCACATTGGCGCGGTGCCTTATTTGCTGCGTCACCGGGCCGACATTCCCATCATCGGCTCAACCCTGACCCTTGCTTTTATGGAAGCGAAATTAAAAGAACATCGGATTAAGCCTTTTACGATGTCGGTTGCCGATCGGGCCATCGAAAAAGTTGGCCCTTTTGAACTCGAATTTTTGGCGGTGAATCACTCAATCCCGGATGCAATGGCTATTGCCATCACGACGCCGGCAGGTCGAGTCCTCCATACCGGCGATTTCAAGATGGACCAGTTACCATTGGATGGTCGGATCACCGACTTGGCTAGTTTCGCCAGACTCGGTGAGCAAGGCGTTGATATTTTGATGGTGGACAGCACCAATGCCGAGGTACCAGGCTTTGTGCCAAGCGAGAAAGACCTTATCCCCGTGCTCGAACGGGTTTTCAGTCGGGCGAAAGGCCGCGTAATCGTTGCCTCGTTTGCCTCACATGTCCATCGGGTTCAACAAATAATTGACATTGCCGTCGTGCACAACCGCAAAATTGCGTTCGTGGGCCGCTCTATGGTGCGCAACATGAATGTTGCACGTGACCTGGGTTACCTCAGGATTCCAGGTAACACGTTGATCTCAATGGATGAACTCTCCGCATTGCCCGATCATCGGGCAGTATTGATTTGCACCGGGTCTCAAGGTGAACCGATGGCGGTTCTCTCACGAATTGCTCACCGTAACCACGATATTTCGGTCGGTGCGGACGACACAATTGTTCTGGCTTCATCACTTATTCCAGGAAATGAAAACGCTGTATACCGGGTGATTAACGGTTTAACGTTGCTTGGCGCCGACGTTGTTCATAAGGGAAACGCGTTGGTGCACGTGTCGGGCCACGCCGCTGCCGGAGAGTTGCGTTACGTATTTAACATTGTGAAACCGCAATATGTGATGCCCATTCACGGGGAGTGGCGTCACCTCAAAGCCAATGCACTCCTAGCACAGAGTGTCGGCATCCCAGCCGACCACGTGATCGTCGCTGGCAATGGTGCTTGTGTTGATGTTCACCAGGGTCACGCGTTCATTTCGGGTAACTATCCCTTGCGTGAGGTTTATGTGGACGGGACCAGTGTGGGAAGTGTGGATGAAAACTTACTCAAAGATCGGTTGATTTTGGGCGAAGAAGGCTTTATCACGGTGTATGCCGCAGTTGATATTTCCAATCAGAGTGTTGTCGTCGGTCCCGAAATTGTCGACCGCGGTGTCGGTGAAACCTCGGATACAACCAAGGTCGCGGCAGAAGTTGCCAAGGCGCTGGTTGAAGCCATGAAGCAGGGTATTGATGACCCACATGAACTCTCCCAAAAAGCCCGCAAGATAGTCGGCAAATGGGTCGGCACCACCCACCGGCGTCGCCCCATGATCGTTCCCGTCGTGATCGGCATCAAGGGCGGTCGCTAACGGCCCACCGCCTCGATGTGTGACACGCGGGTCGCGTGTGACTGCAGGGGATTACCGGTATCACTGGGTACGCTCACGTCTATGGCTTCCCGCATGTCTACGCGCACGCGTGGATCTTCCCCCAGTACGTCGACGAGGCGATCCCGTTCCAACTCAAAAAGCGCATCCACGAGGTCGCGAAAGGTGACCGCTCGACGGAAATCCGGTCCGGCTCGGCCAGGGCCCATTCCCCGCGCCGTGGCCGGCGTTGGCCGGGGGATCGGTCGAATCTGGATTGCTGCTGCCCACCTTGCGGGTGCGGCGGCCCGGGGTGTGGGTAAAGGTGCTCGTGAACTTGATCCAGAAATGCGACGTGATGGCTTGGGACTCACCCTCATTGCCGTAGCCACCATCGGGATTGCAGCGACTTGGTTTGGCGTCGACGGCTGGCTCATCTCGTGGATGTCAATGTTGGCCACGTCATTTTTCGGGGCCTTGGCCTGGATCGCTCCTCTCCTTGTCCTTGCCCTTGCTTGGCGATTCCTTCGTCACCCTGACCAAAATGGGGCAACCGGCCGGCTTGCTATCGGGATTACCGCCATTGTCGTGAGTGTTATCGGTCTGTGGCATCTCACCCAGGGCGCGTCCACCCCGAGTGAAGGTGCAGCAGCAATGAATAGCGCCGGGGGCACGTTGGGCTGGATTGTGACCGCACCGGTCGTTGCCGCTTTGAGCTCAATTGTGAGTGGACTCCTGCTCGTACTCTTGGGGTTCTTCGGTTACCTTGTCCTGACAAAAACGACGATCGCACGTCTACGCGGGATTTCCGCTGCCGGGGTGGTTCGTCTGCGCGGGGGAATTGCCGCACGGGCGCGCGAGGAAGTCAAACAAGACGAAAATGTCACCGAGATTGAAACCAGTGCCGACCAAAATCATGGCCTAGGCTTTACGAACCCTAATGGGGTCCTGCGGGCAGACCACTTCGATATTGGATTGGTAGGCGATGAACCATTCATCTCTTCACTCCCCCATCAAGAGGAACGACCGGCAGCCGCGCTGATGGCGGGTATCGCTGAGCGGGATACCAACTCGCTTGGGAAAACGACCCCACGAAGTGACACGATTGTGGCGGGCAGCCCTACCCCCACAGCCAAAAACGCCACAGAAATTGTGGCAGTGCCGCAAAGAAGTGAGCAGCTTCACCTAACTCCGCGCGGCGCTTACCGTCTACCCAACGGTGACCTCCTCAACGTGGGAACGGCGCACAAGACGGCCACAAAAGCCAATGATCTTGTTGTGACCGCGTTGACAGATGTTCTCACTCAATTTGGTATCGACGCGCACGTGGTCGGATTCATGCGGGGGCCAACAGTTACCCGTTACGAGATCGAGTTGGGACAAAGCGTCAAAGTCGAACGGGTGACGGCCTTGAGTAAAAATATTGCTTACGCTGTGGCGAGTGCCGAAGTGCGCATTCTCAGCCCAATCCCAGGCAAAAAGGCAATCGGGATCGAAATTCCTAACACGGATCGAGAACTGGTTGCATTAGGTGATGTTCTTAAAAGCAAGGTTGCGGCCAATGACCAACATCCCATGGTGGTAGCACTAGGGAAAGACGTCGAAGGCAGTTTTGTTGTCGCAAACCTTGCGAAAATGCCGCATCTCTTGGTGGCAGGGGCTACTGGAGCGGGTAAAAGTAGTTGCATTAACTCGCTTATAACCTCAATTTTGATGCGGTCAACTCCCGATGAAGTCCGGATGATCCTGGTAGATCCCAAACGGGTTGAACTGACAATCTATGAGGGCGTACCGCATTTAATTACACCGATTATTACCAACCCGAAAAAAGCAGCAGACGCGTTAGCCTGGGTTGTCAAAGAAATGGATCGCCGGTACGACGATTTGTCAGCATTTGGGTTCCGCCACATTGACGACTTCAACAAAGCGGTTCGTTCGGGCAAGGTAAAGCCGTTGCCCGGTTCCGAACGCAAGATGAAGGCATATCCGTATTTGCTGATAATCGTGGACGAACTTGCCGACCTCATGATGGTCGCTCCACGTGATGTTGAGGATTCTGTCGTACGTATCACCCAACTGGCGCGCGCCGCAGGTATTCACCTAGTTCTTGCAACACAGCGCCCAAGTGTTGATGTGGTCACCGGTTTGATCAAGGCGAACGTCCCCAGCCGTCTTGCATTTGCTACGTCGAGTTTGGCTGACAGCCGCGTGATCTTGGATCAGTCGGGCGCGGAAAAACTTGTTGGACAAGGTGACGGACTCTTTTTGCCGATGGGTGAGAACAAGGCAATGCGAATCCAGGGTGCATTTGTTTCCGAACACGAGATCCGCGCAATTGTGAGTCACTGCAAGAATCAATGGGATACCGATTACTTCGAAGAAGTGACGAGTCCAGCCGCGTCAGCCAAAGAAATTGATGGTGATATCGGTGACGACCTCGACATTTTGTTGCAAGCCGTCGAGTTAGTCGTCGGCACCCAATTTGGTTCAACGTCCATGCTGCAGCGCAAACTCCGCGTCGGATTTGCCAAAGCGGGACGGCTAATGGACCTGATGGAGTCCCGCGGGGTCGTGGGTCCCAGCGAGGGATCAAAGGCGCGCGATGTCCTTGTTGGCATTGAAGAACTTCCGGGATTAATCCTTTCAATCCGGGGCGGATAGACTCTAGGGGTGTCTGAAAAAACCGTTGCGCTGGTCACCATGGGTTGTGCCCGAAATGAAGTTGACTCTGAGGAACTCGCCGGAAGGCTTGAAGCGCAAGGTTGGACATTGGTTTCCGACCCCGAATCAGCCCAAGCCGTGATGGTGAACACCTGCGGTTTCGTTGATATCGCTAAGGCCGACTCCATCAACACAATCATTGAGGCGGCAGATCTCAAGGATTCCGGGGGCGTAACCAAGGCGGTTGTTGCGGTCGGTTGTCTCGCTCAACGCTACGGCAGCGAATTGGCACGCGACCTACCCGAAGCTGATGCTGTGCTCAGTTTTGATGACTACCCGATGATCGGCGAGCGCCTCGATGCGATCATGCGGGGTGAAAAATTGGTCCCGCACGAACCCAGCGATCGTCGGGCACTGCTCCCTATTAGTCCGGTAGACCGCGCCGCCAACACGAAACCGATTCCCGGACACGGGTCGCAGGACTCCATGCCGGAAGAAAATGCAGCACTGGCTTGGCAGCCGCCCATCTTGCGTAAAAGACTCGAAAATTCACCCGTTGCACCGGTCAAACTTGCATCAGGTTGTGACCGCCGCTGCACCTTCTGCGCCATCCCATCTTTTCGTGGCTCGTTTATTTCACGTCCACCCGCCGACATTGTGGCCGAAGTCGCTTGGCTGGCTGGTTTAGGTGTCACCGAGGCGGTACTGGTCAGCGAGAATTCCACGTCCTACGGAAAGGACTTGGGGGATCTGCGCTTACTTGAATCCTTGCTTCCGGCAATTGGCGAGGGTACCGAGATCGCTCGAATTCGGGTCGCTTATCTTCAGCCCGCCGAAGTCCGCCCCGACCTGCTTAAGGTCATGGCTGGTACACCGGTGGTTGCGCCCTATTTTGATCTGTCATTTCAACATGCATCCGCGACACTGCTGCGCCGGATGAAACGTTTTGGCGGAAAGGACTCCTTCCTTGAATTGATTGCCACCATTCGTGGCCTGTCGCCGGCAGCAGGAATCCGCAGCAACGTGATTGTGGGATTTCCCGGTGAAACCGATGAAGAATTCGCCGAGCTCGTATCATTTCTCGAGCAGGCACGGCTCGATGCAGTCGGGGTTTTCGGCTACAGCGATGAAGAAGGGACCGAGGCTTTTACGTTAGAGCCCAAAGTTGACTCAGACATCATTGCCGCTCGGCTACGTCTGATTACCGATCTGGTGGACGAACTCATGGCCCAGCGCGCGCACGATCGAATCGGTGAATTGGTAGACGTCGTGATCGAATCATTCGATGCGCAGTCCAGCAGTTATCTCGGTCACGCTGGTCACCAGGGTCCGGACGACGGCGAAACCGAAATCATGGTGGACTTCGAGGTTGATGCACTGGAAATCGGGCGACTAGTCCAAGCGAAAGTAATTGACAGCAGCGGAGTTGACCTGGTTGCGGAACTGGTGCGTTAATGCGGGAGTCGCTTCGTCCGCCTGACCACGCGGCCGACCTACCAACCAGCACATCGGTATGGAATGTGGCGAACGCCCTCACGGGTCTCCGGCTGGCCGCTGTTCCGCTCTTGGGCTATCTACTGTTGCAAGATTCGCAGCAGTCGCGTAACTGGGCCATCGTGGTCTTTTTGTTGGCATCCTTAACGGATCTACTCGACGGTTTTGTTGCACGCAGGTACGGTTTAATTACGTCAATTGGCAAAATTGCTGATCCGATCGCCGATAAATTTTTGACCGGCGTAGCCCTCATTGGGCTTTCGTATCTTGGTGCGCTGCCATGGTGGGTCACGATCGTGATTATTGCGCGTGAAATCGGTGTGACACTTTTGCGATTCTGGGTAATTCAACATGGAGTCATTTCGGCCTCCCGTGGTGGGAAAACAAAAACCTTGCTCCAAACCATTGCGATCAGCATGTATTTGGTGCTCTGGCCAGCATCGGTTTCCCCAGATGTGATCCAATTATGGGATCTGGCCAAGGTGATCGCGATGGCCTTGGCCGTGATCCTCACGCTGACAACCGCTGTCGCCTATATTCGTAAAGCCCTGCTTTTGAGGCGCTCAATTGAGGTCCGCAGCGACAGCCGGAGCTCGTGAACGCATCTTTATTGATTGCCGCTCTGCGCGAGCATGGGAAAAGTCTGTGCGTAGCGGAGTCTCTCACCGGGGGAGCGCTGGCTAGCGCCCTAGTGGATGTGGCCGGAGCCTCAGAAGTTTTCCTAGGCGGAGTTGTGTCATACACGATCACGTCTAAAAGGGACGTCCTAGGAGTCAGCGAGGAAGAACTTGCCCACGGCGTGGTTTCTCAGGAAGTCGCAATAGCCATGGCCCGATGCGCGCGGGCACTATTTAACTCCGATTACGCGATCTCAACAACGGGAGTTGCTGGCCCTGGTCCCCAAGATGGCGTGGAACCGGGAACCGTTTGGGTCGGTTTTGCGTCCAAGACGTGTAGTGATGCGGTGCTGATAAAACTCGCTGGGGATCGACGCCAGATCCGCGCAGCAGCCGTGATGGCAGCGTTGGAGTTGGTCGATGGCCAAGAGGCTTTTACCGGGCTTCGCCAAAGCAAGTAAGCCAGATCCGCGCAGATCGGCTTGGGCGGGTATCATGTGATTAGTGTTTTTGTCGTGAGCGTGTGTTTTCGCTGTAGGGAGGAAATGGACATGATCGTTTTACGCAATGTGATCGGTGATGAACTCCGCCGTCGTCGTCAAGATCAGGGACGAACCCTGCGCGATATTTCCGGTGCCGCATCAGTATCCCTCGGCTACCTCTCTGAAATTGAACGCGGTCAAAAAGAAGCCTCTTCGGAATTAATCGCGGCGATCTGCGGGGCACTCGACGTTTCACTCTCTGACATTTTGGCCTCGGTCAGCACCTCGGTTGCACACGCGGAATCAGCGCAGCCATTGACTTTCCCAAGCGCTATTTCCGCAATTTAATGTGAGCGATCTGCCGGCGGGCATGTCGTGCGGTTGAGCGATATGTCCGACCGTCTCGAGATCGCGGTGGGTCCTCAATACAGTTCGTCGTGGCGACAAGACGTTGTTCTGCCTGACCTTGGCTACACCGTTGACGCGGCGGTGGCCGCTGGAATTGACGCGGCGGTTATCTGGCGGGCGGTATGCAATTTTGTTGAGGTTCCCAGTACGTTGCTCTAAAGTGCTCATGTGAGCACCACCGATCAAAGGCAAAATCGCGAGACCCTTGAAAGCCCGCGGATCCTTTCGATTCAAAATCGTTCGGTTGCAACCCTGTCGGCCGCCCAAATGTTTGGTGGAATTGCTGTCGCCGGATCGGTCCCGGCCGGAGCCCTACTCGCAGTATCGCTAACGGATTCAGAGGCATTCGCCGGGCTCGTTCAAACAGCCGGAGTCCTTGGAGCTGCAATTTTTGCCCTCCCACTTGCACGTATTGCTTTGACAAAAGGACGCCGCCCAGCCTTGGCGGGTGGATACGGACTAGGAATATTCGGCGCGATTCTGGTGATTGCGGGAGCGGTGACTGCCCAGATTGCGATCGTTCTAGTCGGGTCGGTGTTCGTAGGCGTCGCCAGTGCAGCCAGTCTGCAGGCGCGCTACGCCGCTACCGATCTCGCATTGCCACAGCACCGGGCCCGCTCGCTTTCCTATGTCGTGTGGGCAGCCACAATTGGTGCGGTTCTCGGGCCGAATCTACTTAATGTCAGTGGGTCTGTTGGTTTAGCCTTGGGCCTACCGCAACTCGCCGGCTCTTACGTCATTTCCGGTATAGCACTTGTGTGCGCGGTTGCCGTCCTGATGGTTTCGTTGCGCCCGGACCCATTTCGACTGGCAACCAAACTACGTCAAGACCTCGACCCCGAGACAACAATTCAACGGCCGAAGTTGCGCGACGGGATTGAGCATTTACGCATCCGTCCACGTGCAGTCTTCGGCATCGGAGCCATCTCCATTGGCCACCTTGTCATGATCATGGTGATGGTGATGACCCCGGTCCACATGGCTCACGTCGATGTATCCCTGCAACTTATCGGCTTGGTCATTAGCGTTCACGTCGTCGGGATGTACGCGTTCTCGCCCGTGGTGGGAATTGCGGTTGACCGTTTCGGTCGAGTACCCATGATCCTTGCGGGTGTTGCCGTTTTGACGGCGAGTTGTGTTATTTCTGGCTTGGCGCCTGCCAATAATGTTGTGGTGTTGGGAACGGGACTTTTTCTGCTCGGGTTGGGTTGGTCGTTCACGCTGATTGCTGGATCGACTCTGGTCACCGACTCGGTGGAAGCCAATGAGCGTCCCTCCGTTCAGGGGCTCTCAGATTTGTCAATGAATGCGGCTGGAGCACTTGGTGGAATCGCCGCGGGAGTCATCATGTGGTGGGGTGGATATGGCTGGTTATGTGCTCTAGCGATCCTTCCGTTGCTGGGGTTAGCCATCTGGGCCAGCATTCCGGCGTGTCGTAAGCCTTCGAACGCACGTTCGATATAGGCTTCACTGGCTGGGTTGAGTTATCAACAGTCTCGGGTGAACATCCACAGAGGAAAATCTTCCGAGACAGATGTCAGTGCTCGCACCTAGCCTTTGGCAAACATGAAAAACGAGAAGCGCTTCGACTGCACTGCAGTCGTGGGCGCGAACCCAGGGTTGAGGAGTAAGAGCATGGCAAATACAGAGAAGGACCGCGAAAAGGCCCTGGACACCGCGTTGGCTCAAATTGAACGCCAGTTCGGCAAGGGTTCACTCATGCGGCTCGGTGACTCCGAGCGGGTACCCATGGAAATCATTCCCACCGGGTCCATTGCCCTTGACATTGCCTTGGGCATTGGCGGTTACCCCCGTGGACGCATTGTGGAGATTTACGGTCCAGAATCATCCGGTAAAACGACGGTGGCCCTGCATGCAATTGCGAGTGTCCAAGCGCGGGGAGGGCTCGCTGCTTTCATTGACGCCGAACATGCGCTGGACCCCGACTATGCGGCGCGTCTTGGGGTTGACCTGGACAATCTATACGTCTCTCAGCCAGACAATGGAGAGCAGGCATTAGAAATCTGCGACACCCTGGTGCGTTCGGGAGCCATTGATCTCGTTGTGATCGACTCGGTTGCGGCACTGACCCCCCGGGCGGAAATCGAGGGTGACATGGGTGACTCACACATGGGATTACAAGCGCGGCTCATGAGCCAAGCACTTCGCAAAATGGCTGGTGCGTTGAGCAACACCAACACCACAGCGATCTTTATTAACCAGTTACGTGAAAAAATTGGCGTGATGTTCGGTTCGCCAGAGACAACAACGGGAGGCAAAGCCTTGAAGTTCTACTCGTCGGTGCGCCTAGATGTTCGCCGCATTGAAACCCTCAAGGGTGGGACCGAAGCCGTTGGTAACCGCACCAGGGTCAAGGTGGTGAAAAACAAGGTAGCTCCACCGTTTAAGCAAGCCGAGTTCGACATTATTTACGGTGAAGGAATCTCCCGCGAAGGTTCATTGATTGACATTGGGGTTGATCAGGGGATTGTTCGCAAGGCCGGTGCGTGGTACACCTATGAAGGGGATCAACTGGGACAGGGTAAGGAAAACGCTCGTGCCTTCTTGAAGGATAACGCCGATCTTGCTCACGAGATTGAAAAGCGGATCAAGGAGCAAATGGGGATTGGTCCCAAGATTGACAGCCCGGCTGATGCCAAGGCTGCCAAGGGTGTCAAGACTGAGGCAAAAGCGGAAGCCGCAATCGATCTCGATGCGCAAGACGAGTAGTTTTTTTGACAATGATGCAACCTGAGCCTGATAGGCCAAACGGGGAGTCGGAAATCACGTCGGTTGTTATGCGTCGACTGAATGCGGCTCCTCGCTCGCGTGGCGAGTTAACCACGTACCTATTAAGCAAAGATTTTGATCCAGCTGTGATCGATTCGGTACTGGACCGGGTGACATCGATGGCGTACATCGATGACGCGCAGTACGCCCAAGAATGGGTTCGAAGCCGTCATCGTTCCCGTGGACTTGCGCCCAGTGTTCTTAAACGAGAGTTAATCAGCAAAGACATTGATGTCGCCATGATCGATTCCGCTTTGGAGCAACTGAGTTTGCAGGACACGCTCGAGCGCGCACATGAATTGGCCGCCAAAAAATACCGGAGTTTACTCACTGTTGATGCCGCGGTTGCCGTCCGCCGGATTGCTAGCCTGTTGCAGCGCAAAGGCTACCCACCCGACCTGTGTTTTCAGATTGCGAAGGAGACCGTTGGGGCCGACGTCGTCGCTGATGGTGAATTAGACCAGTAGTTCCCACAATGTGAGCACTGTTCAGATGGTGTTAGACTCCGACCACGTTGTCTCCGCCATCCTTGAGGGGTTTTTCCATGCCGGGTTTGTCCCAATGGGCTGTTCGCAAGCCCGTCGCAGCACTCATATCATTTTTCGTCGCACTCATCGCCGTTGTTGGAATCGGCGTGTCATTCGGTGGTTCATTGAACGACTCATTTGATTTGCCGGACACAGAGTCGACAACGGCCACGGATCTGCTGGCATCGATCGGAAACGCCGAGCTGGATGCAGCATCTTCCGGGGCAACGGCAACGATTATCTGGTCACCGGCCACGGGTAGTGCGATTGACCCGGCCGCATCCGCGTTGATCACAACAGTGTTGGCAGAAATTGCGACCCTTCCGGCGGTCCTCTGCGTGACAAATCCATTTGAATCGACGGCGCCCTACGGCGATTCGTGCCCAGCCGCCAATGCTGACATGAACGCAATTTTGTCGGATGCCTCTGCCCAAGAGCTGGAGGCGTTACAGCCCGCCCTGGACGCCTCGGCGTTAGCCAACTCACCGGTCAGCGCTGACGGCGCGGTCGCGTACTCAACCGTGACTTTCACCAACGGCATGAGCGACGATGTTCCAACAGCCGATGTCGTCACTTTTCTCAACATAGTGGAAGCGGCGAATTCGGACGCGATTGCGGTCGGTGCCAGCGGAGACATTTTAGGGAGCGTGCAAGAAGTTCCCTCCAGTGAGCTGTTTGGCATCCTCGTCGCCATCATTATTTTGCTGATAGCTTTTGGTTCAATTGTGGCGGCCGGTATGCCGATTGTGGTCGCAGTGATTGGACTGGCGGCAGGTCAGATGCTCGTGTTAATTGTCGCTTTATTCATGGACGTGGCAACGTTTGCACCCACGCTTGCGGCAATGATCGGTTTAGGTGTGGGAATCGACTACGCCCTTTTTGTGCTCAACCGGTATCGACAAGCGATTTTGATCGGCCACGAACCCAAGCGGGCAGCGAGTGAAGCTGTGAAAACGGCCGGGCGTGCGGTTCTCTTTGCCGGGGCAACGGTGATTTTTGCCCTGTGTGGACTGTTTATTTTACGCATTGGGTTCTTCAACGGGCTGGCCTTAGCCGCGATCGTCACGGTACTGATGGTGATGACGGCTGCGCTGTGGCTACTGCCGGCCACTTTGTCACTTTTGGGAACCAAAGCACTCGGCTTGCGACTTCCGTGGGGAACGAAGCCCGGGGAGGGACACGCTGAGGGCAAGCAATGGTCACGTTACGGGCACTTCTTACAAAAACGACCGTGGTTCTTTGCCATCGTTTCGGTTGGAATCGTTGCAGTTCTGGCCATCCCAGTCTTCTCATTGCGACTTGGTTTTGCTGACGCTTCAGGTAATGCGCCGGGCACACCGACACGAATTGCCTATGACCTCACGGCTCAAGGCTTCGGCCCAGGAACCAGCGGGCCATTCATCGTGGCGGTCGAACTTTCCCAACCCAATGATCTCGAGCAGTACGCCGCAGCTATTACCGCAATTGAATCAACTCCGGGAGTGGCGGCCACCAACCCGTCAACCGCAATTCTTCCGCTGTTGCAAGCATCTGGTGGAGGCTTAAGTCCGGACGGCACCGTGGGTGCTGTTTTTGTGGTTCCCGCAACCGGGCCGCAAGATCCCGCCACATCTGATTTGCTCGCTGAATTGCGTGATGTCACGGGGCCAGAATTTAACGCAGCAACGGGAGGGTCTTTGTACGTTGGTGGAGCGCTCGCCATCACTTCTGACTTCACTCAAGTGTTGGTCAATGCGCTACCGCTTTTCCTATTTATCGTGGTTTCCCTCGGGTTCCTGGCACTGATGATCCTGTTCCGATCTCTGGTGGTTCCATTGACGGCGGCCCTCACCAGTTTGCTGAGTTTTGCCGCGGCAACGGGTATCACGGTTGCTGTCTTCCAATGGGGATGGTTCAGTGGCGTCTTGGGGGTGTCAGGGACGGGGCCGATTTTCCCATTCCTTCCCATTATGGTGTTCGCGATTCTGTTTGGGTTGTCCATGGACTACCAGGTGTTCCTGGTCTCTCGGATGCGCGAAGAATGGGATCACACGCGAGATAATGCTGCTGCGGTTCGCCGTGGACTCGCTGGTTCGGGCAAGGTTGTGGCAATTGCTGCCGCGATCATGAGCAGCGTATTTCTCGCCTTCGTGCCGACACCTGACAACACCATTAAATTATTTGGGGTGGCACTGGGATCCGCGGTGCTCATCGACGCATTCTTGATCCGCTTAATAGCAGTTCCTTCCATTATGTCGATCATTGGCAAGGGAAACTGGTGGCTACCGGGCTGGTTGGACGCGATTCTGCCCACTGTTCACATTGAGCCAGGCGAAGACGAAGTTTATGACGAAGACGCGGCGAAACCCCGCCCCGCGCCAGTTGGCTAGGGGGACGCGCAAATCGGATTGGCCTTGATTACTGTTGAGCCCTATGCCTGACGTCGAAATCTCGGTACCTGATCTACCTCGCACCTATCAGGTACGCACCTATGGGTGTCAAATGAATGTCCACGACTCCGAGCGGATCACGGGGCTCTTAGAGTCGGAGGGTTACACCCCCGTAGCAGAAGGTGTGGTCGCGGATCTCATCGTTTTCAATACGTGCGCTGTCCGGGAAAATGCCGACAATAAGTTGTACGGCAATCTCAGCCACTTAGTACCGATTAAGGCCGCCAACCCCGGAATGCAGATTGCGGTAGGTGGGTGTTTGGCGCAGAAGGACCAAGGGGAAATTCTGCGAAAATCGCCCGTCGTCGACGTGGTTTTTGGCACCCATAATTTGGGGTCGTTGCCGGTACTTTTGGAACGAGCTCGCGTCGAGCACGAGGCGCAGGTTGAAATAGCTGAGGCCCTCGTTGATTTTCCATCGGCATTGCCAACAAAGCGTGATGCGATTTACAGCGCTTGGGTTTCTATCAGCGTCGGCTGTAATAACACGTGCACCTTCTGCATTGTTCCCTCCCTTCGCGGTAAGGAAAAAGATCGACGCGCCGGCGACATTTTAACCGAAATTGAAGTGCTGGTTGCCGACGGCGTTGTGGAGGTCACCCTGCTCGGTCAAAACGTGAACGCTTATGGCGCCGATCTTGGGGAGCCGCAGGCATTCAGTAAATTGCTGCGCGCGTGCGGCGAGATCCCTGGGCTGGAACGGGTTCGCTTCATGAGTCCGCATCCACGTGACTTTACCGACGACGTCATTGAGGCAATGGCGCAAACGGCTAATGTTATGCCGACATTGCACATGCCCTTGCAGTCGGGATCTGACTCGGTGCTCCAGCGGATGCGGCGTTCCTACCGTCAAGAGAAGTATCTAGGAATCATTGACCGGGTTCGGGCAGCAATGCCCCAGGCATCAATTACCACCGACATTATTGTGGGCTTCCCCGGTGAGAGTGAAGTGGACTTCCAGGCCACCATGGATGTTGTGCGCCAGGCGCGATTCTCGAGTGCGTACACGTTCCAGTACTCCAAACGACCAGGTACACCAGCTGCAACCATGGAAGATCAAATTGATAAAGAAGTTGTTCAAGAACGCTATGGACGACTCGTCACGTTAGTTAATCAGATTTCATGGGAAGAAAACTTGTTGCAGGTTGATCGGAGTGTTGAAATTCTGGTCGCTCACAGTGAAGGCCGCAAGGATGCGAATACAAATAGGCGATCAGGGAGAACGGCCGATGGTCGACTCGCCCACTTCGACCTCGGCGTGTTGACTGCCCGTCCGGGTGATTTTGTTACCGGCACGGTGGTTTCTGCGGCGCCGCACCATTTGCTCGGTGTGGCAACATCGATTCGGGCCACGCGAGCCGGTGATCTCTCAGAGACTTCCCCGCAAAGTGCAGTGATGTTGGGTATCCCCAGCTTCGTTGCACCGTGAGCGGGCCGGACATGGA
>Ga0105049_10005504_pt1 | contig 14742 bp, 9 predicted proteins | sample MAT06_FD_78087 | JGI IMG/M metagenome (GOLD analysis project Ga0105049, IMG submission 78087) | Freshwater microbial communities from Lake Fryxell liftoff mats and glacier meltwater in Antarctica - MAT-06 | ecosystem: Environmental > Aquatic > Freshwater > Ice > Liftoff microbial mat | place... | reverse complement strand
GCGTTGAGCAGTGAAATCAAAAGCGCTTTGTTGCGCTCGTCGGCGAACAGGAGCTTGAAAACAACGTCGAGTTTCGGGTCAAGGGTTTGGCGCATGGATAGCGCTGCATGTTAACACATTGGCAGTTTGGTTGGCGAGGTGGAAATAACTTCTGTGCTCAAGCATCCTGCAAACAAAAGAGACTCAAGAAATGCGATGGAGAGCGACTATCGTCCGCCGCGCTTGAGTCACTTCGGGAATCCTATGAATAGGGCGGCAAGAGGCGGATATTGAGGTTCGGCTCTCGTATTCGGGGAGTCCCGATGCGGTGACGGCCTTTGGCACTCTCGCTGGCGAACTATTTCCAACATCGTTGACGGCGCGCCCGCAAAAGGACGTTGTCGAGGGCCAGCCCCGATGCGTTCCGGCAGCTTTTGTGCGATACGTGCCAGCATGGCCCTCCACGAGATAGTCGCGACCCAACGCGCGGAAGTGCTGCTTCATTGGAAGGAGCAGGTCCGAGGCACGCTCGCCCCCGAGGCGATGCCCACGATCGAACTCATCAATCATCTGCCAGAGTTTGTGGACGAGATCCTCGCCGCCTTGCGGGAAGACGCAGGCCTCTCATCGGTAGGTCCTTCTCCCGAGCATAGTGCGACCGCGGCTGGGCACGGGGAACAGCGGCTCCGCCTTGGCTTCAGCCTCGATTCCGTCGTGCGCGAATACGGAGCGTTGCGTGACGCAATCATCGCCACGGCGCGGCACGCCGGCGATCCGATCACTTTTCGAGAAATGCAGGTTGTCTTCGACTGCATGATCACTGGGATTGCACACGCCGTCTCGGAGTACACGCGCCAACGAGATGCCGAGGTGCTGCGGCATGCCAACGAGCATTTCGCCTTCATCGCCCATGAGCTGCGCAATCCACTGTCTGCCGCAACGATGGCGTTCCAGCAGCTCAAGACCAAGGGACAGCTTCCCACCGAGGGTCGCGCAGTCGGCGCTCTCGAGCGAGGTCTACAACGTACGAGTGAACTCGTCGAGCAGACACTGCAGACCGCGCGCGTCGCGTCCGGCATTGAGCTTCGCAGGCAGTGGACGACCCTCAGGTCGCTCTTTGAGGACGTTGAGATGGGCGCGATCTCCGAAGCGGAATCGAAAAACGTCGACATTCGCATGGTGCTCGAAAAGGACGAACGTGTGCACCTTGATGTTCGCCTGGTTCGCTCTGCGTTGGGCAATCTGCTCCGCAATGCGGTGAAGTACACGCATGAGGGAGGCATCGTCGAGCTACGCGGGGCCATCACGAACGGACGTGCAGTGATCGAAATCGAAGACCGTTGTGGAGGGCTCGAGCCTGGGAAAGTTGAGGCCGCGTTTGCCCCGTTCGTGCGTCTCGACAACCAACAAAGCGGATTCGGCTTGGGCCTCGCCATTGCCAAGCAAGCCGTCGATGCCCATGGCGGAAACATTCGCGTTCAGAACCTTCCAGGCAAGGGCTGCATCTTCGTGCTTGAGCTACCTGTCACGGTCGTCGACGTCCTTCGGGAGATCAGCTAGCCTGCACCCCAAAATGTCGCGCCCGAGCACTCTGTTTCCGATCCTTGCGGCAGCCTTTGCAGCGACAGTTCCTTTGTCCGCCAGAGGCCAATCAGCCACCGCGCCCGTAGTTATCCGAAGCTTTCCGCATGACCGCACCGCCTTCACCGAAGGCCTGGTGTTGTTCGAGGGCAAGCTTTTTGAAAGTACGGGACTCGAAGGCCGTTCAACCCTGCAACGCTCGGAAATTGTCACAGGCAAGATTGAGAAGAAAATTGATCTCGATCCAGAGTTTTTTGGCGAAGGGCTCGCCCGCGTTGATCGCCGTCTCTACCAGTTAACATGGAAAAATGGGATCGCGATCGAGTACGATCTGGACACGTTTGTGGAGCGACAGAGGTTCACTTACGCTGGAGAAGGCTGGGGTCTCTGCTACGATGGCCAATCGCTCGTGATGAGCAACGGCACGGATCGCCTCTCATTTCGCGACCCGGAAACATTCGGGGAAATTCGAAGTCTCAAGGTGGTGAGTGCTGGTCAGCCGCTGTTTAACATCAATGAGCTGGAGTGCGTGAAAGGGCAGATCTACGCGAATGTCTGGCAGACAGACCGGATCGTAGCGATCGATTCGGGCACCGGGAAGGTTCTTTCCGAGTTCAACGCCGCGGGTCTCTTGAGCGCTACCGAGCGCCAGGGTGTGGATGTTTTGAACGGCATTGCTTACATCCCAGAGAGTGGCAACTTCTACATTACCGGAAAATATTGGCCGAAGCTGTTCGAGGTGACACTCGGCGCGGCACAGAAACCTACGGTTGTGTCCCCGCCTAAAATGGCTCCGCAGATCAAGCCGAGCTGTTCGCTCGCGCATGTTGGCGGTTCGGAAGGCGATTTTGCGCTTCCAGTGCTACTGGCTTGCTGGGCCGGGTTCCGAAGGCTAACCGCGGGCGCCAGAGCCCTTACGGGTTAACCTTTCTAACACCGTTCGAGGACTCACGCGTAGCGCTCCGCTGTTGTTCTGACCGGTGAGCAGCTTTTGCGCCCCGGCAAACGCGATCATGGCTGCGTTGTCGGTGCAGGCCCGCAAGGGTGGGATGAGCAGTGTGAGGCCGTGTTTCTTGGCCGCCAGCTCGGCCCCTTCGCGCAGGCCGCGGTTGGCCGCTACCCCGCCGCACAACACGAGCGTAGTCACACCCTCCTCGACAGCTGCTCGGACGCTCTTGGAAATGAGGCTGGTGACCACGGCGTTTTGGAAGGCAGCGCACAGGTCGCGTAGCCGTGGTTCATCTCCCGGTGGGCCGTGCAGCTGCACATGGCGGGCCACCTCGGACTTCAATCCCGAGAAGCTAAATTCAAAGGATGCTTTGCCCTTCATGGGGCGTGATAAGCTAACTGCCTCGGGATTGCCCTCGAAAGCTAGCTTGTCGATGATCGGACCACCCGGGTAGCCGAGGCCGAGCAGCTTGGCCACCTTGTCGAAGGCTTCCCCGGCGGCATCGTCGCGTGTGGCCCCGAGTTCGAAGATTTGGTGTGGCTCGAAACCCTCGACGCGATAGATCGCCGTATGCCCGCCTGAGGCCAAAAGGCCTACAAATGGCAGCTGGGGTGAGAGGGGGCCCGGGCTTTTTGGGTACTCCAAATAGGCCGCGAGCAGATGGCCCATCAAGTGATCGACCGCGACAACCGGCTTGTCCAATGCCCAAGCCAGACCTTGCGCAAACTGTACCCCGACGAGCAAGGCCCCGGTGAGGCCAGGCTGGCAGGTGACGGCGATGCCATCGATCTGGGTGCGTTCGAGGCCTGCCTCCTCAAGCGCTCTCTCGACGACAGGCGAAATAGAGCGCAGGTGGTCGCGTGAGGCCAGCTCCGGTACTATCCCACCGTAACGGCTGTGGAGCTGGATTTGCGTGTGCACGATATCCGAGAGCACACGCCCATCGCTTTCGACGACCGCCGCGGCTGTTTCATCGCAAGACGTCTCGATGCCTAGAACTCGCATACGAACTCAGTAGGCACAGTTGCTTGCAGGCTTCTTGGTCAGCGTGAAGACTCCAAATCCTGATTGAGCGGAGGGCGGTGCCGTTTCCACAGTTTGGGGCTTCGGTTTGAAAATCCGCATTTCAAGCGAGCTATCCCGCATCAGGGAAAGCACACCGAGCAGGCTGCCTTGGCATGTGGAGTCCATCCAGAGCATGAGGTTCATGTCCCGGCCATCGCCGAACTCAAGCTGGCTCAGCTGGTCATGCTGAAGGGGCCGAATCGCACGCAGCGGTGAGTGATTCAAGAGGGGTAGCCCGTCTCCCGAACACAACCCTGAAGCGCTGTCACCGGTCGTCACGGTACCGGGCTCGGTGTCCAGGGCGTTCAAATTGAGTTCAAGGCGCATCGGTAAAACTGGCGGCACTCCGGCCGGCAGCAGGCCTTCGTGAAACGTGGGCGAGGATATCAGGCTTCCACAGTAGGCCTCACCAGGCTTGACTTCGAAGCGGCTCAAATTCTGGCAGCCTAACAGGCTAACGGTGCAGAGTATCCAAGACGGAGTGCGCATAGGGGTCGCTTCAACGAGCTTTTAGCAGACTCTTCGCTAGGTTCCGCACTTCTTCATCGGGATCTCGGCGCAGCGCGCTTCGTAGCGCCAAAAGTGAGCCCGCCGGGTCAAGCGCGTTCAAGGCTTCCAGGCTGGCACCGCGCACGAGCGCGTAGCGGTCTTCCTCGGCAGCACCGCGCAGGGCACGGAGTGCGCCGGGTGCTGCGGGTGAGCCAAGGAGCTTCAGTGTTTGGGCAGCTCGCAGCCGGAGCGCCCACGACGTTGCGTCCGACAGCACACTGGCGACGTCCACGGCGGCGGCCTGGATCTTCCGCTCTCCAAGCACGGAGAGCGCAACCATGCGCACGCTATCTTTGGGATCCGTCAGCGCCTTGATCACGGGCGCGAGGGCGCTGTCTTCGGCGTGCCTCCCAAGAAACTCGAGAGACAGCTGCCGTGCATCGGTTGCCGGGTTTCCCGCGAGTGCCGAAAAAGGCTCCACGAGCGACCGCACCAACTCGTGCGTTTGGGAGTTGACTTGGGATTGTAGATCCGGGGAGAGCCCCTCGTGTGTGTTGAGGAGCGGCAAGAAAAACGGCGTGGCTCGTGTGCCACCGAGGCTCGCCGCTACGGTTCTCGCCCCATCCAGCGAGGACTGTGCGTAGGTTGTGGCAACTTGGGTGAGAGCGGCGCTGGCCCAAACGAAGGCGGTTGCAAGCTCGCTGTTGGTGAAGGTCAAGGGCTCATAGCCGCGATCTAAAAGCTCGGCCACATCCACGCGTGCGCCGGCCGGAGTCGGCAACAATGCGGGCCAGATCGTGCGCCGGGTGGTCGCCAAGAGCACCGCAAGTTTCGCCGCCTCGCGTGTCTTGGGGTTAGGATCCAAAAGGGCAGGTGCCAAGGCTGTCGGATCTGCTTTTTTTGACAAAGAGCCGAGTGCGATGAGCACGCTCTGGCGGAGGCCCGCGTCTGCCGACCAGACTAGGTCTTTCAGAACGGCCTCGCCGGTTGGTTCGCCGATTTGAGCGAGTGCGCGTGTTGCCGCCCTCTGCACCAAAGGCCCCGCCGCGGCCGATCTGCAGAGCGAAACCAAGAGCGGCACGGCCGCTCGATACTTGAGTGAGCCGAGGCCGAGCACCGCTAGCGCCCGAGCCGAGGGAGATTCCGACGAAAGGAGTGTCAGCAAAAGTGGAGCGGTTGCGTTGTCGTTGAGCGTTGCCACAGCGAAAACGGCAGCGATGCTCACCGGATCGCCTTCTACAGGATTCGCTCTGCCTTCCCGATAAAGCACCTCTTTGAAGCGTGGGAGGAGGCCGATATCGTGGAGGCCAGCGGCCGCCAGCATGGCACGCGTGCGTAGATTCACGTCCGCGTCGCCGGTGGCAAATGTAATGAGTGAGGGGCCCGCGCCCGGGTTGTGAAGGTGGCTCAGGAGTTCTATGGCAAACTGCCTCTGTTTGCCGTTCGGATCGTTGAGAGCGTCGAGCAAGGGCTTGATGGCGCGTTCGCCTATTTGGGCAAGCGCGTGCTCGTTCTTGGCGCGTACGTCGGCGTTCGCGCTGGCTGCTCCAGAAATCAATGGCGCCGTCAAGGCTCCGTAGATTTCAACGAGGAGCTCGCGGTAGAGGGGAGTATTCGGGCGTCCAAGCGCGACCTGGAACAACTCGTGCTCTAGGTCCGGAAGTGTGCCGGCACTCACGTTGATTTCGGCGCTCAAGCGCACCGCGCGTGACACGAGCTCGCTATCGACAGCAGACCGCATCACCCGGCGCATCAGGCGATCTGCTTCGGCGGTCTGCCCGTGGGCCATCAGTAACTCAGCCAACTCGAAATAAACCGGGAAAAGCCGATCATTTTTGGCAATCGCTTTGCGGAATGCTTCGATGGCTTTTTCTGGCAGGTTCCGCTTGCGGTACATCTCGCCGAGGCGTCGGTGGCCTTCGGCATCGTCCGGGTTCAGCTCAAGGGCACGAGCCGCGTAGCGCAGTGCGTCCACGTCACGATACAAGGCCGTCGCGTGTTCTGCCATGCGTTGATAGGATTGGCGTGCGTTCGCGGGGTCCAGTACGACCAATTGCTCCAAGGTGAGGATGGCGTCTGCCAAGCGCCCCAACTTGACCAACGTTCTTTCAAGGGTCGCCCAGCTTTCCACATCCCCGGGAGCCAAACGCACCAGCTGCCGCAGCGTTGCTTCTGCCTTCTCGGGCTGGCCAAGCTTGAGCTCGACCTCCGCTAAGAGTTTGCCAGCTTCGAGATCAGGCGGCTTGTGTTCGAGTTGGAGGCGGAGCGCCGCAGGCCTGCGCGGCAGCGAGCGATCAAGACTCCAAAGCGTTACGATGTGTTGGCGCGCTTCACGTGCTAGGTGAGGCTCGGGGGATCGAAGTTTGAGTATCCCAAACCAAATGCCATTGGCCTCTTCGTAGTAGGCGCGGCGTGGCCCTGCGCTCGCTTGAGCGCCTGCACGTTCCAGAGCGAGTGCGTAGGCGCGATCAACACTGCGGTCATTGGGTTTCAGCTTTCTGGCTTCGCGGTAGGCCCTGAAGGCGTCGGAAGTGAGTTCGTGTTGCAGATAGACGTCGCCCAAGAGCAGCAAATTTGCCGCGCGATCTGTGCCCGCATGGCCCGCATGCTCCACCAGCTTCCAGGTCTTAATAGCCCTGTTTTTGTCGTCGGCCTCCCAATAGCGTCGTCCGAGCTCGACCAAGTGCCGAGGATCGCGCCCTGCCACTGCCGTGATCCTTTCCAAGATCTGAGTGGCGCGCGCGGGATCACCTAACCGTTCATAGAGGTCAACGAGAGTCGTGAGGACTTGGTCGTCGCCGCGTGCCCGCTGTTCAAGCTTTTGCAGTTCGGCCTGGGCGCGGGCCCGCTCGCCTTGTTGGAGTAAGGCTTCGACCATGCGAAATACGAAGGCTGGATTCTTGGGTTCAGCACGGACGAGTTTTTCGTATTCGGTCAGCGCTCCTTTGAGATCGCCAGAAAGCTCGCGGAGCCCGATCAGCTTCAAGCGAATGCTGACGTCCCGGGGGCGCTCGGACGCCAATTGAGCATACGTTTTTTGCGCGAGAGCGAGCTGCCCCGTCTCTTCATACAGTTCAGCAAGCAGCTTTCTGCGATCAAAATCGGTGACGGGCCGCGCTTCCAGTTCATGGATCAATTCGGGTAGGCGATTTTGGCTGCGGTAAATGTCTGCCAGGGTCGCGTAGATCTCCGAAACAACACCTGATTGGCCCGCGATCCCGAGCGCTCGGCGCAACTCAAGCAGCGCTTCTTCGGTTTTTGCAGCCTTGGCCAGCGCGCGCCCAAGATCCCGCAGTGCGGGCAAAAGCGCGCGATTATCGCCCGACGCCAAACGCACCACCCGCCGGTATTCTTCCACGGCACGGTCGTACTTCGCTCGATTGAAAAGCTCCCGCGCCAGTTCGGATTCAACAAACGCTGAACCGCGTGCAATCTTCACCAATCCGCGGTGGTGCTCAGTCGCACAGGCGTAGTCTTCCAGATCGAGACACAGCGTGAGCAGCGTCCTCAGCGTCTGTTCACGGAGACTCGTGTTCGTTAGGTATTTGAGTGAAGCTTCGTAACCTTGGCGGGCGCGGACCCAATCTCCCTGTTCCCGGAAGAGATCTGCGAGTGCGAGCCTTGCGCCAGGAGCTTCCGGCCGTTTCAGGATGGCTTGCTCGTAAGTCGCTTGGGCTTGGGCAATGTTGCCGGCTTGGCGAAAAATCCCGGCAAGCGCCACCAGAGCACTCACACCTTGGTCGCTGTCCACGCGGGCGCGTGCTTCAAATTCGGCAACCAAGGTATCAATTTTTCCATCACGTTGACGATAGAGCTCACTCAAGCGTCGGATCGGAAATTGGGCCTCGGGTTGGCTCAATACAATACCCGTGTAGCGCAGGATGAGGGCATCTGGGCTCTGTTCTGCGCTGTTCGTAGCTGGGCGGCTTGTCGCCTTGGGTTTGCTGTTCGGCGCGTCTGTGCCGACAGGCGCGTGAGCACGCGGTTTATTGCGGTGTCTACCTGCGGGGTTAAATTGTGCTTGCGACTGCCCGTCCACCAAACAGATGGCAGCCCCGAACAGCAAGCAGCGCGCTACGGAACCGAGCCTCACAGGGGATCAGCCTTCTTGCCTTCAATTGCCGATACACGGGCCGGGGCAGGATTGGCTAATGCATGCAACGGCTGAGAAAGCCTGGGTTGCGGCGTTAATGTCTCCGCCGAAGCAGCCGAGCACGCAGATGAAATCAAGACCTTGGTTGGTGTTGCAGGTCGTGATGGTGCACACCGTTCCATTGAGACACGTCGCGTTCGTAAAGCATTGCGTCGCCGCTGGACACTGAGTCACCGCACAGGTCAGGCACTCAACAGGCATTGGAGGGCTGCCCCCGAAGCCACCGGTCGGAAAACCGCCGAAGCCACCGGTCGGAAAACCGCCGAAGCCACCGGTCGGAAAACCGCCGAAGCCACCGGTCGGAAAACCTCCAGAACCACCTGCGGGTTGGCCGCCGATCCCTTTGCCACCTATCCCTGCTGTGCCACCACTTCCGCCCCCACCGACGCGCCCAGCTGAACCTCCCGCCGGACTGCCACCGATCGCTCCGTCAAGCGCGAAATCATCCATGCCGCTTCGTCCGCCACCGCATCCCAAGAATAGAGCCCAGCTGCAGAGCGCGGCGCCGAGCGACCACACGCGAACAGCTGTGCGACGTTTTCGACCGCGAACGGAGGGCCGAGCGCTTGGCGTTTCAGAGGCGGACGTGTGTCGCATGCTAGGTACTCACCTTTAGCATTCTTCGCTCGAAGGCGCATCGCCGGCAATTTCTATGGTCCGTGGGGTGCGCTTCTAGAAGTGAAAGAGTTGCGCCTTTCAGCGCGTTGAAGTTTGCGGTGCTCAAGGGGTAGCCCTCGGCATGGCTCGGAACTAACGTGCAGCCCATGGAGCCGCGGACCATTCGGGTGGGTCTCGTGCAGTCGCCGATCATCGGTGATGTCGCCGAAATGCTGGCCACAACATCCGCTCACGTGCGCACGGCGGCCGCGCGAGGTGCACAGCTCGTCTGCCTCCAAGAGCTGTTTGCTCAGCCGTACTTCTGCCAGGTCGAGGACCATCGTTACTTCGACTGGGCGGAAGCAGCCACGGGGCCCACTTGCACCCACATGTCTGGCATCGCAAAGGAGTGCGGCGTCACACTCGTGGTGCCGTTCTTTGAGCGGCGGGCCGCGGGCGTCTACCACAACACGTTGGTGGTGTTGGGGCCGAGCGGCGAGCAGCTCGGGCTGTATCGCAAGATGCACATTCCCGACGATCCGCAGTTCGAAGAAAAGTTCTATTTCAGCCCGGGAGATCTCGGTTTCATGAGCGTGCCCACTCCCGAGGTACAGCTTGGGCCGTTAATCTGTTGGGATCAGTGGTACCCCGAGGCGGCCAGGCTCACAGCACTCAAGGGGGCTGAGCTTCTCACCTATCCCACGGCGATTGGTTGGCTTGCCGAAGAGAAAGCAGAGCACGGTGCGGCGCAGCTGTCGGCTTGGCAGACCATGCAGCGTTCGCATGCGATCGCCAACGGCGTGTTCGTGGTGGCGGTGAATCGCGTGGGCATCGAAACCCTCGCAGGACAGAGCATTGAATTTTGGGGGCACTCGTTCGTGTGCGACCCCAGCGGGACGATTCTTGCGGAGGCAGGATCGGGTGAGGAGGTGTTGGTGGTCGAGTGTGATCTGACGGCCATCGAACGCACCCGGCAGATCTGGCCATTTTTTCGCGATCGTCGGCTGGACGCGTACAGTGGACTCACCAAGCGCTGGTCCGACGAATGAAAAGAGCAGCACGCTATCGCATGCCTGCTGAGTGGGAGCCGCACGCGGCAACCTGGTTGGCTTGGCCGCATAACGCCTGGGATTTTCCAGGGAAACACGCGGCAATCCACTGGGCGTTCGCCGAGCTGATTCGCTATCTGGCGGAAGGCGAACGGGTTCGAATCCTTGTGCAAGATGGTCCAACCAAGCGGCAGGCAAGCTCGGTGCTCAGTCGGGCTCGGGTGGATCTGGAAGCCGTGGATTGGGTGCTGTGTCCGACGGACCGCTCCTGGACGCGCGATTCGCTGCCAAGCTTCGTGAATTCAAAGAGTATCAGCCGAGCTCAATCGCTCAAGTGTGCGCGAAGCCCTGTGAAAGCAAGGCTCGCTGTGAAACAGCAACGCGCCGCTGCCGTTAAGTGGCGATTCAATGGCTGGGCCCGCTACCCCAACCACCGTTTGGATGATGCCGCTGGCCAATGGGTTGCCGACCACTTCAGTGCACGGCACTTCACGCCAACCACCAAGAATGGGGCCAGAGTCGTGTTGGAAGGCGGCTCGATTGATGGCGACGGCTTAGGCACGCTTCTCACCACCGAAAACTGCTTGGTGAGCGGGAGCCGTGCTCGCGGCGCACGCCTGGGAAAGCTCGGTTACGAAGCGCTCTTTGCCGAGTTCCTGGGGATAGAGCGTACAATATGGCTGCCGGATGGAATTGTTGGTGACGATACGTCCGGTCATGTCGATGATTTTTGTCGCTTCGTGAGTCCAGGCCGGGTCGTGATTTGCGAAGAACGGAATCGGCAAGATGCCAATTATCAGCCCCTAAAACAGGCACGAAAAGTGCTTCAAACTGCCACGGATGCGTCCGGGCAGCGGCTGGAGATCATCGGGTTGCCCATGCCACGCCCCATCTTTTTCGGACGTTCGCGCTTGCCCGCTAGTTACGCGAACTTCTACATCAGCAATCGTGCCGTTCTGGTGCCCACGTTCAACGATGAAAATGATCGTGTGGCGCTTCGAATCTTGGACGAGATATTCGGAGATCGCGCCGTGATTGGAATTCACGCCGCCGATTGGGTGCTCGGCCTCGGCACGCTTCATTGCAGCACGCAGCAGGAACCTGAAGGCTGATGCGCAAGCTGGTCTTGATCTGGTTAGTGCTTGGCGTGGGGTTGGCGTGTGGCTGTGCCAAGCGGTCGGCGCCCGTGCCTGCCGTCAACCAAAATCCCCTGGGGAAGAGCCTGCTCAAACCCGATTGGGCCGCGCAACGTGAGCTACTCGATGCGCCTTACCAGCTGAAGCTGGACGCGCGAATTCCTCTCGCATTTCGTGCGCTGCACCAAATGCTCACCGCAGGTGTCCAAGCGAATTTTCGTTCGGCGTTGGAGAAACATCGCCAAATTCTCTACCTCGATCAAATCAAGTTGGCGGAGCTTCCGGAGTACCCTGAGCTCGGCCAAGCCAAGGAGGCCCTCCAAAAATACGTGGAGGTTCTCGCCCCATCGATCGTCAGATCGGCGCGGACGCAGGGCTCAAAGCCAGCTTCGGAAACGCCCTGGTTGGAGCCACTCGAAACTTCGTTTGAACGTTTGCGATCGGTCGCAGGCCTGCGTGCCGCTGAACTGTTGAGTCCCGACGTGGCGCCGCGGATCGCCAAGGCACTCGTCAACATCTGCTTCCAGTCTACCGATCTGCTCGGCACAGCCGATGAAGTGTGTGCCAGGGCACTCGCGCTGCTGGTGGTGGCTGAGAAGGTGTCGCCGGTTTCAATGACTGAGCCGGCAGCGCTGCTCGCGTACACGCTGGGCTATGAGACAGAGGCCGCGAAGCTGGCCGAAGCTCTCGGACCGGACCATCCGCTGCGTGCATTTGTTACCCGGAACGAAGCCACTCTGCGACGCCTCAGCGCGAGCCGTGAGCCCACGTTTGCTGAACGTCTATTGTGGTTAATTCGCTTGAACGAATCGGGGAATGTCGCCGAAGAAACGGGGTATCGGGCGCGGTATTTTCGGAGTGCTCAGCTGTCGCTATCAGTTCTGTGTGCTCGGATGCGTGCCCCTGCGGCAGCCCTCCAGCGCGAATTGGTGGAGGCACTGCCGAGCCTGATCCTCTTGGAAGCCACTGCCTTGACTCGGGAGCCCGCTGCCTTGCGTTTCAGGTCTGGAATTCGTGGCTCAAGCGCGCGCCCCGAGGAGTTCGTCGAGACCCAGCTTGCCATTGAGCGCTTGCTGGTGCAGGGCCGTGGCGTCTATGTGCGGTACACGAACGTGATGGAGCGGCTTTCCGCCCGGGCGGGCGCTGCGGATGCTCTCTCTCCGGCGGCGACGCGTTCGTGGCTTTCCACTCTGATGTACACAGCGCTGCGCGCGCGCGCGTCGTTGGCGTTGACCGATGAAGGGCAAGCGGAGCTCGTGGCATCCCGTCTGCGCGCGCAAAAGCTCGGAGATTTTGCGGATTTCTCGCGCTGGCTCGACCTCGTTCTCGGGCCGAAGCTTCTCAGCAAAGCGCCGGAGCAGATCGGCCGAGCACAAAAACTTCGCGAGTTTGGCGGGGTCGCTTGGCAGAGTCTCTACGAAACGTTTGGCGGCGGCGCACGTTATGGTGCGTCAGCTGAGTTCGCGCTTGCGAGGGCATTTTTTGCCCATCTTGATTCACGACCGGCGCACCGTTGGCTGGCAGCGAACGTTGCCAGCGCTTCGCTTGCGGATCTCGTATTGCGTGAGCGGCTGCTGGGTGCTGCTGTAACAGCCGCCCCGAATGCCGAGCCTGAACTGAGCCTTATTTACGCACGCTTCGTCCAGGATTCGAATCAGCTGCTCGCATTTTCAAAGGAGTCAAGTTGGGGCCTGGCGTTCCGGGCGCGCGCGATCGCAGAATGGGGCCACACCGGCTCACCCAGCAGCGAAGCCATAGACCAACACTTTTCCAGCCTATTGAGCGCCACCGAAGACGATTGGGCAGGGCGTGCTGTCTATGTGAGCTTTTTGAAGCGTCAGCGTGCGCTGGATTCCGCGCTTTCGGTCACGCGTGCTTGGTTGTATCCGAATCCCAGAAGTAGCGCGGCTCACTTGATCTCAGCTCGCACCGAGGCTGCCTCCATTCTGATGGAGCAGGGGAAGGCCGCTGAAGGTTGGAAGTTGGTCGATCCCATGATCGACACGTTGCAGAGCGATGCTTTGCGCGTTGGCTCCCAAATCCTGGTCCGTCTCAAAGACGTGGACCGTGCCGTGGCGTTGGCAGGGGTCGATCTCAAGCGGGAGCCGCGCGCCCCAGCAGCACGCGCGAATTACGTGGAATTGTTGTGGCGTGCAGGGCGCTACGAGGCGGCTGCGAAGATGCTGACGGAGTCTGCGCGCGAGTTTGGAGAAGTGGGTTTTGGGCGCGAAATGAGCGAGCGTTTCGCCCACACGTTCCGAGGTGAGCCGGAAGCGGCGAGGCTCGCGTTCGATGCGCTTCGAGCAGCCAAGCCGAGCTCAACGGAGTTGGGGCGTCTAGGCGGAGCCCTCCAAGGGAGCAACCCCGGCCTGGCTTTCGACCTGCTGAAAAGCATCAAGGCCTCGGGGCCAGAACAGTTCGGCAATCTGCTGAGCGCGTATGCGGCAAAAAAACAGGCGCAAGGCGAAAGCTCCGCACTGGCCTGGATATCTGAGCACGTTACCAAGAAGTCGCGCGAGGATTTGGTTGAGCTGGCCTATACGCGGCACATCGACGAGCTCTTGTGGGATTTTGCTGACCCCACGGATAAGCCGCAAGCTGAGCGCGATCTCGTTTGGCTCTTTCGAGCGGCGGCACTCTTACGGGAACGAAAGAATTCAGATCCCAATTTCGCCAAAGTGAAGCGCTATTTCCAAGAGTCCGAAACAGCGGCAAGTCCAAGAAGCCTCTCGCTCTCGTTGGCCCTTGGCCGCTACCTGGTGGGCACTGTCCCTCTCGAAACGCTTCTGCCATTTGCCCACACGCCCCACAATGCCTGCCGCGTCGCGTACTACTTGGGCGTTAAAGCTCAGGCCAGCGACCAGCTCGAGGCTGCCCACACCTGGTATCGAATGGCCGCAGAGACCGGGCCGCTCGATCTGGCCGAACACCGCTTTGCCGTCGCCCAGCTGGAAGCCTGGCGTGACACAGGCAAAGCCCTGAAGTTCCTAGGCCATACGGACTGAAGCCGCGCCTGCAAGCGCCCCTGCAAGCGCTGGCGCCTCACGACAAACCCGTTGCGCCGGGGGCGATTCAGGGTTATTCGAGCCGCGCTCAAGCACGAGTGGCGGAATTGGCAGACGCGCCGGATTTAGGTTCCGGTACCGTGAGGTGTGAAGGTTCAAGTCCTTTCTCGTGCACATACTTGAAATCATTGAGGTTTGGGGTGCCGCTCAGACCCATTCTTGACCAACCAGGTCAACAATTTCGACGTTATTTCGACGTTATTTTCTGACACGACCCCCCGGAGGGGTGATCTGGGTACTCGGGTTACCTAGTTCAGGGATGTGTTGATCTAGCCTGACAAGCCATCCCAGATCGTGTTCTCGGATCGTCGCGGCATCTCGACGATACCGAGCCAACATGATGGAAGAGCTGTGGCCCGTGCGACGTGTAACCCAGTCCTCAGTCTTTCCGTTTGCCAGGGCGAGCGTGACAAACGCATCCGATTCACAGAGCCGTGTAGCAGGTTAGCGGCCATGGGCCCAAGGTGTGCCCATGGCAACAGCATCAGAACGGGCAGAGCTTGCCCTGGGGCTTGCGTGCGTTGCTCGACTATGACCGCGTCCTCGCGGCGCAATTCGTGAGTGCCTTCGCGCACGAGCTCGACCGTTCGCTCTGCAAAAGAGCAAAAGCCATTCTCGACATCCCAAGCGTTGCCGACGCCCACACAGGCGCTATCGCCGCTGTGCAGAGAACTTACAG
>Ga0105049_10005503_pt1 | contig 14745 bp, 8 predicted proteins | sample MAT06_FD_78087 | JGI IMG/M metagenome (GOLD analysis project Ga0105049, IMG submission 78087) | Freshwater microbial communities from Lake Fryxell liftoff mats and glacier meltwater in Antarctica - MAT-06 | ecosystem: Environmental > Aquatic > Freshwater > Ice > Liftoff microbial mat | place... | reverse complement strand
TTCCCGTCGACGGTCATGCGCGAATGGTCGGTGAACTTGCGCAAGCGATACGGCAGCGTCTGGAAGTACGTGCCGTTGTCGCCCGCAGGCAGCAGCCCGAGCCGCTTCACCTCGGCCGCGATCATATCAGTGCCTTTCTTGTTACCGACCCGCCCGACCTGGCGACCGAGCATGGAGTCGTCGGCGAACTGGTAAAGCCGGATCTGCAGGTCGCGCACGGTGATGGCAGCCGCGGTTGGCGCCGGCTTCATCGTGGCCGGATTGCCGTACTGGTTGGTCTTGGCGGCCCCCTGCGCGGCAAGCGGCGCGGGAAGTGTAGCCAATCCGCATACGGAGGCGGCGAGGGACAAGCGGGCGAGCCCGAAGGATCGCATGGCTGCTCCAGGGGAAAGTTGAGAAGAGGTGGGAATACTGAAGGATACGTGACGTGGGCTCGGAGCGTTTAGCCGAGGGCGTCAGGAGAAGCGCGAGGGGCGTTCACGGGCCATATTGGGCATCGACCCCTTCCCGGATGTCCGTATGTGGCTCTTCGTCCCATTCCTCCTCCAGGCGACCGGTGCTCAGGCGCTGCTTCCGCCCACCACGTACGAGTTGCTGCGCGCCGAACATGCACGCGGCACCAGCATGCGCGCCATCGACGCGGCGCTGCTTAGTGGAGACGCGGTACGACAGCGGCTCGCGGTACGGGCTCTGGGGCGCTTTGAACAGAGCGCGCTGGAGCCCAAGATCATTCCGTTGCTGACCGCACCGTCCGCGCTGGTGCGACGTGAAGCGGTGAACGCGCTCGGTCAAGTGCGCTCGCGCTACGACGTCGCTTCGCTTTTGGCCAGTGAAAAGGAAGCCTCGGTGCGGGCTACCATTTATGAGACCATCGGACGAATTCCGATGATACCGGGAACAGGTGCCCCGGCTGCCAGTGCTACAACCGCACAGCGGCTCACCGACGGGTTGCGCGAGTCGAACGCCGCGGTGCGCGCCGGCGCCGCGCGTGGGATCGAATCACTCTTGCGACGTACGGCGCGCACGAACGCACCGAGTGCCGCGACTCTACAAGCCATTCGCGACGCGGTGCGCAGCGATGGTGCGCCCGATACGCGTCAGCTGCTGCTGCTGGCGCTCACCGCCGCGAACGATCGTGATTCGGCAACGATCGCCGTGGCGCTACGCGATACGAGCGCCGAGGTGCGCCGCGTGGCCGTGGCGCTGGGTCGGATCTGGGTGAACGACAAGGCGCCGATGGTGCGTTGGCAGGCGCTGCGCGTGGCGGGCACCTGCGCCCGCGCTGCCGCGCACGTGCGCGACAGTAGTGAGCACGTGGCACTGCTGGCCATCGACCTGCTGGGCGACCAGAAGTGCACCGATGCCGCGTCACTCGCCGCGCTTCAAGCCGAGAGTAGCACCGGCGCATCATGGCGTCATGTCGCACATGCGGGAGTGGCGTTGGCAAAAATGGCACCGGATCGTGCACCGGCTGTGGTGCAACGACTCGCCCTGTCAACGACGTGGCAGGCTCGCGTGTATGCCGCCAACGCGGCCAAGCTACTGAAAGACAGCGCCACGCTCTCGGCGCTGTCGCTCGACAAGGAACCGAACGTCGTGATCGCCGCCATGACCACACGCGAGGAAGCGATCCGCGCCCTATCGAGCGATCACGCCGGGCTCGTGCTCGCGGCCGCCACGCAGCTCAAGGGCGATGCAACCCTTACCAGTGCCCTACCGCAACTTCGTACCGCCTTCGACCGTTTCACGGCCATGAATCGCGTACGCCTTCGCGATCCGCGCGCCGCGTTACTGGAGCGCATCGGCGAAGCGGCTGACGGCCCGAGCACCACGTGGCTGCGCGAGCGGTTGAACGATCCCGATCCAGCCATCGCCAGTAGTGCTGCGCAATTCCTATCGAAGATCACGGGCACGACCGTGTTGCCCATCACCACGCGTTATGAACCGGCCACCTTTCCAAGCCCCGAGCAGTTCAGAGGGCTCGACGGCGCGACGGCCACGATGCGCATTAAAGGCATTGGCAGCGTGGAACTGGCCTTGCGTTTCGACGACGCGCCGATGGCCGTGCACACCTTCGTGACCCTGGCCAGTGCGGGAAAGTTCAACGGCCTCACCTTCCATCGCATCGTACCCAACTTCGTGATTCAGGGCGGCAGTCCTGGCGCCGACGAGTACGATCCGATCACCGACACCTTCATGCGCGACGAAGTCGGCCTGGCGCGCAACACACGCGGCAGCTTCGGCGTCAGCACCCGCGGCCGTGATACCGGCGACGGGCAGATCTACGTGAACCTCGTGAACAACTTCCGTCTCGATCACGATTACACCGTGTTCGCCGACGTGACGCGTGGTCTCGATCTCATCGACCGCGTGCAGGAAGGCGACGTGATCGAGTCGATCGTCGTGCGTCGCGCCACCACCTCCGTTCCACGCCGACCGTGATCATTTCATCGATGCTTTCTCCGCTGTTGCTGGCGGCATCACTCGCGGCTGCACAGTCGATTACGCTTACCGCGACCACCGCGCAGCCTGACACGGCAGCGCTGCGCGGAGCGCGCCAGCCGGCCATGTCGGCCATCGGTGCGTTGGTGTTCGCGCACGACGGCCAACTGTATGTGCAGCGTATAATAGGTGGTGCGGTGGAACGCATCACGAGCGGATCGGCGTGGCATCGCGATCCCGCGTGGACGGCCGACGGCAGCGCCATCGTGTTCGCCTCCGATTCCCTGGGTAACTACGACCTGTGGCGCCTGCCGGTGAACACGGTGTCCAACGGCGGCGGGCCGACCGGTGCGATGGAGCGGCTCACCACCAGCGCCGCGAACGAGACGGCTCCGAGTATCGGCCCCGATGGAAACGTGGCATTTGCGCGGGGTAGCGGTGGGGCTTCGCGCATCTGGCTGCGCAACGCCGATGGCACCGAGCAGCGACTCACCAATACGGAACAGACGGAGCGCGCACCGCGCCTGTCACCGGACGGCATGCGCATCGCGTGGCTTTCGATCAACGAGGCCGGCCGGCGCGTGCTGGTGCGCGCGGTAGGCGGTGGCGTGCAAAGCACCGCCAACAGCGATGCGACGCTGGAATCGGTGGGTTGGTCGCCGGATGGACGGCTGGCGGTGTCGACGCGGAGTGGGGTCTACGCCGTTGCTACCGATGGGTCCTACAGTGCGTTCGTGTCGAAGGCACACGGCGACGTGGACTGGTCGCCCGACGGTCTCTTCATCACGATCGCCGAGTATTCGGAGGTGGTGGTGGGATACAACGGCGATCCCGATCGCGGTCTCGATCGCAGCGCGACGGAGCGGTTTGCTGGCACTTCGGCATCTTCCGCGGCCAAGGGTGCTGCGATCATCCGCGTGCTGGCGCCGGCGGCGCCTGACGCTGGCCGTATGGCCGCCGTGTCATCGTTGCCCGGCGATCGCGCGGTACGCAACGCCGCCGCGTTCGATCGACTCTGGGCGCGCGTGGCGCGCACGTATTTGAGCGGCGCCGACGCCGCCGCGCGTCGCGCGCAGTGGGATGCGGTGCGCATGTCACACCGCCCGCGCGCGCTGACCGCCGCGAACGACAGTGTGCTGCAGCAGGTGCTGTACGACGCGCAACAGGCGCGCCCGCCCCTGCGCGCCGATGCCAAGGGGCGCGCCGGTGTGTCGAGTGCGCATCCGGTGTCCACCGAAGCAGGTCTCGAGGTGATGCGGCGCGGCGGCAACGTGATCGATGCCGCTGTCGCCGTCAGCTTCGCCCTTGGGGTGGTGGAACCCGATGCCAGCGGTATCGCAGGCTATGGTGAGATGGTGATCGCGCTCAAGGGTCGCGCCACGCCCACACTGATCGAGTTCATGAGCCGCGTACCCGAAGAGGGCGGCTTGACCAACACGTCGCTGCTGGTGAACGGACGTTATCCTGCTGATGGTCCGGTATTGGTGAACGTGCCAGGCACCGTGGCGGGCATGTACACGGCGTGGCAGAAGTACGGCAGCAAGAAGCTCCCGTGGGCCGACCTCCTGTCGCCGGCGATTCGCGCGGCGCGCAACGGCTACGAAGTGAGTCAGGGACTCGCCACCACGTTGGCCACGGAACGCGAACACTTCGCCAAGTACGAGGGCAGTCGCGCGCTGTTCTTCCGAAACGGGCAGCCGATGGTAACGGGTGATACCATCAAGAACCCCGACTTGGCGTGGGTGCTGGAACAGATTGCCGCGAAGGGAGCCGATGGCTTCTACAAGGGAGAGGTAGCCACCAAGTGGGTGGCCGATCTGCGCGGTAAGGGCAATGCGATGAAGCTGTCGGACCTCGCACGCTACTTCGCGCCCGAGCGCGAGCCGATCGCGGGCACATATCGCGACTACACGATCTACTCGAGCGCGCCACCGGTGAGTGGTGGCGCTGAACTCGTGGCGCGCCTCAATCTGCTGGAGCAGTCCCCTGCCCCGTCGCGCACAGGAAGACACTACACCGACGACCCGGCGTCGTTGCACGCCGCGCTGTCGGCGTGGTTCCTGGTACCGTCGTCGCGCAATCGCATCGCCGATCCTGCCATGTGGCCGATCGATGTGGCACCGATCGTGAACAAGGACACGGCGCGCTTGCGTTGGCGCTGCTTCGATGCCAACAAGGCCCTTACACCAGCATCCGTGCGCGGTGATACGCTACCATGTCTCCTGAAGGCGACGCCTGCAGTGGTACCGACCAATCCGACCAACTCGCCTGAAACAACCGAGTCGCCCTGCGGCGACGAACATGCGGCCGAGATGACCGTGTGTCATGCGGCCGGCACGACGGCGTTCACCGTGGCCGACAACGATGGCAACGTGGTCGCGGTCACGCAAACGCTCGGCACCTGGGGTGGTAACTTCTACGTCACCCCCGGACTCGGCTTTCTCAGCAACGACAAACTCACCAGTTACGGCACCGATGCCACGCAGTACGGTTCGCGACTGCCGTTCGCGCGTCATGGCAGCACACTCGCCCCCACGATCGCGTACAAGAAAGGTAAGCCATTCTTCGCGGTGGGTGCCGCTGGCAACGCGTGGATCACATCAGCGGTGTATCAAACGTTGCTCGGTGCTCTCGACTACAACCTGGGGCCACAGGCGGCGCTCGAGTTGCCACGCTATCTCCCCGGGGGCGGCTTCGGCGGGGCAACCGCGGCGGCGCCAGGCACACCGGTGCCGTACACGCTGCAGCTGGAAGACGGGTTCTCGCCCACGGTCATCACGCGACTGCGGGCGCTTGGCTACGACATCAACTTCGTGTCGCTGCCGGGTGAGCTGCGTGAGGGGTACGGATCGGCGGTGCGCATTGACGGCAAAGTGGTCACCGCCGGCGCCGACCCGAGACGGGCTGGCGCAGCGGGTGCTGTCAAGTAAGCCTCCGACTCATGGCCCGCCGTTGCGCCTCGCTGACGTCCGGCCCACCGAAATCACGACGTTCTGCTCGGTCTGCTGCATGCGCGGCACCACCTGCACACGCACGCGCAGTGTCACCCGTCCATCGGTCCGGGACGTGAAGGACGCCTCGGGAATCGCCTCACGCGCGGCACGCGGTGTGGTGGCGGGTGGTGCCTCGTCGAACGAGAGCTGTACGGTGCCTTCACCCCGCAGCGCGCGCGCGCTCACACGATCGCCCGCGCGCACCGCGACGCGGAGCTTCTGATCGATGCGGGCCAGTACTGGCAGCACAATCGTCGCCTGTGGGCAGGCATCGCTCAACAGAAACGGCTGGTCGGGGAAGTCGCGCACGAGCGGCATCGCCATCGCACGCGCCGAGTCGGCGGGCGGCAACGCACCGCGTTCTTGGTCGGCGGCTCCCGAACCGGGCCGTATGGCCTGCATGGAGCTATCGAGCAGGTACGGATCAGGGGTAATCGCCGCCTCGATGAGCGAGTCCGCGGCGCCGGCCGGAATGGGACGCGAGGGATCGGACGTCACGGGCCAGCGCACGCTGATGCGACGTGACCCATCTCGACTCACCCCTTCGAACACGTAGTACCCCGGCACGCCAGGTACGAGATAACGCAAACCGCTCACGCTGTCCCCGTCGATCAGTCGGATCGCCAGCGGAGGCATGGTGGTGTCGATCGGCAAACCGAACGGAACGGCCGATGCGACGACGCTGCGCGTAACCAAGTGCCCACACAACCACGCCGTCATGCGGTCGTGGCCGCGCGGCGTGATGAGCAGACGCACCGTGCTGTCGCCATCGGCTCGGGCTTCCCACTGTCCATTCGATTTGACGACCGTAAGCGCGAGCGCGCTCGGCATCGCCGGAGACGACGAGACAGCCCCCGCACGCGAGAATGAGCTCGCGCCCTCACGGCAGCTAGCGAGCGCCGCACAACAGCAGAGCGCGGCGCGAAAGGAGACCGCGCCAGCGCGACAGCGGATCGGCATTGGCGTAAGCAATCAGGAATGGACACGAATAGACAGGAGTAACCAGCGGATAAGCCGGGAGGCCGAACGCTTACGTGCTCGGCCTCCCGGTACTGACGAACCGACTACGACAACGCCACCTGAGCCACCCGACGCATCATGGCGGGGGCGGGCTGTTGGCGAGTCCGGTGCCACCGAACGTGTAGAACACCTGATTCTTCACCGCGAGCTCCTTGGCCGGTACCGGCATTTCACGCGGCGTACCGGCAAGCAGTCCACCGGTGACACGACGACGCTGATAGTACGACACCGACCCCAAGCCAAGCAGTTCGATTTCCTGTTCGTAGATCAGCTTCTGCAGCAACGCGGCCTGTCCTTCGCCGGCGGTGGCCGCTGAGAGACCGCCCCGATCGACCCGCGTGTTGTTGATCAGGTTCGCGGCGGTGGTGAGGTTGCCACCTGAGCGACGCAACTCCGCTTCCGCCAAGAGCAGATCGTTCTGGCCGCGGCTGATGACCGGCGCCACGCCGAAACCACCGTAGATCCCATTCGGCGACTGCTCGCCGGACCGGTCGTATCGGATATGACCGATGTTCGACTGGTGGTACATGCCTCGATCGGGACGATAGATCTCGCCCGTGGAATACACGAAGTCCGTGCCCGCGTTCGCCGTCTTGGGCACAGCGCCGAAGTCGCTGGATAAATCCGTCGGACCAAAGGAGCCGTCACCCAACCGCTTGTCGGCGGAGTTCGGGCGCCTGTTCCCTCCATTCGGATACGGCGTACGCTGCGTGGCGGGATCGAGCTGGTTAGCCACGCGCGTGTGCACGCGACCGCCGTCGAATGCGTTGAACCAGTACAAGATCTCATGACACCACGAACTACAGCCGTCGCCGGTGAAGTTGAAGTCGAACTTCGCGCCCGATGAAATACCGCCGGCGGCGAGTGCGGAGACTGCCGCCCAATCCACCGCGGTGTTTTCTTCCGGCGTACGCGGATAGTACGCCAGCGTCATCGCAGCCATCGTCCTCGCCAACTGCGCGATCTGCACGTTGGTGTACGACGTCCCGTTGGTCCAGCCGGCTGGCGTGGTGAAGCTGTTCGCCGCCGCCAGCGTCGCCGCTTGGGCCAACGAGGCGACGGCCGCATCTCGCACCTGCTTGCGTGTCTGGTACTCGAGGGTCGTGAGGTCGGTGTTCTCGTCGATCACGTACCCCTTGTCGTAGTTGAGTGCGATGCCCATGAGCGAGGCACCGCGCATCAGCTGCGCAATCGTTTCCGCGCGCTTGGTGTTGGCAGCGCTGGTGATCACGAGATTGTTCTTGCGGATGGCCGTGAGCACGTCCACTGCCGACGACAGCGTGGTGTAGTACCCCTGCCAATACGCAATGATCGTGGTCCGCCCCGCCGACGCCAGATCGTTCTGATAGGCACGCGTGTTGCGCGTGCCGTCAGCATCGATCGACGAGTAGAAGTTCATGTTGAAGTTGTTCCACGAGGCCGTGTAGGTCTGGGCCATCGTGACGAGTGGTCCACCGCCTTCCATACCGTCATACGTGTTGAACCACGAGCGCATGGTGCCGCCGGCCACCGCTTCGATCGCGGCAGGATCCGCGAGTGCGCGCTTGGAATCCGGCGCATTCGGGTTTTCGACGTCGAGCGTGTTGCAGCCGGCGAGGAACAGCGCCCCCATGCCGACCGCGAGCGTGCGATTTCGCATGATGTGATAACTCCGGTTGGCGGCGCTCACAGTCCGAGCTCCAGCATGAACGTGAACGTCTTGAAGATCGGATACGTGAAGTAGTCTACACGATACGCGAACGGGTTGGATCCGCCGCCCGAGACGTCTGGATCATACCCGGAGTACTTGGTGGAGGTGAACAGGTTGCGACCGACCACGCCGATACGTGCCGTGCGTCCGTCACCCATACCGACACGCTTCACGAGCGATGCGGGCAGCGTATAGTTCACGGCGAGTTCGCGCAGGCGCACGTAGCTTCCGCCTTCCACGAAGTAGTCGTTGGCGTCGAAGTTGTTGTAGAACGTGGCGTAGTACGTTGTGGGCTTCTTCTCGACCTCCGGCTTGTTGCGCTGGTCGAACGCCGCGTCGCGCTGGTCGAAGAACGGCCACTGACGCGTGTAGTTGTAGATGTCGCCACCCTGCACCCAGTTCACGACCGCCGTGACGGAGAATTTCTTCCAGTTCATCTGGGTGTTGAAATTCAGATTGAAGTCGGGATTCACGTCGCCGATCTCGAACAACGTGTTGCCGGTGGAGTCGGCGAACTTGAGCGGGCGCTCGGCACCGGTGCGAAAGGCGCTCTTGGCCACGAAGAAGCCTTCTTCATTCTGCACGTAGTCGGCCACCGTGCCGGAAAGCCGTCGTGATGCCACCATCTGGCTGACCTGATCGGCTGAGCGGACCCACTTGCTTCCGTACACGATGCCGAACGGCTGTCCGGCCGCGAGTCGGAAGATCGTGGTGTTGGCGACCGGTCCCACGAGGTACGGCGGCACGTCGAGGCTACGCACGACCTGACGCGTGCGGTCACCGGCGATGTTCACACGCCACAGGAAATCCTTCTTGTTGGCCAGCACTGCGCCAAGCAGGACTTCGTGCGTCTTACCGCCGAGCGAGCCGGCGTTGAGCCACTGCGACTGGAAGCCCGTCGCCGCCGACACCGGCACGTTCAGGATCTGGTCGTCGGTGATCTTGCTGGAGTAGCTGTACTCGAAGGTGAAATTCCTGAGGAAGTTGACGTTCAATCCGGCTTCGATTTCACGCGAGAATGCCGGACGCAGATTCGGGTTGCCGAGCGTGATCTTGACGGGGCTGCCACCCTGAATCGCGAATTGCTCGTACTGCGCGTCGAATACCGGGCGGAGACCCGCCTCGCCGTAGGACATGCGGAGTTTGAATTCGTCGACACCGGGGAGCTTGAAGTCTTCCGACACGCGGTACGCGCCCGAGAGACGCTTGAACAGCTTCGAGCGCTGATCGGCGCCGAACAGCGAGGACTCGTCGCGACGAATGAGACCATCCACGATGAACTTGTCCTTGATGTCGAACGTGGTGATCGCGAAGAAGTTCTGGTTGCGGATCGGCTGCGTGTAGGAGTTCGGAATAATCGGGCTCTCGGGATCGCGCGAAGCGGCCGAGAACTCGGTGACGCGCGGCACCGTGAGCGCCGTGGCGCGCACGCTCGTGCCGGTGTTGTTCTGGTCCTCGTACACCCACGCCAACTTGGTGGTATTCGTGAACCACGACATGGTCTTGATGGCCGTCAGCGTGCTACCGAGGTTGTAGGCCTTCGTCTGGTCGACGTCGCTGGAGATGTTTCCCTTGTTCACCGTGCCCGTGGAGCCGATGAAGCCTAACGGCGTGTACGAGCGCAACTCACGCGAGCCGCGATCGAAGTTGGTGTTGGCTTCGTACGTGAGCCACTGGAACGGACGGTAGCGTACCTTGAGCGTGCCCGTGAAGCGATTGCGGTCGTTCAGGTTCTGGATGTTCGACCAGTTGTACAGCGGGTTGGCCACGTTTCCCGACGCCGGTGTCTGGCGGATAGCGGCCTTATACGGCGAGCCGTTCGGGTTGTTCTCGAGCAGGTTGATGTTCGGTTCAAGGAAGCGGAGACCGAAAAAGGCGTCGCCGGAGCTGTCGTCGGCGGCATCGGCCTTCGACTGCCCGAAGAACGCGCCCGTTTGCAGGTCGAGCTTGGGGTGCAGTTCGAGATCGAGGTTCATACGGAAGTTCTGCCGGTTGTAGCCGCTCAGCAGATTCGCGATGCCCTGATCCTTCGAGTTCTGGAAGGAGGCGTTGAAGTTCGACTTCTCGTTGCGCTGACCGACCGAGATGTAGTTCGTCATGAACTGCCCCGAGCGGAACACCTCACCCAGCTGGTCGAAGACCACCGGGTACGTGTTGTCGGAGATCCGGTCGTCTTCCTGAACGCGGTTGCCGTTGGCATCGCGCAAGAATTCACCCGAAGCGTTGACTTTGTACGGATGCGAGAAGTTGTTCGGGATCGTCTTGCGGAGATCGTTGCTGCCGATCTCGTTGCGCACCGTCACGCTGGTCTGGCCGGTCGCGAGTGTCGCGCCACGCTTCGTGAAGATCTGCACCACGCCGTTGGCGGCGTCGGAGCCGTACAGCGAGCTCGCGGCCGCCCCTTTGATGACTTCGATACGCTCGATGTCCTCGGAGTTGATATCGGCGAGCGACAGGCGCGAGATCGTGCCATCGACGATGATGAGTGGATCCTGGCTTCCCGTGAGCGACGTGGGACCACGAAGACGGATACGCGGCGCCGAGCCGGGCTCACCGTTCACGGCCGTTACACTGGCACCGGCCACACGCCCGCTGAGTGCACCCAGCGGTGAGGATGCCGGTGCCTCCTTGATTTGCGCGTTGTCCAGCGCCGCGACGGCGAAGGTCGTCTTCTTCTGCGAGGTCGCTTCCGACACACCCGTCGTGACGACCGCGTCGAGATTGAGCACGTCCTTTTCGAGCTCGAAGTTCTGCTCGCTGCGTCCGGCGACCAGCGTGATCGATCGACGGATGGGGCGGTAGCCGATCGTGCGCGCGAACAGGCTTACCGGCCGACTGGCTCGCGCCGGATCCACCGTAAACGAGTACCGACCCTGTTGGTCGGTGACCGCACCGACCGAGAGCTCGGTAATGCCGACCTGCGTACCACCCAATGGCTGACCGTTCGTAGTCACGCGACCGGTAATGGTCATCGTCGACTGCGCTTGCGCAGCGTCGGGTTTCAGCAGGGAGATGAGTGCGGCGGCGGCGAATAACCGCCGCGAGAGGTGATGCATTGGTGCTCCTGGTCGGGGGTTCGTCCCTACGGAGTGCGGCTTGTTGCTGACCGGAGTCGTTTAGACCCTTTCTATTACGGTATCTGGAAACGTCACACTAACGTCACGGTTTGTCGACCCTATTGTGGGACACGGTGTATATCCATGGTTCGTTCAACCAATTCGGGACCAACTATGACGGCTTTACACCACACATCCGACCGCACCGATTTACTGTCGAGTTCGGCAGTGCCGTGGCGCGTGACGGCGTTCGTCCTACTATTTGTCCTCATGGCAACTCCGCTCGTCGCGCAGAGCGGCGTTCAGAGCGCGACACTGCACGGCCGAATCTTCGACGCCGTATCCGGCGCACCGCTCGTCGGAGCGATGGTAGCCGCGACGACCACTGGGGCAAGTGCGCAAACCGACTCGATGGGCCGGTACCGCATCGAGGGACTCAAGGTCGGCATTCACCGCTTTCTCGTGAGTGCCGTCGGCTACGGTAGAGGATCGGTCTCGCTGGCCTTTGCTCAGCGGGAAGTGATGGAACGAGATCTCGAGCTGGATCCCGTGGGGCGCGAACTCTCCGCGGACGACAGCGCCAAGGTTCAAGTCCTGGCCGCCGTATCCGTGACGGCGCCGATGTCGGCAGGGCGACGATTCGACGACTTTGAACGGCGACGTATCACGGGCCGAGGGCAGTACGTCACCCGCACCCAACTCGAAGAGGGACAGTTCGGCACGTTGCAAGACGCCATGCGCCCGCTTCGCGGCGTGCGCTATTCTTGCGCGGGCTCCACCTGTCTGGTGCAGATGGCACGCGCCCCGCTGGGCTGCTCGCCCGACTACGTCGTCGATGAGCGCGTGGACAACATGTTCGGTCCACTCGTTCCGATACGCGATATTCAGGCGATCGAGGTGTACACCGGCGCCAGTGATGTGCCGGGCGAGTTCGCCGGAACGAACGCCGGCTGCGGCGTAATCGTGATCTGGACGGCGAACGGTCGTGCACCGAAGCGAAAGTAGGGTGACGCGACGCACATCCGGACGCATCACACGACGCCTGTGTGCCGCACTCGCCGCCGTCCTGGCGGGGAGTACGCCGCTCGTCAGGCCCGCCAACGCGCAACCCGCCACGACCGAATCGGCGCCCGTTGCCGCCGACAGTCTCAGCGTAGAACAGTTCGCTGCGCTCGTGCGTCGGGTTTCGGACAGCGGCGGTTACTTCGACACCGACAACCTGATCTCGAACGAATCGAGCCTTCTGCATCCACTCACCACGCTCGACCGGCTCGGTGTTCGCGGCGGTGCCTACATCGGCGTCGGGCCGGATCAGAACTTCAGTCTGATCGCGCGGGTGAGTCCGACGATCGCCTTCATCACGGATATCCGCCGCGACAATCTGCTGCATCACCTGTTGTTCAAGGCGCTCTTCGCACAGGCGCGCAACCGCACCGAGTACGTGGCGCGCTGGCTTGGGCGCCCCGTGCCGTCCAATATCGAGGCGCTGCGCGACCAACCGATCGACTCCATCGTGGCGTGGGCCTCACGCACCGCTGTGACGAGTGCGAGCGCGGATGCTGCTGTACGCGACGTGCGCGCGCGCGTGCTGCGTTACGGCCTCGCCTTGTCCGCGAGCGATCTCGCCACGATCGAACGATTCCATCGCACGTTTATCGCGCAAGGACCGGCGTTGCGCTTCACGAGCACCGGCCGGGCGCCGCGCGACTACTATCCCACACTCGGCCAGTTGATGACCGAGCGCGATCTCACGGGTCGCCAGGCGAGCTATCTGGCGCGGGATCGCGACTTTCAGGTGGTGAAGTCCCTCCAACGCCGCAACCTTGTGGTTCCCGTGGTCGGCGACCTTTCCGGCCCCGGCACACTGCCCCGCATCGGTGCCGTACTGCGCGAGCGAAAGGAATCGCTGTCGGTGCTTTATGCGTCGAACGTCGAAGACTACCTCATCCGCGACGGTCGCTTCGCAGCGTATGCGCAGCACGTGGTGCGCCTCCCACGCCAGCCGCAAAGCGTGATCGTGCGTAGCTGGTTCGGCGGGCCCGGGTCGCATCCGGCGTCGGTCGCGGGGTACTACACCACGCAGCTCGTGCAAACCATGGCGTCGTTCGTGGCGGACAGCGCGGTATCGCGAGTGCGCAGCTATCGGGAGCTCGTGCTGCGGACGTGGGAGCGGTAAGTCGAATCATCTGCACCGTAACGACGCGCGACGGATAGCACCTGCGCCGTTTCGGCTCACCGATATGTCCACTTCCGCCAGACCCCTTCCATCGGTCCGAACTGGTGGCGTGCCAACCACCAGCGGCTGAATAGGGTCTGTCCCGCCAAGATCGCGAGCCCCAGCGGCAGGAAGTAGGTCGCACCCAGTCGACCACCCAGCCCTAGTCCGATCCCGTAGAACACCCCGATGCCGATCAGCGTCTGCATGAGGTAATTCGTGAGTGCCATCCGTCCCGTCGGCGCGAGCCAAATCAGCACACGCTGCCATGCCGGTATGCGCCAGAGGAGTACGAACGCGGCGCCGTACGCGAGGGCAAGCGGAGCCACGCCGATGGAGTACAGCACGGTATCACGAAGGCCAGCCAAGCCGGCGGAACCCTGTGCCCCGGGTGCGACCGCGTTCATCGCCAAGACGAGGCAGGCGGGTAACCCGATTACGACGCCCCACAGGCAGATGCGGCGCAGCAGTGTCACGTGCGCATCGAGATCCTCCCACATCCGCCGCCGCCCGACCAGCATCCCAAGCAGAAACATCGCGAGCACCTTGAACGGCCGGCCTTGGAGCAACAGGTCACCAAGGCGAAAGAAAACCGCCGGAACCGACAGCTTGGCCATCTCGGCGACCCCGCCCTGCACGTAGCTCTCGGCGATGATGGCCGGTTGGGTGACGTCCAAGCCAAGCGCTGTGGCGATGCCGAAGGCCGCCGCGAAGAACGGCGTGCCAATCATGAGCGCAGGATGAACAAGCGTTGGCAGGTAGTTGACGATCGGCAACGCCAGCAGGATCACGACCCAGCGTAGCAGCCGACGGTCGTCCATCCCCCGCAACCGTACCAGAATCATCCCCATCAAGGCGTAGAAGAAGAGGATGTCACCCATCCAGATCAGGATGTGCGCGAAGCCGATCACGGCCAGCACCTTCAGTCTTCGGCGATAGGTGACCAGCGCGGCCCCGTCGTCGCTGCGGCGCCCGAGTTGGAGCGCGAAGCCCAGCCCGAAGAGCAGTGAGAAGAGCGAGTAGAACTTGCCATCCACCAGCGCATGAAACAGGTACTGCGCTGTACCGTCGGTGGGCAGGAGATACTTGGGCGTGAAAACCTGGGTCCCGGGTTAATCCCAGAACGAGAATGACGTCGCGATGTTGCCGAGGCAGACGCCGATCAGCGCAAAGCCACGCAGCGCATCGAGCACCGTGGCGCGCGCATTCGGATCGATCGGGCCCTTGAGGGCTGCGGGCAGCGCAGTCGATCCGGCATGACTGTCCACGCGGGTAGCGGTATTCACTGGACCTCGGCAAGAAGCGATAGGCCAACCTACGCGATTCCCC
>Ga0105049_10005500_pt1 | contig 14750 bp, 2 predicted proteins | sample MAT06_FD_78087 | JGI IMG/M metagenome (GOLD analysis project Ga0105049, IMG submission 78087) | Freshwater microbial communities from Lake Fryxell liftoff mats and glacier meltwater in Antarctica - MAT-06 | ecosystem: Environmental > Aquatic > Freshwater > Ice > Liftoff microbial mat | place... | reverse complement strand
GATCCTTGTTGATGTCGACGTGCACGCGGCTGCGCGCGTGGTTGAGGGGCTCGGGTCGTACATCATCAGCGAGGACGCGGCCATCTCGGACGTGACCGAGGCGTGGCATCGGTTAGGGCTGCATGGGCCAGAGGCGCTGGCGGTGCTGGCGGCTGCGTCGGGCTCGGGAGACGTTGCGGGACTGGGGCCGCTTGGTGCGGTGGAGATTACGATTGGGGGTGAGCGTGTGCTGGTAGCGCGTCGGGATATGACGGGCGACCCCGGGGCCGAACTGTTCGTGCCCGCGAGCGGCGCGAGCGCGGTGTATGGCGCGTTAATGAAGCTGGGCGCCGAGCATCTTCGCGGCGCGGAGGACGAGGCGTTCACGCACGTGAAGGGTGAGTTTCATCTTCGGGAGATTGGATGGGCGGCGTTCAACGTGGCGCGCATCGAGGGAGGCTCGCCGATATATCTGCTGGATTACGGGCCCGAATCGCTGCCGCACGAGAGCGGCGTTTTGAGTTCGCGCGTGAGTTTCACCAAGGGGTGCTACCTCGGGCAAGAGATCGTGGCCCGGATTCAGTCGCTGGGCAGCCCCAAGCAGAAGGTGGTCGCGGTGCGGATCGACGACAAACCCGGCGAACGAGGGCCAACGGTCGGCGAGGAGCAGCAGCCTGAGTGTGGGGCGGCCGTGCTGACGGCGGCGGCGGGGGGGGCCAGCGCCGAGGCAGAGCCGGACGTGATTGGCGGCGTGACCAGTTCGGCGGTGAGCCCGATGCTGGGTGGAGCCGCGATCTGCTTTGCGACGGTGAAGAGCAAGTTTTCAGCGGCGGGCACGCGCGTGCTGGTGGAAGTGGAGGGGCGTGGCCTGCCGGGCACGGTGGGCGCGAATCTGGCACTGTGGACGCGGAGCGCCGCAACTGGAGTGGCGGGATGAGCAGCCGTCGGCTCATTGTGATCGGTGGGGGCAATATGGGAGGTGCGATCCTGCGCGGGGCGATCGCGGCCGGGGTGGTCTGGGCTGAGCGAGCGGCGGTCGCCGAGCCGGAAGGCGGCAAACGGGCCGAGTTTGCGGCTGCGGGCATAGCGGTATTCGAGAAGGCGGCTGAGGCGGCGGAGATGGTCGGGCCGGGGGACCTGATGCTGGTGGCGGTGAAGCCGCAGTATTTCGCGGATGTGGCTCCCGCGATTCACGAGGGCGCTTCACGGGGTGGCGTGGTGGTATCGATCATGGCCGGCGTGACGGTGCGACGCCTGCGCGAAGCGGCGAGTGACTCAAGCCGGGTGGTTCGCGTGATGCCGAACCTGCCAGCCTCGATCGGGGCGGGCATGACGGCGATTGCTCGGCCGCAAGCTGGAGCGCTCACGGCCGAGGAGATAGGGGCCGTAAAGGCGGTGTTTGAGGCCGTGGGGCGGGTGTGCGAGATAGACGAAGCGATGATGAACGCGTTTACGGCGGTGGGGGGATCGGGTCCGGCGTACCTGTTCTATCTGGCCGAGGGGATGGAAAAGGGGGCGTGCGAGCTGGGATTTTCAGCCGCGGAGGCCCGGGTGATCGTGGGTCAGACACTGCTGGGGGCGGCGCGGCTGCTGGGAGAGAGCGGGACTGAGCCGGGTGTCGATCGTGGGCCGGGCGCGCTGCGCGAAAGCGTGACGAGCCGTGGCGGAACGACGGCGGCGGCGGTTGGGGTGCTGGATGAAAACCGCGTTTTGAACGTGATTTGCGCGGCAATCGCGGCCGCGAGGGCACGCGGAGAGGAAATTGGAAAAGTGTAAAATTCTGGCGCGGGCGGGAGCATCCGCTCCGTCAGAGTCCGCGTATAGGAGAGCTTCAGGCCGAGCGATCGGGACGCGGTCGGGTTGCGCGTGCGGGTGAACTCTCATCCGTGCGACTCTGTTCCTGGCGGTGTCGAGTCTGGCGGCTGATTTTTCGAGTGGCCCCCGATTAGGCGGCTGTTTACCGTGAGGCGACTTGCGAGTGAAATCGGAGAACCAGTAGCGAGAACCGTTCGGAGTCGGTACGCTTGAACGTTCTCCGCACGGTTGGTGCTGGGCGGGGTGTGTGTCGGGTTGGTAGCTGGTCGCTGTGTGGCGAGATTCCACTCGGAATCATTGTAGTTTCGTGAGTTTGTCCCGAGATGTCGTCCAAGATCGCGTCACTTCGATGGTGGCCGTCGTCCCGGTTTGTCCCTGAAGGTGCTCTTTCAGTAGTTTGTCCGTCGCTCTGTTGAAATGCAGATCGAATCGAGGAGTTCGGCATGAATCGGAAGGACCTGTCTGGCCTCAACTCTGTTTCGCTCACTTCTGGCGCCGGCACGTTCGGCGCGCACATGTTTGGCAAGGGGATTGGCAAGAAGCGCCTCGGCAACGAGGCGATCGGCTTGGCATCGAAGGCTGGCACCGCACCTGAGGCGCGCGCCATCGAAGCGCTCGAAGCCCGCCAGTTGCTCTTTGCGCTGACCGCCGACCCGTACTCACTCCTGCAGTTCGGCCTGCCGTTCGGCACGGGCGCGATCGGTGCCGGCCTTGCCGGTGCATCCATCAGCGCCAACTACTTTGTGCCGATCGTGCGCCAGCAGATCAGCCAGTTCACCGCGGGAACGCCCATCACCCAGAACTTCGACGCCGACCTGCGCACCCTCGACGGCATCCTGAGTCCGCAGGGACCGCGCGGCAACAACACGGTTGCCCCGGGCCAGATCGGCACGCGTCCGGGCGATGCGATCCCGACCTTCAACTTCCGACCGATCCCCGGCACCGACACGGCGGCGCCGACATCGTTCGTTCAGCTTCGGCACTTCAACTACGGCGCGGCCACTCCCGATCTTTCGCCCAGCATCGTCACCGGCAACTCCACTTCAGGCGGTGCTCAGTTGTTCTTCGGCGTGCAGGATGATCAGTCGGTCGAGTTCCGTCTGCCGACGGGCACGTTCACGTCAACTTTCCAGCAGCGCAGCACCGGTCTGAGTGGGGTTCGTCAAGCCCAGTTCACGACCCCGAACCTCTTCACGGTGGAAGATTTTAACACCGAGCCGGACCCCGTGGCATTCCCCAACTATCCATTGATTTCGAATCAGACGCCGGTTGGGCCGTCGAATATTCAGTTCGATTTTGCCGGCGGGGCGGTGGTTCCGAGTTACGTCGTTCCCTTGGCGATCGGTGGCGGTGGCGGCACCACGGGTGGCCATATCGGCACCGTGATCGGCGCGGGCGTCGGGGCTCAGTTTGGGGTTCGCGTGGTACAGGTCACCGATCCGGCGACCGTGACCGGTCCCGAGCAGAACGTTTCAAACACCATCGCCCGGCTCGTGACGCGGTTCCGGTTCCGCACGCCGGGCTTTGCGGCCACCACCAACCTCGACATGGCGACGGCGACGCCGCCGCTCGCTATCGACGCGGCTGGAACCGTGCTGTCCGCCATGGCGGGGCAGCTCTTTGCCTTCCGGCCCAACGGTGGTGCCACCGCCAACATTAATATTCCTGCGCCGGTGGCACCTGCGACCGTAGGTACGGGTCTTGAGGTCCAGTCGAACTTGGCAGCCGGGCAGTCTGTCTCGGCGTTTGTCAAAGGTACCGAGGACTTTGCCAGCGTGAGTCGCATTTTCGATACGTTCACGTTCCGCAACAACAACCTCGTTCTCAACGTGCCAACGGTCAACTTCGGCGTGCAACTGCTTTATCGCGGCACGGTGGTGCAGACCCTGACGCAGGGCGCGGTAGCGGCCCTTCAGAACGCGGCCGGAAACATCACACTTGCTCGCGCCGCGGGCTTTGATGAAGTCCGCTATACCTTCGCGGGCAACGGCCAGTTGCGTGTTGACGACTTTACCGCCTCGGGTCGCGGCACCCTCGACCCGGCTACCCAGGTCCAGTTGGTGCGGGACGGCGTGGTCGTCGACACTCGTTCGCCCGCCCAGTTGGCGACGGCGGTCGTGGCCCTGACCCCGTACATCGACTCAACCGATCTGAATCAAGGCAGAGAATACAGGCTTGATCTCGCGGCCGGTTTTGACGAGGTCCGCTTCCTGCACACCGCCGCGGGCGGGCTCGCATCCTCGGGCGTGATCATCGACGACATCAAGGCCCAGGCTCAGGGCGAGTTGAACGCTGGCACAATCGTCGAACTCGTCAAGCAGGGTCGCGTCGTTGATACGTATACGGCAGTCGAACTCAACGCTTCTGTCATTGGGGTCGCGGACTTCGGCACAACGCCCGACATCGCACCCGGACAAGTTGGCAGGGTCACGATTCTCGGCGCAGCGCGCGTCCCGGGCGAGTTCCCCGGAGTGGAAAACTTGCCATCCTTCCGCTATGCCATCGGCCGTCGCGATAACCCCAACACGCCGACCAACGAGTCGGCAGTTGAGACGTTCGAGACCATCCGGATCCGCCGCGATGGTTCGGTCGGCCTTGACGATGCTGGCATCATTATCGACGACATGGCGCTCCTGCAGCCCCCCGGCCGCTTCAACACCTTCACCCAAACCCGCGTTCGCACCGCCCAGTTCGCATTCACAGGCCTTGACAACGACCTCACCGGTGGCCTGGGCGACGGCGTGACGTTCAACAACGGCCGCCTGCGCGGCGTGAGCGCCGTCGAGCGCTTCAACGACGGCGCGGGCGTTCCGGCCGGCCAGTTCACCGCCGATCAGTTGCTGCTCAATCCCGACAGCAACCGCCTCAACATCGCCCTGGGCAACTATCTGCCGGGTGACCGGCCGAGCATTGATCCCAGCGGCCAAAGCAATGAGCTGGCGGCGCAGCTCACCGGGACGCAGACCATCAGCTTCTCATACCTTGACGATCGGGGCGCGCCCCGTCCGCTCACCAACTTCTCGTTCATCGCCGGCGCCAGCGGCCTCGACGACGGCACGCAGGTTGAACTCATCCGTAACGGTCGGGTGATTCGTACGTTTTCGTCGGCCGATTTGCAGAACTTGGCGGTCCAGTTTGCCAACCCGGCCCCCGGCGTTAACGACCCGGCCGGCCAGGTCTTCCTGTTTGATACCCAGACCAACGTCAGCGCGGCCGATCCCGACGCGGCGTTTACCGAGTTTGATGTCGGCTTTGAAGAAGCCATCACGAACTTCTCAGCGGCGTTTGACACGGTCCGCCTCTCGCGCGTGGGCGGCGCAGGCACCGATGCCGGCGGCATCAATATCGACCGCATCGGCGGATACTTCCCGGCCATGGCCGAGGTGTTTGACCTCTACGGCCGTCCGTTCCACCCCACGCTGCGCGCCGGCGAGCCCGAGGGCGTGGTTCCCTATCTGCTCGGCGACGCCAACGACGACGGCGTGCCTGAATACAACGACGGCATCGGCCGCATTGTGCTGAGCAACACGCAGACCCCGCGCAATCTCCGCGGCATCGCGCCCGCGCTCGGCGCAGGCACCGCGAACCTCACGGTCTACGGCGCCACCGCCGGCGATTATAATGAGCCCACGGACTCATTCGCCGGGGCCGGTATCAACGCCACGATCGGCAACTTGACCGACCTTGAGACTGCGGGCCGCTTTGGCTACTTCATCCGTAACGATGGCACCAACGGCATCGTGTTCGGCCTGCCCAACGGCACCGGCTCGGTCGTCATCGGCTCGCCCTTCGTGCGTGACAATCGCGATCCGATCCTGTACCACGGCGTCAATCCCGCGGCACAGGTGATGCAGGATCTCCCCTCGTCGTTCCCGGTGGCGCGCGGCTCGCCCGCGGGCCCGCTGGGGACGCGCACCGGTGGTGGATTCACTGACGAGGTCGGCCGCCCCGCCGGTCCCGGCCCGGCTCCATTGCAGCTCATCGCCGGCCCTCCCTTCCGCCGTATTCCCGTAAACTACAGCGGTCAGCCCATCGAGGATGCTCTCGCCGCCAACCCGATTGTGCAGATCGCCCCCGGCCAGTTTCTCGTTCCCAACGCGGCCCCTTCGGGTGACATGCAGGGGATTTTCTCGGCCGTCGGTCAGTCGGTTGGTGATATTACCGTGCACGGCATCGTCCACGGCACCAGCCACATCTTCGGCTCGGCCCGCCGCTTTGCGGTTGGCTACCTCCCCGGCAGCGTGCTCATTGATGGTGACGTTGGCCTCTTCAGCGTGGCCAGCGATTCGGGCGGCGTCTATATCGACGACAACCAGCCCAACGGCCCGCCGGACTTCCCACCCCCGGGCAATCCGCCTCGTCCGCTTGAGGCTACCGGTGCCCGCATCTTCATCATCGGCGCCGTGCGTCAGATGCAGTTCGGTGGCCGCAACCTCTCGCCGGTCACGGTGCTCAACGATCAGCGCGACCCCAACATCGCTCACACCGACTTCATCCGCTATCAGGAACTCGAGCAGGTGCTCGGGATCAACCCCGCCTCGCAAACGCCTGAAGCCGATTACAACGCCGGCTCGTTCGGCGCGATTCTTGGCGGCGGCCGCGCCGTGGTGCCCTATGGCACGGCGGGCTATCGCAACGGCTACCTCGACGGCGCCGAATACGTCGGCAGCCCGCTGCGCGCGGTGACCATCAACGGATCGATCGGCGCTTCGGACGCCATTTCGGCGACCGATCAGACCGACATTTTCGCGTTCACTGCTATCGGCTGCGAGACGATCTCGCTGAGCGCCAGCTTCTTCCCGCCGCCGGCGTCATCGCAGGCCGCGCTCCAGCAGGTCTTCGTGCGCATTGTCAATGCCGACGGACGCACGCTCGTCAGCAACCAGTTCTCGTTCCTTGATGCCGCCCGCACGCCCAACCAGCCGGTCTCGGTCCAGCTCAGCTTCACGCCCGATCAGACCGACACGTACTACATCGTGCTCTCGGCTGACCCACCGCAGAACACCCCGCAGAACCCGGATCTCACCTATCAGATCCAGCTCTCGGGTATCGCGCCTGTCTCCCTCGGTTCTTATAAGAGCGGTGCCAAGACGTACTCACTCATCGACGTTCGCGGCGACGTCGGCCGCTTTGTCACCGGTGCGCAGTTCCAGGGCGAGGACGAGGCCATCGTGCTTCCCGCGCCGGCGGTCATTCAGACCAGCGAAGATGTCAACGCCTTCCTGGGATATCAGTCGACGCTCAACGTCACCGGCAGTGTTCGCTCGCTTCGCTTCGCGGGCGACCTCGTGAATGCCACGTTCAACATCAGCGGTGACCTCGGCCGCTTCCAGGTCGGCGGGTTCTTCGGCTCGACCCCGCTTGATCAGGTCGATGTCGAGTCACTCGTCCTTAACGTTGGCGGCAGCATCGGCTCGTTCCTGGTCTCGGGCGCTCTGGCGGGCGACTCCAACACCGACAACGCTCCGACGGTTGCGGGCCCGGTGGTGATCAACACCGGCACAGCCGGCGGCCCGGGCAATATCGGCCAGTTCATCGTGGGTGAGTTCATCGCCGGCATCGGCACCACCATCAGGACTTCGGACAACTCGGTCATCGGCCGCTTTGTTACGCCGCGGATCGCCGTTGGTAACCCGACGATCAACATGGGTATTGGCTCTGATATCCGTTTCGCGGAAATCGGGCAGATATCCACTGGCTTTGCAAACTCCTCACCGCCCGTCGAGAACTCATTCCAGGTCATCGCTTACGACCAGACGTATTCCATTACCGACGACTCAGGCTCGGTCTACCGCATCAAGATCGACGGCGGCAACATCAGTCAGGCCCAGGCCTCGTTTGCAACCATCGTGTTCCTGCCGATCCAGGGCTCACAGGGCGTGGCCATCGCGGGTCTCAATGCCAATCTCACCGGCGGCGCGTCTCTCGTTATTGAGGGTCAGTCCGGCGGCCGGGTGGGCATTGGCCGCCTGACTGTCGCGGCGACAGCCGGATCGACGCTCACCAACTCGTCGAGTATTCGCTTTAGAGGCTCGGCGGAAGTGGACGTGTTCCGCCTTGATGCGACGGGCACGTACAACTCGATTACCAACACCACCGTCGGCGGCGACATCGTGGTGGCGGATGTCGAAACTCTCAACTCACTCAGCATCACGCGCGGCAATCTCGGCTACACCGACCTTCCCAACCTCAGTCTGTGCGACGGCGCTCGCTATGGCGTTGAACTCGGTCTCGTCGTCGCTGACGATGCCGCCGCTCAGGCTGTGGGCGATCCGATCGTCATCCCGGCGGGCGTGCTCAACCCGCTCATCGGCGACGGCGCGGGCGGCATCTTCACGCCCTTCAACCCCGGCGCGGATAATGCGGGCACTGACGACCCGACGCTTGAAGACATCGGCGCTCCCGGCAATGTGACTTTCAACGGCCTGGTGGTTCGCCAGGGCGGCATTCAGAACATCTCGGTGGCCGGCGCGGTTGGCGATGTAAACGTGATGAACGGCACGATTGTGCGGATGACGGTCAACGACGATCGCATCACGGCACCCGGTGGGTATGACGGCATTCGCGGCGTGGTCGCCGCGGCGGCGATCGGCATCATCGATGTTGGCGACGGCCTCAAGAGCGTCGGCAACGACTCGTTCGCCGATGCGGGCATCTTCGCGACCGGCGTGATCAATCGCATCATCGGCGGCACCCGCTACGCGGGCGTTCGCATCGAGGGTGTGATCATCGGATTCGGCGGCGTGAACTCGGTGTCTCTCACCAATGGCATTTACGACGGTGCGTACATCGCGGCCGCCACGTGGGATTCGTATTGGTACTCGGCCCGGCGCACCAATCCGCCGCAGCTCGACGCCCTGGACGCACCAGTCGATTCGGGCACGGTCGGCTCGGTCATCGGCACCAACAGCCCGTTCTTCCGCTCGACCGTGTTCGGCACGACCATTAACAACGTGCAGATCACTAACGCGGCGTTCGACGCTTCGACGATCGAGGCTCGCGGTCTGGTGGGCATCGGCACCGTGAGTGCGCTTGAGTTCAAGAACTCGACGCAGTTCGGCGAGCCCCTCGAGTTCCGCCAGGCCCAGATTCTCTCGGCCTCCAACATCCGTTCGATCACTGCCGTTCGCGATATCACTGACCTCTATGTCGATGCTCAGGCGGGCATCACGCAGGGCATTGTCGCTACCAACTTCACCCGCGCCAACATTCAAGTTGACGCGACGCTCTCCAGGCTCGATGCCCGCGGCTCAATCCGCTCATCGCAGATTGTCAGCGGTCGCGCCGATTCGATCACGGCTCGCAACGACATCCGCTCCACGAGCGTGCGCATCGCCGGCCGTATCACGACGCTTACGGCGGGTGGCGACATCACCAATACCGAGATTCTCTCGAGTGGTCCTGACGGCCGCATCACCACGCTCCGCGCCGGTGGCGATTTCACCGGTTCGATCAGCAGCAGCGGACCGATCGGCACGATCCAGGCCGGTCGCGACATCAACGGCTCGATCGTGACGACCGACTCCAACGACGGCACGATCGGCACGATCCGTGCCGGTCGCGACATGGCGGCCAGCGTCGACGCGCTGACGACGGTGACGAGCATCACGGCCGGCCGCAACATCGGTGATCGTCCCGGCTCGGCGTTCGCCCCCCGCGACAGCATCGCGGTTTCGGGCAACATCGGCTCGATTACGGCAGCGGGCGCGATCTACAGCTACATCACCGTCTCGGGCAATGTGACCGGGTCCATCTCGATGGGCCGGGTCAACGGCACGCCAACGGGCGACCTCGTCTCAGAGGCCTATATCGATGTCTTCGGCCGCATCCCCTCGGTCGTCATCACCGGCGACTTTGGCGGGTCGATCCTCAGCCGCTCGGGCGGCATTGGCAGCGTCAAGATCACTAACGGTTCGTTCCGTCGCGGCTTTGATGTCGCGAACCCCAATCGCATCGAGGCCCGCGATGGCGACATCGGCTCGATCACGGTTACGGGTGGTTCGATCTTCGGCAACATCATCGCTCGCGACGGCTCGATCGGTACGATCTCGGTCACGGCGGTGGGCGGTCTCTTCGGCGACATCGGTATCAACCCGGATCGCTCGGCCGCCACGGCCGTGCCGGGCGACCTCTTCCGCAACCAGCTTCCCCCCGGTGTGACGACAACGGCGGGCATTGACGGCCCGACCATCAGCGCTGGACGCGACATCGGCACGGTGAGCGTGGCCGGCGGCGTCTTCGAGTCCACCATCAACGCCGGCCGCACGCTCACCAGCGTGAACGTGGGCGCCAGCGGTATCCGCAACGACGCCGCCACCGGTGCGGGCGTTCTGGGCAGCTTCATCGCTGCTGGTGACACCATCACCGGCGTGAACGTGACTGGCCCGGTCACGGGCCTGCACATTATCGCGGGCGTGACGGCCCTCGGCACCGACAACGCCTTTGGCGGCGTCGGCGCTGCGACCGACACAGTCAAGTCTGGCAAGATCGGCAACGTGACCTTCCGTGCCGGCTCGACCAACACCAAGGTGACGGCGGGTATGACCGCCGGTGCCGACGGTGTCTACAACACTGCTGATGACGCTCCGGCCGCGGGTATCTCAACGGTCGGCAACGTGGCCGTGACTACCGGCGCCGCCGTGACCACCAGCGTCTTCGCCGATACGGCCATTGGCACCACTGCCGCGGGCATCACGCGCGGCTTCGGCACGGGCCAGGCCGATGCGCGTGTCTACACCGGCGCCACGGCCGGTGCGACCTTCACTCCGCTTGTTTCGGGTGTGGTAACGACCGTGACGGTGGGGGCCGACTCGGCCACCATCCGCTTCACCGGCACCGGCCAGACCCGCGCGGTCTACGACTCGGCCACGCGTCGCCTCATCCTGTTCTCGGCCGACGGCTCGCCCGTCACCGTGACGGGCGTGGTGGTCGATAGCGCGGCGGCCCAGCTCACCAACTTCAACATCGTGACAACCGACGACGTCTCGGTGACTTCGCTCGAGGTGAAGGTGCCGCTCCGCGGCACATCAAGCCTGTATGTTGATGGCAACATCAGCACGCTGCGGCTTGAGAACGTGACGGCGACGGGCGGCTTCGGCGCCGGTGGTGCGATCAACACCGCCACCATCGGGCTGCCGGGCACGGTGCAGGCACCGGCCGCGGCGAACACGCTGGGCATCTCAGCGGCGACCATCGGCACGCTCACGGTGAACGGCGACTTCGGCACCAGTGCCACCCACCGCATCGACACCCTGTCGATCACCACCCTGACGGTGAACGGGGCGTTCCGCGGCGTCGCGAGCGTTGCTCGCGATATCACGACCGTGACCATCAATGGCATCCTCAACGCCGGCCGCATCCGCGCCGGTGGCAACATCACCACCTTCCGGGCCAACTCGGCCAGCCTCGGCCGTGTGAGCGCGGGCGGCAATATCGGCACCATCAACGTCAACGGTGACGTGACCGACACCCCGTTCCACGCCGGTGTCGATCTCGGCACCGACGCCAACTTCGGCGGCGTGGGCACGGCGGCAGACGTCATCAGCGCCGGCAATATCGGCACCGTCACAATCCGCGGAAACTTCATCCGCTCCGACGTGGCGGCTGGCGTGAGCCGCGGCGCCGACGGGTTTGTGAACACCGGCGACGATCAGGTGGCTGATGGCCGCTCGACCGTCGGCACCGTGACCATCAACGGTTTGCAAGTCGGATCCGTGTCGGGCTCGCAGCAGTACGCGGTGATCTCGACGGGTGGCAACGGCATCACCCGGGTCAACCGCGTGACGGTTGGCGGCGGCAACTTCGGCAACTTCAACTCAGCCGTCACCACGATCGGGGCGACCCCGCTCCGCGTGAACGACCTGCGGGTGGCCCAGAGCGGGCCGGGCCTTTTCCGTGCCACAATCTCGTTCAACCAGGCCATCACGGGCGACACGCTGGCGGCGGCCTTGTCGATCAGCGCGGTTCGCGTCATCAACGGTGTGACGACGCTCATCCCGCTCACGGCGGGCGTTGATTACACCGCGCGTTACGTCGCGGCATCGCGTTCGGCCGTTATCGACTTCTCGGCCGCCATCACCCAGGCGGACCTCGCCGGCGACACGCAGACTGACTCGGTCGCCGGTCCGGGCATCTTCCGCTTCACGCTCGATGCCGGGACGATCCGCGGTCAGTCAACGGGCAGCAACCTTGACGGCAACAGCGACGGGGCCCTTACGGGCGCCGCCGATGACTTCGTCGGCGACGCGCTGGTGGGCGACGCTGGTGACCGCCTGTTCAGCGGCACCACCGCCGACGGCATCACCTTCTACGGCCCGACCTCGCTCGACGCCCTGATGGACAATGACCGCGGCAATACCGACAACCTCGCCGACACGAACCGTCGCTTCACGGTCCGCGGCTTCGCCGGCGACCATCCCGATTCGGACCCTGTGAGCTTTGATTCCGGCGGCGACGTCGATATCTACTCGGTTTCGCTCCGAGCGGGCCAGATCCTGCGGCTCAGTGCCATCACGGGTTCCGCTACGGGCCTTGGCCTGGCGATCATCTCCAGCGACGACACTGGCCTGGTTGACAATCAAGGCATCTTGGCGACGAGCGCCCAACTTCAGCGGCTCTTCAGCGCTGATCCCAACGCAACGGGCCTCGAATACCTGGTCACGGTCACGGGCGTCTACAACATCGTGCTGCTGCCCAACGTTGCCGACCTCCTTGAGTTTAACCCGTTCGGCGCGTTCGCGGCCAGCGACTCGTCGACGGCCGTCGGCGCTCAGCCCGCTGCGGGCACATCGGGCGACTACTCGTTTGACATTACGATTGCCGACGACGGCGACAACGGCTTCTACGGTTCGGCCGGCGTTGACACGGCGGCGGCTTCGCGCCTCGTGACGTTTGACGACTTTGCGGGCCTCGACATGGTCTTGGGGACCGCCGACGACCTGAAGGTGGCGCTGATTGACGATCTCAACGGGGCCAACCCGCAGTTTGCCTTCCAGATCTACCTGGGGGCCGACGGCACGCTCGGCACCGACGACGACGAGTTCCGCGGCGGTAACGGCGTGGGCTTCTATGTGCGCCAGACGGCGGGCGCCGACCTGACGCTCAACACCGTCGACGATGTGCAGACGGTGACGCGTGATGCGCTCGCCGGCTCGGCACCGGTCGATCCGGACGGTGGCGGCCCGCTCCTGGCCGTGCCGGTTGCGGCCAACTTTGCCGGCGTTGACACGATCCTCGGTACGGCCGACGATGTGCGGACCGTGACGCGTGCGTCCACCACGGGTGGCACGTTCACGTATCGCCTTATCGCCGGTCCCAACGGCTCATTCACCTCGGCCGACGCGATCGTTCGCGGCACGGACGGGGCGGGCACGACCTCATCACGGGCGTCGGGCCTGGACGGGGCCTTCGGTACTGGTGACGATCTGATCCGCACCACGGGCGATGCCGGCGACGGCACGCTGCTCGCGGGTACGCAGGTCACGCGCAGTGACTTCGCCGGCACCGATGGCATCATCGGTAACGCGGACGATACCCGCACCTTCACCCGCGACGGTGTGACCTTCACGATCACCGGCGGAGCCAACAACGCCCTCACGTTCGGGGCCGATGACATCATCACGGCTTCGCGTGTGACCGACGGCACCACGGCCGCGTACGAGACGGTCTACACCGCCGGCACCGACGGCCTCTTCGGCACGGGCGACGATGTTGCGACCAGCACGATCCGGGGCGCGATCGGCGATCCGGGCTCGGTCGGGGTTCCCAGCACCGCCGTTGGCGATGTGGATATCTACCACCTCAACGACGGCGGCACCATCGCCGCTGGTACGCGCGTTCGTGTCACCCTCAAGGTCGGCAGCCAGGGCGGCAACCTCGGCATTCTCCAGCCGGTGTTCGACCAGTTCGGCAATGTGAGGAGCGTCCGCGTCATCGATAATCGCGGAGCGGTGCAACTGGGAATTTTCGATACCAGCCTGGCCGGCGCGATCAACGACGGTGCCCTGGTGGCGGCCTCGGGCGACCTCTCGGGTGCGGCGGGAACACCGTCCTACACGGTGGGCAACTCGCTGGCCTCCTACGGCGTTGATAACAACGGCGACTTCTTCATCGAGTACGCGACCCCGCAGCGGCAGGATGCTCCGACCCGCAGCGGCACGTTCGCGGCATACGTTCAGGGTGTGGTCCAGACGGACTACACGCTCGAGGTCAAGACTGTCGGCAGCGTCACCACGCTCCCGGCGGCCCCGCTGTCGCAGAACGTGCTCGTGGACTTCGGTGGCGGCACGGTGAACTTCATCCAGGCCAACCCCTACAAGACAACCTCGTTCGAGGCGTTCGATGCCGAGTCGGTCGGTCTGGCCATCAACATCCAGACCGGTCCGGGTGAGTTCGATGTCGTCTCGGCCACGCAGTACATCCGCGATCAAACCGTCTTGGCTCTTCAGGCGGCGTTCGATGCGGCTGGCCTCAACGTGATCGTGAGTGCCAATCCTGGTGACTTCGAAGGTCAGGATTACTCGAGCGTGTTTGTCACATCGTCTGACGAGCCGCCGGCTCTGTTCGGCAACGGACAGTTCGGCGTCACGCAGCGTGTCGATATCTTCAACGCCAATGCCAACGACCAGGCCGTAGTCTTCGCCAACGCCCTCACGGTGCTTGGCGACACGCCCGATCGCGACGGTGTCGACTCGTTCGTGACGCACCTTTCGACGGCGGTCGGTCGCCGCATCGGCGAGCTGGTGGGTCTGCGGGCCAACACGGCCGAGAATAACGGCGCCGCGCCGGACATCATGGCGAGCAACTCGGTTGCGACGGGTCTGGCCGGCGGCTTCCAGAACTTCGCCCGGCCGCTCTCGGGTCAGGGTGATTCCCGCACCGACACCGACTTCTTCCTCGGTGTACAGAATACGGCCTCGCTCCTGCAGCGCATCTTCTTTAACCCGTAAGCCAAGCCT
>Ga0105049_10005499_pt1 | contig 14750 bp, 6 predicted proteins | sample MAT06_FD_78087 | JGI IMG/M metagenome (GOLD analysis project Ga0105049, IMG submission 78087) | Freshwater microbial communities from Lake Fryxell liftoff mats and glacier meltwater in Antarctica - MAT-06 | ecosystem: Environmental > Aquatic > Freshwater > Ice > Liftoff microbial mat | place... | reverse complement strand
GGGACTTTGCCAACAAGCAAACAACACCCATCAAGCAGAGGAACCAAAACAAACCACCAAAGCTTGCGATCCGCCGTCGTAGACGCGTTGACTGCGCGGGAGACCCTGAGGCTATCGCCGCCAGAAAGAAGGCTGCGGTACCGGAGATGGCAGTGACAGCCAGGGCGACAAACCAACGACCGGTTGGCCAGGGCGTGAATCCAGCTTTTACTGGGCCGCCGTCAATGTAGCCGCCAATCGTGTAACAAAAGAATGCCAAGCCGAAGACTCCATAAACAATGCTTGGTACCCCTGCCAAATTGTTAATGCTGATTCGAATCATGCTCAATACCCATCCGCTCTTGGCGTACTCTCTCATGTAGAGGGCCGCGATCACTCCAAAGGGCATAACTGCAATCGACATAATCAGTGTCATCACAATCGTGCCCCAAATCGCCGGAAAGAAACCACCCTCGATCCCGCCTTCACGCGGCTGTCCAAACAAGAACTCCAACCAACGAATAGCATAGAGATTGAGCTTGCCCATCAGACTCAATCGATTGGGTTCGACCAATCTGACGATATCCGATACCAGAACACTGGTTTCTCGAAGTGTCGCTACTCGAATCGATTTTTTCGATGCGTCAACAGACAACCACAGTCGTTTTTTGCCAGCCTTGAGGTCCAAAACCGCCAACGATTGCGTAGGGCTCAGTGCAGTAAGACCGACAGAATTCGCTTGCAATTGCTCCTCGTCTACACCGATGACCATTGCCAGATCCGCTGCTCCCACCGTTTCGATCGACGCAGTCCAATCCAACTCGCCAATCCAATCCAACATGGGTACTTGAAAGGTCACGACATCCGATCTCAGCTGTTCTTCCAAGCGAGCGATTTCGAGATTGAGTGAGTACTGTTGCTTTGAGACCGAACGGACTGTCGCGATCAAGGCGGCTACCGCTCGTTTGGAAACCGTAGGTATCGTATCCATCTGAGTTTCAATCGCGGCAATGGATTCGGCGAAGGGTACTAGCTCAGCTTCGTGTAACGCTTTGCCCTGGCGCTCGAACTGCTCCAGCGATCGAGGTAGTTTGGAGGTTGTCGGAACTCGTTTCTTCCAAATCGCCAAAGAGTCCGCCATGTCCTGCCACATCGCCTCCGCGATCCCCTGACCTGTCGCTGTTTGTGTGGCTTCGTCCGCGATGGCTTGCAAGTCGGTTTCGTCCCGCAACTCTGCTCTGCGAACTTCTACTCTCGCTGCAGACAGCCTGTGGTCGAATCGGCCAAGCGTCCGTTTCGCCGATTCGATTTTCGCTCGGATGGTTATCTGCTTACTCAGAGATGCCTCCACCGCACTCCGCAATAGCTCGGGATCCGCAACCGTATGGACGAGATCGCTCGATGGCTGGCCACCGACGAGGGCTGGGCCACCGACGAGGGTTGCCCCCCAGTTTTTTCGCAGCTCGGTTGCCAATTTCTCGAGAGAGTCACTCAGTTCAACGCCGACCTCAGCGGGGGACTGGGCAGCGGGGGACTGGGCAGCGGGGGACTGGGCAGCGGGGGCACCGTTTGCGGCGGTCAGACTCGCCAAGTTGTCGAAGAGGACCTTTAGCTTCGCGTACTCAGCGAACAACTCCGGTGCATACTTTTGTTCCAATCGAACGGGGAATCCATAAAGCACTCCCCATTCTCGTCTTTCCAGCAGCCACACTTCTTCGGGCCGGTAGGCACTGTTGGATTTCGATCCAGCGGTATTGATCGTGACTTCGGGAACGAAAGCAAAGTGGCGATTCGTGACATCGTAGTTACCCGTTCGCAAATAGAGCTGAGTCGATTCTGCTTGGTCACGACCTGCCAAGACCGCTTCGGCCTTGGCGATGCTCTGGGCGTCGAGCTGAGAGAACGCTTGTCGATTGATGTTGTAGGGTTGTTCGTATTGAAGTTCGCCCGCTTCCATTTCGCCGTTCAGCAACGGATACATTGCGAAAGGACGTTGCCAATGGGTTGCCAGTCCTTTGTAAAGAATGAGTCCGAGCAAGGCGATGATCATGCTGCACGCGATGGCGAACATGCCGCCAGAGAGCCAAACCATGGGCTCACCTTGCGAAATGAGGGTTTGCCCGGTTGCTTGGGAACGCGGATGGATCTTCATAGCTGGTACGCTCGCTTGCGAAATCGCAATCGGACTACCTCCGCAATGGTGTTCGCGACGAGCGTAAAGCAAAACAGCAAAAAGGCAGCTAGAAAAAGAGCATGGTAGTGGGTCGAGCCACGCGCAGCTTCAGGCAACTCGGTTGCGAGCGTTGCAGACAACGTGCGGTAGCCATTCATCGGATTGATGTCCATCACCGGAGTGTTCCCAGCTGCCATCAAAACGATCATGGTCTCCCCCACAGCTCGGCCGAATCCGATCATGAGGGCACTGAAAATGCCGCTCATCGCCGTTGGAATGACAACGCGAAAGGTGGTCTGCCAGGTGGTTGCCCCACAGCCCAGCGAAGCGCTGCGCAAGTGTTCTGGTACGGACTGCAGCGCGTCTTCCGCAATGGTGTAAATCAACGGGATGATGGCGAATCCCAAAATGGAACCGACCAACAAAGCATTTCGTTCTTGGTAGGGGCCCAGGAGCGACCCCCGTGGATCCAAGCCGAAAAACCCTAATGTCGATGCTGCGACAGCCGAAAGAACCAAAGTCGCAACCGTGGCCACAATAAAGATACCTAAGTTGACATAAGAAAACCTAGCTATAGTCATTCGACGAGCATAGTTCTGCATGAATGGACTAAGGGGACCTGCTACGAGCCATGCGATTACAAAAGCTGCTGGCAGCAGGCCCAAACAAAACCAACCCGACCATCCCGAGCCCTCGTTGGCCGAAAGCCACTGCACGATGCCTTCCTGAAAAAGCCATAACTCCAAAGGGGCAGCCAAGAATGAAGAAATGACTAGCCCGATCGGAATGAGCAAAAACAATAGCGGCAACCGCCATCGCCGAAGCCGAATTGCCAGATTCCCAGGAATTATCAACCACAGGTGCGCTGCAAGTAAAAAAAGAAAAAGGACCACTATCACAGACAGAAGCGTTGCCATGAGGTTATCCCGAAGCAAGGGCGCTAATACCAAGGCTCCTATGAACCCCAAAACCACACTTGGCACACTCGCCATCAGTTCGATGAATGGTTTGACCCTGGCTCGCCAACGTCGGCTCATGAACTCACTACCATAGATGGCAGCCAACAACGCGATCGGTGCTCCGATCAACATCGAGAAGAATGTGGCCTTGAGCGTTCCGAAGATCAATGGCAAGAATCCAAACTTGTATTCTCCCTCGACGTTCCCCGTACTGCTTTGCCAAATGTGCTGAGGGGATTCATATCCTTCGTACCAGACCGGGCGAAAGAACGAACTGATCGAAGCTTCAGGAAACGGAATCTGCAATCGCCAGATATCCACTCGGTCCCGGTTCAAAAACCCCACGCAAGCCGCGTTGGCAGAAAAAAATATACGAGCGCGAAAGAAGGTTGATTCCGTCATCGGCTTGCTATCCGAGGGGAGCGACCAGGAAACCAACTCGCGATTGGTTGGGACGTAGTAAGCTGCTCCTTTTCCGGATCGGAATTGGGCTGCAACGATGCGGCTTTCGGGTGACGCAATCAGATCCGACACAGGTCCATCACGACCGCCAAACTGGTGGATGGATTGCAACTCTTGCCCCGTCGTCCTGGCTGTCGTCGCAACACTCTCGATGTGACCAGACTCGCTGCCGATCATCAGTGTCGTCCGGCCTAGAAGTGGTACCGTGCAAGTCGTCTTGCTTTCTGTGCCAGCCAGCGATGTATGAGATAAGCCAGCGCTCAACAACTCTCCTTCCGTTGGAGTCCACACCACCACTTTACCTTTGTTATCGATCGACTGCAGGTGCTCAGAGCGGGCACCGACCATCAGGCCTTGGATCGGTACAAAGTTTTTCGACGCCGCTGGGCTGTGTTTCCAGACTTTGGTTTCTTGCGTTACCGCTCCTGAAAATGCATTGGCTCTGTTTTCGACAGTACCCAGTGCCACAGATTCGCCATCGCTGGCACCCCACGCCCAGGATTGCGAATCATCGAAACTGGACGCCACTTGCGGATTGCGCCAATCGACGCAAACGATCGGCTTTTTAAACACAGCTATGGGTTGATGAAACACCACATCGCCAACGGAAAGGACACGAATCAAGCCACTAGGCATAACGCGATAAATGGCTCCGTCGGCCAAAGCTAGGCCCGTCTTGATCTCTTCAGTAACGCTCGCCGGCATATCTCCGAGTTTCTTGAATTCCACCTTCAGCGATAACACGATGGGCCGAACCGTCCCGTCGCTATAACCTGCCATCAAGCTCGCGTCATTATCGGCCACGGCACAGCATTGCACGGCGACAGAGCTTTCCGCTGTGTTTCCCGTTTCGGGTGCATACCGGTTCAGAAGTGTCCCAGAAGCAATCGAGTAGACCGCGATTGTTCCATTGCGATGCAAGACCCATAGGATCTCGGCGTATTCATCCACTCCGCATACCACCGGCGTCGCATCCACCGTTGGGTCCGAATTCGATGCTAGATCGTCGGAACTTGGAAACGTGAGGCTAGCCAGCAGAGTCGCCTTATTGCTCTGAAAAAGCGGAACTACGTTCCCAAGCAATACGATCACGACCAACATCACAACCAGAATAGTGCCGATTCCGCCAATAGTGATGATCTGCTGAGCAACACGATCGGAGACTCGCACCGCCCACGACGAATTGCGATCGCGACGATATCTGCTGGGTGGACTTTCGGAGGTTGTCACAAGTTAGTTTTGCAGCGTGGGAAGCGTCGATGACCAGCAATGAAAAGTCAACCGACACGACGCCGGTGGGAAGGAAAACTAGGGATCGATCCCTACCATCTTAAGTGCTTTTGCGGCCGTCTTTGCGTCGACCGGAAAGTATCCATCCTTGACTGCCAGTTCTTGGCCCTCCTTGCTAAACACAAACTTGAGGAACTCTTTGCGAAGCGGTTCAAGCTTACTCGTCGGTTTGTAGTTGACGGCGAGGTATAGATAACGACCCAGCGGATACTTGCCATTGTAAGCGTTTTCTTCCGATGGCTCGATGGCGGGTTCGCCTTTCTTGGGTGACAATGCCAGCGGTTTGACCGCCTCCGTTCTATAACCAATCCCGCTATAGCCCATTGCGAAACGATTCTCACCGACCGAAGCGATCACGGCGGTACTTCCAGGTTGCTCGTTGACGCGATCGCGGAAATCACCGTTACCCAAGGCCTTTTCTTTGAAGAAACCATAGGTACCGGAGGCTGAGTTTCTGCCAAACAGAGCAATGGCTTCCTTTTCGTAGTCGCCTGCGATTCCCAGTTGTCCCCATTTATCAATGGTTTCTCCCCCAAGCTTGCGGGTGCTCGAGAAAATCGCGTCGACTTGGTCCATGCTCAGACTCTCGAGCGGACAATCGCGATTCACATACACGGCCAACAAATCGATGGAGGTGGGCAACAACACAGGTTTATAACCATATTTCTTCTCGAAGTCCGCGATTTCATTGGACTTGATGTCGCGGCTCATGGGGCCAAAACTGGCAGCACCCTCGATCAAGGCTGGCATGGCTTTCGAAGACCCCTGGCCCTCCACCTCGGTACGTACCCCTTTATAGTACTCTTTGAACTTCTCGGTCCACTGGGTCATCAATGAATTCATCGAGTCGGAGCCAACCGACTTAATCTGACCCGAAAGGCCCGGCGCCGGTTTGTAATTCGGCAGTTTCGGATCTACCTTGACCTCGCCCAACGCTCCTTGGGAAAGGGTCAGCGTGAACGACGCAATCAGAGCCAGCAAAAAGGCTACTGCGATGAGTCGAAGGTTCGATTTTCGTTGGATTCGGAAATTCATGGACGTCTCCAGAGTTTGGACAGCATTCTCGGCGCACGGATTGTTCCAGAAACGCGGAAAATCTCTAGGAGGTCATTGTTAAGAAAAGGTTAAATATCCCCACGAGCGGCTAGAACCGAAAATCATCGGACGGAGCCGCGTAAACAGGGAGATAACGGTAGTAAACCTCGAGCGTCAGGCAGGCCATGGCGGTGACGTAGAGTCGACCTCCGGCACTATTGGACGCAGCTGGATCAGCTTTGGCTTGGAACCACCAGCTTCCCGCCATATGACCCTCTTGCTCCTGCGTTCGGACCAGAAAGTCTCTCAACGGATCGTCCCAATTCTTCCAGTCCTGCCCCCCCATTTGGAAAAGAAACTGGCTAGCGTAGTAATTGCTGTAGACATCCCACTCCGACGGTCCTTGCTTGATGAGGTACTCTGACGCGCGCAGCAGTGCGGGGTCGGTCCTGGACCAACCGCGAAAGATCCTGATCAAATTGCCGATGGCGGTCATGCATGCCGTCGGCTTGCTACCCCTGTAACTGAACATATACGGCCCAACGGCATTCCGTTTTACAAACACATCGATTCCGCGAATCACTTCCTGCCCGACGGCGAGTTTGCCACTGACAGCGCTTTTCAGCGCCATCACTTGCCAGCCCACAATCGACAAGTCTCCAGGCGCTTTGGGATGGTAATCCCAGCCTCCGTCGCTGTGCTGAGCATAGACGATATGGTTGATTGCAGCTTGGCAGGAATCCTTGATGCCGTCATCTTGGGTCATCTGAAGGGCTTCGCAAAGCGCGAGCGTTGCAATCCCGTGTTCGTACATCTCCGCTCTAGCAACGTGCGTTAGCCAAGTTCCTCGGCCGCTCTGAATCCGAAGGCTCTGCACGAGGAAGTAAATACCCTTGTTGACCTGCTCGCTGTACTCACCGCTATGCATGGTGTGCCCCGCACCTAGGAAACAAAGAAGCGCAAGTCCGGTGGCCGCGATCTCGTGCGGATCCTTGTCGGCGCCACTGTGTTGGCATTCCCCGTTGCAGGGACTATCGACAAAGTGCGATGTCCAAGAGCCATTGTTTCGCTGATGCCTGGCGAGATACGCTAGGGCTGCCTCGACGGCAGCTTCGCTTTCTGGCGTCGACCCATTGCGAATCCCAGAGGCAGCGCGGTTCTTGGGTGATCGGCCTTCTAAAGAAGAACTCGCAAACGCGATGCCTTCCCCTTGGTTTCCAGAGAGTCGGAGAGCGCTGGATAGCGGTGCGCTCGACTGCGAGAAATTTCCTGGCTCGATACTGAGGGAGGATAGAGCGGTTGATTCCACGATGGCTATATTCGTGGCTATGTTCGAGAGATCGGGCCCCAAGGCCGTTTCACTGGCTGCGTCACCAGTCACTTCAACGACGAACACATCCAAACGCTCTGGATCGGTTGCTATCCCGCTTTGTATGGCCACGCGATTACCGCGCCCCGTTCCGCGGATGGTCCAGATCGCCATGATCACCAGCAACGCTAGGTGTATGGCGAAGCTACATAGTCCTGCGATCCACGGATTCCTGGTCTTAGAGAGGGCCATCGCGGAAAGCACGTTCCTGCCTACGACGTTTATGGGAGGACGTTTATGGGAGGATTAGAGCAGTTCCGGTGACGACATTGGCTTGCAGCAATGCTCCGCGTAAACTGATGGGGACTGGTCCGACGGTCCATGGTGCACAAGAACCCGGACGATAGTAACCGAGAGCGTATTGGCATTCGTTCATAGGATGGATTCCCATTTTGTAAGGAAGAACCGCGACGTCACCAAAGAAATGAACCGTCGATAGCACCGGTTGAACGATCGGTCCCCATTCATGGCCGTATCGTTCCAGTTGTACATCTTCGAAGTATAACGGTTTGTGGCACGCGCCGCTGGCTTTCCATGTCACCGTGGTATTTATGAAATCGCGGCTCGGGAACGATCGGTCGTCGATGGAGCATGTGATCGGCAGGCCCCATGATTCGCTGATATAGGCCTGATCGGCGTCACTCAGTTTGTGCATCAAATAGGAGATGCGCGTCCCGTCACTGCGTTCGATAACAGCAGAACCCAAACGCAAATCGATGAGTTTGCCCTCGACGACCAGCTGGCCGTCGTAGTTTAGCCAGGGGCGGATCGGAGCCGATGCGATGAAGCCCTCTTTGGTGTTCGCGGATCCTCGATCCTTGGATTTGTAGCCCACCACATAATCGGCCGACGAGTCGACCCGAATCTTGGTGATGTCCCACTCCTTGGCGAGATTTCTAACCGCGTCGCAATCGACGGATGACCGATCGAATCGTCGCGGAGGTCGGGGCGCTTCATCGAGATCGTCCCTCTTTTTTAGCGGAGGTGGTTCGTTCATGTCCGATGGCGAATCGTCCAAATCTTGATCGGATTTCGATTTTTTTAAACCGGGAAAAGGACTTGGCGGCAACGATTCGGGCTCAACATCCAGGAGCGATCGTCCTGGCTTCCTCGAAGGTGGCATAGAAAGAGTTGGGTCATCCAGAACCTTTGGAACTTGTGGAAGTAAATCCAGTGCTGGCGGCAAGCCTAAAGTCGCAGGCGGTTCCGCAGCCTGTTGCGTCTGGTACCTAGCACGATGGACTGGCTGAGCGGTATCATTGTCTAACTGCTCCCCAGAACCGATCACTAATCGAGGCGGTTCGGCGGTTTTGCTCGCAGAACTCACGGAGCTCGTGGACCGATCGCGACTCGCGGACCGATCTCGCCAGCCAACCGCAGCACTGGAGTCGCGATTAGCCCGCTCTCCACCTACCATTTTCTCAGGTACCAATTCCTTTGAAATGCGTTCCGCGTGCGATGCCAGCTGGACGGGATGGCTCATCGGAGCCAGATCGAAGAGTGTTCGCGGCCCGAGCGAAGCGTTAGGCATGGTCGCATCTGGGATATTGGTTCTGCCGGACTGATTTGGCGGTTGATTGAACGGCTGTTGTATTACGTGCTGACCATTGGCGACCGTTTGCTGTTGGTTCGATGGCTTGGCTCGCAAGTTTTCTGAGGGACTGATCCATCTATGAGCTGGTTCACTTTCGTTAGTTTCGCCGCGCAAACTATTCTTGCGAACCGGAAGTCCGACCGACTCGTTCGCCGACACTGGTGGGAGGTACGGATTGGGTGACCAACCAGGAGGTTGTTGGGCGAAAGAGCTATGGCTTAAGCTCCATCCGAAAACCGCACTGCCGAGCAGGATAGTTTTTGCAAAAGACTCGCGAACTGTCCGTCGGAACCAGCTCTTCGCGGTCGAGTCGACCAACGATGCGAGACTAGTTGTCCGAGAGGGTAGTAAGTTCCGAACTGTAGTTTGGTGCTTCTTGCGTGATAGCGATGTCATGGGGGTGATTCTCGCGGACCGTTGCGGCCGATACCTGGATAAAACGTGCATCCCTGCGGAGCTCTTCGATGGTCTGGGATCCGCAGTAACCCATTCCAGCTCGTAGCCCGCCAACCAGTTGATAAACATAATCTGCCAGTGGCCCTTTGAACGGCACTCGACCTTCGACCCCTTCCGGAACCAGCTTGGAGAGCTGATCCTGAGCCCCTTGTCGGTATCGTTCGCTAGACCCTTTAATCATCGCACCCAGCGAACCCATGCCTCGGTAGGCTTTGAAGGTTCGACCCTGGTACAAGATCATGCTCCCTGGACTTTCGGCCAAGCCTGCAAACAAGCTACCGATCATTACGCAGTTGGCTCCTGCTACCAGAGCCTTGGTAATGTCACCGCTGTACCGGATTCCTCCGTCAGCGATCGTGGGTATGCCTGCTTGTTGACAAGCTTTGGTGGTTTGGTAAATCGCGGTGATTTGCGGGACACCGACTCCGGAAATGATTCTTGTTGTGCAGATGGAACCTGGGCCGATTCCAACTTTGATCGCGTCCGCGCCAGCCTTCGCCAAATCGCGTCCGCCTTCGAACGTGGCTACGTTCCCGGCGATGACATCGATTGACCACTGTCGCTTAATCTGTTTGACCGTCTCAATGACGTTGGCCGAGTGACCGTGCGCGCTATCGACGATGAGTACGTCCACACCGCGTGCAATCAATTGTTCGGCTCGTTCGAAATCGAACATCCCGATCGCAGCCCCGACTCTCAATCGCCCCAGCTCGTCTTTGCAGGCGGCTGGGTAACTGCGGATCATGTCGATGTCTTTGATCGTGATCAAACCTGTTAGTTTGTATTCATCGTCAACCAGCAAAAGTTTCTCCACCTTTTTATCCGTTAAAATTCGCTCAGCTTCCGCAAGCGTTACATTCCCCTGCGCCGTTACCAGATTCTCTTTGGTCATCACGGAGGAAATCGGCAAGTCCGAAGACTCCAGAAATCGAAGATCCCGCCGGGTAAGAATGCCAGCTAAGCGGCCGTTCGTGTCCACAATTGGCACCCCAGACACATTTTGCTTGCGCATCATGTCCTGTGCGGTGGCGATGCTGTCTGTCGGCAAAAGAGTTACAGGATCGGGAATGATGCCGTTGGCAGAGCGTTTGACTTTGGTAACCTCCTCTGCCTGGGCCTCAATGCTCATGTTCTTATGAATGACTCCCAACCCCCCTACTTTGGCCAGAGCGATGGCCATTTGGCTTTCAGTGACAGTATCCATGGGTGACGAAAGCAGCGGAACGGAGAGGCGGATTCTCGCGGTAAGCTGGGTACTGACATCCACTTGAGAGGGGAGAACCTCGCTGTACCGCGGCTCGAGAAGGACATCGTCGAACGTGATTCCTTGGTATGCGAGCTTGTCGTCCATTGTTGTTGTTTCCTCGATCAGAGCAATGCAGGAGAATTCGGAGGATCTGGGAACCGTGAGATTATGGCTAAACCAGGCAAAATGACCAGGGCCAGCCCTGGAACCGCTCCATGTTTAACCGTCGTGAGCCTCAAGCCACGAACGCTTAGCAAATTTGTGAAGTTTTAACGCCCAGGTCGACTATTTTGACTGGAGAAGCTGTTCCGAAAGTTCCGATCAAAACGAGGCACACGGGCTTGTGTCACTTCGACCGCCCGAGATCTGGAAAAGGAAATTGGCTCGTGACAACACGTAAAACCTATCTTCGTTCTCGCCGAGTCCTCCGAATGGCTCTGGTGGCGATGGCTCCATGGTTTGCTGGACAACCGATCTTGGCTCAAGGCATTCAGGCTCCCGCCAACCAAACCCGTCAAACCAGCCCCCGCGATGGCCTAAGTGCAGTTGCACAACCACGTTTGTCGAATGGCTTAACGACCCCACCCTCGCAAGCCTTCACCCTCCCGCCGCCGCCGGCATCTCAGAACTCGATTCCGTCAACCGAATTTGCATCCCAGGGGAATGTAGAAGCCAGGCTTCAGATCTACGACGTACCTCTCGAGTATGTCGGTGAAATCGGTGCCAAAGTCTTGGCTATGTTTGGATCCGATAAACGCGTTCGCGTCACCAACGAACCCAATAGCGGTCGCTTGATGGTGCTCGCTCCCGAACCGACCCAAAACCAAATTGCGCAAGTGATCGAAGGGGTACGCCGCCAAGTGGGTAGCCTCTCCATGGACTCGCGCGGGAACGTTGTCCCCAGAACCATCCAGCAAAATCAATACAAGTTGCAGCGCATCTCGTGGCGCGAGCTCGAGGATGCAGTCGGTAGGTTGGCTGGATCGAAGCTGACCATTTCCACGAGCAACAACGGGGAGTTGGCCCAACTCAAGTTGGTTACCAAAGACTCTGTCCAAGAGGTCATGCAAGTAGACCGCAGAAACAATGAGGTGCGACTAAGTGGTACTCCTACCAACGTGATGGCTTGGTCACAAGTCATTACGGCCATCGATGTCGGCCAAGCAGACCCAAATCGTCCAACGCAGATCGTACCTATCAATCCTGCTACCCCGGAGCGTATCGAGCGAGCGATCAAACTCGTCCGGCTCGCATCCTACCAACAGCCTACACAGCAAGACGAAGCGATCGGGACAGCACAAGTACCAGATGTCGGCGGAGACGAACGCGCGTCTGCTATCGGTTCACCCGACGCACTTAGTTCTGGTAGCGGTCTCATCGGTGACGTCGATATCTCCTTTGTGCCTGAAATGGGCTTGGTGATCGTCAAGGGAAGCAAACGCGATGTGCAACGTGTTCTGGAAGTGATCGAACAGATCAAGAAGCAAAGTGTGGAAACGCAGCCGGACATCGAGATTGTTCCGCTCCGCCATGTAAACGGTCAAGCGCTCGAGGTCATCATCAAAGACCTCAATGAAAAAGTCTTCTCGCTTCGGCAGGGGCAGGTGAGCATCACAGCGTTGGGACAACCCAACTCACTTCTGCTCATAGGACGAAAAGAAGCGCTCGTCGGTATCAAGGACTTAATCACCAAGCTGGATATACCGCTCGATCCGAATAGCCAACTCCGTGTCTTTAAGCTCATCAACTCGTCCGCCGTTGACGCAGAAACGTTGATCAAGGGATTCTTCATCAACGACACTCCTACCACAGGTACGCAAAGCACAACCACTGGAAACGCACTGGGTACCCGTGTTAAAGTCATCGCCGACTACAGGACCAACGCGATTATTGTGCAAGCGTCGCCCCGCGACCAAGCAGAGGTTGCGCGATTGATCGAAGAGATCGACGCCGAAACGACATCTGCCGAAAATGAAATCAAAGTCTTCCCCGTCAAGAACGCGATCGCTTCCGAATTGCAACCCATTCTGCAAACCGCGATCACCGGCCAGGCCAGCGGAAACAACGCGCAGGGTAACCAGGGAAATCAAGGCAACCAAGGAAACACAGGAGCAAACTCGCGAGCCACGGCGCCTAGCAGCAAACTAACGATAGTGCCACGCGACGGCAAATCGGTCGACTCTGGAATCCTGGCAGGTGTGGTCGTGACTACCAACGCGAGCATCAATGCACTGGTTGTCCGAGCTCCCAAAAAGAGCATGGCCCTCATCGCGGCCTTGATCGAACAGCTGGACCAGGCTCCCAGCGCCGAGGCGCGCATCAAAGTTTTTCCAGTAAAGAACGGTGACGCAACAGCCCTCGCGGCCACCCTCACACAAGTTTTTGGAATTCAATCTGCGACCACCACCGCCAACAATAATTTGGCCACCGCCATCGGCTTACAGAACTTGGCTGCCTTGACCGGCGGAGGCGCTGATGGCTCGCTGGTTCCACTCAGAGTCTCGACCGATTCGCGAACCAACTCCATCATCGTTTCGGGATCCCCGTCGGACGTCGAAGTGATCGAAGTACTGCTGATTCGTCTCGACGAGGAGGGCGGACAAGCACGTTCCACCGAGGTGGTTTGGCTCCGCAATAGTTCGGCGACCGATGTCGCCAATTCCTTGACGAACCTTTTTAACGCCCAACGCCAAAACATTACTACCCTGCTGGGGCAGCAAGGCGCGCAAGGGGCGCAGATTAGCGTCTACGAACGCATCGACCGTGAAGTGTTCGTGTTCGCAGAACCAGCTACCAATAGCTTGGTCATCAGCGCCACCCCGCGATACCTTCCGCAGATACTTCAAGTCATCGAACGACTGGATCGCCAGCAGCCGATGATTTCGGTCGAGGTACTCATCGCGGAAGTCACCCTCGATGACCAGTTCGAAATGGGAAGCGAGTTCGGACTCCAAGACTCCCTTCTCTTTGATCGCAACAGCGCCAGCGGTGGAACACTTTCCAGCCCAGGTTTCAATAACAACCCCGCCTTCAACTCTGCTAGCCCTCAACGCCGGCCTCAAAATCTTGCTGGACAGGGCACCACCGCTTTTGGTCTCGGACGAGCCAATACGGGACTGGGGTATGGCGGATTGGTTTTGGCAGCGGGAAGTGAGTCCGTCAATATCTTGATCCGAGCCCTCCAAGATGCGAATCGCATCCAAATTCTATCGCGACCACAACTGACTACCATCGACAACAATATCGCATCGGTGCAAGTCGGTGCGGACGTGCCGCGATTTCAAGGCCAAACCCAAACACAATTTGGAGTGCAGAACATCATTAATGACGTGCCAGTCGGCTTGATTCTACAAATACAACCGAGAACCAATCAAGACGGTTTGGTCAACATGATCGTTGCGATCAACCGTTCTGCCCTCGGTCCACTTGATTCTGGTGTCCCGGTCGGCTTCGGAGTCAATGGAGACGTAATTCGTTCCCCCATCATCAACAAGACTGAGGCTCAAACTCGTGTGACCGCATACGACGGCCAAACGATCGTGCTCGGGGGATTGATTTCCAAAACCCGTTCCACACGCAGCCGACGCATTCCTTGGTTGGCGGACATTCCGTTGGCGGGTGCCCTGTTCCGGTTCGAAAGCGAATCGGAGAGCAGGACAGAATTACTCGTCGTCATGACCCCTCGGGTCATCACGTTTAACGATCCAGGAAAATTGGAGATGATCAAACAGGTCGAATCCTCTCGCATGAGTTGGTGCATGGCGGATGTGCTCAACATCCACGGAGACGTGGGACTATCGACCGGAAATGGTCTTTGGGGGCCAGCAACCTCGCCGGTAATCTACCCAGACATGCAGCCAACCGTCGAACCGGAGCGTTCGGGATCCGATCCAATGATCCTGGGTACGCCAGAGCAAATGGGCAATCCTTCCTCCATAGAGATGCTAGATGGCTACCCCATCAACGCGCCTGTCCGTTCTAATTCGAGGGGCTCTCGAACGCTCATCGACTCCGCGATCAACGAACCACCACCGGTGAATTCCGCTTCTCCGATCCAAAATTCTTCCTACCAGCAAAACGTGCAGCCAGGGCAAGCCGTGCAGCAGACTGGGTATGGCGTCGCGCCGGCAAGCTATCAACCCAATCCGCAGCCTACGGCACGGATAGCCAGATAGTCCACGATCTCC
>Ga0105049_10005497_pt1 | contig 14752 bp, 7 predicted proteins | sample MAT06_FD_78087 | JGI IMG/M metagenome (GOLD analysis project Ga0105049, IMG submission 78087) | Freshwater microbial communities from Lake Fryxell liftoff mats and glacier meltwater in Antarctica - MAT-06 | ecosystem: Environmental > Aquatic > Freshwater > Ice > Liftoff microbial mat | place... | reverse complement strand
TACTCGACAAGCGCCCGGTGCCACCGCCGATGGAACTACGCGGCAGCATGCTCCAGGCCGATGACGTCGCGGCATGTGCGCTGTTGGCGATTGAGTTGCCGTATAATGCGGTGATCGAAGAGCTGCTGCTGCGGCCGCGGGCGACGGGGTGAACACAGGGCTGCGGCCGGCACGCACTTATTTGGCCAAGGCGCCGCCTAGTTCAGGTGGCGCCTTGCTCGCTCTTCTCTGCGTGATTTTTGTTGTTCAGCCGCCAACTGCACTCGGAGTTTCAACTCCGGCGACAACGACCGACCCAACAAGGTTTTCTCCGCCCACTCACTGGTCGGATCGTCAGGGTCATCGATCGCTAAAATCAACGCTTCCTGAACCGACGTAGTATGCACCCACCTCGTACGGCTGAGGGCAAAACAGGTTTTCCGACGTACGTGGGGAGTGCCGATGCCCAGTGCCCGCAGCAACGGGGGAACAGCCGCAGAGTTGTCAGTTTTCACGAGCGCATCGATGACTGATGCACGAACGCCTTCATCGACGTCACCCGCCAGACATTCGGCGAGTCGGTCGATTGCCCGCTGCGTGGCATGGATTGATCCCAATCCAAAGATTGCCGCTTCGCGGTCGCCGGAACCGGCGTTTTGCGACAAGCTGATCAGCCCGTCTTCGGCTTCAGGGATCTCGATGAACACCATTGCTTTGGCTGCCGTGCGACGCACGTCCGCGTCCGTGTCGTAAAGTCTTCGGCACATGGCTTGACCAAGTCTGAAATCGACTGCTTTGAAAAGCCCACGGACTGCGCCGACCACCACCTGTCGAACACCAACCGAGGCATCCTCGAAAGCCGGCAGTAAAGCTGGAATCGCCGCTGGCACTGGCGAATGCAGGAGAGCGTCTGCAGCCATTAATCCACGCCCACCGTAGACCGCACCGACCAGTTCGTTCCACGGCCCTGGTGGCTCACGCAAGATGTTTGCCAGCGCAGGGATGAGACGCTTGTCTGCCAGCTTCCCGGCCAGTTCGAATACCACTGCCGCCTCCAGATCATTTCCCGCAGGAAGTGGTAGAATCGCGTCTGCCAAAGCCGCCTGCGGCTGATTCAGCAATACTGCATAGATCGTATCGAATTGATTGCGTTGACCAGCGATGCGGGACGCACCACCTGATGTGCGTGCTTGCGCCTCAAGTTCGCGTGCTTCCTTCGCCAACAATCGCACCAGCGGCCCGATCAACCGCTCGTCAACCGTGGAGGAAAAAACGTGCAGGACAAATGCGCGCGTCGTGCGGGATTTCGAGTCGAGTGCCTGCAGCAGCTCCGGACGTGCTGCTTCACCCATGGATTCGATCCGCCGCAAGGCTTCCTCAATCACCATCAATGCCCCGCCCCGGGGGCGCCTCTGTACCTCATCCACCGCCCGCACGATCGGATCCACCCACAGCGAATGCTCGACGACCCATTCCGGCGCCCAGGTCGGCAGCTTGAACCACAACAGAACGAACACTCCGGTCAGCACACACGCTGTCGGCGCGGCGATGATCACCCACAGCGGGAGACGTCGTGAAGGTGCTGGAGCAACCGCGTCGACCATGGCGGCAGGGTGCCGTAAGCTACGGGGGCGGGCAAGACGGTGTGTTGATGTCGGTCCGGCCAATTCAGAGCGGGTCAGCGCAGGCACGCGGCTGACGATCCACCAATCGTATCATGCATCCTGAAGCAGAACCGTGCCCCTCGCTGAGGGTCCACTCCGTTCGCCTCTGGACCCTGCTGGTTCAAGCGAAGCCAGTGATGACGGATCGTGCGATCATGAAGTCCCCAACGGGGACTCGCGAGCGAACAACGCACCTTCAGTGATTCTGCGGCAAGCGCTTCACTTGGGTCGCCATTGGAAGAAGACTCCTTTGGACTTCACATGTTCTTCGAGGAATACCACGTAGGTGCCGTCTTGACGGCGGTGCGACTGGATGCCGTCATTCATGTCCAGCCAGCCGGTCGTGCCGCCGATGTCGGCGGTGGGCAGCAGTCGCCCCTGACGCTTGCCATCGGACAAGCGGATCACATCCACGGCCACCTGGCCCTGGCGCCAGATCGAACCGAAGAAGGCATAATCGGCCTCGAAACTCCAGGCTTTGGGCGAGTGCCAGTTGATGACTCCTTCCAGCGGTATCAGCGAGGTCTTCCACGCCAAACTCGGCGTGCTGGTCCAAGAGTCGAAACGCTGCAATTCCGCGCCGACTTCCATCTGCTCCCACCCACGACCAGGATGCGGATGAGTGGAGGTCCACACGCCCAGGTACATGCGATCCAGCGCGGCATCGTAGTACATTTTCGACAGGTGGCGAATGTCGCTGTCACGCGGGATGGGACGTTCACGGTCGGGCGTGGTGTTCCAGGTCGGCACGCCGCGCTGATCCATGCCGGTGAACGCGAGGCGCGCGATGGTGCCTTTATCTGCCGACCATGTCCGCAGATTCAGCCAGATGTTGCCGTTGGTGTCGACGGTCATGCATTGGCCACCGCCGGGACCCGTGCGGTATTCGTTGCCCTGCATGCGGCCATCACCGTTGGCATCGCGCCACAGAAACGGGCCATCTGGACGCCCAGGCGGATAAGCTGGATCGGTGCTGCCGGTGGGCCAGTACATCGCCGCGGGGACGGCGATTTCGCCATCGAAGCGCCAGAAGAACAAGGCATCACTCATCTGCTCTTTGCCAAACAGCACTGGCTTGCCAGCAAGGCGGAGCATGCGCATCGCTAGCCATGGTTGCCGGAGGCGATGGTCGTCGGGATAACGCTGTGGATCGAGGGTGATCGCGGCGTCGGTCCAGCCCATGCCCGGCGGTTTGCTGTAGTCGATGACGTACCGATGTCCGGCGCTGAAGACCGAGGTGTCGGCACCGGGATCGGCATCCGCGCACGAGACGAATTCGCTGGATTGCCGCACCCACGTCACGCGGCGCTCGGCATCGAATTTCCACAGTTTGGCACCGTAATCCCAACTCGACACATACAGACTGCCGTCCGCGTCAGTCTGGATGCCGGTGAGGCGGAAAAAACTTCCCGCTGCGACTTTTCCAGGAGTCACTCCGGCATAGATGGGTTTGCCGAAATGACCGCCTGGCACGGGTGCGCCAGTGTCAGCGCGGTAGCGGCGAATCTGCTGGCGATCCAGGGCACCATCGGCGACCAACACGTCACCACTGCGCACATCGATGCACACGGCGATTGGCGTGCGGCAATCACGGATCGTTACGTCGCGGTCTCTACCATCGCGGCCGATGCGACGAACCTGATTCGCCACCGTGTCGATCACCCACAGATCGTGCGGTGCGGCCGAGTCGATCGCCAAGCGTCCAGGATTGGCGCAGGCGAATCCTGAGCTCTCGACCATGGTGGTGGTATCGAAACAGCGAATGCGACCAGCAAGCGGATCGCTGAGGTACAACACGCCCGCGTGGATCGCGAGCCCGGTGGGAAAAGTTTTTGACCCAGGGAAGAGAGCCAGGCGGTTGCGATTGACGGCTCCGGGCCACCCAGCGGCTTTGCCGTCGCGGGTATATCGACTGATCCCGCCATACGCTTGTTGGTTGTTGGCTTGGCCGTCCTGACACATGGCGTAAAATACATAGTTGGCATCGACGGCGACTGCTCTGCCGCCGGAAAAACCACTGGCATGGAACTCATCTGCGTAATTCGCATCGCCTTCGACCATGCCGATTTTTTCGCCCGCGGTGGAATAGATGCCGGCCTCACTGGCGGCTTGGTCCCAACCAGAGATGGTGTAGATGCTCTCACCCGCGATGGCGATATCCTCGACCGCCATCTGCATCCAGTTTCCGCCGCTCTCTGCGCCACCGATCTCTCCGCCACCGCTCCCCACACCACGGTGGGTGTTACCCCAGGTGTTGCCGAACCAGAACGTCTGGGCGTTCAATGCTCCTGGCGCAGGCACCAGCACTGGCGTAGCGACTGATTCCGTCACCGGCGCAACCACGGGCTCCGCTACCGGCGCGGGTTTGCGGTCGATGCTGAGCACCATCGCCGCAACGAGGCTGGAACCCAGGACCACGGCCGCCGCTGTGGTGGCGGTGGTGAGCGACAGCGTCATGACCGGTGCGACACCTTTGGCGAGCGCGGCAGCAGCCGGCGCGGCCGTTGGTGCCAAGCCAGCTTTAGTGCAGGCGATGACCAACGCGGGATTGGCGGCGCTGGCTTCACTGGCCAAGCCGGTGGCCAAGGTCGCCAGTCCCAGCGTCACGCCACGCCGGGAAAACCAGCGTCGCAGCAGCGCAAGACTTTCATGAACTCTGGTTTTGACCGCATCAACCGAGCAGCCGAGTTCACGCGCGACCAGCGCCTGGGGGCGACCTTCCAGATAGAATCGCACCATCGCCTCGCGCCTGGGGGCGCTGAGGCTGGCCAACGCCTCGTCGAGCAGTGGCCGCGCAGCCGCCCATGCAGGATCGGCCTCTTCAGCACGTTGTCGGGCATGCTCCATGGCGGCCTCCTGTTCGTGCCGACGCCGGCGTTCTTCGCCCCGCCGTTGATTGGCGACGACTCGCCGCGCGGTGCCCAGTAACCAGCCGACCAAACGCGTGGGATCGCCAACTGCTTCTGGCCGCTGCGCCAACACGATGAACACCGCTTGCGCGGCTTCATCAGCGTCCGGTGCACCCAGCCGCACACAGGCCGAGTAAACAACCGACGCATGGCGTTCGCAGAGTGCGCGAAATGATGCTTCATCTCGGCGCGCCAACCACGTGGTGAAAAGCTGCGCGTGTCCGCGGTGCCTCATGACAGGATCCTGAGGGTGAAGGAATACCTTCGTGATTCCCTCATGACAGGGAACTGGGCAGCATGCTGCCGCTCTTCAGGCAAGATCCGGCAGCAGCTTGGTGCCATTGCCAATGGGCTTGGGGAGGTTCACGCGCGCACGCGCGAGCAACGCGGTCAGCAGGTCGGCATGAATGCCATTGCAACGCGGGACGTAGCGCCCGGTGCGGATGGTGCCGCCGCCGCGACCGGCGACGATACATGGCAGGTTGGTGTTGGTATGGCCGTTGCCGTCGCCCAGTCCCGAGCCCCACATGAATATGCAGTTGTCGAGCAAGGTGCCCGCGCCTTCGCGAATACTTTTCATCCGCGCGACCACGTAGGCAAATTGTTCGAGGTTGAAACGGTCGATCTTGGCCAGGATCGCGAGCTTATCCGGATTGTTCTCATGGTGGCTGTTGTGGTGATGGTCGACATCAAGCTCCGGATAGGTTCCCATGTGGGCCGCAGTCGAAATGAGCGTGCCCACCCGGGTGATGTCAGCCTGGTACGCCAGCACTAGCAGATCGCCCATGATCTTGACCCGCTCGCTCCACTTCAGCTGGCCTGGTGGGACCTTCACCTCCATCAGCGGCACGGCGCGTTCCTTGCCCTTGCCGACGGTTGAGCGTGCCACTTCGGCCTGTTGGCGTTCGATGGCGGCGACGCGTTTTTCCAGGGAACGGACACTGTCGAGGTAATCATCCAACTGGCGCTGATCGTTGATGCTGATGCGTTTGCGCAGGTCGCCGGCACCCGCGTGTACGAGGTCCAACATGCTGCGATCCAGCGATTCCTCATCTACGGGCGCGGCCTCGGTACCGGGTGCGAACTTGGCCGAGTCCACCGCCGGACCACCCTTTTTCTTCGGCTTCGATTGGCGCGAGGCGAACAGACGTTTCAAGACTTCGGCTGGATTGTTTTCCACCGGCAGCGGTTGGGTCGGCGTACGGAAATTTCCGGTGCTCCAATAACGACTCGTGAGGTTTTCTTGACTGGTGCCGGATGTTTCGTTGCGGAATGGGCCGACCTCCAGGGACGGGATCGCGGTGTAGATGCCCAATTGTTCGGCGGCGATCTGATCGGCTGACACCGCGATATTGATGATGTCGCGCGTGGTGGGATTGGGAATGGTGGCGGTCAACCAGGTGGACAGCTCCAGCGCATGCGCCGCGCCATTCAGCGGCGTGTGCGCGACATTATTGAGTCCCCCCAATACCAGGCACTGATCGATGACCGCACGCAGCGGTTCCATGCTGGGCGGCAGTACCGCCGGGAAGGTCTTGGCATCCGTCGGCCAAAACTCTTTGGTGTTCACTCCGTTGCCATTGTACATGAAACCCAGGCGCACCGGCGGCTTGCTGCCACCGGCGCGCGGCGTCTCGGCCCAGCCCATGGTTTCAAGCAATGGCAGGGCGATGGCGACGCCAAGGCCTTTGAGGCAGGTGCGACGGTCGATCAGCCAAGTTTTACGCATAGATGCTCCGTGAATTCATGGTGTCAGTGAGAGAGTCGCCGATGAAGGAACGGATAACTGGTGGCGACTTTGCACCACAGGGTCTGGAAGCGGTAACCGTCCTTGGCGACGGCGTCGGCGATCTCGTCAGCGACCACGTCATCATATCCATCCAGGCCACGACACAGGGCGTAGGCCAGGGCTTTGTTCACCAACGCGCGGCAGATCTCGTCCTTGCGGTTGGCGATGACGCGTTTGAGTTCCTGTGGACTGTTGAAAACGAGTTTCCCAGGCAACTCACCCGAGCTGTCCACGGTCACACCCGCATCGTCTTTGTCCCGCCACCGCCCGATGGCATCGAAGTTTTCCAGGCCGAAGCCGATGGGGTCAAGAGTGCGATGACAGTCGACACAGGCCGGGTCGGTGCTGTGGCGTTCCATGCGCTGACGCTGGCTCAGGTCGGAATTCGCCGTGGTGTCCTGCTGCTCAAGCGCAGGCACGTTCATCGGAGGAGGCGGTGGCGCCTGTCCCAGGATCTGCTTCAACACCCAGAAACCCCGCTGCGGAGGACTGGTGCGCGATGCCTGCGACGTCACCGTCAGCACACCAGGCATGGCCAAAACGCCACCTCGGTTGGGATCGCTCAGTGGGACCCGTACCATTTTGGCCCCCTTCACCGTGGCCTCCATGCCGTAAATCTTGGCCAACGAGCCATTCATGAAAGTGAAGTTGGCGTCGATCAGTTCAATCAGACTACGATTCTCGCGCAGAATCAGATCGAACAACATCGCCGGTTCATCGTACATCGCTTGGCGCAGTTCCTTGGTCAGGAGCGGGTATTTCTTTTCGCTGACAACGTGCTCATCCAGTTTGTCGACGCCCAGCCATGGCGCGCCAAAACTGTGGAATAATGCAGATGAACGGGGATCGGCGATCAGGCGCTGCACCTGCGCGGTGATGACGGCGTGATCATGCAGTTTCCCCGCATTGGCCAGGGCGTTGAGTTCGTCATCGGGCATGGTCGCCCAGAACAGGTAGGACAAGCGCGATGCCAGTTGGTGCTGACCCAGGGGGACGATGTCGGTTTTCGCGCCCGCCGCGGAGCCACTGACACTGACACTGACACTGACACTGACATCATCAGGCGTGATGAAGAGAAACGCCGGTGACACCAGCACCGCTTTAAGCATTAACTTCACCGACTCGGTGAAGACCTCGTCCTGATCGTCGGCAAGCTTGAACACCGACAACAGCGTGGCGATCTCATGCTCCGTCACTGGCCGACGAAACGCACGCCGAGCGAAGGATTCTGCGATCTGCTTGGCCGCGTCGAGCTTGCTCAGGTCTTTCCCAGGCATGGCGACGAACAAGCGGCGTTGGATCTCGGTGGGCAGTGCACCGGGCGGACCGACGACCTCGATGGTGTCGACGATCACCGTGCGCGGCAGGCGTTCCGTTGGTGCTGGCGGCGCTGGCGGCGCTGGCGGCGCGGTTTTTTTTGCTGTGTTCGCCACGACCTCTACCACGGGATTCACCAGCAATACTGACAGGTGGTATTTTCCAGCGACCAGCTTGCAGGTGACGGTGTAGGTGCCTGGGGTTTTCGGCGCGGCGGTGACTTTGACCTCACCCACCACCTGGCCGTCGATACGCACCGCCAGACGAGCCGGTTCCTTGCTGACGGATTTTTCGGCCACTTTCTCAGCCGCCGCACGCAGGCGGATGGTGTAGGTCCCATTGACGGGTGCTGACAGCGTCGTGATCAACTCGCTCGGACCAGTCAGTCGCCGTTCGTTGCCGTCCGGTTTTCCTGCGTCCGGCTTGCCGCCCACGATGGCGTCGAGTTGGCCAGCATTCCAGGTGATCAAAAGTTGATTCGGCTTGATCACCTGATCGAGCACCTCGTCGGCAACTAACAGGTACTTTTCCATCAGCAACGGCGAGATCGAACTATTGAAGCCCTCACCGACCACGTCGTGCGGTAACTGGTCAGCCACCTTCGGGTCGACGCCCAAAAGATCGCGTAGGGTGTTGGCATACTCCACCTGCGACAGCCGCCGCATCACCCCGCGACCGGGATCCTTCGGACTGAGCTGTTTCAGACTGCGCACCCACGCCAGGATCTGGGCGCGCTCTTCAGCACTGGGCTGCTTGCGTTCCTTCTCGGGCGGCATCTCCCCCGCTTGCATACGTTTGGCACAGTCCTTCCAGATATCGGCTCTGGGCAGGGCCGCCGAGCCGCTGGTGTACACCGACAGATCCAAGTCGCCCTTGTGAGTCTTGGCGTTGTGGCAACCGACGCAGTAGGTGTCGAGGAACGGTTTGACCCGCGCGTCAAACGTCTGGATCACCCTCGCCATCGCTGTCGCCGCCGGCGTCGTCGCCGGAGCGGAGACCGTAGCAGCCTCACCCGCTGGCCCGGTGCGGGCCGCGCAGAACAGCGCCAGCTGCACGGCCATCAGCATGGCCGAGTAAAGCCACTGCCATGACCCGCCGGGCACCACACGTGAGGAGAAGGTGAGCATTTACAGGCACCTGTCCGCTGGAGCGCAGAGGTGAGGATGAACTTCGGCGCTGAAGGCGTGGCCAGGACCACGTGCTTCACGTGGCACCACACACCCACGCGGCAAACACCTCACTGTGGGCGTGCTGGCACTGGGACCAATGACGCGCGCTCGCTGGTCTTAACACCATGTCCGTCGCCGAGGACTGGTAACGCACTGATATCTGGATGTTGTCCACTCTGCCTGGGGGCGCCGGTGGTCCCAAGGGACAGCCAAGAAACACCGCAGCCATCGCGTTTGGGTGAGATGGAACGCGGAATGGCCATTCGATGCTGGGAGTGATCCTCAGCCCAAAAGGCGTGGGCTAACGGTCATGAACGTCAGCGGCCAACCGGCGACCAAACCTCCTACTCCTCCGCCCGAACGAATCCTCTCCATCGATGCCGTGCGCGGTTTCGACATGCTGTGGATCGCTGGGCCGGAAGCCGGGCATTGGCTGGTGACCAGTTTCGTAGTGCTGCTGCTCGGCAAGATGCCAGACGCCCTCAAACACCAGATGGATCACCACTGGGGCGGGTTCACGGCGTGGGATCTGATCATGCCGTTGTTCCTCTTCATCGTCGGCGCGGCGATGCCGTTCTCGCTCGGACGAAGAATTGACGCGGGTGACGGACGCGCGGCGATTTACACCAAGGCGCTCCGCCGCGTGGCGTTGCTGTGGGTGCTGGGGATGATCTCGCAGGGCAACCTGCTGCAGTTTCGCCTCGACCGGTTGGAGTTGTATTCGAACACGCTGCAGGCGATCGCCGCGGGCTACCTGATCGCCACAGTGGTGATGGTCGAAGTGCGCAAGGTCCGCTGGCAGGCGATGATCTGCGCGGGTCTGCTGCTGCTTTACTGGGCGGCGATGGCGTTGATCGCACCACCGGGCGGGACCGCCGGTGATTACAGCCAAGGCACCAACCTGGCGGAGTGGATCGACCGCACGCTGTTGGGCTCGTTCCGCAATCAATCCGCGAACTACCACTACACCTGGATCCTCAGCAGCTTGGGCTTTGGTGCGACTACGCTGCTGGGCGTGTTTTCCGGCTACCTGTTGCGCTCAGCGCTGCCGGCCAAACAAAAACTGTGCGCGCTGATCGGTGGCGGCGTCGCGCTGCTGCTGCTCGGCTGGCTGTGGAGTTTTTCCATCCCCTGCATCAAGCACCTGTGGACCAGTTCGATGGTGCTGTGGGCCGGTGGCTGGAGTTGCCTGGTGCTGGCGGCGTTCTATGGCGTGATCGATGTGCTCGCTTGGCGCCGCTGGTGCTTCCCGTTCGTGGTGCTCGGCGCCAACGCCATCCTGGCGTACATGATGCAGCCGCTGTTCGACGTGCACCACCTGGGCGAGCACTTGTTCGGTGGTTTCAGCAAACTGTTCGGCGCTGGCGCAGACTTCGTCCTGGCGCTGCTGACCTGCACCGCGTTGTGGTGCTGCCTGTGGTTCCTGTACCGAAAGAAGCTCTTCCTGCGGGTATGATCCTCACGGCTCCAGCACTTCCCAGCGATACGAGCGGCTACAGAAACGAACCTTGGGATCGTCAGCCTGATCCTGCTGTGATTCTGCGCGAAAGGCGTGGCCCTTGCAGCGGCGGGCGATCCAGGCGATCGGGCGGAAGGCCGGTTCGATCCGGTGATAGACCCGGTACGCTGTCTGATTGCCACCAAAACAGTTGGAGATCGTTCCCGGTTCATAACCCGTGAATCGCCAAGTCGTGATCTGCGTCCAGTAACGGATACCCTCGAATTCCATTTCATCGATGATCCTGACGCCCCGCTCCTCTTCCTCGTAGTCCGGGCTGTCGAAATCATACATTGTCCAGCCAATGAACCCGTAACCGACCATCGCCGCGAGCATTCCCACACCACCGTAGATCAGCCAGCGCATGACGGATGAACGTGCCTGCGTGGCGGACGTTCATCGGTGGTGGGATGCGTGGCGCGCAAGCCCGGTGACGCCGCAGGCCTCGCTCCTGCCTCGCTCCTGTCTCGCTCCTGCCTCATTCCGGCAGATACATGCTCACCGCGTCCAGGTCGCAGATGCCGGTGCCCTTCGCTTATTTTTCAGGCGGCGTGTAGCTCTGCACCTTTTCTACCTTTTCTCTCGCGAGGTCTCTCGAAAGGTCTCACGAAAGGTCTGGCGATAGCTTGGTGCCATTGAGTCCAAACTGTTTGGGCACGGTGCAGCCAGCTCGCGCCAGGATGCCCATCAGCAGATCGCCCTGCGTGCCCTTGGCCTGGCTGAGGTAGCGACCGGTACGGATCGTACCGTTACCACGGCCGGCGACGATCGTCGGGCAGTCATCATTGTTGTGATGGCGGCCTTCACCCATGCCCGAGCCGCACAGGAAGATGCTGTGGTCCAGCAAGCTGCCGCTACCGTCCTTGATGTCCTTGGCGCGCTGAATGACGTAGGCCACCTGCTGCATATAGAGCAACTCAAGCTTCAGACACCCGATCAGCATGGGGTCATCAGCCCTGTTCGGATCATTGTGGGAGAATTGGTGGACATCTTCCTTGATGCCGAGTTCGCCGCCGCAGTCGCCAAAATTAGAGATCGAGCCGACTCGCGTGACATCGCTCTGGAATCCCAGGATCATGAGATCGGCCATGACCCGGAAACGTTCACTGAAGACGGCGCCGTCCATGGGCATGGTAACGATGATGGGATCGGAAAAGACGCCGACCTTCTTTTTGCCACCCTGACTGCGTTCCGCCTCTGCTTGCGCTTGTTGGCGTTCGATGGCGACGATGCGTTTCTCAAGCGATTGAAGGCCATCAAGGTATTGATCAAGGGTACGTTGATCGGCGGTGCTGACGTGCGAACGCAGGCTCTTCGCGTGTTCCAGGACTTTGTCGACCATGACCTTGTCGAGGGACGACTCGGCATTGCCATCGGCCGCAGCGGCAGCACTGGCAAATTTTCCGGTTTCTACTTTTGGTCCAGTTGGTCCGGCTCCGCGTTTCTGTGGCGCTGAACGACGCGACGAGAACAGACGTTCAAGTGCTGCACGTGGATTGGACTCTGCTTGGATTGCTTGGGTGGCACTGCGGTAGGAGATGGCCGTGTGGTAAGCTTTGGAATAACCATGTTCTTCGATGCCACTGATGCCGTGACCCGCGAGTCCGAGCTCAAGGGATGGCAGGACGGTGTACTGTCCCAGTTGTTCCGCAGCCACCTGATCCGCGGATATCCCGATATCGACTCCCCCACTGGCCTTTTTGACGTGTGCGCACGTCAACCAGCAGGCGGAATCCGCCTTGTGACCGGCCGCGCCATTTTTGTCTTCGCCAAGGTTTTGGCAGGGATTTTTGATCTGCCCGATCAAGAGCGTCTCGCTCAGAACCGCGCGCAGGGGTTCGAGCGTCAGCGGCAACGCCATCGCTGGGTGGTATGATTTTTCATCCTTCGGCCAGAAACGGCTCGCAACTGCTCCGTTCTTCCAATGGACGAACAAGAGGCGCGTCGGTTGCTGTGCACTTCCACTCGGTGGATTGGCCGCCCAGGACATGGTCTCTAGCAGCGGCAGAGCCAAGCTGACGCCGAGCCCCTTCAGGCAGGTGCGACGGGAGATCATGGGGAATCGTGGCATGGTGAACTCCGGGTGATTACTTGATGGTGTGACGATGCAAAAACGGGTAGCTGGTGACGATGCGCTGGACCAGCTCATCAAGATGATAGCCGTTCGCGATCACCGCATCTGACATGTCATCGATGACCACATCGTCATAGCCAGACATCTGGCGGCCCAACGCGAACGTCATCATCCGCTTGGTGATGGTTCGGACAAAGGTGTCCTTGCGGCTCATGAGGATTTTTTGCATTTCGCTGGGCGATGAGAAACGCTGTTTCCCTGGCAATTCTCCAATGGCATCGACCGACAGACCGAAGTCATCACGGTCGCGCCAGCGACCGATGGCGTCAAAGTTTTCCAATCCGAACCCAAGCGGATCCATGACCCGATGGCAACTCGCACATGCCGGATTCTCGCGGTGTAATTCGGTCCGTTGACGTAGCGTCAGCGCCGCGTTCTTCGCGGTATTTTGGTCGCTCAACTCCGGGACGTCAGCCGGTGGCGGCGCTGGGGTTTCGTCGAGGAGTTGCGCAAGGATGAACTTACCACGTTTCACCGGACTGGTGCGTGACGGCATGGAGGTCACGGCCAGGACGCCGGGCATGGTGATGACTCCACCGCGATTTTTGTCGCTGAGCGTGACTTTCTGCATCTTCGAACCCTTGACCTCCGTCATGCCGTAGATCTTCGCCGTCAGCGCGTTGACATAGGCATAATCGCTGTCGATCACATCCGTGATGAGATTTTCTTGGTCCAACAGGCCGAGAAAGAATGCGATCCCTTCGTCATACATCGCTTGGCGCATTTCTTTGGTCATCATGGGGTAACGCTTCTCGTCGATCTGCAGATCCGCGAGTTTGTCCAAGCCCAGCCACGGCATGGCGAAGGCGGTGGCTAGGTGCCGTATCCGCGGATCGCTGAGCATGCGTTTAGTCTGTGCGGACAACACCTCGGGCTGATGCAGCGTGCGCTCCTGGGCGCAGCGAAAGAGTTCCTGATCGGGCATGGTTCCCCACAGGAAATAGGACAAGCGAGTGGCGAGTTCGTAGTCACCGATCGGGGTAACCGCTTTGTCCTTCTCGCCAGGCAACTCCTCTGAGGTCCGATACAGAAATTGCGGAGAGATCAGGATCGCTTTGAGCGCCAGCTTGATGGAATCGCTGAAGGTCAGGTCCTGCGCATCACCAAGGGCGAAAATGCTCAGCACAAAGGCGAGTTCATCCGCGCGCAGTGGCCGGCGATACGCGCGCGTGGCAAAGGGCTCCAGAATGCTGCGCGCGGCGTCTGACGGACTGATGCCCTTTCCAGGAACAGCGGTGAACAACCGGCGTTGGACCTCGCTCGGTGCTTTAGCGGGCGGGCCAAGGATCTCGATGGAATCAACCACCACGCTGCGGGTTTTCGGAGTTGGTGGTTTTCCGGCCGTCGTTTTGGTAGCGGCAGCGACGGTCTCCACCGCCTTGGGATTGACGTAGAGGACCGACAGTGCCTTGCGACCCGGATCCAGTTTAGCGGTGACTGTATACGTGGCGCTTTTGGCGAGCGCCGCTTTGACCGTCACCTCACCGACCACCTTACCATCAAGACGAATGGCGAGACGGATCGGCTCACCGCCAGCGGTCTCCGCGCCGGCTTTTAGTCGAAACGTGTAGGCGCCTTCAGCGGGGAAGGTCGCTTGGGTGATGATATCGGCGGAGGTTGAGAACTGACGCGACGTCCCATCGGGCTTGCCCTTGTCCTCGACGCCGGCGATCAGCGCGGGCAACTGTCCAGGAATCAACTGGAGCTTCATCTGGTCCGAAACAATGAAGCGATCCAGGATCGCATCGGCAGCCAGCAGGTATTTCTCCGCCAACAGTGGCGAGAGCGAATTATCGAACCCCGCGCCAATGCTGTCTGGCGCCAAGTCGGCTCCGGCGTTGACCGCGGCCAGTCCCGACACGCCGAAGAGATCGTTGATGGTGTTGGTGTATTCACTGCGAGCCAGACGACGCATGACCGTGGTCCCGGGATCCGGCGTCTGGAGACGACGAAAGCCTTTCAACCACACCATCAGAGCCTGGCGTTCGCTGTCGCTGGGCTGCTCCTTGGATTTCTCAGGAGGCATTTCTCCCGAGGCGACTTCAGATCCGACCTTTTGCCACAAGGCGGAGTGGTTGAGCACCTGATCAATCGTCGCGCTGCTGCTGAGCAACGGCGCCAGATTGATGTCGCCCTTGTGCTTCTCGGCGTTGTGGCACTCGCCGCAGTACTTGGACAACATCGGCCGAATCGTGCTCACGTACGTGGCGTTGATGGCATCACGTGACGACGGGCCGGAACGCTCAGAGCACCAAAGAGCCGACGACATCAGGAGTGAGAGCAACAAGGACAT
>Ga0105049_10005494_pt1 | contig 14758 bp, 10 predicted proteins | sample MAT06_FD_78087 | JGI IMG/M metagenome (GOLD analysis project Ga0105049, IMG submission 78087) | Freshwater microbial communities from Lake Fryxell liftoff mats and glacier meltwater in Antarctica - MAT-06 | ecosystem: Environmental > Aquatic > Freshwater > Ice > Liftoff microbial mat | place... | reverse complement strand
GCGGTATGACTTAATATCTTTGAGACGCTGGATATTCTGGGAGACCTGGCGGCGCAAGGCACCTTCAACGAGGTATTCGCCGTCGATCACGGAGTTGATTTGCGCGAGGGAGGATTCCTCAACCTGATTTGCACGCAAGTTGCCATCGACCCCGGCCTTCGCCAGAATCTCGCCAGCAAACTTCGGCCCGATGCCGTGAATGTACTGAAGGGCGTAGAAAATCTTCTTCTTGTCCGGAACGTCAATACCTGCGATACGGGGCACTGTTCAAACTCCTTCAACAACTATGATCGAACGCGATCAGACTAGAACGGCCTCTAGGGCAATCACTCTTTTCACCGACCGATTCCGTTGGCTAATTGCCAAGCAAAGCGAACCAGCTCAACTAGCCCTGCACCTGCTTGTGCTTCGGGTCGGCCTTGCAGATCACGCGCAGCTTACCTTTGCGGCGGACAATCTGGCAGGAGATACACATCTTCTTTACGCTTGCTTTAACCTTCATACGTCACCTTCTCCGTAAGAACCAACAGGCCGCGGGGCTCGTCATCACTTCTCCGCTTGCCACTCACTTCCGCACCAGATCCACCTAGTCTGATCGTTTGCCGATGCTCAAGCCGGCTCTTCAAAGCCTATGGCAAAGAGGCACCACCAATTTAGAAATCTCCGACCGCTCGGAGTGGGGCAGAGATTCTAGGCACTTTGTTCGGTAAAGTCACGCCTCGCCAGAGTCGCGCTTTTGCGGAGATTGAGCTGGTGTTGATCTTCCGCACCACGAGATGAGCCGGTTTGGCGTGAATCGAACCACCGCGGAACCTTGGAATGCCGTTCAAAATACAAACTTTTAGGCAAGCTGAAATGCCCGTGCCGCGAACCGTTCGTGATCCTGCGCAAAGTCTATCGGCACCGGTGGTAATTGTACCCACTGGGGTGCGGAACCCAGGCCCTTGATAATCTCACGCTCGAGGCGATCCTGGCGGCAAAGCTCTTGAGTGTTCGTCGAGGCCAGGATGACTCCGCGAGGAGCAAGCAAGGATGCCGCATCGCGGATCAGGGTGGGATAATGCTGAAGTGAGCTCCAAGTGGCGATGTTTTTTCGCTTTGAGCCGGTTGAAAAACTGGGCGGATCAAGGATAATGAGGTCAAAGGTCAGTTTTTTGCGCTGCGCGTAGGCGAAGTACTCGAAGGTATCGAACTTGGCAAATCGATGATCTGCGGCATTAAGCGCGTTGTGTTCAAAGTTACGTTGCCCCCACTCCAGATACCTGCCCGACACATCTACGCTAGTCGTCAGTGCGCCGCCGGTGGCCGCGGCGAGGGAGAAGCCGCATGTGTAAGCAAAGGTGTTAAGTACACGCGGGCGATTGGATTTACTCTTGGCGTTCTCTGAACGTTGTGCGCACCACTCGGCAACGAATCGGCGGTTATCGCGCTGGTCCAGGAAGAGGCCCGTGGACATGCCGTCGTACAGGCGCACCTCCATGGTGTAGTTATTCTCACGGATCGTAAATGATTCGGGAAGGGGAGCGCCAGCGAGGGGCTGCGGCGAAGTTGCAATTTCTGGCAGCGTGCCACCAAGCCGCGAGCGATCGCGAGGAAAAGGCTTGGCATAGATCGCGGTAACTCCCAGCGGCGCGAGGAGGGACAAAGTCTCTGTCGCGAGCGACTCGGCAACGAACCAGGGGGGAACCCGGCCCTCATATAAATTAAGTACAGCGCCGGGGCCATAAATATCAATAAACACGCCCTCGACCCCGTCACTACTTCCCGAAAAGAGGCGGAAAGCCGCGGTCTTTCGCAGACTCTTGCGGCGAAGCATTGCTTGTGATACTAGTGCGGGCCATGTGGTTAGGCTGGCGGGCACTGCGGCCAGTAGACCTACACCGGCGGTTTTTGAGTTTCGGCCCGTGCGCACGATTCCGCCGGCTTCCGCCGTTGGGTGATGAGGGAGTTGTGGCCCGGGGCGCGTTGCTTCGGGGCGTTTGGCTCCTCGAAAGCTGGAAGCAGCCGGAGGTCCGGAAGCGTGCTTATCTGGTTTTTGTTTTTTACGCTCACTAGGCATAGCGTGCACTTCGGAGAGCCGACCGTCACAGAACGCAGCACCGCTTATCCTGCTAGAGATGACGTTCTTCACGCGAGGTGGGCGATGCCGAGTCTAGCCGCACTTATTAGAGGGGCGTTTGCAAGAGAGGCCTTCTCTGGAGCGGCCTTTACCGTTCTCAACTTGGCAAGGGCCTCTGCTGCTCGGTTAATGCCGGAACGTGATGCGGGCTTTGGTCAGATCGTAAGGGCTGATCTCAACGGTCACCCGATCGCCCGGAAGAATGCGGATGTAGTTCATCCTCATTTTGCCAGAAACGTACGCGAGCACTTCTGATTTTTGTTCATTGGGCAGACGAACTCTAAACATTGCATTCGGCAATGCTTCAGTTACAACCGCATCGAATGTGAACTTATCGTCCTGTTTACCCATGCAAGCCTCAAGCCCAATCGCCTCTATTGGAAGAAACTGCCCTTCGGGGCATTCCGGTGCCCTGAGGGCTTTTCCATGGTAAAGGCACTAACTGTTGTTATCTAAGAGTATGCAGGCGAAAGATCACGGGTGCGTGAGCGGCCAAGTGCCCACGATTTGCGGGGGCATTTATCTCTGACAACTTCGACAGAGGGTCGCTATACTCTGTCCTGTTCGCTCGGGGCGCACTCTGGTTTGACTTGTTCCGCCGCGTAAGTCCGGTGGGTGCAAGGCTTGGTGCTGAGATGGACCCGTAGAACCTGATCCGGTTCGCACCGGCGTAGGGAAGCGAAGATGCGGAACATGGGCATAGGGCCGAGCGGTGTAATCGTCGACCCTTTGCGCCTTTTCGCATCTGAGCAATCCTGCGCCAGTGTTGTCCCGGCGACCAATACTGGAAGCCCCCATGCCCACACTGAATCCGCTCTCCTCGTCAACCCGCAAATCAGACGCAACCGACTCGCCACTCTCGCCACTCTCGCCTCTGTCGCGGCTCGTGCTGCCGCTGCACAACGCGGGAAACCCGGGACGGACGCTTAACGTTACAACCCCGGGATCGTTCGCGAACGCGCACGATATTGGTGGGCCGATGATGTTTTCATCGCCAGATACGCCGGGCATGCCCGCCGCAAGCACCAAAACTGCGTGGGATTTTCTGCCCGAGGGGTGGAGCTGCGTTTTGAGTCAAGGCGAGGATGCTGGGCGCACTCTAAGTAGCCTAGCGCAGCAAGTGACAGGACAACCTCTCGGCCGTGGCGTGACAACGGCTGAGTTTACTACCGCCCGCGGGCAGACCATGCGGGTTGATTACCCAGCGGGCTTCACGCCCATTACCCAGCTCGAAAGTGCTCGGCTGGGCATCGTTACTCCTGAGATGCGGCGGGTTGCGGAGCGAGAACCCCACTTTGACGAGCTGAGCGGTGGTCGCGGCGGCGAAGCAATCCGCGATGAGGTCGCGGCCGGAAGGCTGGTGATCCCCGCGAACATCAACCATCTTAAGCATAAGCTTGACCCGATGTGCATCGGGCGGGCGAGCAAAACTAAAGTAAATGCGAATATGGGCGCAAGCCCGATCTCCAGCGGCACCCACGAAGAAGTGGAAAAGCTAAAGTGGGCTGAGCGTTGGGGGGCCGACACGGTGATGGACCTCTCCACCGGCGGCGATCTTGACGAGTGCCGCAGCGCGATCCTGCAGAACAGCACAGTTCCCATCGGAACGGTGCCGATCTACTCAATGATTGTTGGTAAAAAGCTCGAGGACCTGGATTGGCCGACTATCGAAGCAAGCCTGCACCACCAGGCCCGCCAGGGTGTGGATTACTTTACAATCCACGCGGGCGTGCGGCGGGGGCATCTTAAGTACGTGAAGAATCGCCTCATCGGGATTGTTTCACGTGGCGGCAGCCTGCTCGCCAAGTGGATGCTGGTACACGGGCAGGAGAACATAATGTATACTCGCTGGGAGGAGATCTGTGATATTCTCCGCCAGTACGATGTTACGTTCTCGATCGGCGATGGTCTGCGTCCCGGCGGGCTTGCGGACGCGACCGATGATGCGCAGTTGGCGGAACTTGAGACCCTCGGGGAACTCACCGAGCGTGCCTGGCGGCGGGGAGTGCAGGTTATGATCGAGGGCCCCGGCCACGTGCCCTTTGACCAGATCGAGTGGAACGCGAAGATTCAGCGGACGCTTTGCCACGGCGCGCCGTTCTACGTGCTCGGCCCGCTCGTGACGGATATGTTCCCCGGTTACGATCATATTACTTCGTGCATCGGCGCCACCGCCATGGCCTATCACGGCGCGGCGATGCTTTGTTATGTTACGCCTAAGGAACACCTGGGACTCCCGAAGAAGGACGATGTTAAACAGGGGTGCATCGCGTACAAAATCGCAGCGCATGCCGCGGATGTGGCGCTGGGGATTCCCGGTTCACGCGATCGGGATGATGAGCTCACCAAGGCCCGGGCCGCGCTTAACTGGGAGAAGCACTTTGAGCTCTCCTTTGATCCCGACACTGCACGCGCTTATCACGATGAGGACTTGGATGTCGATACTGATTTCTGCGCGATGTGCGGTCACGATTGGTGCAGTGTGCGCATCAGCAAGGAGATTCAGGAGTTTGCCAGCGGCAAAGCTGATGGCTTTGAACGGATTGGCACCAATGGAAAAGCGGGCGCGCCGATTCAATCCGCAGCCCTCACCGAAGATCAGCGCGAAATTCTTGCCAAGCGCGGCGTACTTAGCCCCGACGAGATTCATAAGTTGGCCAGCAAGACCAAAAAGGCGGTCGTAAGCAAAGAGGGTGATAAGGCCAGTTGCCACAGTGATTATGTTGATCCCGACACCGCGAAGCAGTTGCAGACTTCGAAGGCGGGCAAGGAGGTGCTCGTACAATTGGATGTGCGGCCCGCGCTGGGGATCGGTAAAGAGGACCGGTTGGTGTAACTCTATCGGGGCTGTACCCCGTTGCCTGGCCGTAGAGGCTAGTGGCGGTGGGGCATGGCGGGGGCTGTACCGCTTTGGGGGCCTCTCGCGAGGGTTAACGAAGCGCGGGGGTGATAAGTGCCTGTGTCCCTCCCTACTCTCCTCGCCCTATGGAAGCAGGCATCGTCGGACTCCCTAACGTCGGAAAAAGCACACTTTTTAACGCGCTCACCAAAGCCGGTGCGCTCGCGGCGAACTACCCCTTCGCCACTATCGAGCCCAACGTGGGTATTGTGCCGATTCCTGACCCACGGCTCGAAACGATCACCAAGTACATTCCCCCTCAAAAAGTAATTCCCGCCGCGTTGCGGCTGGTGGATATTGCGGGCATCGTGAAGGGGGCGAGCGTGGGCGAAGGCTTGGGAAATAAGTTTCTCAGCCATATCCGCGAGGTCGATGCGATTCTTCAGGTCGTAAGGTGCTTCACCAAAGCACCGGGGGGCGAGGAGATTCTTCACGTCTCAGGATCGCTAGACCCGATGCGTGATATCGATATTATTAATACCGAGTTAATATTAGCCGATCTCCAGACGGTTGAAGGCTCCATGAGCAAATCTGAACGGGCGGCGAAAAGCGGCAAGGCCGAGGATGTCGCTCGATACGAGGTGCTCAAGAAATACCTTCCCGCACTGAGCGCGGGGAAACCAGCCCGCGCGGTGAAGATCGATGAGCCCGACCAGATCAAGCAGGCAAAGCAGCTGAGCTTAATTACTGCCAAGCGCGTGCTTTATGTTATGAACGTGGATGAGGACGATCTGCAGGGCCAGAACGAACTCTGCAAGAAGGTTCGGGCCCATGCCGAGTCTGAGCACGCCGAAGTAGTGCCGGTGTGCGCCAAGATCGAAAGTGAACTCTCAATGATGGCCGACGGTGAACGCCAAGAAATGCTCGAAGCGCTCGGATTGGCCGAGCCCGCGCTCGCGGCGGTGGCCCACGCCGCGTACCGCACCTTGGGACTACAAAGCTACTTTACTGCGGGCGAGAAAGAGGTGCGGGCCTGGACGGTGCCGGTGGGGGCGACAGCACCACAGGCGGCGGGCGTTATTCACACTGACTTTGAAAAAGGTTTCATCCGTGTCGAAGTCTACACGCTCGCTGATCTGGAAAAGCACCGGAGCGAGAAGGCGATCAAGGAAGCCGGAAGGATGCGCGTTGAAGGTAAAGATTATATTATGAAGGATGGGGACATCTGCCACTTCCTGTTCAATGTCTAATGTTGGTGACCGAGATGGAACCGCAGATAAGATCTCTGAGAAACGCCGCAGAACGATGTCTGCTGGTCACGCGGGCGAGCGCTGCCTGTCTTAGCTTCCAAGCAAATTACTTCTTAGCCGCTATGCGCTGTGTGATCCAGCGTTCGACTCGCTTTTCTAGCACGGGCATGGGCAGCGCACCCCCGAGCAGCACCTGGTCGTGAAACTCTCGGATATCAAACGAGTCGCCCAGCCGCTGCGTTGCGGAGGCTCGCAGCCTGGAGATGGTAAGTTGACCAACCTTGTAAGCGCAGGCCTGCCCCGGCCACGAAATATAACGATCGATCTCGCTGGTAAGGTCAAGCTCGGTGCCCGCCGTGTTCTCCATCATGTAAGCCAAAGCGCGAGCACGGTCCCAACCGAAGGCATGCATTCCGGTGTCAACCACCAGCCGGCACGCGCGCCAAATTTCGTCGGACAGCCGCCCAAAGTCGTCGTAAGGATCCTTATAAAACCCCTTGCCCTCCGCCGAAGGCTGGCTACTAATGGCCCTCATGCCCGGCTGGGGGTCCATCTCCATTCCCAACTGCTCGCAGTAGAGCGCCCACCCCTCAACATAAGCGGTGTAGCCAGTGAGCGTGCGGAAAGTGTGTACGCTCTCAAGCTCGTCGGCGATGGCCAACTGAAAGTAATGGCCGGGCGCCGCCTCGTGCAACGTAAGTGAAACCATGCCGTACTTTGGCCGCTGGGTCAAATCATAAGTATTGACCATAAAGTACGAGGGCACGCCAGAGCGGTACGAGCCGGGGTAGCAGTACGCCGCGGGGCTGGTCATCGCGGCAAACTTGGGGATGGCCCGCACGCCGTAGGTGTTGCGGGGAAGGGTCCGGAAGAGCTTGGGAAGTTCGGGGTCAATCCGTTTGCACAGGTCGCGGTAATCTGAGAGCATCTGCTCCGCGTCGGTGTAGTAAAACCGCGGGTTGGTGCGAAGATACGCCAGAAACGCGGCGAACCGACTCTCGGGGCTCATGCTTTTCTCTGGCCAGTCCGTCGCGTCTATCACGCGGTCCATCGCCGCCCGCAGCCGCGCGACCTCGCTCAGGCCCAGCGCGTGAATCTCGCTCGCCGTCATCTGCGTCGTAGTGAAACTTCGCAGCCGAACATCGTAAGCTTTCGTCCCGTCAATGCTCTGACCATAACCGATGCTCTCGCGGCACGCGGGGATGTAAGTCGTTTCAAGGAACTTGCCCAGCCGATCAAAGGCGGGCACAAGCCCCTCCTGAATCGCCTTGGTACCCCGCGCTTTGGCCGTGTCCGAAGCCCACGCCGTGCGGAGCGGGCGGTAGAACGGGCTCTCCTTCACTCCCTCAACCGTAAGAAAAGTGGGGGAGGCGTGCGATCGAATCGAAGCAAGCACATGCTTGAGCACTACCTTGGGCGCCGTCCTCCCCGCCGCGAGCCCCCGCCTCATCTGCTCGATAATCTGATCTATCTGCAGCGGCATTTTTTCAAGCCGCGTAACGTAATCATCCACATGTTTGGCCGTCCGCATCGGCACCATTTCGGCCAGTTGGGGCAGCCAGACATGAGGCCCGTCCATCGAGTTCACGGGCATCTGTTCGAGCTTGAGCTCCGCCGTTGCGATCTGTAACTCCAACTCGTACTGCAATAAATCCGCGTCGAGCGCATCCTCATCGCCAAAGCCACCCGCCGCGAGCGAGGTACGGTCCAAGGCTTTCACTCCGGCCAGCATCTCTTTCAACTCGGAGAGTCTTCGATCATAAGCTTCGGGCGATTCATCGCGGAGTTGATCGTTAAACCGCAGATCGCCTCGGGTGCTCGCGGCGATGGGGTCCTCGCGCATGATAAACTCGGCGGCGCGGTCTAGCAGTTGGAGCAAGGCCCCGCTTCGCGTCATCACCCTTGCGCTGATGGGCTGAGTTCCCGGCTGCGCAGGCTCGGCGGTGGGGGTTGGAGCCGCAGGTCCGCCCGGTTGGCCCACGATGAGCCTTACGCCCGGGGAAGCCTCTTGGGCTTTTGCGCTGTAAGCAACGGCGGCCAGAGAAGCGATCGCCACGCAGGTAACGCGGGCCAGCGTTCCTGCCCGTGGCCAGTTCTGCGCGGTCAACTCAGGCTGCGCGAAACCAGACGAAATCTCGATACCGGGAAGGCCCAACGACGCAACAAGGTGCTTCATATACACAAGCGTACCCGGCTTGGGTAGCGTGGGTTGAACGAGGGCAGCCGCGAACGATTGGCATCGCGATTTGCCGGGGCGTATGCGACCCGCCACGGCTTACGCGGTTTGCCAAGGCCCGCGCGATTCACTAAGGCCTCTTGCTCGCCGCCCCCTGCTACCCAACATAACTCAACCGGCTCCGCCCCGAGCAAGGAGAACGCGCCTCGCAAAGTTCAAGGTAACTGCAACGCAGTCGAGCAAACGTAATTAAACAGCCCTCTCGCCGAGCCAGCGTCGATCCATCGAGCAGTTGCTCGTGCGATAATCTCACTACGCATAATCCACTTTGAGTCTTACTCGCTTACAGCCGCGGTAGACCAGCCCGGCGCAGACTCTTGCTGGGGATACAGCTCCTTCCACATGCGCTCGAGCAAATCCTTAAGACCCGACCTCGCCGCGCCGCTGATCAGCATCACATCTTTATCAAGACGTAAGCCAAGTTCGCGGCAGATGCGCTTGACAGCCTCATTGCGCTCCTCGTCGTCGGGCAGCACGTCAAGCTTGTTGATCGCTACCACCTCTCGCTTATCCGCGAGTGCCTGCGAATAGCCTGCCAACTCAGCCCGTACTACGCGGTAGTTCTCCACCGGGTCGCTCCCATCCTCAGGCAACACTTCGATGAGATGCACGAGGATCTTTGTCCGCTCGATGTGCCGCAGAAACTCGTGCCCCAGCCCCGCGCCAGCACTCGCGCCCTCTATTAACCCCGGGATATCCGCGAGCACGATTCGTCTCTTGGTATCGACCTCTGCAACGCCCAACTGGGGTGAAAGCGTTGTGAACGGGTAGTTGGCAATCTTCGGCGTCGCGGCGGTGAGCGCGGCCAGAAGTGTGCTCTTGCCCGCGTTGGGCTTGCCCACGATTCCCACATCCGCAATTAACTTAAGTTCGAGCCGCACGACAAAATCTTCGCCCTCGGTGCCCTGCTCCGCCGAACGTGGCGTCTGATTCGTTGACCGCTTGAAATGTTCGTTTCCCCAGCCCCCTTTGCCCCCTTTGGCCACCGTAACCCGATCGCCCGGCTGCACGTCGTGAAGTATGCTGTTGTCGGAGGTTTTATAAATTAAGGTGCCGGGCGGAACATGAATGACCAAGTCCGGCCCCGTCAGCCCGCTGCACTGCTTACGCCCGCCGTTGTCCCCATTCGGAGCCGCCCACACCTTCTGAAAACGAAAGTCGTAGAGCGTCGTAAGCCCTTCGTCGGCAAAGAAGATGACGTCGCCGCCATCTCCACCGTTGCCGCCGTTGGGTCCACCCTTGGCTTCAAACTTTTCTCGCCGAAACGATACCGCGCCATCGCCGCCCCGGCCGGCTCGGATAGTGATAAGTGCTTGGTCAACGAACATAATGAATGGTATGCGCGGGTTGTGAGCCCCGTGGCCCCGTGCACGCATCCGATCCCGTAATTCCCGGGGCTCCTACAAACACTAGCGCACGCCTCGCGCTCGCACGCTGCACATCTCGCACGCAGCACATCTCGTATTTACATTTGATGATTCGCCCATCCGGCCAGTAACTGTGCTGGAGGAAACCACTCGCTCGCCGAGACGGTCTAGATCTTACCGCCCGATTCGCGAGCCAGACGTGTCATCACCCTCGCACGGTTCTGCGCTTTGGTGCGCTCGGCAGGATCCTTCACGTTCTCCGCCGCGCGAGATTCGGCTTCGGCATCAGATATCGAAATTGACTCAACGGGAATCGCCCGCTCTGCCAGGATCGTCATCACATCGTCCGCCATCCGCACAAATCCGCCATCTAACACAAATGATCGGCTCCCGCCCTGTCCCTTCTCGGTATCCGCCATTTCAAGCCGAAGCTCGCCGACGCCAAGCCGCCCCAAAAACGCGGCTCGACCCGGCAAAAAACCGATCAAACCGTCCCACGCAGGGACCGAGGCGTACGTCACCGGATCATTGATCAGGGCAGCGTTGGGGGTCACGAGCTTACAGCGAAACGACTTTTTGGCCAAGGGGAAGGCTCCTAGGAGGGGGGCCAATAGTAGGTCGTTGCACGGGCTGAGTGAAGGGCACGTAGAGAGTCGCTGCTTCGCGCGGCATGCCGAGGCGTTTCCCGACGACAAGCTGCTTGGGCTGGTACTGCAACACCATCTACACTCCCACTCCCTACGCTCCAACCCCACACGATGCGCCGCCACCCGCACGCAACGCTCGCCGTTCTCGCCGTCATCACCCTCACGCTGGTCGTGCTCCGCATTTGGTTCGTCGGCGGCCGCGCCTCTCCGGACTCTGATGTTCTTCTATGGCGAGCGACCCGTTGCGCCTCCGCCGCGGCGGTCGGAGCGTGCCTCTCTCTCGCGGGTGTTTTCTTACAATGCCTGCTCCGGAACCGCCTCGCATCTCCCGACCTGCTCGGGCTCGCGTCGGGCTCCGCGTTTTCGATACTACTGGGAATCCACCTGGGCCTGCTGCCCGCGAGCATGTCAAACGGTTACACGCTTGTTGCCGCCCTGATCGGCGCGGCAACCTCGCTCACAGCCACATTTTTGCTCAGCCGCCGCGGGCGGGTGCTTGATCCCGTGTTGCTCATCTTAACCGGTGTGGCCATCGGTGTAATTTGCAGCGCGGGCACAATGCTGGTGCGGCACCTGATGCCCCTCCAACAGACCGCCCTCGCCGATCGTATGTTAATGGGCTCACTCCGCGAGGATGTTACGTTCGCTCAGCTCGCCCTCGCCGCGGCGGCCGCCCTCAGTTCGATCCTCGCCATAATAGTGCTGGGTCCCAAACTTGATATCGCATCTTTCAGCGAAGATGAGGCCCGCAGTCTGGGCGCACCCCTGCCCATGCTCCGTGTAGTTATGTTTGTGGGAGCAGGGCTCCTCACCGCCGCGGCGGTCATGCTCGCTGGCCCCATCGGATTTGTCGGCCTCATCTGCCCGCACATCGCACGCGCCCTGTGCGGCCCCAAACACCGCACCCTCGCCCTCCCAGCGGCACTGATGGGCGCGGCACTTATGATCGCCGCCGACATAACAACCCGCCTCGTTGATCTCCCCAGCGGTCGCATGCCCATAAGTATCGTCACGGCACTGGTGGGCGGAGTGAGCTTCGTGTGGGTCGTGAGGGGCCAGCGGGGGATGGTGAAGGAGTGAACCTGGGGTAGCCCGCTAGCACGACTTCTTTTACCGCGGCGAGTGAGTTGCGATGTGAAATGTCAAGTGACTTATGCTTAGAGGGATCATACTTATCTACGAAACACGCGATCTTTTTATGGTGGTCAGGAAACAACGTTTCCACTTACCACAACTGCTCCGCTAAGGACGCAGCCATCTGCAGCCTGAACGCTCGCACTCCTTTCCATTCATAGCGAGAAATTCTCCGGCCCTTCTCCCCGGCGCCTAACCATCTCGCTCGCGGCTCACTCCTCCTCCCGCTTGCCCCCCGTCTCGCCCCTCCCTCTCGCCCCCCGATACGATTCGCTCACACTGATGTTTGACGACATTCCCATACTTACCGACGACGACAACACCGCCCCTCTGCCATCGGCAGGAGCTCGTCGCCCCGCCCTCAGCGCCCCGGCCAACCTCGCTCATTCGTCCCAGCCTCGGACCGCCCCGCCGTCCGCCGATCCTAACACCTTTGCCGAGTCGCTCTTCCAGGGCCTCACCCCACCCCAAGCCCAGGCCGTACGTCACACCGAAGGTCCACTGCTCATCCTCGCCGCGGCGGGCTCCGGCAAAACCCGCGTCATTACCCGACGCATCGCGTTCTTAGTCTCCTGCGGTGTCGCTCCTTGGCAGATTCTGGCACTTACATTCACTAATAAGGCTGCGGGTGAGATGCGCGAGCGCATCCACACCGTGCTGGGCGGGGCGGTTTCCGAGGATGGCACGGAGAATCGCCGCACGCGTGGGCTGACGGTGACCACGTTCCACTCCTTGTGCGCTAGGCTCCTGCGCAAATACGCCGCCGCGGCTGGCCTTAAGCCCGACTTCTCCATTTACAATACCAGCGATCAACTGACGTTAGTGAAGAAAGCCATCGAGGCCGCTCAGCTCTCAACCGCCAACTTTCAACCCCGTAGCGTGTTGAGCGTTATAAGCAATGCCAAGAATGAGTTAATAGATGCCGAGCGATTCGCCGCTGAGGCTTACGACTTTTCACAGAAGGCCATCGCGAGGGTCTTCACCGCTTACACCCGTAAGCTTCGCGAAGCGAACGCGGTTGACTTTGATGACCTCCTGCTGCTCATCGCCAAGTTGCTACGGGTCAACCCCGATGTTCGCGCCGAGTGCCAGCGCCGGTGGCAGTATCTGATGGTCGATGAATATCAGGATACCAACCAGGCGCAGTTCCAAATCGCCAGCCTGATCGCGGGCGAACCGAGCGCGACTCACCGCCCCAATATCTGCGTCGTCGGCGACCCCGATCAAGCAATCTACGGTTGGCGTGGCGCTGACATAAGTAATATCCTCGACTTTGAGAAGCATTACCCGGCCGCGGCGACGATCAAGCTGGGCGAAAACTTTCGATCCAGCCCGCCCATCCTGGCCAGCGCTGATGCACTGATCAAACACAATAAGAATCGTAAGCCAAAGCCTCTCTTTACCAGCAAAGAGGGGGGCGAGAAGCTCGATGTGGTCCAATGCCGCGACGAGCTGCACGAAGCCAGCCTCGTCGCCGCGTGGCTACGAAAGCACCACGACGCCGACCCCGCAGAAGGTGCCGCGCCCATCGCCTGGCGCGAGATGGCGATCTTCTACCGCACCAACGCGCTCAGCCGAGTGCTCGAAGAAGCCATGCGTTCGGCCAATATCCCTTACACGATCGCCCGCGGCACATCCTTCTACGAGCGCGAAGAAGTAAAGAACGCGCTCGCGTACCTTCGGGTCATCGCCAATCAGGCTGACTCGGTCTCGCTGGGAAGAATAATTAATGTTCCCACCCGCGGCATTGGCGATACCAGCATGGGAAGGGTTGAGGAACTGGCCGAGCGGACCCGTTCGCCGATGATGGAAGCGCTGCGGAACGCCGATCAGGTCGAAGGCCTCTCCGCTCGTGCGCTGAACGCAATGGCCAAGTTCGTCTCGCTCATCGATGCCTGGACGGGCGGGGGCACTTTCCTGGGTGCTAATATTAGCTCTACTCTTGCCGAGCTCATCGACCGCGTGCTGAAAGAATCCGGCCTTGAAGCGATGTACCGCGCACAGGCGCAGACCACCAAGAGCGAATCAGATCTCGAACGCCTCGACAACCTCGCCGAACTCATAAGCTCCGCGCAGCAGTTTGAGCTTGAGTATGACGCGGCCAGCGACCCCGCCTCCGACCTTACCGGCGGTCCCCCCTCGGCCGACGGGGAAGCCATCTCTAAGTTAAGCTCGCTCGCGGGACCAGCTCTCGCACCAGAGACAGGCCTCGCCATCATCCCCGCCGCAGCAGGCAATATAAACGTAATACAAGCACCCCCCCTGCTCGCGCTCCTTCGCGGCTTCCTCGAATCCATCGCCCTCGTCGCCGATGCCGACGTTGTCGATCCTTCACAGGGGAGTGTAACCTTAATGACCCTGCACGCGGCCAAGGGTCTTGAGTTCCCCGCCGTTGCCATCGTCGGCCTTGAAGAGGGTCTCCTGCCGCACATGCGAGCCCGCGAGAGCGATGAGGCCCTGGAAGAAGAGCGAAGATTATGCTTTGTCGGCATCACCCGCGCCATGCGGCGGCTGCTGCTGACCGCCGCGAAGTACCGCACCCAACGTGGCATGAGCGAACGCACCATCACCAGCCGATTCCTTGAGGAGCTTCCTCGCGAGCACGTGCGTGGCAGCGACCAGTCCGATCCTTACGCCGACCTTCAGGGCACAGCCTGGGGCACGCACGCCGCGGACGACGAGGCCAACGTCTCCGCCGTACAAAACATAAGTTCTGATCGCCAGCGGCCAATCCGCGAGCTATCATCGGGCGGCGCATCCGGAGCAGGTCGCTCCCCTTTCCCCATCGGTTCCAGCGTACGCCATCCGCAGTTTGGCGTAGGCAGCGTGAAAGCCTTCACCGCGGGAGCGCAGGCCAGAATTACAGTAGAGTTTCGCGGGGCGGGAACCAAAACGCTGGTGCTTGAGTACGCCCGCCTCACGAAGGCGTGATCAAGGCGTGATCAAGGCGTGACCTAAGCCCGTCCTAAACACAACCCAGTTCCGCCACTACATAAGTGAACACCCAGCCCCGCTGAATATTAACAAAACGCAATCCGCCAAAGCAAGTCCAAGCCACTCACCCTGGCCTGATCCCACGGAACACTTGCTGCACCCGTTCGCTCTCGTGCTTAACAACCTGGCTGAGCACATGCCGCGGAATCCGCCATTCGTTCTGGCCACGTGT
>Ga0105049_10005490_pt1 | contig 14761 bp, 14 predicted proteins | sample MAT06_FD_78087 | JGI IMG/M metagenome (GOLD analysis project Ga0105049, IMG submission 78087) | Freshwater microbial communities from Lake Fryxell liftoff mats and glacier meltwater in Antarctica - MAT-06 | ecosystem: Environmental > Aquatic > Freshwater > Ice > Liftoff microbial mat | place... | reverse complement strand
GGGTAACGGCAGGGAGAAAAAGGGAACGGCAGAAACGAGGGGAAAGGCAGGGACGGCGCAGGATATCCTAAAGCTCCGCCGCTCGTATCAGGTCGGGTTGTCAGTTCCGAAATGCCATCGCCCCGGCAGGGACGCAACAATCGTAGCCCCGGACTTTCAGTCCGGGGAGGAAGAATAAACTGTGGGCGGACCCCCGGAGGGTTCCACCAAGGGCACCGGATTGAGCCCTGTGGAAACCCTGCCGGAATGCGCATCGCCCCCCGCTGGATTCCTTACGGCAAGATGATGGCGCCGTTGCACTGGCCCGGCAACCAAAGATCGGAAGTATCCGCACATTCCGCGGCAAAAATGGTAACGGGCCGCGGATTGCGCAAATGGCGCGGATTTAGGGGGGCTCAACGGCGCGGGCGAGGACGCCCACGCTACCCTTAAGGCCTCCCCCTGCTGTTCCCCGCCGTTCCCCCTACTTCACTCTCCACGTCTGCTCCAAGTGCTTCGTCATATTGTGGAGGCCGAACTGGACATCGTACTTGGTGTCGCGCGACGGGGCGGATTCCTGCTTGGCCTCGATGCGGACGAGGTCCTCGACGACGTCGATGAAGGCGTCGAAGACGTATGGGTCGAAGTGGGCGCCGCGGCGGCGGCCCATGGTCTCGATGGTTTGGTCCAGGGGGACGGCTTTCTTGTAGCTGCGCTTATGGATAAGGGCGTCGTACACATCGACGACGGCGACGATCTTGGCGAAGAGGGGGATGTCGGCGCCGGACTTCTTCATCGGGTAGCCGTTGCCGTCGAACCACTCGTGGTGGCTGAGGGCGATTGTCTCCGACGCGCGCAGGAGTGGGTCCTCGGAGCCGGCGAGGATTTCCGCGCCGATCATTGTGTGGGTCTTCATGTACTCGTACTCGAAGGGCGTGAGGCGACCGGGCTTGAGCAGGATGCTATCGGGAACGCCGATCTTGCCGATGTCGTGGAGCGGCGCGGCCTCGCGGAGCAGGTCCACGTCGGCCTTGGAGAGCCCCAGGCGCTCGGCCACGCGGGCGGCGAACAGCCCAATGCGGACGGTGTGGTTCCCGGTTTCGTCGTCGCGCCACTGGGCCGCGCGGCCCAGGCGGTTGACCACGTCGTGGAAGGCCGTGCTGAGGTCCTTGGTGCGGCGCTTGTGGGCCTCCATGTAGTTGATCAGGAGGCTGGTGCGCTCGTTGACGATGCGCTCGAGGTTGTGCTGGTACTGGAGCTGGTCGTTCCCCTGGCGGCGCTTCTGCAGGCAGCGGTCCATTGATGTGGACAGCGTGCCGGCATCCACGGGCTCGATCAGCACGTCGGCGACGCCGGCGCGAAAGGCGTCGGCCACATGGCGCGGGTCGGCGTCCTTCATCAGCGCGACAACGGAAATCTCCGGGTGGCGCGAGTGGAGGTCGGAATAGAGCTTGAGCGGTGTGCTGTCGGCGGGGTCGGGATTCGCAACCAGCAGGTCGGGAATGCCGGCCCCGAGCATCTCCCAAACTTGCTCGCACTGGGGCGCGTGGCGGAAGCCGTACTTGTTGCGGGCGATGTAGCGCTGGAAGCGCTCGCCGAATCGCTCGTGGTCGCCGACGAAGATGATCTCCGCGGGTTTGGAGATTCCCGGCGGGCGGTTTCTCCAAAGGTTCTTGGCATTGTCGAGGTTGAGCGCCTCCTCCCGCGCGGCCTCGAGGATTTGCTCGAGCGGTGGAAGGTCCTCCCCGGCGGGAATCTGCAGGGGGTTGAGGGGCTTGCCGATCTTGATGCTCAAGGACGGCCCTGTTCTCTCTCCGGGGGGAGAGCATGCGCCTTGGATTCGGAGGATCGTTGGCGGCGGAAGGCGGAGGGAGGGTAAGGCATGATGAGTGGATTGAATTTATAGGGGAGTGCTCCGTGAGTCAACGGGAGGAATTCGCGCCCCTCCGCGCCATCGCGTGTCGCGTTCCCGTTTCCCAATTCCCCCTTCCCCGCGTGGCGGCGGGCCTTGACTCCAACCGCCCCTTGGCCGCCTATGGACGCGCAAGGAAGCGAAATCCGGGACATCCGATCCCATCCCCAATGGAGGGCCTCTCGATGATTGGACCCAAGCTTGACGCACGCAGCTATGCGATCCTGATTTTGGCGGTGATTGGAGTGCTGGTGGGTGGCACCCTGGTGGCCCAGCAGCAGACCCGCGACTACTCCGTGAACGCAGAGCTGGCCAGTGCCACGCGCGCCGTTGCCGACGCCACCAGCCGTGTCGCCGATTCCAACGCCCAGATTGCCGCCGCTATCCTTGAGCTGGGCGCGTCCGTCCGCGATGCAAGCCGCAACATGTCCCGCTCCGGCGGCGGAACCGCAGCCTCTGGCGAAGCTGTCCCCGGCGAGGAATCCATGTCGGCACCCGTGGACAATGCCGCCCCCGAGGCCAAGAAGCCCGTCTTCGAGTTGAACTGACGCACGCGGGGGTTCGCCCCCCGGTGGCCCAGACGAATTCGAGGACGCCCTTTCCGCCATGCGATTAATCTTCCTGCTCGTGTTGCTGGCGGCGGTCGGGGTGTTGCTTGGCCGGGAGATCCTTTCCGCCGGCGCCGCGCGCCGCGCCGGGGCCGACCCTCGGGCGATCAATCGTCGCCTTCGCCGGCGCGCCAAGGGCCTCGCGCTCTTGCTGGCAGTCTATGCCGGGGCTGCGTGGTTCGAGGACGCCGCCGCGTGGGGCGCCTTTTCGCTCCGCGAGGGCATTCTCCATGTCGGCGGCGTGATCATTCTGGTGTTCTGGCTGCTGATTCTGGTGGCGCGGGACATCCGCGAGACGGCGATGGAGGCGGCGGGCGAGCGTCAGGCTTTTGCCGTCGAATCGCTCCAGCGCATCGAGGAGGAAATCCGCCGCATCCGCGCGGCGGAGAAGGATGCGGCGACGGATGAAGCGAAACAGGGCGACGCGTAGTCGTTCGCGCCCTTTTCGGTAGCCGCGCCCCGCCGCCATCGTGACCATTGACGTCATGACCGCAAACACCGCGCCCGCCCCCATGCCGCCCGACGCCTATCGCCACCTCCAGTGGCTGTTTTCGTGGCACCTGCTGACGGTGCGGCAGAAGTTGATGACCCTCGCCCAGAAGTACACCGTCCACGACGAGCAGGATTACCCGCGGTTCCACGTGGTGCGCCCGCCCAAGATCGCCCTGAGCCTGGTGGCGGGTGCCGCGGCCTTGTCGGTCAGCCTGCTGAGTCTTTACTTTGGAATCCGGATGATGATGAACCAGGGCGAGTTCGTGGTGGCGATGGCGATCATCGTGGGCGGCGGGATGGTGGCGCGTCTGGTGAGGGTGCTGCTGATGCCGTATCGCGACATCCGCGTGTTTGCCGACGCGGCGGAGCAGTTCCCCGTGATGACCATCAGCCAGGACAACAAGTTCGGCCTCCACCACTGGTACACGGTGATCGACGCGATGGGGAATCCGGTGGCGCGCGCCAAGCGCAACCTGCTCACCGCGATCTGGCGCAGGCAGTGGGTGGCGGAGACCCTGGACGGGCGCCCCATCCTGAACGTGAGGGAGGACTCCCTGGGCCTCGCGCTGCTGCGGCGCTACGTCGGTTCGCTGTGGGGAATGCTGCGCACGAACTTCGATTTCTACATCCCCGGCGGCCCCCGCGTGGGCGAGTACAACCGCAAGCTGACGATCACCGACCAGTACGTGATGGACCTGCGCGCGGACCCCTGGTTCCTGGTGGATCGCCGCGTGGCGCTGGCCCTGGCGATCCTGCTGGACACCGGCGAGGGCCGGTAGGCGCCGGGCGGTTGCGCTGGATTTTACGGGGCACCTGAAGTCCACTTCCCCCCAGTCGCACCGTCAGGAGGCCAGCCCCATGAAGACGATCATTGCAACCTATCGAAACGGCAAGCTGGACCCCACCGAGGCGCTTGACTACGCGGAGGGGGAAAAGCTCGAGATCAGCATCAGGAAAGCTCCCATCCCAAGCGCCGAAGAAGAGGAGGCCATCGAGGAGATGCGTCGGCGGTTTCCAAACCTCGTAGGTACGCTAACTCCCGAGGAGGCCGAGGAGATGATGCATCTAATCGACGAGGAGTTCGGACAAATTGATCCCGACCAGTGGAAATAGCGCGCTGCTGGATACCAATGCGGTGATCGCGTTTCGGGGAATGACGCGGTCAGTCATGCTGAATCTGCGGGCCTACAGCGACTTGGCGATTAGCGCGATCACGCTGGGCGGGCTTTTCTTTGGGGCCCAGAATTCCGAGCGGCGCGACGAAAACCTGGAAGAACTCACGCGTGTAATCGCTGGGATCGAAATAATTCCAATCGATTCTGCCGTTGCCGCGGAATACCCCGTGATTCGCCACGAATTGAAGCGGCGAGGACTACCGATCCCGCCGAATGATATGTGGATCGCCGCCACCGCGCGACTTCACTCCATGACGCTTGTCACGTGCGACCGCCATTTTCATTCGGTCAAAGGCCTGAGCGTCCTGGGCTGGTAGTCCGGCCCACTCACAACCCCAGCGTGCTCTTCAACTCCTCGAAGAAGCTCTTGTGCCCCGGCTTGATGCTTTCGCCGGACTCCTTGGCGAATTCCACGAGGAGTTCCCTCTGGCGGTCGGTGAGCTTGGTGGGAACCTCCACCACGACGCGGACGTGGTGGTCGCCGTAGCTGCGTCCGTTGGTGGTGGTGGGCATCCCCTTGCCGCGGACCTTGAAGACCTTGTGGTTGGGGGTACCGTGGGGGATCTTGAGTTTCTCCGTGCCGTGGAGGGTGGTCACCTCGATCTCCGCCCCGAGGGCGGCCATGGGGAAGGAGACGGTCTCCTCCTGGTAGATGTCGGCGCCATCGCGCGCGTACTCGGGGTGGTCCTCGATCTCGAAGCGCACCATCAGATCGCCGCGCTCTCCGCCGACAAGGCCGGCCTCGCCCTCTGCGCGGACGCGTAGCGTCATGCCGGAATCGACGCCGCTGGGGATGGAGAACTTCACGGTGGACTTGCGCGCGACGCGGGCCTGGCCACGGCACGTTTCGCAGGGGCTCTCGATCGTCACGCCGGAGCCGTGGCACGCCGGACAGGCGGTCTCCACGGCGAAGAACCCGCGCGACTGCCGCACGACGCCGATGCCGCGGCACGTGTGGCAAGGCTTGGCGAGGGTGCCGGGCTTGCAGCCCGATCCCTTGCAGGGATCGCAGGTCTCAAGGCGCTCGAAGGTGATCTCCGCGTCCTTGCCGGAGAACGCGTCCTCCAGCATCATGCGATAGCGCACGCCGATGTCGCGCCCGCGAACGGCGCCGCCGGGGCCGCGCCCTCTGCCGCGGGCGCCCCCCTGGCCAAAAAACGCGCCAAAGATGTCGCCGAAAATGTCCTCGACGTCCTGCTGGTGATGGAAATCGTTCCAGGAGAAGCCGCCCTGCCCGAAGGAGGACTTCACCCCATCGTGCCCGAGGCGGTCGTAACGCCCGCGCTTTTCCGCATCCGAAAGCACCTCGTAGGCCTCGCTGGCCTCCTTGAAGTGCTCCGCCGCCGCCTCCGCATTTCCCGGGTTGCGGTCGGGGTGATGCTTCATCGCCTGCTTGCGATAGGCCTTCTTGAGTTCCTCGGGCGCGGCGGTCTTGGGAACCTCCAGCACCTCGTAATAATCGCGCTTGGCCATGGGGTCTTAATCGTTCCTCGGGGGCGTGGGGGCGGTTGTCGCCTGTATCCATAGGACACAGTCGGGGGCGCCCGGGACTGCCATGCGACGCAAGTCCGCAAACGCGGGACCACCAAGGGGCCGACTGGGAAAAGCGGCAAGCCGAATGGATGATCCCCCAACCTTGGGAGCCCCTGCGCAGTCTATTCGCCGGACAGTCATTACACCCACTTCGGAGGATCAGTAACATGCTCAGGAACATCACTCTCGCGGCGGCGGTCGCCATGTCCCTCGCCGGGGCGGCGGTAGCGACGGGCCAGGTTGTGGAGCGCTCCTATCGCAGCGCCTCGGAGGTGACGGCGGCGCCCGCCGGCGGCAGCGGCTACCTTGGCGTGCAGATCGAGGATGGCTTCGTCAACAACAGCAGCGAGTCCGAACCCTCCCGCTTTCACTGGGGCGCGCGGGTGGCCTCGGTGGTGCCCGACTCCCCCGCCGCCAAGGCGGGCCTGAAGGAGGGCGACCTGATCATGCGCGTGAACGAGAAGGACATCCGACGGGCCACGGACTTGACCACGGCCATCGCCGCCCAAGCCGCCGAAGCGCGCGTGGGCCTGGTCGTGCTGCGCAATGGCAAGGAGGAGACACTTTCAGCCCAACTCGCCAAGCGCCCGGAGCCGGGCTCGCAAATGGCGCCTCCCCCGGCGGGTGCATTCGCCGCGCCACCCGGCGCGATCCCCCTCCCCCCGATGGCGGGCCGAGACCCCTTTGCCCAGATGGAGAGCAATTTCCAGCGCATGCAGGATCAGATGGATCGGATGCAGTCCGAGTTCGGGATGCTGCGCGGCGGCCAGTCGCCGGGTGCCGGGTTCACAGGATTCGCCATGAGCCAGACCACGCTGACCATGAGTTCGGATTCCCGCACGGGCCTCAGCCTTCAGAGCCTGACCCCGCAGCTTGGGGAATTCTTTGGCGCCAAGGAGGGCGAGGGTGTGTTGATCACCGCCGTCGAGCCCGATTCGCCAGCGGCGCTCGCTGGACTCAAGGCCGGCGACGTGATCGTATCGGTGGGGGCCGACACCGTGGATGAACCCGCCGCCGCGCAGGCCCTTGCGGCGGAGGGCGCCGCGGGCGGCGTTGACCTTGGGATCCTGAGGGAGAAGGAATCGAAGACCATTAAGATGGGGCCGACGGCGGGGCCGAGCTAAGGCGTGTGGAGGCGATCCGATGGAGAAAATGGACGACATGGACTTGATGGACGTCCATTGTGTCCATCGAGTCCATACCGTCCACCTAGTCGAAGTGGCTCCACTGGACAAACCTCCGGGCTCCATGCATTGTTGCCTCACAATCCCGGGAGCGAGGAAGGCAGGCCATGAAGTTTTCGAATAATTTTGGGCGCGGCTTTACCCTGATCGAGTTGCTGGTGGTCGTCGCCATCATCGCCATCGTGGCGGCCATCGCGCTGCCGAATTTCCTGGAGGCCCAGACCCGCGCCAAGGTCACCCGCGTGAAGGCCGACCTGCGGTCGCTGGCCGTCGGACTGGAATCCTACGCCGTGGACAACAATCGCGCGCCATTCGATGGCTATCCCGGCGAACCCCACCGCGGCTGGGTGAACTCCTGGGCCCGCGTCACCACGCCGATCGCCTACATGACCGCGATCCTGGTCGATCCATTTCAGGACCCGACATTCGCCGATACCACCGAGCCGGGGAATTCCCACTTCCTGGAGCCGCTGGAGAAGAAGAACCACACCTACGACTATGGTTCCGCCGCGTGGCACGACGTTGCCGCGGGCGCCTCGCCCGGCTTCTTCAACAACTTCGGCCACAGCGCGTGGAAAATCGGCAGCGCCGGGCCCGACCTCCGCTTCGACGCGCCGGGGAGCTTCTATGGCATGGACAAGCTCTACGATCCGACCAATGGCACGCGGTCGGAGGGCGATGTCTATCGGTCGCAGAGGGGGCAGAGTTGACGGAGGTAATCGTCGCCGCTGATCACGCGGAGGACGCGGATGCATAGTTCCGCCGAACCGCATCATCAGCGTGATCAGCGGCTCCTCCGGCCATTTCCCATTGCCGCCGTTCCCGCTGCTCCGCCCCATCGGGAACCATGAAGCCCCCCGTCCGCCACAATCGCCGGAGTTCCAAGACACGCCGCGCGTACCGGCGGACGTTTCGGCGTGTGCGGTTCTACCTGCCGCTCGTCCTGTTGCTGCTGGTTTCGATGGTGATTTTCCTGCCGGTGTCGGGTCCGTGGCTGCTGGGGCGGGTGGAGTCGGAGTTGCAGGGCATCCTCGGCAAGGATGTCTCCGTTGATCGCGTGGAGGTGACGCTGGCGACGGCGTCGGTGGAGGCGCTGGGCGCGACGCTGAAGAATGTGGACGGCGGGGAGGACTTCCGCCTGGGCCGCATCGCGCTGCGCGGGACGCCGCGGGGGATGCTGGCGGGCGGCGGCGGTTGGCCCGACCGAATCGTGGTGGATGGCTTGCCGCCGCTGGAGCTTTCCCGCGGCGAGGGCGGCAAGTATGGCCTGCGCGGGCCGTTCCTGACCTTGGTGGAGACGATCTCCGCCCTGCCGGAGCGCGGGTCCGATGTGCCCGCCGATCCCGCGAAGCCATCGCGCACGATGGGCCGCACGCCCGAGGTGGTGGTGCGAAACCTTCCCGTGGAAATCGAAAGCCCGATCCCGGGCCGCCCCGCCATACGCGCCATGATCGACGAGGTGCTGATCGCCGCACGCCCGTCCCGCGATTCGCCGGTGCGCCTCGCGCTCAGCGGCGTCGTGATTTCCGACACGCTGGACAAGCTGATCCTGACCGGACTGTATTTTCCCAAGGAGCGCCGCCTGACGGCGGAGGGCTCGCTCTCCTCCGCGGGTATCGCGTTCTCGATTCCGTCGCTGGGGCCATTCTCGGCCCGCGTGCGGGAGCTGGCGGTGCAGATCGACGGCGATGTGAGCGACGAGAACAGGATCACGGCCACCCTGGGCGTGAAGGCCGGGCGCTTCGAGCTGGCGCGCGACCGCGTGGGCGGCGAGCGCTGGAGCGACGCGCCGCTCGAGCTGCGCGTCTCGGGCGAGTTCTTCCGCGCGGAGCAGCGCTTCGAGTTGAAGGAGTTCTCCGCGCTCGGCGACCATGTGGACTTGTCGGTCGATGGCTCCCTGCGGCTCGACCGCGCGCTGTCGGGTCGCGTTCACGCGCAAATTCGCAAGCTGCCGGAGGAGGCGCTGGCCCTTGGCCGCGGAGAGCTGACCGGGCGCCTTGGAGTGGAGGTCGAGGCGACCTCCACCTCGCCGACGCTGAACTTGGAAGTCCGCGCCAGCGGCGAGTTTACCCGCCCGCTGGAGATGCAGGCGGAGGCGTCGCTTCGCGCCGCCGGGTGGCGGGTTCATTCGGCGATCCTTCCGCATCCGCTGGACGTGAAGAGCGTGGACGTGATCGTATCCACGGACCAGCTCCGCGTTCGCGACTTGAAGCTGGAACTCGGCGGCGCGCGACTCTCCGGTTCGATGGACGTGCCGATCACCAACCCCGCGGAGCCGAAGTGGGGCACGGCGCGCGTCCGCGTGGAGGGCGATTCGGAGGCGGCGTTCGACCTGCTCTCGCGCCTGGGCGTGGTGCCGGCGGAAATCACCGGGCTCAATCTGCCGCTGAATATCGACGCGGAGGGCGGCATCGGCCTGACGCGCACGGGTACCGACCTCCTGAGCGCGCCCCGGGTTGAAATCGACCGATCCTCGCTGGCGGCGTCGGTCTCGTGGAAGGCCGGCTCGATGGAAGCCCGCGCCCTTCCCGATGCCATCCGGGTGGAGCCCGGCAGCCTGCGCATCGACGGGCGCGAGGCCGCGATCCAGAGGCTCGCGATCAATGCCTCGGGCATCGACGTGGGCGTATCGGGAACACTGAGGGGCGATCTGCTAAATCCCCGCGCCGACAACCTTTCCTACGATGGACGCCTGACCACGTCGGGGCGTTTCGAGGCTTTGATCCCATTGCTGGCGCGCCTGACGCAGATCCCCAGCCTTCCCGAAGACCTGCGCGGGGGATACCTGGCGGAGTTCGATGTGGAGACGCGGCTCGACGCGCTGGCGGCGGCCACCTATCGCGCGCGCCTGGTGCTGGAGGGCGTTGGCGCGACGGTTCCCACCAAGTACCGACCCGTGCCAATTTCCGATCTCTCGGGAGAGATCGTCCTCGATCCCGAGGTGCTGGAACTGCGCCGCATCCACGCCCGCATCGTGGACCCCGAGGGTGGCAACTCGACGATCGATTTCAGCGCCGGCGTCACCGCGGAACGCGTACGCGTCGATGTCGGCGTTCAGTCGAATCTCGAATACCTTTCGCTTATCCTTCCCAAGGATCTGAAGGACCTGTACATGGAGGGGCCGCTTCCCGCGTCGGGGTGGCTGAGCATCGCGCCGGCCAAGCCCCTGCCAGAGGGCCCCGACCTGCTGCGCCGCTGGATCGCGCTGATCAAGTCCAAGCCCACGATCCACCACAAGCTTGCGGCGGACCTGATGGTGGACTACGAGTTCGCGTATATGCAGTCGGAACCGATCACGATTTTTCCACGGGATTTCCCCGTGCGCATGACCAATATGCGCGGCACCGCGGTCGTCACGCCGGAGGGCATCCGCGTCCGCGACGCGCGGATCGACGCGGGCTCGGCAAAGGACCTGGTCGGCGATGCGCTGGTCGAGCTGGGCCGCCCCGCACGCATCACCTTCGACGTCCGCGCGGACCATTTGGACGTGAATGAATGGACCGACGGCTGGGGCCAGCGCGAGTGGTCCAGCTATCCCTACTCCTTTCCGCCCCGATGGAAGTCGATTCCCGAACCCATCCAGAAGGTCATCGTACAGGGGACAATCCACACCAAGTCGATTCGCTACATGAATTTCGACGGCGGCCCGACCAGCGGCAAGTTGACCTTCGAGGCGTGGAGCCGCATCCCCAACAAGCTGATCATCGAGGACATGAAGGTGGAGGCCTTTGGCGGCGACGCCGACGGACGGATGGACTTCCTGATCACGCCCGGCGAGCGCCCGACCATGACCCTGCGCGCGAACCTCCGCGACATGGAGATCAAGACGTTCCTGGACGCTCTCCGCCAGAAGGACCAGTCGCTCGACGGAAGGCTGACGGGCGACCTCAACTTCCATGGCAAGCTCAAGAACTATCCCACCTACAAGGGCGACGCGCGGTTTGCCGTGCAGCGCTCCTCGGTCATCGGGTCTGTTATCCTCTACTATGCGAAGGAGTTCCTTGACCTGGCCAGCGGGGGCGAGCCGCGCAACTCCCTGATGGAGGGCCTCGTCTCCATGGCCGACGAGAAGATCCACTTCAACGCGCTCAAGATCACGAATCCCGCGGCGAACCTCCAGGCCAACGGGCACATCGACTTTCGCGGGCGACTGTTCTTCGACGTGACGGCCAACATCCTGGGCAAGCAGATCGGTCGCATCCCCGGGCTCGGCTGGATCAGCAAGCCGATCGGAAAGCTGACCGACGAGGCGTTGTCCTATCGCGTAAGGGGGAAGCTCGGCTCGCCGGAGTACTACCCGGTGCCGTCTCTCCTCCTGAGCCGCGATCCCGAGGCCGAGGCCGAGGTGAGAGCCCCGTGACCGCGTGGCGCGACCGACTGGCGCGCGCAGCCGATCATCGGCGCCGCAACGCCCTGGAGCGCGCCCTGCGCCCCGTGGCGCCCGCTGGCGACGGACGCTTGACGATGGGCGGAAAGCCCCTCATCGACCTGTGCAGCAACGACTACCTCGGCCTTGCGCGGCATCCCGCCGTCGTCGAGGGCGCGCGGCTGGCGCTCGAGCGCTACGGCGCCGGGGCCCGCGCGTCGCGCCTGATTACCGGGAACTACGAACTGCTGGAGGAGCTGGAGGCGGAACTCGCCGCGTTCAAGGGGACCGGGAGCGCGCTCGTCTTCCCCAGCGGCTACCAGGCAAACCTCGGCCTGCTCTCGCTCCTGATCGAGCCCGGCGACGCGGCGTTCGTGGATCGGCTGGCCCACGCCTGCCTGGTGGATGGCGTGCGGCTCTCGGGCGCGCGGCTCCGAGTGTTTCCCCACAACGATGTGGCAAGGCTGGGCGAGCTGCTGGCCGCCGCGCGCGACGCCCCCGCCCGCTGGATCATGGCCGATGCCGTGTATAGCATGGATGGCGACGTGGCCCCGCTGGGGGAGCTTCTCGCCCTTGCGCGCGAGCACGACGCCACGGTGATTCTGGACGATGCCCACGGCACCGGCGTCATGGGAGCAACCGGGCGCGGCACCGCGGAGGCCCTGGGGATCGACCCCCGCGCCGAGTCCGACCGCCTGATCATCGTGGCCACGCTCAGCAAGGCCCTCGGCTCCCAGGGCGGTGTGGTGCTGGGTCCACGAGAGCTGCGTGAGGGGCTGCTCAATGCCTCGCGCCCCTTCGTGTATTCCACCGGCCTGGCCCCCGCAGCGGCGGGAGCGGCGCTGGCGGCGCTCCGCATGATTCAGGGCGATCCCGCCCGCGTGGCGCGCCTGGCGGAGTTTTCGGCCAGCGCGCGCGATGTCCTGGGCCGCGCCGGGCTCGACCTGATGGGGAGCCAAACGCCGATCCTGCCGATTCTGATGCGCGATCCGTCGCTGGCTGTGGAGGCGTCGCGGGCGCTGCGGGAGGACCACGGCATCCTCGTCCTCCCCATTCGCCCGCCCACGGTCCCGCGCGGCACCAGTCGCCTAAGGGCGACGATTTCGCTCAATCAAGATGGGACGACCCTGATGGATTGCTGCGAGCAAATTGTCCGGGTGTGCCAATCCCTGTTGCCGCGTGCGGGGTCATAAGGGAGGCTCGCCCGCGTCGCGAACCTCCGACGATCCCTTGGAACAACGAATCACCATGAGCCTGTTTTCGAAGATTTTTGGCAAAAAGGAACCTGCCCAGCCAACCCCGGCCCAGAAGGCCGAAGACCTGAGCCAGGAGAAGACCCACCGCGACGCGTGGGAGAGTGTGGGCTGGGTGCCCCAGGAAATGGCGCCGGGCGAGGGCCTTGTCCTCTACAACTCCGCCGACCGCCCCACCTTCCTCGATGTCCGCGAGGCCCATGAACTGGAAACCGAGGGCTACATCCCCGGCAGCATCCATATCCCAACGGGCGAATTGCCCACCCGCTATGGCGAATTGAAACCCGGAAAACCCGTGATTGTCTATTGCGCAAGCGGAATGCGCAGCATGGACGCGGGCGCCTTCTTGCTAGAGAAGGGCTTTGAGAGCGTCTCCAACCTGAACGGCGGCATGTCGCTCTGGTCGGGTCCGCGAGAGGGACGCAAGTAGCAGTTGGCGCATTCATCGGCGAAGTTGCTAACCACGCAAGGAGCGGTGCGATGAAATCTCGATCAATGGGAATGGGGGTCGCGCTGATGGCGGCGATTCTCCTTCTCGGAACTCAGGGGGCCCCGGCACAGCGCGCCGTGGATCGGCCCACCCAGCGCACCCAGCCCGCGGCCCAGCCCCCCCGCGCCCCCGCGGCGGCACCGGCAGCCGGGCAGCGCGCCGCAGCCAGCCTTGGCACTGCCTACGCCAAGCGTGCCGGCGTCGAGGTCAAGCGGACCACCGAGCGCACCTCGCCCAATGTGGCCACGCTGAAAAGCGGCGAGGCCGTGACCGTCCTTCTCAAGGATGGCGCGCGCCTCAAGGTCCGCACCGCGGGCGGCGCGGAGGGCTTCGTGGCGGCGCTCAACATCGCCAGCACCCCCCCGGCGCAGACCGGCTCCAGGTCGGGCATCATCATCGCCGACAATATGTCCCCGGGAGAGCGGCAGAACGTCTCCTCCGTCCGCGGGCTCAGCCCCATGGCCAAGGAATACGCCCTGGCCGCGCAGCTACCCGAGAAGGCGACGCGTGACGTGGAGAAGATGGAAGCCAACGGCAAGTCGGTCTCCGCCTCGGCCCTGAGCACATTCCTCAAGGAAGGTCAGGTGGTGGCACCATGAAGGCATTCCTCCTGGCAATCGGAGTCGCCGTAACCGCCGCCGCCTTGGCGTCATGCTCCTCCTCGACAGTGGCGGCACTTACCGAGACCGGCGTCCGCGCCACCGGTGGAGAGCCGGAAAAGGCCCGCGCCGTCGGTCAGTCCGCAGGTCAGTTCGCCGGATCCTTTGCCCCGCTCCCCTGGGAGACCGAGTACGCCATCGGCGGCGGCATCGCGCTCAAGTCTTTCAGCGAACAGGGGCAGCTCCACCCCAGCGACCAGTTGCAGGAATACGTGACCAAGGTTGGCCTGGCCATCGTCGCCAAGACGCCGCGCGCCGGATTCCCATTCGCCTTTGCCGTTGTTGACCGCGACGACGTGAACGCATGGGCCGCCCCGGGCGACTATGTGTTCATCACCGCGGGCGCCATCCGCGCGATGGAGGACGAATCGGAACTTGCCGGCGTCCTCGCCCATGAGATCGCCCACGTCACCCGCGGCCACATGGTCCGCATGATGCAGAACACCCAGCGCTTTGCCGCCATCGCCCAGGGCGTCCAGGCCGGGCTGGAGAAGGACATCCCCCAGCTTACCCAGACCGTGGACTTGGGCCATACGATCATCTTCGAGCGTGGCCTCGACAAGGACATGGAACTGGAGGCCGACACGCTCGGCGTCGAATACGCCGCAGCCACGGGCTACGATCCAAAGGGGCTCTATCGCTTCCTCACCCGGCTGGAGCAGCGCTCCACCGGCAAGGGAGGCGGCTGGCTGACCTCCACGCACCCGCCGCTCAACACGCGCATCAACGGCATCCGCGCCAAGATTTCCAACGACCTGGTGGGAATCGACGGCGCCGTGGCCAAGGAACGCTTCCAGGCAATGACGGCTAAAGCCCTGGCACAGTGACCGTGGCGGCCAACCATCCCGGGCAGCGCCCGTGAGCAGCCAGCCAGCACCCCCGGCGAAGGATTTGTCGCCCGCGCCGCCCCGGTGGAGGAAACTCCGCCGGGCGGCGAAGTGGGTTGGTATCCTCGCCGCGGCGCTGGCACTCTTCGTCCTTCTCCTTCCAACGATCATCACGCTTCTCCCCACGGGCCGCATCGTGGGGCACTTCGCCGACCCCGCCGTTGGCGGCACCGTGGAAATCGAAGGCATCCGAACCGGGTGGCTCGGCCATGTGCGCGTTGGG
>Ga0105049_10005489_pt1 | contig 14761 bp, 13 predicted proteins | sample MAT06_FD_78087 | JGI IMG/M metagenome (GOLD analysis project Ga0105049, IMG submission 78087) | Freshwater microbial communities from Lake Fryxell liftoff mats and glacier meltwater in Antarctica - MAT-06 | ecosystem: Environmental > Aquatic > Freshwater > Ice > Liftoff microbial mat | place... | reverse complement strand
TGGGCGGTGCGCATCGACTACGCGGTGGCGCTGCAGGCCGAGCTCACGATCGAGGGACGGTGACCAGCGCGGCGGCGAAGCGGTCTCGGGCGGCGCGGCGGAGCACCTTGCCCGACGAGCCGATCGGCAGCTCGTCGAGCTCGCACAGGGCGATGGCGCGCGGCAGCTTGTAGGCGGGGATCCGCGCGCGCAGGAAGCCGAGGTTGCGGCGCGCGCGGACATTGCCGCCGTCGATCGCGAGCGCGCGGCGATACGCGAGCGTGGCGGTCGCGACATCGCCGGCACCGAGCGCGGCGTTGCCCCAGTCGGCGAGCAGCTCGGGACGGTCGGGAGTCGCCCGCGTGGCATCACCGAGCGCGACCGCGGCACGCGCGAAGGCCGCCTTGCGACCACTCGCATCGCCGGTCAACTCCATCGCGTACTGATACGCGGCGCGGCCATCACCGAGCGCGTCAGCGTGAGCATCTCGCGCGAACAGCACCCCGACGATGATCACCGCGGCGGCGACCTTGCTCGAGCCACGCGTGCGGCGCTCTTCGGTGAGCCAGCGCCGCAGCAGTCCGGCGGCATCGGATCGCAGATCCGCCGGTAACGGCTTGCCCGCCGCGTCGGGCGCGAACGCCTCGGTCTCGATCTTCGCGAGCAGGCCCTTGTCGTCGATCTCACGGCCGACCACACGTGCGAGCTCGCGCATCGCCGCGACGAGTGGCCCGGCGACCTCACGCGCCGGTGACGCTGCTGCCGTGTCGAGCCACGTCTCGACCTGCTTGCGCGCGGCCTTGACCTCGCCGGCTTCCTCGCGCGACACCGCCGTGCGCAGCTGCCAGCGCCGGAAGCCGAAGCTGCCGAGCGGGATCGCGTAGAGCACCCCGACGAGGATCCACAGCAGCGTGCCGCCGAGCGGCGTGTCCTCCGCGGCACCCGCGCTCGACAGCGCGAGATCCGCGTTGACCAGCGACGTCGGGTCCTCGGCCTGCTGCGTGGTCTTGCGTGCACCGACGACGACGTCGTTCGCGCCGACGACCGTGCCGCCCTTGACCGACAGCGCGATCGGCTGACTGGTGATGGTCTGGTACCTCGCCGCCTTCGGATCGAAGTACGCGAACGCGATCGCCGGGATCTCTGTCGCGGGGCCGACGACCTGCGCGACCACCTTGAACGTCTTGCTCTTGCCATCGTCCGAGAGCTCGCCGGTGGGAGGCTCGGCGGGCGCGGTGAACTTGTCCTTCGGCAAGCGACCCGGACCGTCGAGCTTGCCGAGCCCGAGGGTGTCGAGGCGCTGGTCGCTCTTGACCGTGACCTCGAGCTCGACCGGCTCGCCAAGCGAGACGACGGAACGGCTCGTCCGCACGTCGATCGAGAACCGCTCGCCGACCGCGCCCGCGAACACCCCGGGTCGATCGCTCTCCGGCAGCGGCTTGACGATCATCGAGCGCGTCGCATCGCTCGCGCGAACCAGCCGGCTATCGGCGCGGCCGAAAAAATCGCGGCGCCCGACCTGCAGCGCGGCGACCACCGAGGTCGGCGGGATGTCGAGCTTGCCACCCGGCGGGACGCTGCGCGGCGCGGCATACAGCGTCGCCGTCAGGCGCGTGTACTCGGTGCCGTCGACCGTCGTCTTGTCGACGTCGAACGGCAGCTCGAGCTCCTTCGCACCCGCGGCGATCGTGATCGTGCGGCGCGTGTTCTGCGCCGGCGGTCCGCTGACCGTGAACGTGTCGAGGCTCGCGAACGGCACCGAGAACGTCTGGTCCTCGGGCTGCGCGCGGAACAACCACGTGATCTTCACCGGCACCATCTCGCCGACGAACACCGGCCGCTCCGGCAGCTGGAGCTGGATCTTCATGTCGTTCGTCGTCGGTACCGTGTCGACGTTGACGTCGGCCGGCTGCGAGGTCGCGGTCTTGCTTCCCTGCTGGACCGTGACCGCGCCGACCCGCAGCGTCCCCGCGCTCGCCGCGACGACGCGCCACTGCATCACCCACTGGACGCGCGACTCGACGGTCTGCCTGCCATTGACGATCGTGATCGAGCGCGAGGCGTTTGGCTGCACGCCGACCGGCGTCACCGTCGCGCCGGGGATCTCGAGCTTCGGTTGCTCCACCGTTGGCGTTTCGTCGAAGCCATCGACGACGAGCTGGAGCGTGAACGGCAGCTCCGCATGGGGGCGCTCGCGGAGCGAGAACTTCGCGGTCTGTGCGGCGGCGGCGCCCGCGAGTCCGAGCAGGACGACCAGTGCGAGGCAAGCCCCGGCTCTGCTGGGGTGTGCAGCGAAGCGCAGTGGTGCGTAGAGATCGAAGCGCACTACCAGTCCTTCTCGACCGGGCTTCCGCCGGCTTCGCGATCGCGGCGGCGCTTCTGCTGCCGCGCATCCTCGTCGCGTGCGCGCTGGGCGGCACCTTGCTGCTGCTGTTGCTGATCCTGCTTCTGCTGATCCTGGTTCTGCTGATCCTGGTTCTGCTGATCCTGCTTCTGCTGATCCTGCTGCTTGTCCTGCTTGGGCGGCTGCAGCAGCTTGAGCGCGGCCTCGAGGTGCTCGAGCGCCTTCGCCTGATCCTCGAGCGCGGGCTTCATGCTCTCGCTCTTTGCCGTGGCATCACGCACCTTGACGATGTTGCCGCGCGCACCGTCGATCGCCGCGTCGCCCTGGCGAACTTCCTCGGCCGCGGCCGCCAGCGTCTTCGCATCGGGTTGTCCCTGTTGCGGCGGCTGACCGGGCTGCCCGGATCGACCGGCGGCATCGGCCTGAGCGGCGAGCGCCTCGACGATCGCCTTGGCGATCTGAGCGTGCTCTTGCTCGCGCGTGATCAACCCGGGCAGCTTCGGTCCGCGCGCGATGTCGTCGGCGCCGGCGATCGCGGAGGTCTGATCGCGGGTCTCGCCCTGATCGCGGATCAGCTGCTGAAGATGCTCGACCACCGAGAAGAACAGCTTGCGCAGCTCGGTGAGCTTGGTCTCGGCATCCTTGTTCAGCGCCACGGGATCCTTGTTGTCTTTGTTATCCGTCAACGCCTTGCTCAAGGCATCAAGCACCGTCGCCGTTTCGCCGCGGAGCTGCTCGGCACGCGCATACATCAGCTTGGCCTGCGCGACCTGCTGCTCGTGCTTTGGATCCACCACACCACCATTGGACGGCGACGGCGACGGCGACGGCGGCGGCGGCGGCGGCTTGTCGGCCTCGACGAGCGCATCCGCGATCAGCCCCTGCAGCCGCTTCACGCGATCGACGTTCCTCGCCAGCCCATCGCGCGTCTGCGTGCCGCGCTCCTTCGGATCGAGATCCTTGGACTGCGGTCCGAGCAGCGTGCCGATCGTCGTCTGCTCCGCATGGGCGAGCTCGACGGTCTGCTTCAAGTCCGAGAATTGCTCGATCGCCCGCGCGAGCGCATCGAGCGCCAGCCGCTCGTGCTCCATCGCCTCGGGGAGCCTGGTCGCGGTCAGCGACTGCCGCGCATGATCCATCGCGTCACTCGCCTGACCGACGGCCGGCAACGCCGCGCGCACACGCTCGAGCATCTTCGCCTGCTGCGGATCCGTCTTCGGGGCTTGCTGACCGGCGGGCGGTGGTGACACCGCCGCGAACAACCGCGCCTTCACCTCGTCGACCCGATCGCGCATCCCGCCCTGCCGCTCGGCCAGCTTCGGCGGTGCGAGCCAGCCGGGCAGGGGACCCTCGAGCTTCGCGAACAGATCGGACTTGCCGCCGCCGTATGCGGTCTCCTGCAGCAGCGCGAGCTGATCCTGCGCCACGCCGCGCAACACGCTGATCGGATCGAGCAGCTGCTCGCGCGCACGCTTGAGCGAGATCAGCGCCGCCTCCGCGCGCGCGACCCCTTCCTCCGCCGCGAGATCCTGCAGCTTGCGACGCGCCTCCGCGATCCGCGACCGCGCATCGACCACATAGATGTCGAGTCCCTTGAGCTGGACGACGCGGACGCGTTCCTCGTCAGTCCGCTTGTCCTCGGGCTTCTTCGCGATGCTGTCGATCTCGTCGATCGCGAGGTCGCTCACCACGCCGACCTCGGACACCACGCCACGCTCGCGATCCGCGAGATGCGTCAGCGGCCCCTGCTCGGCGAGCGGATCGCTGCCGCCGGTCTGCTTGATCGCGTACCAGGCGACGCGCGCTTCATCGAGGATCTCGCGCTGTTCCTTGATCGCGGAGTCCAGCCGCGCCTCGAGCTTGGTCTCGCCCTTGCGCAGCTCATCGGAGAGGTACTGCACCCGCGCGCGCATCACCGCGAGATTGGCGACGGTTGGCGCATCGTCCTTGCGCAGGCGCTGCGCATCGTTGAACCACGACACCGCCTGCTGCGCGAGCTCGAGCGCCTTCGCGATGTCGGCGTCTTGACCGGCCTGGATCTTCTGCGAGTGCTGCGCGTACGCGACCCCGAGATCGAAGGCCGCACGAAACCGCAGCTCGGGATCGACGCCCGCCGCGCTGCGTGCCTCGATCAGCAGCTTCTCGGCCGTCTCGTGATCGCCGCCCGCGAGCGCGTTGACGCCTTCGTTGTACGTGTCGCGCGCCGGACGGTACTCACCACCGCAACCCGCGATCGCGAGCATCACGAGCATCACGAGCATCACGAGCGACGCCTTCACGCGCGATCCTTTCCACTGCCGACGAACAGCGCCGCGAGCAGCAGGAGCAGCGACGCGAACACGTAGAACTGGAACTTCTCCGCCGGAATCGTGCGCTGCGCTGCGGCTTCGGCCGAGCGGATGATCGGCGTGATGTGGCTCTGCATGATGTCGTCGAGCGCGACCGCGGACGTGCCGACCGGGATGTACACCCCCTCGGTGACGAGGGCGATCTTCTTGAGCGATTCGCCATCGAGCTTGCTGATCACCGGCTTGCCCTCGTGCATCAACACGCTGCGCGCCTTGGTCGCTGGATCGACGAGCGTGATCTGGCTGCCAGTCTCGCTGCCGAAGCCGAGCGCGATGATCCGCACGCCGGCATCGCGCGCAGCTTTCGCGGCTTCCTCCGAGTACTGATCTTGATCATCACCGTCGGTGATCAGCACGATCAACTTCGCGCCGGGTCCCGCCGGGAACCCGCGCAACGCGGCCTTGATCGCCTCGCCGACGCGCGTGCCACCGCGACCCGCGCTGCGAATATCCGCCGTCGCGAGCGCGGTGCGGAAGAACGAGTGGTCCGGGGTCAGCGGGCACAGCGATGCCGCGCGCCCCGCGAACGCGATCAGCCCGACACGATCACCGTCGAGTCGATCGACCATGCTCGCGATATCGGCCTTCGCCCGATCGAGTCGGGTCGGCGCGACATCTTCCGCGAGCATCGACCTCGACGTATCGAGCACGAACATCACGTCCGCCGACGGCTTGGTTGCCTTGATCGTCTCCTGCTCGCCCTTGCCCTGGGGCCGCATCAGCGCGGCGATCCCTGCGAGCATCGCCGCGAAGACGAGGGCCAGGCGGACGGTCGTCCGCGCGATGCTCGCGCTCTCCGTCAACCGGGGCTGCATCACCGGCGACAGGAAGCTCGCGAGCGCATCGCGACCACGCAGCTCGAGGACCAACAGACCACCGGTGATCGCGAGGGCGATCCACACGAGATGAATCCGATCGACGTGGAGGTACGTCCAGTCGGTCACGGTAACCTCCGCAGGATGGTCCCGCGCAGGATCAAAGCGAGCATGGCGAGTCCGAACCCGAACACCAGGAACCACCCGTAGTACTGGTGGAACTCGACGAACTGATCCTCCTCGAACGTCGTCCGCTCGAGGTTGTCGATCTGCTGATAGATGGCGCCGAGACCCTCGTGGTTGGTCGCGCGGAAGTACGCGCCGCCTGTCTCCTTTGCGATGTGCTTCAGGGTGGTCTCGTCGATCGAGACCTGCGTCTGCATCAGCTCGCTGCGGCCGTCGCCGCGCGGCACCCGGATCGGGGCGATGCCCGTGGTGCCGGCGCCGATCGTGTAGACCTTGATGCCGGCCTTCTTGGCATCGTCGATCGCGGTCTCCTCGTCGATCTCGTGGACGTTCGATTCACCATCGGTGAGAAGGATGACGACCTTGCTGACCCGGGTCGTCGAGCGGAGCTCGACCAGCCGCTGCACGGCGAGCTCGAGGCCGGCGCCGATCGCGGTGCCATCCTCGTCTTGCGGGGCGAAGTCGAGTTGCTTCGCGGCCGCGGCGAGGTTGTTGTGATCGAGCGTGATCGGGCTGCGAGTCTCGGCGAAGCGCGCGAACGCGACCAGGCCAATCGCGTCGTCGGGTCGCCCGCTGAGCTCGAACTTGCCGCTGCCGAGCACGAAGCCCTGGAACAGCTCCTTCACCGCGTCGAGGCGCGTCAGCTCGGTGGTCTTCTCCGACAGATCGAGCGCGCGCATCGAGCCCGAGATATCGACCGCCATCACCATCGCGATGCCGTCGCGACGGATCCGCGCGTTCCTGTCGCCGGCGCGCGGTCCCGCGAGCGCGATCACGAGCGCGACGACCGCCAGCCCGAACAGCGCATCCGGTAACCACGCGATCGCCGTGCGCCAGGTGTCGCCGCCAACCGGCAACGCGCGCAGCGATGAGAACTTCACGCGACCGCTGGATCGCATCGACCACCACACCGCCAGCACGGCGAGCGGCGCGGCGATCAGGAACCACGGATCGGCGAACTTCTCGGCAAACAACGTCATGCCGCTCTCTCGATCGACACGCGCGTGTCCTCGACGAACTTGCGCGCCGCCGACAGCGTCGCCAGCGATTCATCCGCATCCGGGCGATAGCCGGCGAACTTGACGCGATCGCAGCGCTCGAGGAACTCGGTGAGCTGGGTGCGGTGGTCCTCGTGCAATTCAGGCCGCGCGGTCGCGACGAGCAGGAACTCTTCGGACGTCAGCTCCGGCGCGTTGATGGCGTAGCGCGACTCGAGCCAGCCACGCACGATCGCCGACAGCTGCACGAACCAGTCGTCCGCGTCCTCCGAGTCGGGGGCGCCACGGCGCGCGAGCTCCTCGAGGTTCGCGATCGCATCCTGGTAGGCCGAGCGCTGCTGCTCGATCCTCCGGCGCTGCTTGAACGTGCGATACGCGAGGATGCCGCCCGATCCCACCACGAGCAGCAAGCTGACGATCCCCAGGATCGCGACCCAGCTGGTGCCGCCGACCTCGGGATCGAGCGTGCCGTACGCGGGCGCGAGCTCCGCGGTCGCGCGCTCCGTCGGCACTGGCGCGACCTCGATCGGCACCTCGTCGGTCAGGATCTCCTGCGGCTTCGCCTTCGACGTTCCAGTGCGCGTATCGATCATCTCGAGCCGGAGCGGTGGCACGCGATGGCGACCACTGGTCGGCGCCTCGAGCGTGTACGTCTGCTGGTGGAGCTGACCCCCGCTCGCGGCCTGCTCGGTATCGCGCGCGAACCCGACGACGCGGAACCGGCCGAGCCGCTGATCGCCCGCTTCTTGAAACGGCGCATCGATCGAGACCCCGACCGGCGCCTCGATCTCCAGTCGCACGTAGATCGGATCCGACAGCGTCGGCTTCGCCGGCCAGACCTTCACGGTCGCCTTGACCGGACCCAGCTCGGTGGTCCTCGCGATCGCATCCGCCGCCGGGACGATCGGCGCGGGCTCGTCGGTGATCGCGGCTTCTCCACCACCGCACGCCGCGAGCACGATCACCGCGAGGCGCTTCGTCGCTTGCGTCATCGCTTGCTCCGGCGCTTGCTCCGGCGCTTGCGCTCGCGGAAGAACCGCAGCAACGGATCGACCATCGAGCCGGTGGCATCGAACTCGACGAGGTCCATGCCCGTCGCGCGCAGCTGATCGCGCAGGCCGTCGCGCCGCCTGTGCGCGTTCTTGGTCAGCTCGCTGCGGAACGCGCTCGATCGCGTATCGACCAGCCGCGTGCGCCCGGTCTCGGCATCCTCGAGCGTGACCAGCCCGGTGGGCGGCATCGTCGTCTCGCGCGGATCGGTGATCAGCGCGGCAACCACGTCGTGCTTGCGGTTCGCGTGACGCAACACCTGGAGATAGTCATCGTCGAGGAAATCGGAGATCAGGAACAGCACCGAGCGACGCGGCAGCACCTGCCGGCAGAACTCGAGGGCGGCGGCGATGCTCGTCGATTTGTTCACGGGCACGGTGCGCGTCGCGCCCTGCAGCTTCGCGAACCAGCCACGGATCGCCCGCGGAAGGTCACGCAGTGATCGTGTCGTCTCCTGCTCGTTGCGATCACCACGCGCCTGACCACGCGCGAGCACCTCGCGAACGATCCGCAGCGCGTGCTTGCCGCCCTTGCGCGGCGGGATGTAGAGGTCGGCGCCGCCGTGGAACAGCAGCAGTCCGGCCTTGTCGCCGTTCTCGACCGCGCTCATCGCGAGCAGCGCCGAGAGCTCGACCGCGGCCTCGAGCTTGCTGCGATGTCCGCTGCCAAACTCCTGCGATGCCGAGACATCGACGAGCAGCATCACCGTCAGCTCGCGCTCCTCGACGAAGCGCTTGATGTGCGGCTCACCGGTGCGCGCCGTGACGTTCCAGTCGATCGCGCGGATGTCGTCGCCGGGGACGTACGGACGCACCTCGTCGAACTCCATGCCGCGTCCTTTGAACACGGAGAGGTACGCGCCTGCCATCACATCGGCCACATGTCGGCCGGTGATGAACTGGACGCGCTTGACTGCTTGAGCGATCTCCGCGGGTAGCACGGCTCAGGGGACCGGAACGTTCTCCAGGATCTGCGCGATCACATGATCCGTGGTCTTGCCCTGCGCTTCCGCCTCGTAGCTGATCAGCAGGCGGTGGCGGAGCACGTCGTGCGCGATCGTCTTGACGTCGTGCGGTGAGATGTACGAGCGGCCCGCCAGCACCGCCTGCGCTTTCGCGACCTTGATCAACCCGATCGAGGCACGCACGCTGGCGCCGTTGTCGATCAGCGCCGCGAGCTGCGGCAGGTTCGAGGCCTTCGGATCGCGCGTCGCGGCGACGACATCGACCGCGTAGCGCTTGACCTTGTCGTCGACGAACACCTGCTTGACGACCTCGCGCGCCGCGAGGATCTCGTCGACGCCCATCACCTTGCTCGCCGTGGGCTCGACGCCGGAGCCCGCCATCCGGTCGATGATCTTGACCTCGTCTTCCTTGGTCGGATAGCCGACCTTGACCTTCATCATGAAGCGATCGAGCTGCGCCTCGGGCAGCGGATACGTGCCCTCTTGCTCGATCGGGTTCTGCGTCGCGAGCACGAGGAACGGATCGGCGAGCTGGAACGTCTGGTCGCCGAGCGTCACCTGGCGCTCCTGCATCGCCTCGAGCAGCGCCGACTGGACCTTCGCGGGCGCGCGGTTGATCTCGTCAGCGAGGATGAAGTTGCCGAACACCGGCCCCTTCTTGACCGTGTACGAGCCCTCGCGCGGGTTATAGATCTGCGTGCCGATCACGTCGCCGGGCAGCATGTCGGGCGTGAACTGGATGCGCGAGAACTTGCCGTCGAGCGCATCGGCGAGGGCGCGGACGACCAGCGTCTTCGCGAGGCCGGGCACCCCCTCGAGCAGCACGTGCCCACCGGCGAGGATGCCGAGCAGCAGCCGGTGAAGCATGTCGTCCTGGCCGACCAGGACCTTGCCGACCTCGGCCTTGAGAGACTGAAAGCGGTTTTGGAGCTTGGTGACGTCTTCGGTGAGTCGATCAGACATGGCTAGCCAAGGGGAATCAAACGCCCTCTGCGGGCGGCGTGTCAACCACGTGTGGCGCCGGCGCATTCCCGGTGCACCACTGGTCGTGTCGCATGTGCCCTCAGATCGTCCTTGATCTGATGGCCCCACCCGCGATGTTATGCGCTTTATGAGACTTGTCCTCGGCGTGCCACTACTGCTGCTCGGGTGCGCCGCGGGTGGACGACCACTCGAGCCGGAGCCGACGGATACGCCGACCCAGCCGCCGGTGGACTCGATGACCGAGATCCCACTCGACACCATGCCGGTCCTCGCGGACTCGAACACGACGCCGGACTCCACGGCGCTCCCGCAAGACAGCTCGCCGGACTCCCCACTGCCGCCCGATGCGTGCGTCGCGCAGGTCACCGAGACGCTCGCCAATCCGGCGCTCGATCTCGCACCGGCCGGAACCGGCTGGACCGAGGCACCGATCCAGAACCTCCCGGGTGGTCCGTATCCGATCATCTCGAGTGATGGCCTGGTCTCCTCGGCACCGTTCGGTGCGTGGTTCGGTGGCGCGGCCGGTGAGGATGCGGTCCCTTCGGCATCCACGCTGACCGATCAGCTGTTCCAGGAGGTCACGTTCCCGGCGGACGCCACCACGTTCGTGGTCAGCGGCATGTTCGCGGTCGGTGGCATCGAGGGCACCACGGTGATCTTCGATACCTTCACGCTCGATATCACCGAGACCAACGGCACGCTGATCGAGAACGTGATGACGCTGAACAACACGATGCCGAACGCGACCTACACGGCGTTCACCAGGCCGCTGTCGAGCAACCTCGCCGGGCGCACCGTGCGACTGCGTGCGACCAGCACCAACGACATCACCTTGCACACGAACTTCTTCGTCGACTCGCTCTCGTTCCAGGCGACGTTCTGTCCGTGACCTCGTGCTGCTCTCCCGCTCGCGCTGGCTGATCAGCGCGAGCGCAGGCGGGTGACCAGATCGCGCCAGCCCGAGAGCGTGCCGCCGTTACCGCGAGAACCCGGCTGGACAGGCGCGGCATGCCCGAAGTCCGGAGCAACGTCAGATGCTTGGCGCTAACCAGCATGGGGGTTAAAAGGGTTGGGATGGACGGCCACCCGTATCGCAAGCCGGACGATGAGCTTGCTGGGGTCGTGCAATCGATCCGCGTGGCCAGCGCGCTGAACGAGCGCGTCGGCAAGCTCGCGCAGCCACGGCACTACGAGCGCGCGGACGAGATGGCAAATGCGATCGGCGAGCTCGAGCAGCTGTACCCCGAGGTGTGGTCGCATCTCGATGTGGCGCGTGCAGCGCTCGCCGAGCGCGGGATCACGGTCGCAGCGTACGACGAGCTGCGGGCGTCGACCCGCACGACCGGCCTGCTCGAGGTCGACACCTTGCAGCAGGGCCTGATGGGGCGGACGGCCACGGTCGATCCGACCGGGCACGCTGCTGCCGTCGAGGCTTGCAACCTGCTCAAGGGCGCGCTGCCGCAGATCGACTGGGTGGCACTGGACCGCGTCGACGATCAGCTCGCGCACGTGCGGCTCGGCCCGCCTCGATGGGTGAGCTTCGCGGTGATCGCGGCTGCGGTCGCGTTCATCCTCTACCTCTTGCAGGCCTGATCGCGTCGCCGTCTGAGTCGCGCTCGCAGCGCGCGCGAAGCCCGGGGCTCGAAGCGGTGAAGGCTGGTGACGCTGCGAAGAAAGCGCTTCTTCGCGAGGATAGGCCAATCGGTGCGATCAGGACATATAGCTCGCCCGGGCACGAACTGATCCAGCGGAGGTTGCAACCTCGCCGGGTTAGACCTGTCGCTCGACGTGCTCGGCGCGGTGATGGAAAAAGCCGGCGGCAACGAGCTGCCATCGCTGGTCAAGGAGCTGCTGCTGCGCCCGCTCGGCATGGCCGACACGATGTTCGCGGTCACCGATCGCCCGCGCCTCGCGTGGCCGTACGCCGAGGACAAGGCCACCAAGGGCCCGCCGATCCGGATGACCGAGCCGTATGACATGAAGGACGAAGGCAAGGTCGTGCGGTTCTCGCCGGCGCGCATCTTCGACTCCGGGTCGTTCCCGTCGGGCGGCGCCGGGCTCGCGGGCACTGCGCGCGATTATCTGATCTTCCTCGAAGCGATCCGCACCGGCGGCGCCGGCGTGATCAAGCCGGACTCCGTGCGCGCGACCACCGATCAGCTCGGCGCGATCAAGGGGGCTCGGTGGTGGCTTCGGCTTCACCGACGGCTTTGGCGTCGTGATCGATCCGGTCGCCCGCAAGACCGTGCGCGGTAAAGGCACCCTCGGCTGGGGTGGCATCAACGGCACCGGCTTCTGGATCGACCCCGAGGCGAAGCTGTCAGTGGTGATGCTCACCAACGTCGCCGGCGACACCCCGTTCGATCGCTGGGTCGAACAGGCGATCTACGCGAAGTAGTCAGAACCAGCGCCGCAATCATCCGTTGGAGCGGTCATGCGATTGGCCGTCGTGTGCGTCCTCGGCTTCACGCTCACGGCCGGCATTGGTGTTGCAACCGCCGACCCCTGAGGTCGATGCCCACGCCGCGATCGCCGATGCCCACACCAAGCTCGCCGAGGCGCGAACGAAGCTCGACCGGGCCAAGGTCCGCGCCAAGCTCGCCGATGCTCGCGTGAAGCGCGCCCGCGCGAAGCTCGCCGCCGGTGCCGACCTCGGCGCCGACAACCCTCTCGAGATCGAGCAGTTCTACGCGAACGCCAACCGTCGCGACGCCCACCACGAGCGCTCCGAAGCCCCGAGCCGCATCAAGCTCGCCGAGGCGCGCGCGCGCATCGTCGAAGCCGACTCTCACGAGCGTGCGGGTCTGTTCGGATCGGCGGCTCGTGCCACCGGACTGGCCACCCAGCTTGCCGACGTCGCCGCCGACCCGGACGCATCGAACCGTTACCGCAACCCCGCGTGGCCTCCGTTCAACGCCACCCAGGCAGAGGCTGTGGACCTCCGCCGCATCACCCGCGCGCGGGAGGCGGTGCTCTTGCGTCGCTGCTCGTGGCTTCACCTCGACGTACGCGGGCAGCAGGCCGACCTCGAGGGGCTCGTGATCAGGGTCGGCACGCGGCGGCTGTCGCGATTCGAATGGCGGCGCTGGACGCCGATCGACGGTGGCGAGCACGAGATCGTCGTTCGTCTCGAAGGCCGCATCGTCTTCCACCAGTCGTTCCGGATCGCCAACGAGCACGGAAGCGCGTCCGTGCTCGTGGACCTGCTCCCGAAGCCGGTCGAGCTCGCGCGTTGAGGCGTGTCATGATCGCCGCATCAGTACCTCCTTGCGCAAGCCCTGCAGCGTCCCGAACACCGAGGTCCGATGACTTAAGCCCATCGCTAACGATCGCGGAGCGCGTGGCGGGGTCAAGCGTCGTTGCTCGACCGAGTACACGCAGGAGCTGAGCCTTTACTCGGTGCGAGTCTCGCAGCGCGTTTCGAACGCCCTCTCCACCGTGTTTGCGGGCGTAGGCCGCAACGAGCGGCTCCGCGGCTTTCCGCCGCAGTGCCGACCTGCTCCGCAAGCCAGCGGGGCACCACCGGAGTGGGATGCCCGCGCCATCAGGAGAAGACCGTGTCGATCATGATCGCGGAACGGGTGTGGCTCTCGCGGATACCCCGAAGGAAGCGCCGAAGGACAGGCGCCGGCCGCGGGTGATGGTGAAGCCCACGCCGATGAAGGAGCTCGACGCCACGAAGGACTGGGTCAAGCACGACTGCAAGTAGTCACTCTTTCGATTCGGTCTCGTTCGTGAGGTGACCGGAGGCCTTGTCGACGACCTTGCGCCGGAACCACGGTCGGCTCGCGACTCGCCGAAATCTGTAGGTCACGAGCAGCCCGATCACGAGGAGCAGGCTGATCACGAGGCGAATGTTCGACACCGTCGGACGAGTGCCGAGTGACCAACCGTTCGTCGAGCCTCGGATCGGGAGGTGCTGACCTTTGAACGTGTCATCGAAGTCGTCGTCATCGACGAGGACGGCGTGCGGTTGGAGCTCGCTTGGGCCGGGGACGGCCAGGTCCAGCCTGTAGTTGTGCTGGAGGTCGCCGTCGCTGTCTTCCCATTCCTCGACCGTGCGATCGAGGACGATCGCTTCGCTGACCGTGCCGGCCATGCGCGCGTGAAACCCGACGAGCGTGGCGTGGAAGATCAGGAAACCGATGACGGCATAGATGCCGTAGCGGCGGTGGAACCGTGCCCGCTTGCGAAGGCCATCGCCGAGCGGGTAAGAGGACAGCATCATTCGCTTGTTCGCCGGACGGAGCAGCCAGCCCCACGCGACATCGCGGTAGCCCGCGGTGGCCTGGGCCTCTCCGCCGCGTTCGAGCCAGCCATGCGCGTGGAGCGACTCGCCGGGAACCAGCTCCGCCCTGCGAATCCGTCGCGTGTCGCTGATCAGCACCTTCTGATCGAGATTGTCGGCGACCTCGACGTTCTGCGGAGGCTCGACGCGGACGCGCGTCTTGTCGGGGAGAACGAGATAGAACGGCGCGACCTTGGTCGTTCGCTCGACCTCGGTCCAGCGGTGACTGTACGATCCGGAGCTCTCGTGCTCGGTGCCGTCCTGGATGATCTCGACGCGCACGCCGACGTCGTGCTCGGGTGCGTGCTCGACGATGCCCGACAGCACGATCTCGCCTTCCTGGAGCTGCGCGTTCGGATCGGCGAGCGATGCGGCCTCCTCGGCGGCGATCTTGATGCGGCGGCGGGCGCGCATGAAGGCGAGGGTGGCGAAGCCGAGCAGCGTGAGCGACAGCCCGACGATCATGATCAGGGCGATCGTCGGTCGGGCGGCCCCGTCCTCGTAGATGACTCGCAAGCGAGACATGGTAACGCAACGCCAGCTCTGGGCCCTTTTCGTTGCCGCGGTGTTAGCGACGGGATGTATCGATCAGCGAGTCTCGTGATGCTGGCCGCGCTCACCGCAGCGTGTGGAAAGAAGGCGTCCCCTGCGGACGAGGCGTTCAAGTTGGCGGAGGCGATCAAGGGGCCGGTGGCCAGTCTCCAGAAGTTCCACAAAGACATCCTCCCGAAGGATGCGAAGGCCGAGAACGGGCTGATCTGGATGCGCGCCGCGACCGATGCCTGCCAGGCGTCGCGCGACGACG
>Ga0105049_10005487_pt1 | contig 14767 bp, 16 predicted proteins | sample MAT06_FD_78087 | JGI IMG/M metagenome (GOLD analysis project Ga0105049, IMG submission 78087) | Freshwater microbial communities from Lake Fryxell liftoff mats and glacier meltwater in Antarctica - MAT-06 | ecosystem: Environmental > Aquatic > Freshwater > Ice > Liftoff microbial mat | place... | reverse complement strand
GACAAACCTCAGGGACCAATCATCGTGCGCGGGGAATATGCGACGAAATTTGTCGAGCGATGACACCGCAAGCTGCCGTCGAAAAACTCCAAGCGAAGTTCGGCGATGCCCTCGGCGCACCGGTGGAATTTCGCGGCGAGATTTCCGTCGGCGTCGCGCGTGAACAAATTCTCGCAGTCTGCCGGTTCGCGCACGCGGAGTGTGGGTTCGATATGCTGACCGACTTGTCCGGCGTGGATAATTTTGGCGACGATCCCCGGTATGGCGTGGTGTATCACTTGTATTCGATTGCCGACCGGTGTGCGGTGCGGTTGAAGGTGGCGATTTCGGAAGACGATTTGACAGTGGATTCGGTCGAGAGCGTGTGGAAGACAGCGGATTGGCACGAGCGCGAAGCGTTCGACATGTTCGGCATCCGCTTCCGCAATCACCCCAACTTGAAACGGATTTTGATGTGGGACGGGTATCCCTATTTCCCCTTGCGGAAGGATTTCCCGCTGGCAGGTTTGCCGACGGATCTTCCTGAAACGGCGGTGGATGCGGATACGGTGCGGACTTCGCCAATGCTCGGCGGTCCGTTTGTGGCCCCGGCTGCTTCCCGCAGCTCGATTCGTCGCGAACCCCGGCAGGTGGACACGCCGGCGGAGAATCTCGAGCGGCTCAACAATCCTACCAAGCAGGAGCAAGTTTAGTGGCGACGCATCACGAAATGTCGGTGATTGATTCAGCCAGCCGGGCGCAGCAGGCGTTCGAGGAAGAAGTGCACGGCGAGAAGATGATCATCAACATGGGGCCGCAACACCCCAGCACACATGGCGTGTTCCGCATGGTGTTGGAGATGGACGGCGAAGAGATCATCCAGTGTTGGCCGGAAATCGGGTATCTGCATCGCGGCGACGAAAAGATCGCCGAGAACATGACGTACACGCAGTTCATCCCGTACACCGACCGGCTTGATTATCTCGCCCCGCTAGCGAACAACGTCGCATACGCCTATGCCGTCGAGAAGCTCATGGGCATTGATGTGCCGGAGCGCTGTAAATACATCCGCGTCATTTGCGCGGAGCTGGCGCGGATCAGTTCCCATTTGCTCGGCATCGGCGCGATGAGCATGGATTTGGGCGCGATGACGGTGTTTCTGTATGCGTTCCAGCAACGGGAGAAGATTTACGACCTGTGCGAATTGATTTGCGGGGCGCGATTCACGACGAGTTACACGCGCATCGGTGGTTTGGCAAATGACATCCCGGCGGATTTTCTGCCGATGTTGAAGGCGTTCCTCCGGGATCTGCCGGCCACGATTGACGAAGTGGACAAGCTCCTTACGCGGAACAAGATTTTCGTCGAGCGCAACAAGGACATTGCCGTGTTGTCGAAGGCGGACGCGATCAATTACGGCGCGACGGGGCCGATCCTCCGCGCCTCGGGCGTCGAGTGGGACGTCCGCAAGGCGCATCCGTACAGCGGGTATGAATGGTTCACCTTCGACATCCCGACCGGCACGGTGGGCGATTGCATGGACCGGTACCTCGTGCGCATGGAAGAAATGCGCCAGAGCATCCACATCCTGAATCAGGCGGTGGCACAGATTCCCGACGGCCCGGTGAACGCGCCCGAAGCCAAGGTCTTGTTGCCGGATAAGACGGCGGTGCTGACGAAGATGGAGGAATTGATCCACCACTTCATCAACGTCACCCAGGGCGTCAACGCGCCGGTGGGCGAGATTTATTTCAGCGCGGAAAATCCGAAGGGCGAACTCGGCTTCTACATCGTCAGCAAAGGCGGCGGCGTCCCGCACCGGCTGAAGATTCGCGCCCCCAGTTTCGTGAACCTGCAGCTCGTGTCGAAGCTCTGCAAAGGCCACATGATGAGCGACACCGTCGCCATCCTTGGCAGCCTCGATTTCGTGATGGGAGAATGCGACCGATGACCATCCCGGCCGAACTCGAACGTCAGATTGACGAGATCATCACGCACTACCCGACGAAACGGGCGCCGGTGCTGTGGCTCTGCCATTTGCTTCAAGATCACTTTGGTTTCCTCGGGCAGGAACAAGTCGAATGGATCTCCGCGAAGCTCAGCCTCCAACCGATCAACGTCTGGGAAGTCGTCACGTTCTACCCGATGTTCACGCAGAAACTGCGCGGCAAATTCCACATCAAGGTTTGCCGGACGCTCTCGTGTCATCTGGCCGGCAGCAGCAAACTGTTGGAACGTCTCAAAGACGTCGGCGCCGACTTTGAGGTCTCGACTGTCGAATGTCTTGCCGCGTGCGGCACCGCGCCGGTGATGATGATCAACGACGAACACTTCGACAACGTCACGCCGGAGCGACTCGACCAAGTCGTTGCCGAGATTCGCCGCACCAGCACGCTGGCCAAAGAACCCATTGCGAAACCGTTGCCGGCGCATCCGATGGAAAAACGCGTCCTCCTCGCGAACATCACCAAGCCCGGCTACACCGGCTCACTGGCGGATTACGAGAAGGAAGGCGGCTATCAGGCGTTGGCGAAAGCGTTGACGATGAAGCCCGAGGAAATCGTCAACGAGGTCAAGAACAGCGAGATTCGCGGCCGTGGCGGCGCCGGTTTTCCGTGCGGCCTCAAGTGGAGTTTTCTCGCCAAGAACACCGGCAAGCCGACGTACCTCGTTTGCAACGCCGACGAGAGCGAACCCGGCACGTTCAAGGACCGGCAACTCATCAATTACGATCCGCACCAACTCCTCGAAGGCATCCTCATCTCGTGCTACGCGACCGGCGCGAAGGTCGCCTACATCTATATCCGTGGCGAAATGCCGCACGGCGCGAACGTTCTGCTCAAAGCCATCGAAGAAGCGCGCGCCAAAGGGTACGTCGGCAAGGGCACTGAGATTTACGTCCATCGCGGTGCCGGCGCTTACATCTGCGGCGAAGAGACCGGCCTCATTGAATCGCTCGAAGGCAAGCGCGCCTACCCCCGCATCAAACCGCCGTTCCCGGCCGTCGTCGGCTTGTTCGGTTCGCCGACCGTCGTGAACAACGTCGAAACGCTGAGCAACATCCCGCACATCATCAAGAATGGCGCGGCGTGGTTCAAGACGATGGGCGTCCCCGGCTCGACCGGCACGCGCTTGGTTTGCGTCAGCGGCCCGGTCAAACGTCCCGGCTACTACGAATTCGAGATGGGCAAGTTGACGATGAAACAGCTCATCGAAGACGTCTGCGGTGGCGTCACCAACGGCCAGAAGATCAAGGGCGTCATCCCTGGTGGCAGTTCGATGCCGGTCCTGCCCGCCCATAATCTCGATGTCCCTCTCGATTTCGAGAGCCTTCGCAAAGCCGGTACGATGGCCGGCAGCGGTGGCATCGTGGTGTTGACCGAAGACGTGAGCATCGTCGACATGACGCTCAACGTCTCCCAATTTTACGCCCACGAAAGTTGCGGCCAATGCACGCCCTGCCGTGAAGGTACGCTGTGGATGGAGAAAATGCTCCGCCGCATCCAGGACGGCCACGGCCGCCCGGAAGACGTGGATTTGTTGTACGAGATCGCCGACAACATCGACGGCAAAACCATTTGTCCGCTCGGCGAAGCCGCCGCATGGCCGGTCAAAGCGTTCCTAAAGAATTACCGCAGCGAGTTTGAGGAAGCGTGCAAGAACGGAGGGAAGAATGGGCACTAACTATTCCATCGTTCCCGCCGCGCAGATTCAGAACTCCATTCATTTGATGCGTGGTCAGAAGGTGATGTTGAGCGCCGACTTGGCGGAACTCTATGGCGTGGCGGATAAAGTTCTTAACCAAGCGGTGAAGCGAAACGCCGAACGCTTCCCGGCTGACTTTATGTTTTCGCTTACGCGCCAAGAGGTTGCAAACTTGAGGTCACAAATCGTGACCTCAAGTTTGGGCCACGGTGGTCGCCGGTATCTTCCGTTTGCTTTCACTGAGCAGGGTGTGGCGATGCTCGCCAGCGTGTTGCGCAGCCCGCGCGCAGTGAAAGTGAACATTGAGATCATCCGCGCGTTTGTTCACCTGCGCCAGCTGTTGGGGACGCATGCGGATCTCGCTCGCAAACTCGAATCGCTGGAGAAGAAGTACGATGCGCAGTTTAAGGTCGTCTTCGAGGCGATCCGGCAACTCATGACCGAGCCGGAGCCGCCGGCGAAACAGATTGGATTTCACGTGCGCGAACGACGCGCCGCCTACCGGGTAAGACGCAATGGCCGATAACACAGTCAAACTCACGATTGATGGCAAGGCAGTCGCCGCGCCGAAGGGGATGAACCTCATCGAGGCGGCGAAGCTGGCTTGTCAGGGGTGCCCGGTGTGAATTTGTCGGTGTTGCGCCAAGCCGTCGCCGATGGGCGGATTGAATGGCGCAAGCATGTGTTGCAGCGGCTGGCGGAGCGAAAGTTGCGGCAGAGCGCGGTGTTGGATGTGTTGCAGGTGGGGGATGTCATTGAGGATTATCCCGATGATAAGCCCTTTCCGAGTGGATTGTTCTTTGGGTATGTTGGTGGGCGACCACTGCATGTGGTAGCGGCGCTCGACGAGGTCGCGGCGCAGGCGTATATCATCACCGCCTACGAGCCGTCGGCAGAAATTTTTGAGGCTGATTACAGGACACGACGTAAACGGAGTTCGACATGAATAACAAACATCCAGCAGATCAATGCCCGATTTGCGGCGGACGCAAGCAAGCCGGTACGACGACCTTCAGCGCCGATCTGGGCGAGGGAGTGGTGCTGGTGCGCAATGTGAAAGCCACGGTTTGTGAGCAGTGTGGCGAGGAGTGGATCGACAATGCCACCGCCCGGCAGTTGGAGGGGATTGTGGAGGAAGCGCGCGCCAAGCATCATCAGGTGGAAGTCGTCGCGTTGTAGGGAAACATGGCTGATACCGTAAAATTAACGATTGATGGCAAGGCAGTCGCCGCGCCGAAGGGGATGAATCTCATCGAGGCGGCGAAGCTGGCCGGCGTTGAGGTGCCGCATTATTGCTACCACCCGAAGCTGACCATTGCCGGCAATTGCCGCATGTGTCTCGTGGATGCCGGCATGCCGAAGCTCGATAAGGACAAGAAGCCGGAGATTGGGCCGGACGGCAAGCCGGTGATCATGTTTGCGCCGAAGTTGGCGATCGGCTGCAATACGACCGTGGCCGAGGGGATGGTTGTTCACACGCGCACGGAAAAAGTTCACAAGGCGCGCGAAGGCGTGATGGAGTTTTTGCTGATCAATCATCCGCTGGATTGCCCGATTTGCGACCAGGCCGGTGAGTGTCGGTTGCAGGAATTTTCCGTGGATTACGGCAAGGGCGAGAGCCGGTTCATTGAGGAGAAAGTTCACAAGCCGAAGAAGTCAGCCATCGGACCGAAGATCACGCTCGACGACGAACGTTGCATTCTCTGCTCGCGCTGCATCCGTTTCATGAAGGAAGTGGCTGGTCAGGATTGCCTCGGGTTTATTGATCGCGGCAGTCACTCGACGCTCACGTGCTATCCCGGCCAGGAGCCGAAGACAAATTACGATCTCAACATCGTGGACATCTGCCCGGTCGGCGCGCTGACCTCCAACGATTTCCGGTTCAAGCAACGCGTCTGGTTCCTGAAGGAAACCAAGAGCGTCTGCCCGAACTGCTCGATGGGCTGCAACACGGTGCTCTGGTCGCGCGAAGGCGTGGTCCAGCGGCAAACGCCGCGTGACAACGATGCGGTCAACGCGTGTTGGATGTGCGATTACGGGCGCTTGAATTTCAAGTTCATCAACGATCCCGCCCGGCTCACGGCGCCGACGGTGAAATCGGTGGTGATGGGCGAGCGGTTCAACCTGACCTGGGTGGAAGCGACCCGGCAGGTGGCGGGCAAATTGAAGGCGGCGAAGGGCGTGGCCGGAATTGCAACCGGCAAGGCGACGACGGAAGAACTTTTCCTGTTCAACAAACTCGTCCGGCAAGGTTTGGGCGCGGAGCTGGTGGACATCGTGCCGCATACCGGCGAGGCCGACGGCAAATTGTTGCAGGCCGACCGGAATCCGAACACCGGCGGCGCAAAACTGACCGGTGTCGCGACTGGTGACTTGGCGAAGATCCTCGACGGCATCAAGGCCGGTACGGTCAAGACGTTGATTCTGTTTGGCGAAGATTTGATTGATGAGGAATTGCTCAAGAAGTTGGAACTCCTCGTTGTCATCGACACCCTGCCGGGCAAGGCAACGGAGTATGCGCACTATGTGTTGCCGGGGGCGACGTTCGCCGAGAAGCGCGGGACGTTCATCAACGGGAAGAATCGGTTGCAGCGGTTGAACGCGGCGATCACCAGCCCCGGTATCGCGCGGCCTGAATGGCAGACGCTCGTCGCGCTGCTCAACGAATTGAAAGTGGACGGCAGCTACCTCGCCATCGAAGACGTTTTCGCCGACATGGCGCGGACGTTCCCGGCGTTGGCAGGATTGAATTTGTCGAAGATTGGCGATCTGGGTGTGGAGTTGCAGATGGAAGCCCCGCCGGTGGCCGCGCCGGCAGTTCCGGAGGCGGCCAAGGTATGATCTCCACCGACTTGCTGATTCACATCATCAAGATCGCGGCTGTCATTGGCGTGATGCTGACGATTGTGGCGTACACCGTGATGTTGGAGCGGTGGGTGTGCGCGTGGATGCAGGACCGGATCGGGCCGAATCGCGTGGGGCCGTTTGGGTTATTGCAGCCGTTGGCGGACGGCGTGAAGTTTATTTTCAAGGAAGACGTCCTGCCGCATCACATCAAGCATTGGATCTATTTCACCATCGCCCCGGCGATCACGATGGTGCCGGCGTTGATCACGATTGCGGTGGTGCCTTGGGGAAGCAATCTGCCGGTGTTCGGCCACAACGTCAAAGGCGTGCTGGCGGATTTGGATGTCGGCATTCTTTACATCTTCGCGATTTCATCGCTCGGTGTGTACGGGATCGTGCTGGCGGGGTGGTCGAGTAACTCGAAGTATCCGTTCCTCGGCGGTATCCGGTCGAGCGCGCAAATGATTTCCTACGAAGTTTGCATGGGGTTGAGTGTGGTGCCGGTGTTCATGCAGGTGGGCGCGTTGAATCTCTCGACCGTGGTGGAGTATCAGGGCGCGCACACGTGGTTGGTGTTCTGCCAGCCGTTGTCGTTTTTCATTTTTATGGTCAGCGCGTTCGCGGAGACGAACCGGACGCCGTTCGACTTGCCGGAAGCCGAACAGGAACTCGTCGGTGGTTATCACACCGAATACAGCTCGATGAAATTCGCGATGTTCTTTCTCGGTGAGTACGCCAACATGTTCGTGGCGGCGGCGTTGATGGTGACGTTGTTCTTCGGCGGCTGGTCGCTGCCGTTCGCGCCGTTCAATGCGCCGGCCACCACGCTAGGGGTTGGCTTGGCGCACATCGGAATTTTCCTCGCGAAGGTGATCTTCTTCCTGTTCTTCTTCGTGTGGGTGCGATGGACGATCCCGCGGTTCCGCTACGACCAGTTGATGGCGTTGGGCTGGAAAATTTTTGTGCCGCTGACGATCGTGAACATTTTCTTCACAGGCGCGGTCATCATGCTTTTCTTCAACAAATAACATGCAAGTTCAACGACCCAAATTAACGCTGCTGGAACGGACGTACATTCCCCAAATCCTCAAGGGGATGTGGCTGACGTTGAAACACATTCCCCAGCGGAAGGTCACGCGCATGTACCCGGAAGAAAAACCGACGTTGCTCGGTAATTACCGGGGCGCGCCGACGTTGGTGAAGGATCCCGAGAACCGCGTGAAGTGCGTCTCGTGCCAGCTTTGCGAATTTGTGTGTCCGCCGAAAGCGATCCGCATCACGCCCGGCTTCCGTACGGACGGCGCGCCGGACGAGAACGTGGAGAAGGCACCGCAGGAGTTCGAGATTGATATGCTGCGGTGCATCTACTGCGGATTCTGCGAGGAAGTCTGCCCCGAAGAGGCGATTTATCTCCAGCGCGATTTTGCGATTGCCGGCTACAGCCGCGAGGAGTTGAAGTTCAACAAGCAGAAGTTGCTCGAACTCGGCGGCATCCGACCGGACTCGATTTGGAAGTGGAAATACAAAGGCGCGCCACCGCCCGGCACGCCGATTGGCCCGGTCCGCGACGGGAAGCCGGTCGCCAAGCAGGCCGGGCACTAACCGATGAACGTTCACGACGCATTATTTTGGTTCTTCAGCATCGCGATGTTGCTGAGCGGGGTGTTGGTGATCGCCAACCGCAACCCGGTCAACAGCGCGATGTGTCTCGTGCTGCTGTTTGTGTTCATGGCCGGGCTGTTCCTGCTCTTGGAAGCCATCTTCCTCGCGGTGATTCAGATTCTCGTCTATGCCGGCGCAGTCATGGTGTTGTTCCTGTTTGTGCTGATGCTGCTGGATATCAAGGCGACGGAAATGCGCGGCATCAAGTGGGCGGGTTTGGTAGGCGGGTTGACGGTGGCCGGGGTGTTCGTGTGGGAATTAGCGACGATTTTGGGCGACCCGATCAAACCGCTGGCGAATGCCAATGAACCGTTCCCGGTCGGCTTGGCCGACGTGGTGAAACCGCTGTTTGTGAAATACATGCTCCCGTTTGAAATCACCGCGTTGCTGCTGCTCGTGGCGATGATCGGCGTGGTGTTGCTGTCAAAAAAGGATTTGCGATGACGAGCGACCTCACACTCAATCACTATCTCATTGTGAGCGGCCTGCTGTTTGCGCTGGGGATTCTCGGCGTGATCGTGCGGCGGAACGCACTCGTGATTTACATGGCGCTGGAAATGAATCTCAACGCCGCCAACCTCGCGCTGATTGCTTTCTCCAAGTTCAACCACAACCTCGACGGCCAAGTGTTCGTGTTCTTCATCATCGCCATCGCGGCGGCCGAAGTCGCCGTCGGCCTCGCGATTATCGTGGCCCTGTTCCGGCGCAAACAAACCGTGAGCGTGGATGAATTGACGACGATGCGGCTGTAGCGACGAATGCACACGAATCAGACACGAATGAAGACGAAACTTCCAGTAGGCCGTCATTCTGAGCGAAGCGCAGAATCTCAGTCGTTGGGTTTTGCCGTGGCTTGCCGGCCAGCAGGTGGTCGCAGATTGCGACTACCTTCAAGGTCACAATTTGTGACCGCATGCCGAAGTGAATGAAAACGAAGATTACATATCTGGCGACGACCGAGCAGGTCGAAACGTTGATCCGAATCATCCGGGGTCAGAAGTTGATCTTGGATTCGGATTTGGCGCGCATAGATGGCGTTACGACCGCGCGATTGAACCAGCAAATAAAGCGGAATCAGGAGCGGTTTCCTGAGGATTTTGTGTTCCGGTTGACCAAGACGGAGTACGAAGACTTGATGTTGCAAATTGCAACATCAAGTTCTGGCTACGGTGGTCGGCGCAAGCTGCCTTTTGCTTTCACCGAGCATGGCGCAATCATGGCGGCGACGGTGCTTAACAGCCAGCAAGCGGGGCAAAATACCGGGTTCGGACGTAACAGATGAAAGGCCCGGCCATGAGAATGAAGAATGTCGAGATCCAGGTGCTTTTGTTTCTGGTTCTCGCGATGCGGTCATTCGCTGGGATCGACTTGTATCAAGGCGCTGCGGAAAAGTGCGATGTAGAAGTTGCTCGGAAATCCGCTACAACGCCGCCGACGGAAAGGGCGATGCTTACCTGGGAGAGATTTCGGAAGATGGAGCATCCATTGAAGGTCGCCAGAAAAACAGAAAAGGACAGGATGGTGGTCCTTGGCACGTTCGCATTGTCAGATGAAAAACTAACGACATGAACTCGGTCTGGATCATTCTCTTTGCCCCGCTGGTTTCCGCCGCGCTGATCATGGTGCTGACGCGGAAGGCCCAGATGCTCAGCGCACTGATTTCGTGTGCGGCGATCATCACCGGCTTCGTGCTGACGCTCCAGCTCTACTTCGCACTCGGACACTCCGGCACCCCGGCACTTGCTCCCACTCCCCTCCAATGGCTCGTGATTGGCGACCTCGTAAAAATCGAGATTGGCGCGACGGTGGATCACTTGAGCATCCTGATGTTGCTCGTGGTGACCGGCGTTGGCTCCGCGATTCATATCTACTCCATCGCCTACATGAAGGGCGACCCGGGATTCTCACGGTTCTTTGCCTGTCTGTCGCTGTTCACCTTCTCGATGCTCGGCATCGTCCTGTCTAATAATTTCATCCAGATCTTCATCTTCTGGGAACTGGTCGGCGTCAGCAGCTACCTGCTCATCGGGTTCTGGTTCGAAAAACCCAGCGCCGCCGAAGCCGGCAAGAAGGCGTTCCTCACAAATCGCATCGGCGACTTCGGGATGATGCTTGGGATTCTCCTGCTGTGGACGCAGACCGGCACATTCGATTTTGCAGAGCTGCCGGCCAAGATTGCGGCGATACCAGCCGGGACGTTGAGCCTCATCGCTGCGTTGATTTTTTGCGGTGCGGTGGGCAAGAGCGCGCAGTTCCCGTTGCATGTGTGGTTGCCGGACGCGATGGAAGGTCCGACGCCGGTTTCCGCGCTCATTCATGCCGCGACAATGGTGGCAGCCGGCGTGTACATGCTCTGCCCGGTGGCGTTCCTGATTTTGCCGAGCGAAACGGCGTTGATGCTCATCTCCTGGATCGGCGGGATCACCGCGTTGATGGCCGCGACAATTGCCATCGCGCAGAACGACATCAAACGCATTCTCGCCTACTCGACTCTTTCCCAACTCGGCTACATGGTCATGGCGGTCGGGCTGACCGGCATCACGCCGGCGATGTTCCACCTGACGACGCACGCGTTTTTCAAAGCGCTGTTGTTCCTCGGCGCCGGCAGCGTCATCCACGCGTTGCATCACGAGCAGGACATCTGGAAGATGGGCGGCTTGTGGAAGAAAATGCCGATTACGTTTTGGACGTTCCTCATCGGCACCTTGGCACTGGCCGGTGTGCCGCCGTTGAGCGGGTTTTATTCCAAGGACTCGATTTTGTTGTTGGCGTTCGAGCACAACAAGGCGCTGTTCGCGATTGGCGCACTGACGGCGTTGTTGACGGCCTATTATATGGGCCGGGAAGTGTTCGTGGTCTTCTTCGGCAAACCACGCGACCAGCACGCCTACGACCACGCGCACGAGTCGCCGCTCTTGATGACGTTGCCGCTGGTGTTTCTGTCCGTGCTCTCCATCATCGCCGGTTGGGGTAACAAGATTCCGCATTTTATCAACGAACACATGCCCCACGGTGAACACCCGGCCTTGCTGACGGCCTTCCTGATTGCCATTCCGGTGGCTGGTTTTGCCTTGGCCGCCAGCATCTATCTGCGGGCCAACCCGAGCGATGCGCCGGTCAAGCAAGCGCTCGGCAAGTTGTGGACGGTGGTCGAGAACAAGTACTACTTCGACGAACTGTACGCGCTCATCATCAAGTACGTCCAAGGCACCATCGCGACGCTCTGTGAATTGTTTGACCGTTATATTCTCCAGAAGCTGGCCATCGGCGGCTTGGCCGGCGCGACCAGCGTGGCCGGTAAAACCCTTCGCCTGCTCCAGACCGGCAACATCCAAAGCTACGCGTTCCTGTTCGGCGCCGGCGTGACGGTGATCATTTATTATATGGTGGTGAAGTGAGAAGAGGCGTGAAGGGCTGGTCGTTTGACATAAATAATCAACAGGAGGTAAGCTGACGAGCATGGCACAAGGCATCGAAACACTTGCGACCGAAGCGCTGGCGTTGCCGCTGACGCAACGGGCGTCGTTGGTGCACAAGCTCATCGAAAGCCTTGATGAAGCGGTGGACGAGCAGGCCGAAGCCGAGTGGCTGGCGGTGATTGACCGGCGCTTGCGGGAAATGGATCAAGGCCAAGGGAAAGGCCGTCCGATTGAGGACGTGATCCGTGAGCTGCGCGCCAAAGTCCGATGAGGGTCATACCTCACCGCGAAGCCGAAATCGAACTCACCGTCTCCCTTGAGCACTATGAATCATGCAGTCCGGGTTTGGGACGAGATTTTCTGGATGATTTCGAGGCCGGCATTGCCCGTGTCTGCGAGAACCCGGTGGCTTGGTGTATGTCATTCGCCCGGATGAGATTTATTTGATTGCCGTGATGCATTTGAAACGGCGACCATATTTTTGGAAGAAAAGAATTTGAAGTGATGTAGGAAAATGGAAAACTTGCTGACAATTGCAGTGCTGCTCCCGCTGGCGGCGGCGTTTCTGACGTTTTTGTTCCCGGCGAAGAAGCCGGGGGCGATTCGGGCGCTAGCGCTGTTTGCGACGGGGGTGTCGCTGTTGCTGACGTTGTATATCTTCTCGCAGTTCAACCGGCAGGATGCCGGGTTTCAGTTTGTGAAGTCCATTGAGTGGTTGCCGTCGCTGGGGGTGAATCTGAAGTTCGGCGTGGACGGGATTTCGATGACGTTGATGTTGCTCGTCGGGATTGTGTCGTTCTGCGGCGCGCTGGTGTCGAATGAGATTCATGAGCGGGAGAAGGAGTATTACATTTTGTTTCTGGCGCTCACGTCGGGCATCAGCGGGACGTTTTGTGCGCTCGATATGTTCTTCTTTTACTTTTTCTACGAACTGGCGGTGATCCCGATGTACTTGCTCATTGGCATGTTCGGGTCCTTGCCCGCCGGCAAGCATGGGCGGACGAAGGAATACGCGACGATGAAGTTGACGTTGTACCTGACGGCGGGCGCGGTGCTCGCGCTGATCGGGTTGTTGACGATGTATTTCGCCGGCGGCCGGACGTTCGACATGGTGGAGTTGCAGCAGAATCTCCGGTTGAGCGGCGAGACGCAACGGTGGGTGTTCCCGTGTTTGTTGTTTGGATTTGGTTTCCTCGCGTCGTTGTTCCCATTTCACACGTGGTCGCCGATTGGTTACGCGGCGGCGCCGACAGCGGCTTCGATGATGCACGCCGGTGTGCTGAAGAAGCTCGGGGCGTACGGCATCATCCGGCTGGCTCTGCCGCTTCTGCCGGAAGGCGCGCGGCACTGGGCGGATTTGCTGGCGATCTTGTGCATTTTCAATGTGCTGTATGCCGGGTTGACGGCGTTGACACAGAAAGATTGGAAGTTTGTGATCGGGTACAGCTCGGTCAGTCACATGGGCTACGTGATGCTCGGCATCGCGACGCTGAACGTGATCGGTGTGAGCGGCGCGGTGCTGCTGATGTTCGCACACGGCGTGATGGCGGCGTTGACGTTCTCGCTGATCGGCTTCTTCTATCATCAGACGCATAACCGGGATGTGACGGCGTTGAGCGGCTTGGCGAAGAAGATTCCGTTCATCAGCGTGTGCATGGTGATGGCGGCGATGGCGTCGAGCGGGCTGCCGGGCTTTGCTAATTTTGCGAGCGAAATAATGGTATTCCTCGGCGCGTGGCAGCAAGGCTCGACGGTATTCCGCGTGGCGACGGTGTGCGCGGTCTGGGGGATTGTGGTCACGGCGACGTACTTGTTGTGGGCGGTGCGGACGAGTTTCTTCGGACCGTTCGATGAGAAATGGGCAATGCTCAAAGACGCGGTGACTTTCAAACAGAGGTTTCCCTACGTCTTGCTGTTGTTGGTCTTGTTGACCGTCGGCTTCTGGCCGCGGTTGCTGACGGATATCATCAAACCGAGCGTGGAGCGGATTGTTTCCACCCAGTCTGTCATTCTGAGCGAAGCGAAGAATCTCAGTCCGTCCGAGAAAAGGCCAGAAACGATAGAGACCCTTCGCTTCGCTCAGGGTGACAAGGTGGAAAGTGTGGTGAAGCAGTGAACCTGTACGCGATTCAATTGGAGACGTTGCTGGTCATTCTCGGCGTGACGACGCTGTTGGCGGATGCGTTTCGGCCGGTCGAGGATCGGCGGAAGTTGGGGTTGATCGTCGGGACGCTCGTCGGCGTGCTGTTCCTCTACAGCTTCTCCCTGAAGCCGGTGGAGGACACGTTGTTCCATGGGATGTACCGGCTGGATGCGTTTGCGTTGTTCTTCAAACGGCTGTTCCTGCTCGCGACGGCGATGGTGCTGGTGATGGGGGCGGAATTTTCAAAGCGGATCGAAGCCGGGGTGGCGGAGTTTTACGCCCTGATCCTGTTCTGCGCGACCGGCATGTTGCTGATTGCGTCGGTGAACGATTTCATCCTGCTGTTTGTGACGTTGGAGTTGGTGACGATCACGTTTTACATCCTCGCGAGTTACTTGCGCCGGCAGATCCCGTCGTTGGAAGCCGGCACGAAGTATCTGATTCTCGGCGCGCTTTCGAGCGGGTTCACGGTGTACGGGATTGCGTATGTGTTCGGGACGACCGGCACGACGAATTTCGACACACTCGCCGCCGGCTTGCGCCAGACCGGGATTCCCAATGGCGCGTTCACATTCGGGATGTTGCTGGTGCTGACCGGGCTAGGTTTCAAAATCGCCAGCGTACCGTTCCAGATTTGGGTGCCGGATGTCTATCAGGGTGCGCCCACGCCGGTCACGGCGTTTCTGGCGGTCGGCAGCAAGGCGGCCGGGTTTGCGCTGTTGTTGCGCGTGTTGTACGCCGGGCTGCTACCGGTGCAGGAGACGTGGGCGATTCTCTTGGTGGTGCTGGCGGCAGCGACGTTGGTGTATGGCAATCTCGGTGCACTTTCGCAGCGTAACATCAAGCGGATGCTGGGGTATTCCTCCATCGGCCACGCCGGCTATCTGTTGATGGGCGTGGCGGCGGTGAATGCGCTCGGTGCCGGGGCGGTGTTGTTTTATCTGGGGCAATACGCTTTCACGAACTTGTGCGCCTTCATCGTCATTGTGGCAGTCACCAACGTGACCGGTAG
>Ga0105049_10005486_pt1 | contig 14768 bp, 17 predicted proteins | sample MAT06_FD_78087 | JGI IMG/M metagenome (GOLD analysis project Ga0105049, IMG submission 78087) | Freshwater microbial communities from Lake Fryxell liftoff mats and glacier meltwater in Antarctica - MAT-06 | ecosystem: Environmental > Aquatic > Freshwater > Ice > Liftoff microbial mat | place... | reverse complement strand
TTCTTGGCCAATATAACACCCCTTATTTTCATCGCAGGCGTCGGTTAAGCCCAATTCAAAAACATTGTGGCTGGAGTCAAAGTCCCAATCTCTTAATGGAAGCATTCTCTGAACTCGCATTTCTAGCCACTCAGCCTCTGACAGATAGGGACTGCCGCCAGATTCTTTAAAGCGCAACTCTAGTGGGTTCCATCCCACCGATTCGCTCTCGTGTAGAGAGGCCGTTAGGTCCGATCCGACTTCCCAGGCGACTTCTTCGGTGAATTTATAGAACTCCAATTTTTCGCGAAGCCCCCGGAGTTCGGCTTCAATTCCATAAAGACGAAGCGCGTCAGAGCGTCGTTCAATCCAAAAGTAGCTCAACAACTTAGCTTGAGCGGCCAACAGCAAACAAAGCTTGGGCAGATTTGGCGGGAGCTTTTTAATATCTCTTGAAAGCAGTCTTTGCGCAAAACTCTCGCGATCTGGCCCGGTGAGTTGAGCGACAGAAAAAATGCGAAGGGATGGCGGGGTTTGATTTTTCACTCTGTAAAACACTAGGATTTATCTGGGAAAGTGCAAGCGTTTCGTTTAGTTTGAGGTGCCTTAGGAGGAATTATGGCAACGAAAAAAGCATCCAAAATGAAAAAGAAAACTACCAAGAAAATCACCGGAAATAAGAAAGTAACCGTGAAGAAAACGGCGAAGAAAATTAGCAAGAAGAAGGTCGCAATTAAAAAGGCGACTAAGAAACCTGCTCAGAAACCTGCTCAGAAAGTAGCAAAGAAAACCACTAGCAAGCTTGCAACCGCTAAGCCTTCGACTGCTGCCCGAAAAATTTCATCTGGCAAATCAAAGTCAACCCGACCCAGTCCGAATATGAAGACCGACGTGGCAGCGACTCAAATGGCAGCTCCGGCAATTAGTTTGAATCCTGGAGATGCTGCTCCTCTTTTCACTTTGGCCGATGAAACCGGTACTATGGTGTCTCTTTCCGAACTTCGCGGAAAAACTGTGGTTCTGTATTTCTATCCTAAAGACGACACTCCTGGATGCACAAAAGAAGCTTGCAGCTTTCGCGATAACATTCAGCAGTTTGGTTCTAATGCGGTTATCTTGGGCGTGAGTGCTGACGATGCCGAAAGCCATCAAAGCTTTATTCAAAAGTATGGCTTAAACTTTCAATTACTCTCGGACGTGAACAAAGACGTCTCAAAAGCTTTCGGAGTCTGGGCTGAAAAGAATATGTATGGCAAAACTTATATGGGAATCGAAAGAACTACTTTCATCATCAATCCCGATGGGCAAGTTTCAGAAGTATTCCGCCAAGTAAAAGTTGATGGCCACACTGAAGAAGTACTCGAGGCCGTTGCTAAGATTGCCTAACTACTAGGCGAATCATCGATTTTAACTTACTTGAGTCAATAAAGAGGAGGGGAAAAACCCTCCTCTTTTCTTGCGGCCCTTTGGCTTGAATCTATTTGGTAAGTTCGCTATCAACATAGGCTTCTAGGGGACCCGTAGCTCAGCTGGATAGAGCGCCTGCCTACGAAGCAGGAGGTCGTGTGTTCGAATCACGCCGGGTCCGCCATTTTGGCCACATGGATTAACCAAAAAGAGTTTAGGCCAAAAAAAAGGAGAATTGTATTTTGTTTGGTCCTTTTAGGTTCGATTTTTTAGACCCGCACAGGCGCAGGTCAATTTGTGTTGGCGAAATTTGAGGATTCTTCATTGGGACTAAAATCAATTACAGTTGCTCAATTGGCCGCTCGCTTAAAAGAAGAATCCTCCCGCCTTGTGATCACGTGTAGTGGGCCAGAAGATAGCCTCTTGCAAAGTGTGGCTTCAATCTCCGACGCAAACTGCGACCAGCTTTCTTGGATAAATCCGAATCGAAAAGATGCAGCTCAGCTTGCTGAAAAAACCAAAGCAGGCGCTCTCATTGTTTCAACTTCATTTGTTGGGGATTTTCCTGGCGCTTTAATTATTACCGATAGGCCGCACGAAGCTTTCGCACTCAGCATCTCTATCCTCCATCCCAATACGGAGAGTTCTATTGAGCCTAAAGTTCATTCAACAGCGATCGTTGACGTGCGGGCCGTTATTCACCCAAGCGTGTCGATTGGACCTTATTGTGTAATTGGAGCCTGTAAGATCGGTGCGGAGACTGAGATTGATAGTTTCGTAAGAATAGAAAGCAATGTCGAAATCGGCGAAGCCTGCCGTATCGAAAGTTTTGTTTCTATTGGCGGATGCGGCTTTGGATTTTATCGAGACGCCGATCAAATCCCCAAGCCAGTGCCGCATATCGGAAAGATTGTTTTAGGCGACCGTGTTCAAATTTTTCAGCACAGTAATGTCGATCGCCCTACCTTGGGGGTGACTTACATTGGTGACGACGTGAAGATCGATCACCACTGCCACATTGGTCATAATTGTCGAGTGGGCCGTGGAAGCCTGATTGCCGCTGGTGTGGTTACCTGCGGCGGTTCAAGAGTCGGCGATTTTGCTTTTGTCGGGGTCGGAAGCGTCGTCAATGACTCGATGAGTATAGGCTCGGGCGCTGTGGTGGGGTCGGGGTCGATCATCACAAAGCCAGTGCCCGACAGAAGTACTTGGGCCGGTAATCCGGCGCGACCAATCGAAGAATTGCGCATGCATCTAGATACCATCAAGAAGCTTTCGAGAGCTCTTTGAACATCACAGAACGGCACTTTCACTCGATTCGGGTGTGAGTCCATTTGGTCTGACCACTCTTTTTACTGCGTTAGGCTTTTTTGCAGGCTGCCTCATTAGCGATAAAGCGTATTACTATATTCTCTTTGCTTGCATTCCCATTACTTCGGCAGCGGTTCGAAATCTGCGTTGGTTTTATCGAAAGGCTCAAATGAAGGAATGGAGAAATGGGGCCATCGCGACTTCAGCGGCCTATTTAGTTTTTGAAATTGCGCCTCCCGTTTGGGCGCTGACGCATTTTTTCACGCTCGGAGTTTATGAAATGAAAGTTCCAATAGGTATGTGGATTGGGATGGTGATTCCTGGGATCATTCTTACACTCATGACTTTTTACTACTCTGTTCTTTTCGTGCGGAGATCGTTCTAAAGGGTTGCTAAAGATTTTTAGACAAGGCTGAGAAAGTTCTCGCCGTAAACAAGTGGTTGGTGCCGCTTATCGTCGACCACCGGCATAAGTTGTTTTTTTCTCAATCTCTTGCTAATCCAAGCTCTGCTTGAAGGCCCGATGTGAGCCTTAGGAGATGTTTTTCTTGGAGAGATGGCCGAGTGGTTGAAGGCGCTAGTCTCGAAAACTAGTATATCAGCAATGGTATCGAGGGTTCGAATCCCTCTCTCTCCGCCATCATTCCCAGTAGATTCTGAAAGAAATTCTGGTTCTTCCCGTTTTAGTGTGGGTATTTTTATTATTTTTTTGGAATCGCCAACCAAGTACTGCACCAGCCCTTGGTTTTAACAAGCTTTCCTGGAAATAAAGTACAGCTGCCGCGATCGCTGCCTGCAGCTTTGAAAAGATTGCAGTTACCACAGATGTTGCCTGACTTCCAGGTAGGCCATTTCTTCGAATCGACCTTGGTGGCTTCCTCCGCGTAGCCTAATATCTTTGCCAACTGTTCGCTCGGATTCAACAGGACTTGGGCCCAGGCCTTCGAACACGCCAACAGAGCAACACCTGAAATCCCTATTAGTCGGAGCAAAAAAGATCTTCGGTCGTCTAAATCGCTTTCTACTATTTGAGTATTCTTTTTCACCATAGAGGCTCCTTTATATTCGCGGCGCAACACCTATATCAAAGGTCTTTGCCGCGAATGACTACTGTCTCAAGTTAAAGAGAGAGTTGTTTAGCCGACAGATAAATCATCTTCTTTTTCTGATGCACGGCAAAACTATAAGGAATTCAAGGGGGCCATCCTGCAAGAGACACTTCCTCTAAAGTTTTGGTGTGAAGCGATGGGCAATCAAATTTCGGGAGGGCCCTGATTCGCTAGATTGGCTTAATCAGGTATTATTTTTATCGAACGAGAGCTCGCTTTGTGGATCCGGTGCATGGCGAGTTTTGAATAGTTTGACTATAAAGTAGAGCGATCGAGAAAGTAGAGCGATCGAGCCCCAATCTCTGAGCCAATTTCGAAATATTGCCCGCACATTCTTGGTAGGCACTTACAAGAATATCTTTTTCAAAATGCGCCATCTGACGATGGCAATTTTCATCAGCATTAATGAGCTGACCAATACTCTTCACATTCGAATGTTTCCTGGCCACGACCCGAAACTCCAGTCGAATCACTTTCGAGCTTAAGGATTTCGATGGATCGAGTTCGAGTGTTTGTTTTTGGTTAATTCTTTTCAGTTAAGGCCAAGCTTTCTTTATTGTTTTTGGCGGTTCAGTTACAAAAATTTTGGGTTTAAGAATTTCATTGGTTTTAGTTGAGGAACTTTTTGGGGAGTTTTCTAGCAATTTTTGTTTTGAGTGTGGTTGCGAAGCTCGCCGAAGCTCCGGCTGACGACACTTGCCATGAGCGGCTTCGTCAAGCCGCGGCGCTTTCTTCAGAGAGAGAGCTCCTATCCGTTCGAGCAAGTTTGAGTTGGTTGAGGTGGCTGCGAATTGAGCCCGCCGAGGTGGGCCCTGACTTTGAAAGTTTTAGATACCTTCTCTCTCGTTTTGACCCAGAGAGCCTGCTTCGGCAAGACCAAGCCTTACGAGAGGCGAGACGTTCTGGGATGTCTTTGTCTCGATTCGAGCGCTTAAGACGTCAACACGAGTTATTTCGGATTCCTAGAGGGATTCTTCTCTCTTTAATAAGAGCCATGAGTTTGCTTCGAAGCCACGCTTTTGCTTTTAATTCGAGCTTTGCCCCCATAGATCTAGACGCGGCGATCGATAGATACGTAAATTCACTTCGAAGATCTTGGGGCTTCAATATTCATCACTTGGCGAGGGCCGGCGAAATCTATGCGGCAGCAGAAATGATTCGGCGTGGATTTTCTTTAGTGAAGATTGGGCAGCTCATCATGGAGGGCAACAGGATCATGGCCGAAATCGATTTTTTGCTTAAGGACCCTGAGAATCCCTCAAAATACATCTTAGGCGAGGTTCAGGTGAATGCGCCTGGCGCTAGAGCATGGGCTGGCAATCAAATGAAGGTGCGGCAGGGGCTTTTAGATGGAAGCCTTCGGGGTAGCTTTACCAACGGAGGCGAGCCAATGGAGGTGTCGAAAGTTTTCATTTTCGTAATGCGGCCTTCAGAACGCTTTCTTGAAGAAATGTCGATGGGGCATAGCTCTGGCTTTGATTTAACGACTTTTGATGAAGCCTCTCCTTTCGCGAGAGGCTCTCAAGCGCGTTAGTGATTTAGTTTTTTGCTTCGCCGCTGTCTTAAAAGCGGGTAGATTTTGGAATGCTTAGCTCGACTTTGAACGAACACGGTGCGCCCGAGATTACTCCTCAAGATTTTAAAGCTCAAACCGAAGAAGTGGTCTTGGTCGACGTACGGCGACCCGAAGAGTTCAATGGCGAACTGTCGCATATTGAAGGTGCTAAACTCATCACTCTCGAGACAGACTTGCAGGACGCTCTGCCAGGACTAGACGGAACCAAAACTCATGTTTTTGTCTGTCGAAGTGGGGCGAGATCTTCGCGGGCTACGCTCATGGCCAAGGACTTCGGGCTTCAAAATTCGTTTAATCTAAAGGGCGGGATGCTCTTATGGAATACGCTACAATTTCCCGTCGAGAAATCTTAAATCTTTGTCTTTGATTTTCTTAAGGTTTTTTTCGTCAAGAGTTTTTACTTTCTCTAAATTTTCCTTTGCGTTGCAAAAGCAAATAACTTTTGAAAAATAAGAGAGATGCAAGTTTCTAACTCTCGACGACGCAAACTCATTCTCAGAACTCCACGAGGTCCCAAAAAATTTCCGCTCATTGGGCAGCGATTGATTCGTAAAATCTCTGATCTCGATCGGCTTTTAATGCCCATTGGATTGCGAGTGAATTTAGAGTCGAGCGATTATGCGCGAGAACTTTTCTGCCGGCTTTCTCTGGCGGCGCAGCGACGAGCTTTTCAAGCTTTGAGTTTGTATGTCGAGACGATTGAAGATTTGATTCGCCACCAACAAAGTCCCTTTGATGCTCGGATCTTTGCCTGGGCTTTTTTAAAGAAAGCCAATCTTCATCCGAATAGCCGAACTTTTGAATCGATTGGCAGGGACGAGATCGTAGAAATTTTTAATCGAGATTTTACCCAGGTTTTTAGAAGCCTTTCTTTTTTTGAAAAGTTCGACACTCCGTTCTTTGATCTATTGATTTTAGATCGCATGACGGTTTTCCGTTCTCAGGCAAAGTTAGAAGAGAAGATTTTCTTGAAGATGGACGCCTGCCTAAAGCAAAAGCGAGGAGTCGAAGCTTTCGATTTGGCCGAGGCTGAATGGGAAGAGCGCTTTGGCGCTGAACCGAGAAATTATCTGATTCGTTATAAAATGATCAGCAGTCTTTTGGCTCGGGGCAAGAGGCCTGGTCGAGTGGCGGCAGTTTTGATGACTTCGACAGCTGAAATTCAGGTTCCGCAATTGCAAGTGCTCGCTTCTTAGTGTTTTGATATCTTCTTATCTTGTGGAGAGATGGCCGAGTGGCTGAAGGCGCACGCCTGGAAAGCGTGTTTACCAGCGATGGTAACGTGAGTTCGAATCTCACTCTCTCCGCCACCTAATCATCAATTTTTCCTTTGTACTTCGTCGGACTTCATTCTTAGCTTCAGTTTCGTAGTACTAAGCTCCTTCGCCCTGGGTTCGTTTAAGAGGGTTTAAGAGTAAACTTTGGTACATTGTTGTAGTGCCGAATGGGTGGGATGCTCGTGACATTATGAAAACTAGTACTCAGAGTCCAGAAACTCAAGTGAAGCGGGCAATTGACGTGTCGACGGCGTCGAAGGCAAACCGTAATAGTGCAAAAATAGCGAGATCAGGAATTAAAAAAATTCGAGCGCACATCAGTTCTCGAGGAAAAAGAGATCAGGCCAAAAGAGATTCAGTACCAAAACAAAGCTAATGAGTTGGTCTGAAATTCTACACAGAACTAATCATCTGTACCCACCAGTCGGGAAGAACGTCGAGAATCGCTGACTCGATCAATTTGTGCCAATTGAAAAGGGTGACTATTCCAACAACAATAAATATGCCCCCCAGAGAGCGGCTCAACCAGAGGCCTGACAACGATATTGCTTGTCGATGTTTAAGGAGTCGCCTCGCGCCGAATCCAAGAATGAGGAGTGGGATTGCGGCACCTACTCCGAAGGCGAGCATGGTCAGAAACGAATGAAAAAGATTCTTGCCTTGAATTGCCAAAGAAATCGCAGCTCCCAAAGTGGGCCCGGTACACGGAGCCCAAATTAAACCGATGGTGAGACCAATCAGAAATTGAGCGCGAGTTCCAGAAACAGACAGCGACTGCACTCGAGTGTCGAGCCGTTGTGAAAAACCTCCTGCCAATTTCTTGAATAGCCCTGAGAGGGATTCAAAGCTGATAATCAATCCAACTGCAATGAGCAGAGATGCGCCAATCGTTGCAACAAGATCGGTTGAGAGTCCCATATAAATAAAAAGGGCTGAGATAAAAGTGCCGATGGCGGCAAACGATAAAATCATTCCGCCAAGCAAGGCTAAAGGACCGAAGCGCGAAGAATGGACTGAAGCTCCCATCACGAGAGGTGCAACCGGGAGCACGCAGGGGGAAAGGATCGTCAATCCCCCTGCAAACATTGATAATAAGAGATTAGTTATCACTTCTTTGTGGCTTCAACAGCCTTTTCAAGGTGAGCTCGGAGTTTCGCATCTCGTTCGGATACCGAAAAGGCGATAAGCTCCTTACCTTTGAAAAAAAGGATCGTAGATTGCCGAGGAATCTTTTTTTCGGCTAGTCTTTCAAGGGCTTTCACCACGTCTTTATTGTCGAAATCAACTTTGAAGGTTACCACTCCTGAAAATTTTGAATCTTTCAGGATGTTCTCAAGATCCTTGCCCTGTGCTTTACAGGTTGGGCACCAACTTGCAAAGACGTCAACCAGGATCACCTTGTCAGTCGCCTGTGCGGTTTTGAATGCCTCTTCATTAAATTCAGGAGCGCTGAAAGCATAGCTCCCGACACTCCAAAGCGTCATGACTAGAGCCAATAAGATGTTAAAATACGGTTTCATTAATTCCTCCTGTTTGTTCGTAGAGCTTTTGTGTGTAAAGCCTGCTTTGCGCTTTTAAACACTAAGGGCACATTTTTATAACCAGTAAATCCATAATCACATATAACCATTAAATACTCATATACAGGTTATATTGATTCTTATAACCAGTCAATGGTACTATAGAGGTTAGAGAGTTGTTAGTTTAGTGAGCAAAAGAAATAAAATAAATTCAGTTAGTTATGTTGCTAGAGCCAGGTTTCTGGCTTTCGGGGGGCATCGGCTCTTTGATTTCTGCAACACTATTATCCGTCACGGCAAACGGGACGAGGATCGATTGCCAGAACCCTCTGAAGCACAGAGATTTCTCCGTCAAACGTACAACCAAACCGTCAAACTGAGTGAGTCCGAGTTTCGTGAGTTGATTGCTTTGAGGGCCCATTTGCGAGAGTTTTTTAGGAATGTCATTGAGGGGCATGATTTGCGACCGTCTAAATTTATGCTGTGGCTCCAAAAGCATCCATTCATGATTGATCCCCTGATTGGTTTTGAAAAAATCCCTCTTCGAGTGTCGCTCAAACGAGATCGATTTATTGAGCTGATTCTAATGGATTTGATCGAGGTAATGAGTTCGCATGACAAAAAACGAATCAAGCGATGTGGGAATCCCAACTGCTCCCATTTTTTTTACGACTCTACAAAGCCAAATTCCAGAAATTGGTGTTCTATGAAAAGTTGTGGAAATATCATGAAAGCAAGAGCTTTTTACGAACGAAAAAAATTGCTAACTTAAAGTGAGAACTGAAGTTAGAATTTTATAATGAAATCTAAATACTGGATGTTTCTCATTTTACTGATCCTCGTTCTCCCTTCTCAATTAGAAGCTTTGCAGATAGCCGGGGCACTGACTCCGAACAAAAATGAGGCCGTCGTACGAATTGGCTTTAACGGACTTACAGGAATTTTAAGCCCTCCGAGTCGTTTTAAACACGTCGATGAAACGAACGACGCTCGACTCTTTGAAGAGTATCTCGAAGGATCGTATGGTTTGGGTGACGTCTTTCTTAAGGATCTTGTTTTAAACGCCAGATTTACTCTTTTCCAATCTGCCAAAGAGACAGTAAGCGGCACTCAAATACATTCAAGCGATGCCGGGTCGTACTTGAGTCTTAAAATGGCTGGAAACTTCATTCATGATGCTAGGTTCACGTTTGGAACCTGGCTTCAAACCGATATTCCAATAGGAATGGAGAAAAAGAAGTTTGTAAAACCAAGTGTCAATTATATTGGCGGCGGTCTTTCAGCCTCCGGAGAAGTATTAAATCATTTCTATTTATCTCAAACCATTTTTTTGGGATCTGGCTTGTTTAGTCCGCGTACCAAAAACACCAATCTGATTAGCAATACGCTTCCCTCTGTTAATTGGGGTCAGTTGCTATTTAATTTTGATTCAGTATTTACGACAGGTCTTGCAGTGGAAGCAGATCTTTCAAGTCGAACTGACAAAGCCTACGGCAAAAGTGCTTTTGCTGATGGAAAAATTAAGAATCTAGTTTTCGCATCGCCTTTCATTTTTGATCACCCAATCAGTGAGCACCTTTCTTTACGAGCAGGATTTGCTGCTAAGTGGGCCGGCAAATCGGCACGAGGATCTATGTTTTTTAATGGTGAATTGGCTTACAAGTTTTAAAAAGGATTAGGTCTGATTGTTGGCTTGGCTGAAAGTAACTTGCGGTCTTTTCTAATGCAGGATTACTTTCTTCGCTGCGGTTAGAGTAACGCAGCGCGCTATCTCGATGCGTAAATCCAAATTGTTTAATATATTAGATGTTGATACTTCATGCGTCGGAAGGTGTGGGTATGAGGTGTGGTCTTCGCCCGTTGGCGTTTTACCTGTCCACAATATTAATAATGAAGGCGCAAGTCCAACCGCTTTGGTCGACCTCCGTCGAGCTCTTGAGATTACCGAAGGTACTTTTAAAGCTTGGCAATGCCCTGAAGATAAAGGTTTTGAAGTTCTGCAAAATGGCGAAACCTCTTTTCACTCATATCTTTATCTCGGACTGTCGGCGATGGCGAGTCAACGACCGCCGATTATTTTTGATCCTAGAAATGCCGAAAGACGTTATGAAAGAGAACAGACGCGAGAACTTTTCTATCGGCTTCCTGTTTACATGGACGTCTACGGATTTCACAATTCGCGCACAGGACGACCTTACTATCTTGATGGCGAAAGAAACTCAGCTTGGTGGGATGGCACGGTTCGAAGATTTCCAAAAAATCCAAGTGGTCCACCGCCCCGTCCTTAGTCTAGCAAGAGACCCCTAGTGCCCGCACAGCTTTCTTGTTTATAGCCTCCGACACTGCTTGAATAGATACGAAAGCTTATGTTTTTAATTGGTCTTATTTTTGTTTCAAGCCAACTCGTTGGCGAGTCCCATGGGGATTGGAGAGTTCGCCCTTCTTCCAGATTTTCTCAGAGCTTTTCAAAGCCCAGAGACAGCCTTAGCTGGGAATCTGAATTAGCGATTCGAGTTTTGAATAAGAATGAAGTTCGGGCTTTTTCAAATTTTGAACGCCGAAAATTTTCGGGCGGTAGAAAACTAAACGATATGCAAATCGGAGCCGGAAGCCTTTTGTTTCTGCACCCCCGACTTTATTTGGATTTGGCGGGTGCCTATACCCCCCAAGTTGATTTTTTACCCCGCTATGAGATGAAGGCAGAGCCCCACTTTACTTGGAGCTCTTTTGATTTTTCTTTGGGATCGAGATGGAGATCTTATTCAAAGGTGAAAACTTTTAGTTTAAAGTCTGCGATCAGTTGGGAGCTTTCAGAATTTTTCCGATTGGCCAGTTTTTTAGACACGAGTTTGAAGCCCGAGCGAACACTATCGGGTGGAATGAGTGCCAATTTTACGTGGGCTCAAGCTCTAGAGACTCGATTGAGTCTGGCAGGGGGGAGGTCTGATGAGGGCGACGGGATCTTTGATGATTTTACGGAGATTCGTTTGAGTTTTCTGTTTCCGATCTTAAGCGAGCTTCGTCTCGGTTTAGACGGCGGGTTTAGAGCGAGCGAACTTCGAGACGAGCTTTCGTATGGAGCCACATTGTTAGGCAGATTTTAGATTCGTCTGCTTAACGAGCATCAAATCCGGTCCGAGACATTTCTCCCCATTGCTTTCGGCCCAGAAAATAATTGATCAGTCCCCTAAGTCGAAGAAGAGTAAGAAGTTGTCTGAATCCCAATTGCTCAACAAAAGATAAAACCACGAGTCCTAATAGGTGACGAAGCTTCGTATATTTGTGAAAAGCACTCTCTTCAATGAAGACCGCACCGAAAGACATGAAGATGCCGAAAACAATATCAACTAACACAAAGAGAAGCAGAATCGATTGGTCAATCTTTCCCGTAAAGAGGCCGATACCAATAAACAGATAAGCCGCTGTTTCAATAACGGGTCCGAAGAGTTCTACCAAAAAGAAATACGGAAAGGCTACCATCCCCGCCGCTCCGTAGCGGGGATTCATAAACATTCTCATATGCGAAAATAGACTGTCAGCGAGTCCTCGTTGCCAGCGGTCTCTTTGCTGGGCAAGGCCCGCAATGGTTTCTGGTACCTCGGTCCAGCAAATAGGATCTGGCACAAACGAAATTCGATAGGGCAGCCCATTCTCGACAGCATATCTTCGGAGGCGCACGACGAGTTCCATATCTTCGCCAATACTATCGCGTCGATAGCCGCCGGCTTCGATAACGATATCTCGTTTAAAAATTCCAAATGCTCCCGAAATAATCAAAGTCGAGTTCCAGGCATTCCAACCTTGTCGCCCAAAAAGAAAAGCCCTCAGGTACTCAACGATTTGAATTTTGCCTAAAATTCCTCGGGGAAACCTCAATTCTGAAACTCGGCCCTGCTCGATCACGCAACCGTTAACCGGGCGAACCGTCCCTCCCGCCGCAATGGTAGTTTCTGGCTCTTCGATAAACGGCACGACGACTCTCAAAAGACAATCGGGCTCTAAGATCGAGTCCGAATCGACCGCACAGAATAAAGTATTACTGGCAAAGCCAAGTCCAACGTTAATGGCGTCGGCCTTTCCGCCATTTTCTTTATCGACGACGAAGAGGTTCGGATAGCTTTTAGACTTATAAAATCCGCGAACTTTAGACGAGCTTAGTCGAGCATCATAAAAGCGCTCGGCGGGAGTTAAGTCGAAGCTTTCTTGCAGCTGAGCGAGGGTTCGGTCTTTTGAGCCATCATTGATGAGGAGAATCTCAAAGCTCGGATAATCTAAGCGCAAAAATGAATGAATAGATTCAACTACGGTTTTCTCTTCGTTGAAAGCTGGAGCGATGATTGAGACCGCAGGAGCAATAAGGGTATAACGGTCCTTAAGACTCTCGACCATGGGATTAGAGCGAACCACTTTTCGAACTGAAAAAAAACTGACTAATAACAGTGAAAAGAAAATCCCGTTGGCCAACATGAAATAGCTGGCAAAAAATAGGGTCGCAATTTCAAAAAAAAGATTCAAGCCAGCAGAGCCCTCCATTTAAGTTGAATTTTTGCATCGAAGATCACGCGCTGTACTTCTACCGATTTTTCTTTCTCGAGTTCTTTAATTAAGCTTTCAAAGGATTCTTCTCGAAACTGAATGAGAGCCCAAAGAGATTTTGCTCGAACCACTGGATTTGCATGTTGAAGAAGCTCTTTAATGAGTGGCATCGACTCTTGATCTCGCATTTGCGCTAAAGCAACCGCGCTGGCGGCTAAGACTTCGTCATTAGAGCTCGCCAAGAGTGCTCTTAAAATCGGAATCACGCTAGCCACTCTACGTTCTCCAAGAACTTCAATACACAAGCTGGCGATAAAGGGATCATAACATTCGACCAAGTATTGAATCACTCGATCGACATTTCGATCGGCAATAGAAAAAAGAATTTCAATAAAGATATCTCGGCGAGCTGGCGCTCGTCGGCTGACGATCTCCAGTAACTCCGCTTCATCCACATTGAGTTTACTTGCCCCTCGAATACCGACCAGAGCCACGAGCTCGCTCTTATCTTTCATAAGCGTTTCGAAAATTTCAGTGAGTTCTGGGATCTCAAGCCGTTCTAGTCGAACCGCAGCCGCTAACCTCACCCACCAGAACCAAGACTTGGCTTGTCTAAGGTCGCTTCTTAAAAAGCCCAGATCTTTATAAAGCCGAACGGCTCGCTCGCGTTCTAGACCGCGTACCAAACGAAACTGGTCTTGCAAGAGGCGTCGAAAAAAGCCTTCTTCCATCGAGGAGTTTGTTTGAGATCGAACATCTTTAAAAATATTTTCTCTCAAATTGTCGGTTTCAGCGAAAAGGTAATCTAGAATGTATGCTCGGTACCGAGAAGCTTTTTGTCGATCATGACGACGATGCCAAAGTCTCTGCAATCGACGAGTCGAAGCCAGCAAAACCAAAAATCCAATTGCGATGATTTTTATGATTAAGATCGCGGCCGCGACTCGGGCTACTTTGATGTGATTATAAATTCCAATGAGGTCCAAGAGTTGGTCGAGGATCGAAATGATAAAGTCAAAAATAATCATTAAAGTCTTTTAGAAATTGCTGAAGCAAATAGCTCCGAAGCCTTCGGTTCTAGAGGAAGCCAAAGCTGGGGCTCAATGAGCTCTAGCTCCATTAATAGAAAATTGCCTTCGTGCATCACCATATCGACTCGCGCATAGAGATGATCTTGATCCGCGATGTGGAGGACTTTCTTTGCAAAAATGAGAGCCCTCGGCGGACAAGGTATGCGCTGTGAAGTTCCTTTTACAATAAACCCATTTTCTTGCGGACGCTTTAGGATGCAGTGAGTGAACTCATTATCAATAAAGATTAACGAGTATTCCCCTTCGCTTTGAATTTCAGGAACAAAAGCTTGAATCAATAGATCATGATTTTTAGAGAGCTCTGATAGTGGGCCCGTTTGATCACCTATTTTTGTGAGATCGATGAGTTGGGTATGAATGCCTGAAGCTCCGATCGCGGGCTTTATTACTAGCAAGTCAGTTTCTAATTTTTCGGCATTTTCGATCAAGCGAAGTGCCCCGCCTTTTCCGACAAGAACCGTAGGAATAATGGCCACCCCCTTTTTCTCTAATTGAAGAAGGTAGCGTTTGTGCAAGTTCCATCGGATCGTATCGAGTGGGTTCCAGGCCGAAATTGAAGCTCTCGAGAGTTCGTCTAAAAACTTCTTAAATTCTGTGATTTTTTGGTGATAGCCCCAAGTCGTTCTAAACACGACGCTGGCGCAGCCTATCCCCGAGCTAAAGAAATCTTCCCAGGGCATAATCTGGGTTCGGACCTCAGCCGCCAACAGCGATTGCGAAAGGGCGAGATCGTCAGGATGGGGTTCGGTCACCTCCTGGCTGGTTAGAAGCACGCAATCGACATAGGACATCCCTATAAGATGCCTGGGGAACCCCTTAAAATCCACATCTATAGGGCACAGCAAATATTCGACATCTTGCGATCTACATAATATAAAAGCGAAATTGTAACAGTCGCTTAATAATGAGGATTCTATGTCAAAAGTAAAAATGCGAGCTATCCAACCCAAGACCCTGACCCA